>Ga0310810_10000114_pt1 | contig 83880 bp, 67 predicted proteins | sample NCmetagenome_FD_207641 | JGI IMG/M metagenome (GOLD analysis project Ga0310810, IMG submission 207641) | Soil microbial communities from experimental microcosm in Duke University, North Carolina, United States - NC | ecosystem: Engineered > Artificial ecosystem > Soil microcosm > Unclassified ... | reverse complement strand
CAGAGGCGATGCGCATGGAACGCTCGAGCTTTGCCACGATCGAGGCGGCCGTTCTCCGACGCGTTACGCAATTCCTCAGGCCGGAATTCGGACCCCGCATCGACGAGAAGCTGGTCTTCGCACGTCTGACACCAGAGGTTCAGCGGGAGATATGTGAACTGTTGGTCGCCAGCGAAACGGTCCGCCTGCGCGGACTCGGGCACGACCTGGTTGTTTCACGTGCAGCGCTGGAATTTCTGGTCAGGGAAGGATTTGATGCCCACCTCGGCGCCCGGCCCATGCGGCGGACAGTCGAGCGCCATCTACAAGAAGCCGTCGTCCGGAGCCTCTTTGCCCGCGGCTTTGCCCGTGGATCTGTCGTCCCCGACGGGCCGGCGCTGGCTGTCATCGCGGGCTAGGACTCACGGTGCATTCCACACAGCCTCAGCGGTGGGGGCGGAATTCCAGCCCGCACACGGCTAAAACAGATTCCTCGGTTGGTCCCCAGTTCGCGCTGGAGCATCTCCGTGGCAGTGATTGACGACGCCCGTTACCTCGACGCACTAATCCATCTTGGTCGGTGCGGCGTCATAGAGGGTGATTGGGGCGCATGTTTCCGAGTGTCGGATGGGCGCCGGCCGATATCGGACAAGCAGATTCCTATAAACTACGCTCTATCAGAATGCCGTGGTCGCCATTGGCTTTCAGCAAGGAATCGACGGGGCGAAGCATTGAGTCAGAGGAAAGCTTGCCGCGGCGATACAACACACAGCTGGCGTGACGAATGCCGGTAAAGGGCAGAAATCCAGCAACAGTGGTGACATCATCAAATGCAGCATACTAGAGCGCAGTTCATGGGGTTCGCTATAATTCCGGCGCTCTGGATATTGTCGGCCCTCAGGTGTACCGCGGCGGAGGGGAACTTAGCGTCGGACCACGGCGGATTCGTGGCCGGCAACTTTGGGATTTCAACTCAGATTACCGAAGAGGATGGTCCCAAGGCATGGATCAAGGTGAACCCGCCGCAACTGGGGGTATGGCTCCGAAATTTTGCCGTGGGGCAGGTTTGGCTCGAAAGTGGAGAGGAAGCGCACCACCGCCTGCGCCTCCGGCCGATAAAATCGTCCAAGCTCTATCCCGAATACGAGGCGGACTTTGATGGGGAGGGCCAGGTGCAGGCCAAAGTCCGGGTGTTTGCGCCGCTAAGTCTGCAATCCGCGACCAACTTCCTACCCGGCCTGTTCGTCCAAGTTTCGGTTTCGGCCCCGACAGCCTGGAAAGGACGTCTTGGGTTCAGCCTCGAGCGCGCGAAACTCTTTCCCGACGGCGATGACATCGATGAGCCCTGGGGGACGCACTCCGAACAGGTGGGAGGCGAATCCGTCACCGGTGCTATCCGGGGCCCGGCAATCCTGGGGGTCAGCGGGACCAATGCCGCGCTGGCTCAGTTCGATGGAGACACGGACGCAATCACTGGTTCCGTGCCGGTCTCGCTGAATCGCGACGAAGTCTTCGACGGCACATTTCTGGTCGCCACCTTCGATCCCAATGGCCGATACGTCGCATCGGCTCCGACCCCCGGCGAACTGCTAAAACTGCTGGTTAACCGCAGAAAGGAACTCGAAAAGCAGCTCAAGGATTTCGAAGCCGCCCTGCCTTGCACGGGCGATGCCGATGAGAATCGCTGGCTGCACTGGTATCTGACGCCGGGCATCCTGCTGACCAAAGGCGACCGGGATGGGCATGTGCTCACGATGGGTTACCGGGAACTGAATCCTCGCGACAGCTTTTGGACGAGCGGCATGCATCTCGTTTTTTGGCCTGATCTCGAGCGAAAGATGATCAGCGAGATCATGGACGGACAAGCCGCGGACGGTCACATTCCATCCACAGTACTTCCGACATTAGATCGTGGCGATCAGTTGGATACGTTGTGCTATTTTATCCTTCGAGTCTCGAGGTATTACGACTGGTACCGGGACCGTTCCTTTCTCACCGCGGCTTGGCCGGCGGTCCAAAGGTCCATCGCATATCTCCATCAACGCGACAAGGAGGACGTAGGAGTGCCAATGCAGTTGTCCTACTGGGCGGATTGGAAAGATGTTCCAGCGGTACAAGGCCGAAAATATGCCCCCCATTTCGATCTGCTGTGGCTAGCGTCCGTCAAGGCGGCTGCAAAAATGGCGGGCGAACTCGGCGATAAAGCACTCGCCCAGACCTATGGCGGGATGGCGGACAAGGCGTTCAAGTTCATCAACACACCCATCGAGCAGGGCGGAATGTGGAATGGCCGGAATTACGTCGATATCTGGTATGACGGCCGCCGCACCGATTACGTGTTGGAAGACCAGACCGTGGGCGCCTACTTTGATGTGATCCCACCCGACCGCCTACGTTCTATCTATGAAGCGCTCGAGGCAAACGAAACGCGTTGGGGCGTGAGAGAGACCTTTCCCTATCACGATTTCTGGACGGATCGGGTCGGCGGCGCGCCGGGCAATTATCATAACGGAGGCATCTGGCCATGGCTGAACTTTGAGGATATCGTCGGGCGATATAACCACGGCTATATCGCAGACGCTGACCTTCTGCTTCACGAGGTGGCCACAGCGGATCTCCCGTCAAACTCGGATGAACACCCGAACGAGTACCTGAATGGCGATACCGGCGAAAACAAAGGTTTTCCGCTGCAGGGCTGGGACGCGGACTTTTTCATGGCCATCTATTTCGGGAAGTTCGGTTTGATCCGAAACGCCGAAGGAGATGTGGAACTCCACCTGCGCACGAAGAGATCCGAGAAATTCTCTTCACAGCTGGTTCTTCCCTTAGGCTCTGGTACGCTTTTCGTAAACGAAAAGCGCGTCCAGTGGGTGCCTAGTTCTGCCTCCACTGATGTGGCCGGCAGTCAAGTCAGGATCATTGATGAACGAACAACGGTTCAGAGGCCGTAATGAGTTGAGTGTGGCCTACGACTCGAGCGCCTGTTGCAGATACAAATCATTGATTGACGCATCGCCAATATGACCAGGCCGCGCAGTGATCGAAATGCCGGAGGGTTAGACTTCAAATGACACCTCAATACCAGAATTACAGACGCGAGGAGCTCGTGATGTGCGCCTTCGCCTAGCGGTGCTTGAGGACTTGATGACTCCGCCCTACACGGTTGGCGACGGTTCGACCATGACGGCCGTCACAAGGTTCGGGAAGATAGGTGTGTTGATCTGCGCGGACACATTTAGAACCGAACTTTTGCAGGGGATGAGAGATGCAAAGCCGGACTTACTTCTGGTGCCATACGGTTGGGCCGCACCTGAACAACAATGGCCCGAACATGGGCGGGACCTCGAGAAACACGTCCGCCAGGTCGCGCTTTTTGTTCATTGCCCGGTGGTCGGTGCCGATCTGGTCGGAGAGATCACGCATGGGGCGTGGGCGGGCCAGGTTTACGGCGGCCAAAGCGTCGGGGTGGACCGTGAAGGCACCCGATTGGCTCTGGGCAACGACAGAGACCGAGACCTAGTAATGATTGAAATCAAATGACACCTAAAACCCCCAAACTACAGGTGCGAGGATTCCGTGGTGTGCACCGTCGTCTATTTATGGCGGCCTTAGTCAACGGCATCGCCTTGATGAATACGCCTACAATGTCGGGTAGCCAGGGCGATGCCACCGAAGACCATGGAGGATTTGTGCTGGGTAATTTTGGTATTGCCGCACAAGTGGACGAGAATGCTGGACTACGGGCCCATATTAAGATCAATCCCCCCGCCCTTGGAGTGTGGCTGCGAAACTTCGCAGTTGGCGACCTTCTCCTCAAACAGGAGGGCGCCGCGAGCCTTACCCAATGGACTGTTCGTGAGTCATCTCGGCTTTATCCAGAATACAGCGCTAATTTGGAGGCGGCTGGTCAGATCAAAGCGCAGGTGCGCATGTTTGCGCCACTGGGACGGAATTCAAAGCTGGGGTTTCTGCCGGCGATCATAATGCAAGTGACGGTCGTAACGCAACAGACCTGGCGCGGTCAGGTCGGCTACAAGATTAGCCGCGCGCCGCGGACGGCGCCGGATGACACCGACGTGCCTTGGGCTGGAAGCGTTCGCCAGATCAATGTCGCTGGAATTAAAGGTGGTATCGATGGCCCAGCGATCCTTGGAGTGAAGGGGAAGGACATTTCAGATGCCCATTTCACCGGTGACGCGGATAGCATGGAGGTGGCGGTGCCGCTCGAGCTGGAACCTGGACGAAGCCAGACTCTTACGTTTGTGATCGCCTCATTTGATGAGAACGGTGCCTACGCAGTGGACGCGCCCTCAGCCCCCGATCTGCTGACGCTCATCGGTGCGAATGTTAGCGAGTATCTTTTGCGTCTGCGGGAGTTCGAGGACGACCTGCCTCGCACTGGCAACCCGGACGAGGATAAGTGGGCTAGATGGTACGCGATGCCGGGGATCCTTCTGACCAAAGGAGATCGAGCCGGAAACGTGGTAATCATGGCGTACCGCGAATTGAATCAGAGAGATACATTCTGGGCGAGCGGCCTACACCTCTTCTTCTGGCCGGATCTTGAGAAGAAAATGATCGAGGAGAGCGTTGCTGCACAAACTCAAGCCGGATACATCCCGGTCACCATCCTTCCCTTGATTGACCACGGTGACGACATAGATCCGTCATGTTTATTCATTCTGCGAACAGAGAGGTATTTTCGGTGGTACAGGGATCGCGAGTTCTTGAGAAAAGCGTGGCCCGCGATCAAAAGAGCGGTTGCTTACCTGCATTCACGGGACGAGCAAGGGATCGGTCTTCCCATGCAGCGCTCCTATTGGGCGGATTGGAAGGATGTCCCGGCCGTGCAAGGCAGACGGTATGCGCCGCACTTTTCCTTCCTGTGGTTGGCAGCACTCAGGGCGGCATCGGGACTTGCTGGCGAACTGCACGAGGAGGATACGGCGGAGCGTTTTGCGCTCATGGCCGCCACTGCGTCGGACTTCATAAATCGTCCGACGGAATCGGGCGGCATGTGGAATGGCCGCTATTACGTGGATCAGTGGTATGACGGGCGACATCCGGCATACGTGCTCGAAGACCAGACTGTCGGTGCATTTTTTGACGTAATTCCGCCCGATCGGCTGCCTTCCATCTACGAAAGTCTGCAGGCGAGCGAGACCAAGTGGGGTGTACGCGAGACCTTCCCGTATATTGATTTTTGGACTGACGAAGTCGGGGGCTCCCCAGGCAACTACCACAACGGCGGCATATGGCCGTATTGGAATTTCGTCGATGCAACGGGCCGCTATATCCACGGACGGGCTGCCGAGGCCCGCGATATTGTTCACCGAATGGCACACGCTGACCTCGAGGGCGAACAAGGGTATCATTTCCAACCCAGCGAGTACCTGAATGGCGATACGGGTAAGCATCGTGGTTTCACGGCGCCCGGGCAATGCGCGGACACGGTTTATTTCCTGATGACCTATTTCGGTCAGCTCGGGCTCAGGCGCACCTCGGACGCGCGAATCGAACTCCATTTGCACACACAGCCTGGGAACGATTTTAATACTCGCCTAGTCCTCCCAGGTGAATCGGGACGTCTTACTGTGCGGGGCGATGAAGTGAGATGGACGCCAGATTCATCCGCGGACCACGACGTCATTGTTAACATATACGACGAGCGCCGACCATGGTAGAGCAAATATTACGTTATGAATAGCAAAACCAATCTTAACATAGGTCATACGAGTTTTCGGGAGATAACCGCATTTGCTTTGCTCGGCATGCTGAGTACCCTTCCAGTCTCCGCCCAGGATGCTTGGACGCTCAAGGCCGACCACATCGATCCGCGCGACTATTATGGTGTCAGCGTGGCCAACGGCATGATCGGTATCGTGTCATCTCCGAATCCGTTTCAAGTGAAGGAGGTCCTGATGGCGGGCGCCTACGACACCTACGGTAAAGATCATGTCAGCGTGCTGGTCCCCAATTTCAATCTGTTGGACATGGAGCTGTCAATCGACGGGGAGCAGATCTCCTCCGGAAATGTCAGTGGCCTGACCCAGGAATTGAACCTGCGCCACGCCGAATTCACCACCGCCTTCCGGTACGGGGATAAAGCTGAAATCAGTTACAGCTATTGCGCCCTGCGCCAGTTGCCGCATGCGATGCTCATGAACGTCGTCATCACCGCGAAGAAGGACCTGACTTTTGACGCTGCCAACGTGATGTCGGCCTCGGATTGCCTGCACGATATCCGGAATTATTTCGCCCGCGTCAGCAAGCCGCGCGGCGATATCAGGCTGCTGGCTTCAACCGCACTGAGCCCGACGGGCAAATTGCTGTTGGCGGCGTCCACGGCTTTCGTGTTTGCGGGAGCGCCAGAGCGTGAGCCCGCGGTCCTGAACGAGACAGGCTTCGACGGGGTGCAAAGGATGAGATTCGGGCTGAAGCTCAAGGCCGGCGAAAGCTACCATTTCTCGCTCGTTGGTACGGTGACCAGCTCGGCTGACAACACTGACCCGTTAAATTCGGCAGAGCGCACATCCGTTTATGCCGCGCTCGAAGGCCGAGACTCGCTTCTGGCGCGGCACGAGGACGCTTGGGACCGATTGTGGAAGAGCGACATCACCATCGAGGGCGACCGACAGACCCAGCAGGATGTCCATAGCATGCTCTATCATCTATACTCGTTCGCCCGCGAGGGATCTTCCTTGAGTATCTCACCCATGGGCTTGAGCGGCCGCGGGTACTCCGGGCACGTGTTTTGGGATGCAGACCTCTGGATGTTTCCCGCGCTTCTGGAACTTCATCCGGAAATCGCTGAATCATTGCTTGAGTACCGCTTCCAGCGCCTGCCGGCCGCGCGGCAAAACGCACTCGATCACGGGTATCGGGGTGCCATGTTTCCATGGGAAAGTGCGGCGAGCGGGGACGAGGACACGCCGGTGGCCGCGTTGAGCGGACCATTTGAACATCACGTCACCGCTTGTGTGGGACTCGCAGCCTGGAACTATTTTTGCGTTACTCAGGACCGGGAATGGCTGCGGCAGAAAGGGTGGCCCCTTCTCTCAGCTACCGCCGACTTCTGGGTGTCGCGCATCGAGAGAGACGGCGCCGGGGTCGTTGGGATCAGGAATGTCGTGGCCGCAGACGAATACGCGGAGAATGTGGACAACGATGCATTCACCAACGGTGCAGCGAAGACCTTGTTAAAGGCGGCGGTTGAAGCGGCCGCCATCTTGGGCCGCCCGGAGAATCCGGACTGGAGTCCTGTGGAAAAAGAAATTCCGATCCTCAATTTCCCGAATGGCGTTACCCGCGAATTTGCCGGGTATGACGGCCAGGCTATCAAGCAGGCCGATGTGAATCTTTTGGCCTACCCTCTAAGGTTGGTGACTGATCCCGAAGCGATCCGCCGCGATTTAGCCTATTACGAGACTCGGGTCCCCTGCGAGCACACCCCCGCCATGACCCAGTCAATCTTCGCAATTTTATACGAGCGCCTTGGCGAACCCGACAAAGCCTTCTCCATATTCAAATCGGGTTATCTTCCAAACAAACGTCCTCCGTTTGGCGTTTTGGCGGAGACGGCAAACAGCTCCAACCCCTACTTCGCGACCGGCGCCGGCGGCCTGGTGCAGTCCATGCTAAACGGCTTCGGTGGCTTGGACATCACACCTGCCGGATTGGTTCAACTCCCGACACGACTACCCAAGGGATGGAAATCACTTACGCTCACCGGCGTCGGTCGGGGAAGGAGAACGTTTTCGGTACCTGGGAATGATCGAACTGAAAATGCGCTGTGATAAAGCCAGTTAACGTGGAACATAAAACATGATGGGACTACCCAAAAAAGACCAGCCAGCTGCGAAATCTATTTATTGTTTAATCGCGATCTTTGTCAGTGCGGCCGTTTGTAATGGAGGCGTTCCTTTGAACACCTCTGCCATCGGCCTTCCGCCAGGCGTGCTCGGTAAATGGGAGCAGCAACTGCACCAAGCGGGAGCGACAGCCAGGGAGATTGGCGCGTTTGAGGAGCAGTTCAAAGGCGCATCTCCGGACTACCTCGCGGGGTGGCAAGCGTATATCGAAAATGCTGGGAATAGTTATTTTGAGAGATACGTCCTCTCGTCGAGACGAAATCGGGAACCTGAACTTCCCGCAATCTTCCCCTGTACAGCTCCAATTCTCTCAGTCGAGGAGTTGCGAAATGTTTCAATATCGAACACCACTATCGATTCGGCCACAATTAGTCCTTCAGGCGAATATTGCCGGGTGACGGCCACAGTCACGCACCCGCCCGCCAATGATCGTGTTACCATCTGGATCGACTTACCGGTCAAGGGTTGGAATGGCAGATTTCGAGGCACGGGTGGCGCCGGTTACGCCGGCGGTTTTGAGGCCAGTTTAGACAAACCTGTGGCGAAAGGCTGGGCGGTGGGTGCGACCGACGCAGGAAATTCTAGTGGCAGTGGAAGTTTGGCCATGGGAGCCGACGGGCATTTGAACTGGCAGGTGATTCGCGATAACGCCTACCTCGGCATCCACGATATGACGGTCGTCGGGAAAGCGTTAACTGAAGCCTTTTATGGCCGGGCCCCGCGATTTTCATACTTCTTCGGCGGATCTTCAGGTGGGCGACAGGCGTTGATGGAGGCGCAGCGCTTTCCGGGAGATTACGATGGCATCGTCGCACTCTACCCTGCGATCAATCGTGATCGATATGTGCCGGCGCAATTGTGGCCCCAGGTAGTCATGCATGAAGCGAAGCACTTCGTGTCGAAAGCCAAGCTCGATGCAGTGAGTGCTGCTGTCGTAAAGCTGTATGGAATAGACGGGATTATCGCCGATCCCCTTCATTGTGCCTATGACCTAGGCGCTATGGTAGGCACGAAGGTGGGGGACGAAATCTTCACAGCTGAGGATGCGAAAATCGTAAGGCAAATTTGGAATGGAGCAAAAGGAAGTGGGGGGAGATTTCTATGGTATGGATTGGTTCCGGGCTCGGATCTCTCGGTTCTCGCGTCTACAAGAGGCAATCCATTGGAAGGAGATCCAAACGAAGAAGGCTTGGCCTGGTTCCGTTACTGGCTGCTGCAAGATCCCAAATGGGACTGGACGACGCTGAATCGAGATAGCTTCGAACAACTGTTCAATCAGTCAGTTGAAGAGTTCGGCGCAGTCATCGGTACCGACAATCCTGATCTCAATGCGTTTAAGAATCGTGGGGGAAAGCTATTGATCGTTCACGGGCTCAACGACCAGGTCGTCCCCGTCGGTGGAACAATTCAGTATTACCGAGACGTCGAGAAACGAATGGGTGGACCGGAACAAGTCGCTGAATTTGCGCGGTTATTTCTTGTTCCGGGACAGGGTCACGGATTCTCGGCAAAACTCCCCGCTCCCAGCACTGCGGAGACGGTCCAGGCTATCACAGCTTGGATCGAAGACGGCCGGCCGCCAAGTCACCTTGGTTAGCGATATGTCGGATAAGGATGGGCACTCAGTGTCACAGCGAATGTTGTATCCCATACTGGATCTGGATCCGCCAAACGGCCGCTAGCGGATCTTGATGGCTTACCTGCACCGCTGAAATTGAAGCTGTATGGCAATCCGACTCTACATGTCGATATCGGCTTCGGTGTTTAGCCTTTCGCGCCGGCGGCGGTGTATTAGCCATGACGGACTGCTCCGAAGCAGTGCCACAAGCTGCCCAAAGGTGACATCATTCTGAATAGGGTGACAGGTAGGCGAAGAGTGAAAAGCAGTTCGAACGCCGTTTGCGGGTCACGGCCGTTAGCTGACGAGGCACTATCGTGGCCAGCTGAATTCATATGAGATTGAAGCAACTCTCTAGGAAACCTTGGCAAGCCAGCATCGGACTGGTCCTGATGATCGCAGGAGTTTCTGAACTTCCTGGAACGGTTACTCTAAGTCCAATTTTCTCAGATGGCATGGTATTACAGGCTGGCGAGGACATCCCCGTGTGGGGAAGCGCTTCCCCCGGGGAAAGAGTAACACTCTCCTTTGCAGGACAAGTGGTCACGACGGTCGCGTCGGCAACTGGAGAGTGGTCTGTGAAGTTTCACTCAATGAGCGTGAAGCCGCACGCGGGTTCAATGATTGTACGCGGAACAAATGTGATGGAGATCGGCAACATTGCGGTTGGCGAAGTGTGGCTTGCTTCCGGCCAATCAAATATGGCGTTTCCCTTCGCGCAGGAGGGAACCGGGCCGATACCCCCGATATTTGCCGCAACCATTTCCGAGCCTACGGACCCTGACATTCGGATATTCAACCTTGAGCGAGCGGATGGTGAGACTCAGGGCGATATCAAAAGAGAAACATACAAGGGGAGATGGGAGATCAGCTCTGCTGATTCGAGGCGGCGGTTTTCGATCGTCGCTTACTATTTCGCCCGGGCGCTGGAGAAACATTTGAACATCCCTGTCGGAGTTATTGTCAGTGCAGTTGGAGGCACGGCGGCAGAGGTCTGGACCCCTCCATGGGCGTTACGCAATAGGAGCGATTTGAAGGAACTGATCGGACGCGGCAAAAAAGGCGTTTGGCCTTTTCTCTCCGGGGAATTTTACGAGCGGTTGATTTTACCCATCAGCAAATTTCCAGTCAAAGGCATCATCTGGTATCAGGGCGAGTCAAACTCAGGGCGTGGAGCGGAATACCGTTCATTGTTGCCGGCTATGATTGCTGCGTGGCGAAAGGACCGGAACCAAGAAGAGTTGCCATTTCTTTTTGTGCAGCTTCCGCCTTTTGATGATTTGGCAATGGCGCAGCCATGGGAACCTTTGGGAGTTCAGAGTGACCCGGAGGTACGGGAAGCTCAGTTGCTTACAGCCAAGAGGGTTTCGAAAACCGCGATGGTGGTCACAATCGATCTTTGTGATGGGCATGATCTTCATCCGCTAAACAAACTACCCGTTGGTGAAAGGTTAGCCCTTTGTGCGCGTGCACTCGCATACCATGAACGAATTGAATATTCGGGTCCAATAATTGAGCGGTGGAGAGTGAGTAACGGAGCGATCCTCATCTGGTTCAGTCACGCCAAGAGTGGTCTTGATATTCGCGGCCAAAGCACATCGGAATTCAGTGTCGCCGGAGAGGATGGGATATTTTATCCCGCCGAAGCCAGAATTCAGAATGGTCATCTTGAAGTTCGAAGCGCGGAAGTGTCGCATCCAACCGCAGCCCGGTACGCTTGGGCTCGAGCCCCCGCGGGGATTCTTTTCAACCGAGATGGATTGCCAGCATCACCGTTCCGAACTGACGGTCAATAGGCAACGCTACCGCGGCACTCCGGGAGTGCAATGACCGCTGGGCCCCAAGCAATCCTATGCTGGACAATGTACAGGGCGAGCTGACAAACGCCGTCAACCACAAGCTACCCATCGTCCGGCGTTGCGAACTGTTGAGACTGGCGCGGGCGAGCGGCGACCACGGCCATGGAACCTAGTCCGCCGAGACCAGCCTTTCGTAACAACGGAACTCCAATCCAGATTTTCAACCCGTGAAATCTCGAAGGGTAGTACGTGTCAACCGACGGAAAGGGTATGACTCACGGTATTGTTTGTAACCAGGTCAACGCAACTACGGCATTAACTGCAGACTCTCCGCCGGTACTTTGACCAGCAGGCCCTGCTGCAGCACGTCGACCGCAATCAACACGCCCTGGGGATTCGCAGGATTTTCGATCAAGCCTTCCAACCCGTGCAACGGTCCACCCATGATCTTCACTTGGCGCCCTTTGACAAGCAAAGGGCGCAACATTAGCTCGAACCCCGCTGAGACGATCCGGCGGACCTCGTCAAGTTGTCGCAGGAATTTCGCTTTGTCCTCTACCGGGATGGCCCGCGCCAGAAGATCCTGTTGGTAGATCCTGGTTCTCCGTTCCGTCGGAACCTGAGCGAAAACATACCCCGGAAAGATCGGCTTTGTGAAACGCTTGGTCTGCCGGCCATAGCGGCGAACGCTTGTCATCAACGGCAGGTAGTGCGTGAACCGTTCGGCCGCCATCAGCGTGGCAAACTTCTTTTCACAACGCGGGCGTGTGTGGCAGACCAACCAATCCGTTTCCGGCATGGTCGGCCAAGATGGAGCTGCCAAGACTTGCTTGGTATTTTCGACCGATTCACGCCTCAATGGAAGTGACTCTAGAAGAGACATAAGAAATGGCTAGGCCAGCGCTATTCTGTCACAACGCTCGCGCTGCGCGTTTGGGTTAGTTGGCTGTTTTAGCCCCCAAGGAATGCAATTAAGCGCGCCCTGAAGCGATGCCGACAGGCATCACTAGACCTAAATGCGCGGTATTTCGTCTTCATATCAAAGAGACCGTGCTTTCACCGCCTTGGGGCCAAGGGCGGTTGGGAAGGTTGACCTTCATGTCCCACCGCAACTTCAGCTCACGACGGTCCACCCAAGACGTGGCGGAGTTCCTCGCTGACCGTGAGGGCCTAGCCGGCCGATCGAGGCAGCGCTTCCTGCGTTTGCTCCACGAATATGGCAGTTTCCGGCACGTTTCCCGACCGCGGCGTTCGCGTACGTTGATTCTTGTTTCCCTCCTGTTGGCGCTGACGGGGTTCCTCTTGGATCATCCGTCGGGCTGGATTGATGGTCTGATCTGGTTCGGCACGGTGCTACTTGCGGCGATTCCCGTCTGGCGTTTCCATCGGGAGGAGAGCCAAGCTCCCCAATTTGATCGAGAGACTGACTGGCAGGCCTACTGTCTGTTTCTCCGACCAGCGATCCTGAGCGAGCACCCGGGCCTCCTCGATCGCAACGCGAACAGCTCTCGGCCCGAGCCTGACCGCCGTCTGCTTCGCCCGCTCCCCATGTTCCGTAATCTGGTCCAAGAACGTGGCTCCGATTTCTGGTGGGCGACCATATTGGGTCTTTGGTGCGGCATGCTGGCGCTGCTCGTCACCCATCTGGCGGTATGCGCCACGAGCTGGAGGGTATCTGTGACTTTCCACGTGGGCGGACTCCTGCTGGGCCCGGCTATATGGATTCTTTGGCGGCGCTTCATCTACCAAATTGCGAAATCCGATTCGCGCCTGTCCAGCTCTTGATTTTGACTGGGCTATTTTGGGGTTCGAACCAAGGGGCGTTTCGCCGCGGCGCCAGGATGGCGGTAAGACGCGATGAACGCGTCATTGGATTAGTCATTTACAATTAAATCTCACGATGTTCCCTCCTTTACACGGCGGTGCTGGACAGAAGCTAGTTAGGGGGTAAAATCCTCTTCACCTACCACGTGCTAGCCTTCGCGTATACCCCGCGATGATACTATAATCCCCCCATGTCACCCGTAGAAGAACTTCACTGGTTTAATGCTGAGGTGAAGCCCTGTGAACCAGCTTTGCGCGCCTATCTGCATAAGCGCTTCCCGGCACTTAGTGACCATGATGACTTGGTGCAGGAGGCGTTCATCCGTCTTCTGAACGCCAGAAGAGAGGGTCGGCTCACTTGTGCCAAGGCATTCCTCTTCACGGTCGCGCGCAATCTGGCCATCGACATGTTCCGTCGCCGCGGGCGCACCGTCACTCATGAGTCGCTCTCAGAACTTGCAGAGCTGCCCTCACTGGAAGAAGCCGCTGATGCAGCCTCGACCATTGAGCACCAACACCGGCTGGAGGTGTTAATCGAAGCCGTGGTGTCGCTGCCGGAGCGCTGTCGCGAGGTGATGATGCTGCGCCATCTGGACGGGCTGGCCTACAAGGAAATCGCCGAACGATTGGGGATTTCCCCGAATACGGTGAAGGTGCATATGGTGAAAGGCGTGCGCGACTGCACAGCGTTCTTTCGGAAACAAGGACTGCTTGAAACGACCGTGGCGGCTGAATCCGCCGCAGTCACGGAGGATTCGACCCAATGAAACCGACCAACTCCCTTGACCCCGAAACCGCGCTAGAAGAGCTGGCGGCCGGTTGGATTGTTGAACGCGAAGAGGGTTTTTCTCTCGGTCGCGCCGAGGCTTTCGCCGAATGGTGCAGCAGTGATCCGCGGCATGCTGAAGCGGTTGCACGCGTGGAAAGCACGCTTGCTCTGCTGAATGAAATGCCCGCTGTGCGCGCGCCGTTGGAGGCGCGCGTCGCACACGAAGCAAGGCCAAAGCTAGCAGCGGTGGTGATCGCGCCAATCTTGCCCCTCAATCCCTGGCGATGGGCCGCCGGCTTGGCGGCGGCTCTGGTGATCGGGGCCGCTGGATGGTGGCTGGTCCCGTCGCATGTCCCCGCGGCCCAGAATTACGCGGCCGATGCCGCCGCCCCTGAGCGCCTCGCTTTGGCTGACGGGTCAGTGGTTGACCTCAACGCGAACAGCAGGTTGCAGGTGCGGTTTACCAAGGGTGAGCGTCAGTTGACTCTGGCGGCAGGCGAGGCGCACTTTCAGGTCGCGCACAATGCGGCCCGCCCCTTCATCGTCACGGCCAATGGTGTCTCGGTTCGCGCAGTAGGCACGGCCTTCAATGTCCGCCTGATCGGAGACAAGGTCGATGTGCTCGTGACCGAGGGAAAGGTTGAGGTCGATCGCCAAGGCACAACGTCATTGTTTTCGCGAAAGGTGACCGTTGTGCCCCAGCTCTCGGCCGGTGAGCGGACCCAGATCACGCCAAGCATCGGTTCCGCTCCGCACATTGAAGAGGTTGCTCCTGCCACCGTTCACGAGATCCTTTCCTGGCAGGACCGGATGACAAGCTTTGCCGATGTGCCTCTCTCCGAAATGGTAGTCCGGATCAACCGCTGCAATGCAACCCAGCTCGTGATCGCGGACCCAACCCTAGCCGAGCGCAAGATTGGCGGGGTGATCGACTTGAATCAGGTAAACGCATTCGTCCACCTGCTGGAGCGGGAGGGCGACATCATTGCCGAGCGTCGCGGTAACGGCGAAATCGTCCTGCGGCACAAGCCCTGATAGGCCATCTTCACGTCCGGGCGTGAAATTTCCGTGATGCGCCTAACCCATTTTGTCCGCGGCTGCGTTTCAGGGGTGGTCCTCCTCCTCGGCATGTCGTCGCGTATCTTGTCAATCTCACCTCTGATCGGCGCCACCTTTTGTTGCGTTGCATCGGCGATGGGTGCGGCGGAACTCCCGGCGCCAAAGAGGAACTACCAACTCCCGCGCGGTGACGCCGCCACGATGCTCAGACAGTTTGCCACGATCACGGGATCGCCCGTTCTCTTCATGATGGACAAGGTGCAGGGCGAGCAGACGAACGCAGTCAACGGCGAATATTCGCCGAGCGACGCGCTCAAGCTCATGCTCGCCGGTACCTCACTTGAAATCATGCAGGAATCGGCGGTTGATGGATATGTGGTGGGCCGGAAAAAGCCTTCGGTGCAGAGTGGGGTGGTTGATGGGGACCAAAACCAACAACCCCAAACCAAAATGAAACACACCAAAGCTGTAACGTTCATCCTCGCCTTGCTTGGCTGGGCGAGCGCTCCGAACATGTCCGCGCAGGCCGTCGCGCCAAGCGCCGCAGGCAGTCCATCTCTGAGCGCCCAAGGCGCCAATGTCGAAACAGAGAATTCACCCGCGAACAAGAAATCTGCTCAGGCTGAGCAGACGGTTACGTTGGAGCAGATGACTGTTACGGCCGGGAAACGTTCCGATACCATTCTCAACATTCCAATGGCGGTGTCAGCGGTAACGGCGGAGAGTCTGACCGACTACGGCAAGATGCGCATCCAAGATTATTTCGCGGAAATGCCTGGGATTGAATTTACGTACGGAAACCTCGGGGTTCCGTTTCTATCAGTCCGCGGCCTCTCGACAGGGTTTTTGAGCACGCCCACCGTGGGAGTATTGCTTGACGATATCCCAATCGGTTCATCGACATCTCTGGGCTACGGCTACTGGACTCCGGACATCGATCCGTCCGACCTGTCACAAGTGGAACTCTTGCGCGGTCCTCAAGGCACACTCTACGGTGCGAACAGCATGGGCGGCCTCCTTAATTACGTCACGGCCGACCCATCGACGGCCTATTCATTCGGTCATCTGCAGGGTACTTTGGATTCTGTCTACAATGGTTCGGATCTGGGCTACAGCATCCGCGGAACAGTAAACACACCGATCAGCAAAACGCTGGCGCTCCGTGTTAGTGCGTTCAGCCGCCACGACGCCGGATACATTGACGAACCACTTTATCGAAATAATACCCAAGAGGGACGCAAAGGCTTCAATATTTCAGATCATGATGGAGCGACAGTTTCCGCACTTTGGCTTCCATGGCAGCCGCTCTCCTTGAAGTTGACCGCCATTTACCAGGATTCGCGAAACGACGGTGTCCCGGGGATTAATCCCGCGGTTGGGCCCTTGGATGCTGGTCCTTTCACGAAAGGAACTGGCTGGAGCAAGAATCAATTTGGTCTAGTTGCACTCAACGCGAACCTAAGGCTAGACAATTTCAAGATCACATCCAGCACCGGCTATCAAATGACCAATATCGGAGCCATGCCTGATTTTACCGATGTATTTTCTCCGTACTTAACGCTTCCACCCAACGCGGGCGTCGCTGGTCCGACGTTCGCCAAGACAAACAAGATTTCGGAGGAGCTGAGAGTATCCGCCTCGCTTGGAGATCGCATAGATTTCCTCGGAGGTTTGTACGGCAGTTACGAAAAGACCTCGCTGCCTAGCTATCTCTATTCGCTGGATCCACTCACTGGAGACCGAATTGGCGTCCTTTTTTCGCAGCAAGGCAGTCCAACTTCCTTTGCGGACTACGCGGAGGGCGCAGCCTTCGTCAACGTAACTGGAAAAGTAACCAAGCAGTTTGAGGTCGAACTCGGGGCTCGCGAGACCGCCAATCACCAAACATACAAGTTCACGGACGAAGGGATCATCGTTACGACCTTTGGATTACCTCCAGTCGTGCCCAAAACGACATCGCATGACAGCCAGTACACATATTTGGCTACGGCAAAATATAAGATTACACCTGAACTGATGACATATTTCCGGGTTGCTTCCGGATATCAACCTGGCGGTCCAAACGCCGGCATACCGGCTTCGGAAAATATTCCTCCGACGTTTAGTCCCGACACCTCCGTAGACACGGAGGTGGGGGCCAAAGGAGACTTGTTAAATCATCGCCTTAGCTTCGACGTTGCTGCGTACTCGATTGTTTGGAAGGATATCCAGACGCCTGTATATGATCCAAATTTCTTCCAATACACATTAAACTCGGGAAGAGCGCGCAGCCGTGGACTTGAGATTTCGTTGAATGTTAGGCCGACTGAAGGTCTTAGCCTCTCGGCCTGGGTAGCATGGAATCAGGCGACTCTTATAACTGGGTTTCCGGCGAACGCTCTAAGCTTTGGCGTTCCGGGTGACCGACTTCCCTATAGCCAGCCTATTTCGGGACATGTTGAGATCAAAAAGGAATTTGCTCTCACTCAGCGATGGAGGGCTTTTGCCGAGTATCAGGTAAGCTACGTTGGCGAGCGCACGGCAAATTTTCGTCCCAATGCGAACAAGAGCCAATATTATATTCCGTCCTACACTAAGTCGGATATCCGTTTCGCTCTTAGGCGATCCGACTGGACGCTAAGCCTTTACATAACCAATCTAGCGGATACGAGAGGCTGGACCAACTACCACCCTCCCGCGCCAAATTCGAACTTGCCGCCAAGTGGTTCCATAATCCAACCGCGTACAATCGGAACATCAGTTACCTATTCATTCTAATAGGCGTCTGAATAGGGTGGCTTCTCAGACGATATAAAACAATGGACGTTAGCGTTGTGGGCCACACGGCCGGACGCTAACGCCCATTTACTAAAAAATAGTTGCCGAGGTGTTTATTCGACAGATCGCCTGATGGGGCGGCGAAGCCGCCGCCACTCAGACCCTGGCCTGTGATGGGATTGTTGGTCCCACCTCTATCTCTAATAGCCTCCTCCAAAGTCGCATTGTCACGCGTTAGTGCTCTCTATTTATCGATTGGTGTGACGCCCGTTGATGTAGTCCAGTGCGATCAATGAAGGCCAGTTACCTGATCGGCCTTGGCCGACTCTAAGGTATGAGCCCAATAGCCTGGAGACGAAAACAAACCAGCAAGTCACATCGGAAGTGACGAGGCGAAGCCGTCTCAGGATGGAAAGCTTAGAGCCGGAGCCGGACGCATCCAGTGACGGGGAGGATTCAGACTATCTCCCTCCGGAAGGATCCTGAATAGAGACAAAGAATGGGAAATATGAAAAGTTATTTTATCCGGACACTTTGCCTGCTATTGAGCCTGGTCGTCGCAGACACGAACCTTGTCGCCCGAGAAAGGGGGAAAGCTTCAGTGTATGTGGAAGAGAACGGTAGTTCGATCATAGTTCGCGATTCCTCTGGAGAGGTATTGCATGAGCAGCCATTAGGGCAGGACGACGCAGCTGGGCTGCAGTGGGCCATTGATGTTGTGCAGCCAGGAGGAGCCGTGCAGCTTTGTGCGGGGCACTACATATTGGATCGGCCCATCGAGCTTGCCAATCCCGTTGCGCTGATGGGAGAGGGAAATCAGACAATAATTCGTCCGCCTCCCGGCGATTTCGCCATACGGGTGTTGCGCAAAGCATCAAGTCACACACGTAATGAGATCATTCGAACCGCGAAAGGAAAGGGTTGGGACGAGGTAATAACAGGCGTTTCGATTTCCGATCTGTGTATCGATGGCGGCCGGGCAGGGACCGGGAAAGGCATTTATCTGGCCCATGTCGGGCAGTCAGCATTCAAAAGCTTGTGGATCCTGCGCACGACGGACGGAGCGGCTATCTACCTGGGTGAACAAGTCATCGAAGCCACTTTTTCTGGGATTCATCTCCTGGATAACGGCAACGTTAAGGCCAAGGAGGCTTCGATCGTGCTGGCCACGCAGGAAACTGGCGACGCCGACAACAACATCCACTTCGACGATGTGTTCGTGATTTTTCCCAATTACATCGGCATGGAGGTCGGGGCGGGAACCGGGAGTTGCGTGCCCCGCCTCATTTTCATCGATCAGTGCATGTTCCATGGCTGGCTGGGGCAAAGCGAGTCTCCAACTGGCATCGAGAACAACATGCAGCTCATCCCCGCGCCTTTCGACCTCATCAAGGTCAGCAACCTGGACTTGGAAATGGTAATTCGTGACAGCCGAATCACCAACGGGGGCGAAAAGAGCGCCCATATCAACGTGGAAAGAGGCACCGTAAAACTCCTCGACAACGTCATTGGCGGTGGGCGCGTGGGATGTTACATCAGAGCCGGCGCTGGCACCCAACTCAGCGCCAGGGGAAATACTTTCCAGTCGCCTTGGAATACCGACGGTTCCTCCGGTATCGTCTTAGAGTCCGATGGTGCGGCCGTGACTTTCGAGAATAATATCATGGCTGAAAATACAGGTCCCGTTCGCCTCAAGCGCCCGGAATACGCAATCATAACCCACAACGTATTCCGCAACGTGCCAGCCGATCGGGCTGTTGAGATCGATTCGACCGGGAAGAAAATCATCGTAAAAGACAATGTATATTTGCGCGAGTGATATCTGGATCTGATTAAGATATCTTGAGGCGAGTTAAGATGATTGCTCGAGCCGTGTGGGCTTCCAATTCGAATCAAGATTCCTGGCCTTGAAGTAACTTCCAAAGCGCAGGTTCATAAAGAATGAATACGAGATTCGATAATAACACCGCGAGTCTGCCCGTCTCCAGGCGTGAATTCCTCGGATACACGGTCGCCGCGGGGGCGTTGTCGGCCATGCCGAAAGTGATTGCGCAGATGAAACGCCGCCCCGAGCGGCCAAACATCATCCTGCTTCTGGGAGACGACCATCGGTGGGACGCACTCGGCTGCGCGGGCAACAGTGTGATTCACACCCCGGAGTTGGATAGGCTGGCGGGGCAAGGCGTGATGTTCCGCAATCACTTTGCGACCACACCCATCTGTTGCGCGAGCCGCGCCAGCATCATGACCGGGCAATATGCCGGGACACATGGGATCTACGATTTCAGCACCGATCTGACCGAGTCGCAAATTCGCGAATGCTATTGGATGAGGCTTAAGGAGGCTGGATACAATATCGGATTCGTTGGAAAATATGGCGTGGGAGAGCATCTCCCCGCCGCGGAGTTCGATTATTGGAAGGGGTTTCCGGGCTTTGGCTTCTATTTTCCGAACGGTCCTTCAGGCGACCATTTGACGAACATCCAGGCGGAGCAGGCAAATGAGTTTCTCAAGACTGCGCCCCGCGACAAACCCTTCTGCCTATCGGTGAGCTTCAAGGCGCCCCACATTCAGGATGAAGATCCACGCCTTTACCTGCCCTCCAACGAAACACTTTCTCTTTATGAGAATACCGAGATTCCTCCACCGAAGGGAGCCCCGCCTGGGGATATTTATCGCTTTCCACTGGCTATTCAACGATCGGAGACCCGCAGGCGTTGGGGAACGAGCTTCTCGACCCCGGCTCTCTATCAGGCCTCGATGAAAGGCTACTACCGTTTAGTGAGTGGAATTGATGCCGCGATAGGTAGCATCCGAAAGACGCTGGAGGCAGAGGGACTGGCGGATAACACAATCATTATCTACTCGGCTGATCACGGCGTCTTCCACAACGAACACGGTTTCGCCGAGAAATGGTATGGCCACGAGGAGTCGCTGCGCATTCCCCTTATATTATACGACCCGAGGGCCACGGCGAGCGGACGGGGGCAGCGACGGGAAACCATAAGCTTGAACATCGATCTAGCCCCAACCATTTTGGAATTGGCAGGTGTGAAGCGAGGCGACTCCGTTCAAGGTCGGAGCCTGCTGCCGCTTCTTGGGCGGGATGAACCTGAGGCAAGGCGCATCTTTTTCTTTGAGCACCACCTTCCTTACGGTGGATGGATACCATCGAGTGACGGGATTCGGACCGAACGGTGGAAGTATATCCGTTACACTGACACCGCCGCGCCGTTTGAGGAGCTTTACGATCTGGCGAACGACCAGCACGAAATCCACAATCTTGCCGGCCAAGAGGGGTTCCGGCAGCAGCAGCACGCGCTCGCGGAATTCATGGAAACTTGGAGAGATAGTTTACAGCAGAAGACAAATCGGTGGACCGAACCGGTGGGGGAGGCGGAGTTGAAGCGACATGGTCTCATCCTGTGAGGGAGCCAAAATGAGACGCTTGCCGGTTGGCATCTGGAACGGAGATCGATCGCAAATGAGGGCATCGTTCGGCGGAAAGACGCTTAGAGCCACCGCTGGCAGCGGGCGGCCAGTTTTATGATTATCATCGAATCCTATCCTGCGGCCATCGCGCTTTGCCTTGTCACAATGATGTGCTGGGGCTCTTGGGCCAACACCCAGAAGCTCGCCAGCAAGGAATGGCGCTTCCAACTGTTTTATTGGGACTACGCCATCGGGGTGCTGCTCTTGTCGCTCCTGCTCGCCTTCACCTTGGGCAGCACGGGGGAGGGCGGCCGGTCGTTTCTAGCGGATCTGCATCAAGCCGAGGGCAAGTGGCTTGGATCGGCCTTTCTCGGCGGAGTAATTTTTAATCTCTCAAACATCCTGCTGGTCGCCGCCATCGACATTGCGGGCCTGGCAGTGGCCTTCCCCGTTGGCGTGGGTTTGGCACTCGTGCTCGGTGTGATCACCACCTACCTCGCCACTCACTCAGGCGACGTGCCGATGCTGGCGGCTGGTGTCGCTGGCATCATGGTTGCGATCGTGCTGGATGCGCTGGCGTACAAGCGTCTGGCCTCGGTCGGGGCGAGGACCCCAATTCGGGGGATCGTCCTTTCGGTTGTCGCCGGCGTGCTGATGGGCTGGTTCTATAGTTTTGTTGCACAGTCGATGGGGGCGATCGATCCCGTCACGCACGGGCTTACGGCGGGCAAACTCAGCCCGTATACCGCCGTGGTGCTCTTCTCCCTCGGACTGTTGCTTTCAAATTTCCTCTGGAACAGCATTGTCATGGCCAGGCCGTTCAGCGGCGAGCCGGTAACCTATGCCGACTATTTCACCAAGGGCAGCTTCAGGCTTCATGCGATCGGCATCTTGGGTGGCATCATTTGGAACCTTGGCATGGCGTTCAGCATCCTCGCGAGCAATGCCGCCGGCCCCGCGCTTTCCTATGGGTTGGGTCAGGGTGCGACGATGGTCGGCGCCTTGTGGGGCGTGTTCATCTGGAAGGAATTCAAGGGCGCGCCTAGGGGCACCAACGGGCTGCTAGCCGCAATGTTTGTTTTTTACCTGATCGGTCTCGGTCTCTTGGTCGCTTCCAAGCTCTGAGTCATGCAAAAATCAACGATCGTCGTCCTCGGCAGCTCCAACACCGACATGGTGATCCGTCTGGACCGCATCCCGCGGCCCGGCGAGACGAAGCTGGGGGGGCACTTTTTCATGGCCGCGGGAGGGAAGGGAGCGAACCAAGCCGTCGCCTCTGCCCGTTCCGGCGGCCGGGTCACCTTTATCGCTCGCGTGGGGGCGGATCTCTTTGGCGACCGAGCGCTCACGGGCTTCCGAGAGGACGGGATCAACGTCAGATATATTGTCCGGGATCGGAAGGCGAATTCTGGCGTGGCGCTAATCTTCGTGGCGGCAAACGGGGAAAATAGCATTGCTGTTGCGGGAGGCGCCAATGGGCGCCTTTCGCCTCAAGACGTAGGTGCCGCTGCAAGCGCAATCCGCCGGTCCAGAGTGGTGCTCGCCCAACTGGAGACGCCAATCAAGACCATCGGTGCGGCCGCGCGCGCGACGGCAAAAGCCGGGGGAATGTTCATCCTCAATCCTGCGCCAGCCTGTGCCTTGCCGGGTTCATTGCTGAAATTGGTTTCAATTTTGACTCCGAACCAGACCGAAGCCCAACTGCTCACCGGCGTGAAAGTCACCGATCGCGCGACTGCGACAAAAGCTGCGGCTCGATTGCACGTTCGTGGCGTATCGACCGTGATCATCACGCTGGGCGCACTTGGGGCGTTGATCTCCAGCAGTGCTGGAGTGGACTTGGTGCCTGGGTTCAAGGTGAACGCCATTGATGCGACCGGCGCAGGTGATGTCTTCAATGGAGCTCTCGCAACCGCCTTGTGTGAGGGCCAGCCGCTCGCTGCCGCAGTTCGCTACGCCAACGCGGCCGCGGCTATCTCAGTTACCCGCCTGGGTGCACAGCCATCCGCGCCGACTCGTATCGAAATTCAGCAGTTGCTCCGTGCGCGAAACAAGAGGGGCAATGGTTCCGCGGGAAGCTGAACCAGACCAAGTGCAGGCGCGCCGATGCGCATTTAGGAAGCGGGAAAGGGAACCCTCTATGGTAATTCGCATTCAAGACGCCGGCACCCGGCGCAATCGTGCCCATTAGAAAGATCGCCAACATGCAAATTTGCCCTACATACGTGCGACCCCGGTCGCCTTCGCAGGCCTCTCCAATTCCCGCAAGGCTGCTCTTTTGGTCGCTGACTTCCGCCTCCGCCGGGTTTCTGTTCGGCTTCGATACGGTTGTAATATCCGGCGCGGAACAGAAGATCCAAGCGTTGTGGGGCCTCACTCCCGGCATGCATGGCATTGCCCTCGCGTCTGCGCTTTATGGCACTGTGCTTGGAGCGTTGCTGGGAGGCTGGCCGACAGATCGGTTTGGCCGCAAGAGGGCGCTATTCATAATTGGGGTGCTTTATATTATTGGTGCGGCAGGATCGGGATTGGCGACAAATGTGTATTGGTTCATTGCCGCCCGCCTGCTGGGGGGGCTCGGAATCGGCCTGTCGACCGTAGCTGCCCCACTTTACATTGCCGAGATATCCCCGCCCACGCGCCGTGGATTTCTCGCGGGTATGTTCCAATTCAACATCGTGTTCGGAATTGTGATAGCGTATCTTTCAAATGCCCTGCTCTCGGGTATTGGGGACACAGCTTGGCGCTGGATGCTTGGGGTCGCCGCCATCCCTTCGGTACTTTATACCATCTTCTGCCTCGGGATCCCGGAAAGCCCCCGTTGGTTGCTCGCGAAAAAGAGAGATCGAAACGCGGGCCTCAATGTGCTTCACCTCATTCAGCCGGAAGCTTCACCTGAGGATATTGCCGCCGAGGCGGAAGCCATCATTGTCGCGGCGTCCCAAAAGGCGGTAGCCGGCCGGTTCTGGAAATGGTCGCAACGGGTACCCATTCTCATCGCCTTTCTGGTGGCGGCGTTCAATCAACTCTCAGGCATTAACGCAGTTCTCTACTTTGCCCCTCGTATCTTTGAAATGGCGGGGCTGGGAGAAAAGTCCGCGCTGCTTCAATCTATCGGCATTGGAGTGACCATGACGATATTTACGTTCGCCGGCATCTGGTTGATCGACCGATGGGGGCGCCGGACGCTCCTGTATGTTGGCTCATTCGGTTACATCGTTTCGCTCGGTGTGACCGCCTGGGCTTACTTCACCTGGCATCCTGCAATCATTCCGTTCGCCATCTTCGTTTACATCGCTGCGCACGGCGTCGGCCAGGGAACAGTGATTTGGGTGCTGATTTCCGAGGTCTTCCCCGATTCCCACCGTGCCGAAGGCCAGGCGCTAGGGAGTTTCACGCACTGGATGTTCGCCGCCCTTATCACGACCTTTTTCCCAAAGGTGATCTCTGTGTTCGAGCCCGGCTATATTTTTCTCTTCTTCTGCGGAATGATGATTCTGCAGTTAATCTGGGTGAAGACCATGGTTCCGGAAACCAAGGGTGTCCCGCTTGAGGAAATGCAGCAACGGTTAGGCGTGAGCGGATGAGCTGACCAGGGAGCGCGATTTTCAACGTGAAGCACGACCGATTACGAGCCCGCGCGGAGCCATTGCCAGCGATGGAACGGCGCCAATTTATGCGCACATTGGCTGGCTCGGTGCTGGCAGGCGGCGCGCTGCCCCTGCTGGCCATGTCAAGCAAAGCCGAGGAGGCCTCTTCTTCCCAACTCACCTCAGACGTTACCACCAGTCCGAGTGCTGTCGATGATCAGCGCGAGTTCTTCTATCGGCCCAAGGATGCCTGGGCTGGAGATTTTATTCCCTACTACAGCGATGGCCAGTTCCACCTCTACTACCTCGTCAATTGGAGAGATGAACATCATGGAGAAGGAATACCGTGGTACAAGATTACATCAAAAGATTTCGTTCATTTCACCGAGTACGGCGAAGTGCTACCTCGAGGGACCAGGGACGAGCAGGACTTAGGCGTCTTCACGGGCTCAGTTGTTTTTGGGGAGGGGCAGTATCATATTTTTTATGCGGGCCATAACCCCTATTTCCGCGCAAAGGGCAAACCGGAGCAAGGCATCATGCATGCCGTTAGTGATGATTTGCTTCATTGGAGGAAGCGTCCGGAGGACACGTTTTACGCACCCCCGGAGCGATTCGAGCGCAACGACTGGCGGGACCCCTTTGTATTCTGGAATGAGCAAGCGGGGGAGTATTGGATGCTGGTCGCGGCCCGGTTGAATTCAGGCCCAAAGCGCAGGCGCGGATGCACGGGCCTTTGTACTTCCAAAGATCTCAAGAAATGGACCGTAAGGGAGCCCTTCTGGGCACCCCATCTGTACTCCGCACATGAATGCCCCGATCTGTTCCGGATAGGCGACTGGTGGTACCTGGTGTTTTCTGAATTCTCCGACCTGGTGCGAACCCGCTATCGGAAGAGCCGCTCACTTGCGGGGCCTTGGATCACCCCGGAACGGGACTGCTTCGACAGCCAAGCGTTTTACGCGGCCAAGACCGCTTCGAACGGACGGGACCACTTTCTTTTCGGATGGAATCCGACCCGGGATGCCGCCTCAGATTCGGCCCCTTGGAGTTGGGGAGGCAATCTCGTCGTCCATCGGATTAGGCAGGAACGTGACGGGTCCCTTGCCGTTGACATTCCTCCCAGCGTCGACGCGGCTTGGATCCGGTCCGTCCCCTTCGAATTCTCGACTCAATATGGTCAAGTCCGGCAGGACGGGAAACGGCTTCAGCTTACCGCTCCTACATCTTTCGCCTGTGCCGCAGCGGGAGTCATGCCCAGGCAGTGCAAGATTGAGGCGCTGATGCAGTTCGACCCGGGTACGCGCGGCTGCGGCCTCATGTTGCGAACTGACGATGCGATGGAGACTTCCTATTACTTGCGATTTGAGCCGATAAACGGCCGGATGGTGTTTGACCGCTGGCCTCGACGTTCTTCCTCGGGTGAGCTCGTTGTTCACGGCGACCACATGGCTGGTCTGGATCGTTGGGTCCACTTGGACCCGGCAACTGCCGTGAACCTGAAAGTCATCGTGGACGATACAATGGCAACAGCGTACGTCGACGATTCGATCGCCATGAGCGTTAGGATGTATGACCTGAGTCGAGGCCGCTGGGGATTCTTCGTGGATGAAGGCGCCGTGCGGCTCACGGAAATAAAACTTCTGATGAGGTAAGAATACTCTCCCGTTGTTGGGGAGGAGAGTCGGTACGACAATTCCATGCCAAAAGAAAAACACCTCGTTTCCCGCCGAAACTTTCTCTCGACGCTGGCGGTCGGCGGGCTCGCTGCTGGCACTGTCTCCAGCCACGCCGCTGCCTCAACACCCGCCCCAACCGGGCACTCTTTGCCGGTGGTGTTCTCCACAGACCTTTATCGCCCGCACGATGATCTCGATGATCATTGGGACCTGGCCTGCTTGTTTGCCCTAGCTGGTTCTCAAAAAGCCGAATTGCGAGTACTGATCGACTATCCCCAGCTGACGACCGAAATTGACCACAGCAAGACTGACCCCGATGTGCAAGCCGTTGCGCAGTTGAACTATTTGACGGGCAAGACGGTGCCTGTGACAATCGGTTTGAGAACTGCGATGCGGTCTCGGAACGACAAACTGCTGGACGTCACCGCGCCAGAGGATAACGGAGTCACCTCATTGTTGGCCTTCCTCAAGAATGCCCAACTACCCGTGGTTATCCATATCGGTGGTTCCTGCCTTTCAGTGGCTGTTGCGGCCAATCGCGATCCTGAACTCTTCGCGAAGAAATGCGCCGGCATTTACGTTCTAGCAGGGCTCAGCATGCCCAAGCCGGGTGACCGGCTCGAGTGGAATGTTTCCCTTAGCAGACTCGGGTATGCCGCAATCTTCGACATTCCCTGCCCGGTTTATTGGATTCCATGCTTGGACGAGATTTTGCATGCAAAGACGGTAGAGGATCTAAAACGTCAGGGGACTTACAGTGGACATTATATTTTCCAGGAAAGGGAGGTAGTTGAACATCTCTCCCCTGGGCTAAGAAACTACTTCTTATACATGTATCAAACGGGAGGGCTGCAGGCCGCGGACTCTGCCACCGCAGGCTGCGATTGGCTGCGATACCTTCTTTCGCCAAGCAATAAGAGTCTGTTGGCGACTGAGAGCGAGGACTACCGGAGTCTTTATGCGACTGGTGCGCTATTTCACGCGTGTGGACAGACCGTTACGCGGGACGGCGATATTGTAAGAATTAACGAGGTAAGGGATGAGGCCGTCTTCACATTTGAACCGATCTGCGTCCAGTGCTCGGACGAGGGCATAACCGAGTGGAGAAAAGACGATACATCCCGGAATCGTTTTATTTTCCGTGTCCTGGATCCCGCGCAATACCCAACCGCGATGAGCAAGGCAGTTCGTTCGTTACTTCAGACAATATAGCCAGATGGCTGAACTGTCATCGGTGGAAGGGAATTGGCTTTGGCCTGAATTAACAGGCGCGGAGCTTGCCGCAGTACACGATCAGAGTGCTGACGAGGCGAAGCGGAAGTCACCTTTGAACTATCACTGAAATCCCGGAGCGCCTCCAAGGAGCGTTTCGAATAAGATAACGGGCAAAATAAAGTCACCAGTACTCTTTATGAAAAAGGCACGATTGACGAAGATAAACTCTTACAACAAGTGGTTAACTGTTTTCGCCATGGGTTGCATCTTTTGCGTCAATTGTGACGCAGAGATGGACTCGCGCGCCGTTCTTCGCGTGCGTGCCGACAAGATAGTGGCTCGGGTAAGTCCGCTGCATGCGGGGCTGATGACGGAGGAGATTAATAATTCATTTGACGGCGGACTTTATGCCGAATTGCTCCGTGACCGCGCGATGAATGGAGGTCTCAGGGCCACGGACGGTGCACTGGGTTCGTGGAGCATGGTCCCCAATGTAAGGGGAGGCGCCGGAATAGCCCTCGATCTCGGAGATCCAATAAGCTCCGCTGTACCCACGAGTATGCGGATCGACGCTCAGACTGCGTCGTCCACCGAACGGGTGGGAATTGCTAATTCTGGCTTTTGGGGCGTCCCCGTGCGCGCGAATACCCGTTATCGTCTTTCATTTTATGCTAAGACCGCCGAGGGTTTTTCCGGGGCTTTGGTCGCATCAATTGAAAGTGATGATGGTTCGGTGGTCTATTGCCGAAGGAATATATCGGTTGGTTCGGGTTCCTGGAACCGATATGAGGCGAATCTGGACACCAGCGAAGGGATATTGCCGACGGAGAACGCCCGATTGGTCATTGCAACCGAGCATCCCGTGACATTTTGGCTGGCGCTTGTGTCCCTGTTTCCTCCGACATGGAACAACAGACCAAACGGCAACCGCGTGGATCTGATGAAAAAGTTGGCCGAGCTCCACCCAAAGTTTCTTCGATTCCCTGGGGGAGGTTGCCTGTCTGGAAGAACGGAGGACACGCGCTTTGACTGGAAGAAAACTCTCGGGCCCCTGCCGAACCGCGCAGGTCACGCGACCCCCTGGGATCAATGGACGACCGACGGAATGGGGCTCCTCGAGTTTCTAGAATGGTGCGAGGATTTACGACTGGAGCCGGTATTGGGAGTCTGGGCTGGCCAGTCCGGTAGCGTTGAACTCCCGGCTGGTGCGCCCCTTGAGCCTTTCGTACAAGATGCGCTCAGTGAGATCGAGTATGTATCCGGCGACGCAAGTACCAGATGGGGGGCACGCCGAGCAGCAGACGGGCATCCGGCGCCTTTCAAACTAACTTACGTCGAAATTGGAAACGAAGATGGCAAGCCGGGCTACAGCGCGCGATTTGCCCAATTTTACGATGCGATCAAAGCGCGGTACCCGGCACTCCAGATGATCGCAACGGGACGAATGGTATATAAAGGGGTGGAAACACTGGCCGGCGATAGAGTGAAGAGCAGGGTCCCTGACATTCTTGACGAGCATTACTATAATGAAACAAAGGATTTTCTTGCCGAGGCCAGTCAGTATGATCACTACGACCGAAACGGCCCGAAGGTGTTTGTAGGCGAATGGGCAACGATCGAAGGTTCACCCACGCCAAACCTCCACGCAGCGCTGGGAGACGCCGCTTGGATGATCGGGATGGAGCGCAACTCGGACATCGTCATCATGCAGGCCTATGCCCCTTTGTTCGTGAATGTGAACAGCCCATTCATGGGTTGGAATACAAGTCTTATCGGTTACGACTCCTTAAACAGTTACGGATCTCCATCCTATTATGCCCAGGTGATGTTTAACGAGCATCGGGGCGATGAGATCCTGGAAGCGCCTCTTCAGGTAGTTCCGGGGCTATTTACAAGCGTAACCAGAGATAGTCAGACTGGTTCTATTATAATCAAAGCCGTCAATACCCGAGAAACTTTATGTAGAGTGAGGATTGAAACATTGGGTACGGAGCCGCTCGCTCCAAACGGGATGCAGATCGTATTAACGGGTAAAACAGACGACACGAATTCCATCGAGCACCCAAAAAAGATTGTTCCGGTGGAAAGCGAATTAAATGGTGTCGGAGCTTCCTTCGAACATGAATTTCCCGGGAACTCGATTTCAGTGTTGGTCCTCGATCCGCGAAAGTAGGAGGACCGTAATGATGTATTCGCACACAAATACAACATGGAGAATTTGCCAGCTCTTCCGTTTCGCACCGACAAGAAGTAAGCGGCCAATTGGAACGCGATATGGTGCGAGATCTTTTCCGTTAGATCGAAGTTTCGCGCGGCAAATGAGTCAGAACCGCAGTGTAGCGGAGGTATATGTCCCAAATGTTCTGACAACAGCGCAAGCGAGCATGGTGACTTTATGATAAAAATAGCATTAACTGCCTGGAAATTGGTGCAAACACTCCGCAGCCGAAATGCTTGGATGCTTCCTGGAATAGCCCTAATGGGCATTACGTCGATGTGGGGAAAAGATGGGGACGACATCTGGACGATCACAGCGTCCAAAATAGACCCAGCGCATTATTTTGGCGTTACTGTGGCAAATGGCATGATCGGGCTCGTTTCGTCGCCGCAGCCGCTGGAGGTGGCGCAAGTAATAATGAACGGGGCGTACGACTCGGTTGCTCCGGGAGAAGTGTGCCAGATCCTGCGCACCTTCAATCTGGCATCAGTGGACCTGCGGATCGATGGGGAAAATCTTGCGCCGGATCAGATCAAGAGCCTTCGCCAGACTCTGGACATGAAAAGTGGTTCACTCGTGAGTTCCTTCGACTGGGGCACCAAGGCGACGGTCACGATCACCCGGTATGCGCTCCGGCAATTACCATTCACGATTCTGGTGGATGTTGTGATCCTGCCCCACCAAGAAGTGACGATTGATGCGGGAAGCCTTTTGGGCACATCCGACGATCTAAAGGATGCAGAGTTTTTCACCCATGAGGTTCCAAACCTGAACGCCTACTCGAGCACCCTCCTGATGCTCGCGGCCAAAGGCCAAAGTCTGGGCGGCGGAGTGAAGATGGGGGCATGCACAACGGTGCTGTTTGATGCGAACGAGCGCGCGCCGGAGCTGAAGCACACCAGCCAAAGCGGGAATGCGCACCACCTGGACTTCGCATTCAAACTGACAGCGGAACACGGGTTCCACTTTACGATCGTGGGCTCAACGATTTCCTCCGCACAGAACTCGGACCCGTTAAACGCGGCACGGCGCAACACTCTTTTCGCCGTGCTCCGAGGCCGCAACGGATTGATCGAGGGAAATGACAGAAGCTGGGCTGAACTGTGGAAGAGCGACATCATTGTGGATGGAGATCCCCATTTGCAGCGAGATCTCCACCTGATGCTCTTTGAACTGTATTCGTTCATCCGACCCGAATATGGCTACAGCATCGGTCCGGACGGTCTAAGCGGGATAGACTATCACGGGCACGTTTTTTGGGATGCGGATACATGGATGTTTCCCGCCCTGGTGTTGCTTCATCCGGAATTGGGCCAATCGATGCTGGAATACCGATATGCCCGACTTCCCGCTGCGCGGGCCAACGCGCTGGCCCACGGATTCCACGGAGCCATGTTCCCATGGGAAAGTGCGGCGACCGGCGACCAAGAGACGCCCATGCCCTCAGTCTGCGGTGAGTTCGAGCAACATATCACTGCATGCGTCGGAATCGCGGCCTGGAAGTATTATTGCGTGACCCGCGACAAGGAATGGCTGAAAACCCGCGGTTGGCCGTTGCTTAGCGAGACGGCGGATTTTTGGGCGAGCCGTGTCGAGCGCAATGGGATCGGACGCTATGACATCCGGCGCGTAGTTCCAGCGGATGAGCAGGCGAGGGATCGAGACAACGATGCGTTTACGAATGCGGCCGCGAGGGAGAATCTGCGTGTGGCGGCGCTGGCAGCCCGGGAACTTGGCCTGGAACCGAATCCTGATTGGACGCGTGTCCGTGACAACATCCCAATCCTGCATTTTCCCGATGGGGTGACGCGCGAGACCGCGACTTATAAGGGAGAAAAGATCCAGCAAGCGGATGTAAATCTCCTAGCCTATCCCCTCCACGAAATCACCGACCCCGCAGGCATCCGCCGCGATTTGGAATACTATTCGCAGCACCTCGGCGCCGGTCCGGCAATGACGCATTCAATCTTTGCCATCATACGGGAACGGCTTGGAGAACCGGGGGAGGCGTTTAAGGAATTCCGGTTGGGCTTTGAGCCAAATCTGCTCCCTCCTTTCGGGGTATTTACCGAAAGAGCCGACACTGAAGAAGGAGCGGTCTATTTCGCAACGGGAGCGGGTGGCGTGCTGCAAGTCATGCTCAACGGCTTTGGGGGATTGGAGATCACCGACTCTGGCGTGGTTCAATTGCACACCAAACTGCCTTCGGCATGGAAATCGCTCACACTGACGGGGATTGGGCCCGATCGAAGAACGTTTGTGGTCGGTGGGTCCAACCACAGCCAATGAATCTGGACGCGCCCGCTGGTCGGGTGATCCTTCCATGCTATTGGAAATTCAATTGGATCATTTGCGTTTTAAAGTGACTTCCGAACGCTCCTGGAAAAGTCAATTTACTCTGCTGGCTACGTTGGGTATCACGACAATTTTGGCGGGAGTCCCGCTTCGAATTGATCCCACGAATCCTCACTACCTCGAGTTCCGCGGCAGGACCGCGGTATTAGTTGGGGCCAGCGAGCACTACGGTGCCGTGCTTAACCGAGGCTTTGATTTCATTCCATACTTGGACGTCCTTGGGGCTGACGATCTCAATGTGGTACGGATATTTGCTGGGGCCTATCGGGAACTGCCCGGACGATTTACGCCGCTGTTCGACTTGGAGATAGTGCGCAACACGCTTGCGCCCGACTTTACCCATTTCCTAGCGCCATGGCCGAGGAGCGCCGTTCCGGGAGCAGCGGACGGCGGAGCGAAGTTCGACCTTCGCAAATGGGATGAGGCCTATTTTAGCCGACTGAGGAAGTTTGTGGCCGCAGCGGGCGAACGAGGGATTGTCGTCGAAGTCAGCCTCTTCAGCGTATACTATGGCGACAACCTCTGGCACGTCAGCCCCCTGTACGCGAAAAACAACGTGAATAACGTTGGAAACGTCTCGCGCGAGGAGGTATTCCTGAACCGCGATCCAGGACTGCGCGCCGTTCAGGCTAGGCTCGCGAGGCATGTCGCCGAAACGCTGCGGGACTTCGATAACCTGTATTACGAGATCTGCAACGAGCCTTCCGAAGGGAACGTACCGATGGAGTGGCAGAAAGAGATGATAAGTGCGATCAAGAGCGGAGATGCTGGGGCATCACACCTTATCGCTCAGGAGGTGGGCTATGGATCCGGGCGAATCACACAGCGTATGCCCGAAGTGTCGGTGTTCCTCTTCCATGGTACCCGCACCACTCAGTCCCTGACCGAGAATTCAGACCTTGGGATGCCGATCGGCTCCAATGAGGACGGGTTCGACGGCCAGAGCAGTGCGCCATATCGGTTGGAGGCGTGGCAGTATTTGCTGTCGGGAGGCGCCCTCTATATGAACCTTGATTACTCCTTCACTGTGGATTCTCCGCAAGGTGGCTTCATCATGCCGCGCACCCAGCCGGGGGGTGGCAGCGCTCAGCTGAGAAGGCAGTTGGGCATCCTACGAAAGTTTATTAATGGGTTCGATATCGGGCGGATGCGCCCTCTGCCATCGGTGGTTCGCTGGGGAGGAAACGAAAGTGGCGTGGCGAGCGTGCTGGGAGATGAAGGAAAGGCGTACGCCGTGTATCTCCACCGCGGAAAGCCATTCGATACTGAATTGGCCCAACTTAATGTGCCGCACTTCGTGATCGACGAAACTTTGCACTCGGCGGATTGCGCGATCGCGCTTCCACCGGGCCATTATGAGATGAAATGGTTCGATCCAAAAACAGGCAGGTATATAAAGACGGAGGCAAGGGAGGCGGGAAACGAAGCAACCTCTTTGATCTCGCCGGAATTCCGTGAAGACATCGCGCTTGCCATAAGAGCGAAATAGATAGATGCGCCGTACCTCAAATTTCGGGCGCTTGGCCCGAACCTCCAAGCTACTGCTCTCGTGGAGCATCATCTTTGCGGCATCTGCCATGGCACAGGGGACGCCTTACCTGTCGCTGCACGTCGAGGCGCACGACGTGCCGGTTCCGGATTCTGTCAGCCCTGAGTTGCAGGGGTTGCTTGGCAAGCATTCGACGAGGCCAGAGCCGATGACATGGCCTACCTCCAACGAAGGATACCGCCGCCTCGACGTTGGCGCCGGCGCGGAAGTCAAGCGGCTCCTGCGTCGGCTGCCGGTCGCAATGGAGAAAAGCGAAATTGCGGGCGTTAACTGTTATATTCTGACGCCACGGGATATGCCGGCCTCGAATCGTGACCGCCTGTTGGTCCTGGTGCACGGCGGAGGATATGTGCTTTGGGCTGGTGAATCTGGAATGTGCGAAGGAATTTTGATGGCCCACTATGCGAAGATGCCCGTGATTGGCGTGGATTATCGCATGGCACCCGATTTCCCATATCCTGCGGCGGTCGACGATGTGATGGCGGTGTGGAGGGCGCTGGCGTCGAACCATGACCCAGCAAAGATGGGGATCTTCGGCAGCTCCGCCGGCGGAGGTCTTATCCTCTGCCTTGTGCAGCGCGCGATAAAAGAAAAATCTCCCATTCCGGCAGCCATCGCCCCCGGTACGCCGTGGTCTGACCTGAGTCCAACGGGGGACAGCTATTACACGGTAGGCTCCGGCTTCCGTGAAAATTACCAGGATGGACTCGCCACCATGGCCAGGCAGTACGCAAGAAATATGGACCTAAAGGACGCAAGAGTGTCGCCTGTCTATGGGAGTTTCAGCGGCTTTCCTCCCGCGATTCTGACCAGCGGCACACGCGATGAACTCTTGTCCTGTACCGTCCGCGTGAATCAGAAGTTGAGGCAGGCTGGCGTTGAGACACGCCTGCAGATCATAGAGGGCATGGGCCACGCTGTATACCTTGATGATGATCTACCTGAATCAAAGCTGGTCTTCACGGAAATTGCGGAGTTCTTGGACACTCATTTGAAACGCTAGCCTGGAAATGTTGAGCGAGCACTGCACGGTGCCCAAATCAGAATTACTGGAATCTATCGGGTAAGCCGCACCCACGGAACCACCTCGTTCGGCGAATCCTAAGGGTATCAATAATGCGGCAGTTCCTCGCTTCTCGCCACGAACCGCGGCCTGGGCTGCGAGACGAGATCAAACAACTGCACGACAATGTTTCCATATAACGGCGGCATTGGCGACAGGCAATCTGGCTTTGCGTGGCGACGCGCTAACAACTGTCCCGATATGGAGGTCCTGCTGGGCGACCTTATAATTAGACAGTCCAATGCTAAACGCGTCGATGCGGTAGCCGCAGCTGTATTTCTCGAAAGTGTTTCCGGTCACCAGAGCATGCGGTCCAAACATGGAAAACAGAAGAAATGAGCGTCCACTGATGTTAAAAAGCGGACGTGATGGGGCGAAGCGCCTGCACTGCGATAGATATTGCGATCTGCCCCGCAATCACGTGATGGGCAATCAGCGGGCTTTCGGACGCTTCCCCAGAGTGTTTCTTGTTTGCTGAAACGCTAATAGAGACGGTGACAAAAGTTCAGGGGAACCTTTTTGAGCAAAAAGCAGCTTTCAGTGAGTCTCCCGATACATCCAGAAGACAACTTGACCTACCAGAACTTAGGAACGGTATTTGGCGGCGCGTTGACGGACATTAAGGCTGAGCAACGTGCCGGGGCATTGCGGGGCGCGCAGCTTCTGGCCAAGGCGTTGCGAGCCGAAGGCGTTGATACATTGTTCGGATATCCCGGCGGCGCCAATTTGGAGATTTTCGATGTTCTGCGGGATTTTCAGATTCGCTGCATCCGCACCGAGCACGAGCAAGGCGCAGTGCATGCGGCCCAAGGCTACGCGCGCGCCACCGGGAAGGTCGGCGTATGTCTGGCCACCTCAGGACCGGGTGCTACGAACCTTGTGACCGGGATAGCTGATGCGAACAGCGATTCGACTTCCATCGTTGCGATCACTGGAAACGTACCATCGCATCTGCTTGGGCGCAACGCATTCCAGGAAGTCGATATTGTGGGCGTCACCCGGCCGATCACGAAGAAGAATTATCTCGTGCGAAAGGTGACGGAAATTCCGGAGGTGGTGCGCGAAGCCTTCGCCCTCGCTGGCGGCAATCGTCCCGGCCCGGTATTGATCGATATCCCAAAGGACATCCAACAACACTTTCCACGAGACATCGACGGCAACTATGCTCCGCCTCGGATTCCTGCGGTTATCGAAGCTCCGGAACCTACGGTAGGTGGGCTGAGCGAAAGTCAGCTTGAGGAATGCTGCAGGATGATTAAGGAGGCGACCCGCCCAGTGATCTATGCGGGCGGGGGCATTGTTTCGTCGGGCACCTCTGAGGCCCTTCTTCGACTTGCTGAGCATATTCAATGTCCCGTCACAACGACGATCATGGGACATGGCACATTTCCGCACGGTCATGTGCTGGCGCTGCATTGTCTTGGCATGCATGGGAGCAAATATGCCAACGTTGCTGTTAATGAGGCCGATCTTGTTATCGCATTGGGTGTGCGGTTTGACGATCGAGTGACGGGAAACATCCGCGAATTTATCAAGCACGGGAAGATCGTTCACATCGACGTAGATCGCGGTGAGCTGAACAAGAACAAGCAAGTCACGCTGTCCGTTTACGCCGATCTACGAGTCGCGCTGGCCCAGTTGATTGCTGCGGCTTCGCCGGCGCGCAGCAGTGAGTGGATTTGCCGTTTGGCCAAGATGCGGGTCCAATATCCCTTCCGAATTGCCGAGTCGCCTCGGTTAAAGCCGCAACATGCAATCGCTCTCCTCAATGAAGTGACGGAAGGGGAAGCAATAGTGAGCCTCGGGGTCGGACAACATCAGATGTGGGCCATGCAGCACTATTGGCCCGTCCGACCGCGCTCTTTTCTCAGCAGCTCTGGGTTTGGCACCATGGGTTACGGGTTGCCCGCCGCCATCGGGGCTAAGATCGCATGCCCCGACCGGATGGTCATCGATATCGACGGCGACGGCTCGCTCAACATGACGATTCACGAACTCGCGACCTGCCACCGCTACGGGATCGGTGTGAAGATCGTCGTCATCAACAACCAGTGGCTCGGTATGGTCCGGCAGTGGCAGGACATGATCTACGAAGGTCACCGGTCAGGTTCGGCGATGGCTGATCCCATGACGGCGGTAAAGCCGCAAGGGGCGGCGGATATATACCCCGATTTCGTTACCATCGCCGCCGGTTACCGGGTTCGGGCTGAACGCGTCACGGAGAAATCTCAGCTTGAGGGGGCCTATTCCAGGATGCTGGCTGATCCCAGGGAGCCTTTCCTTCTGGATATAATAGTGGAGCGCGAAGAAAACGTCTATCCGATGATTCCAGCAGGTGGGAGCTATCATGACATCATTATGGGGCCAGACGCGGTTTGAAGCCGCCCCCAGCGCCGGTTACAGGGCTGCAAGCGGCGAGTCATTAAGCGCCACGCGTTAAAATGAGCGTACCTAACGAAATGTGCAGAAGTCTTCGACCTTCATGAACCATCAGCAAAAACTTGAAGCATACAGGCGCATGTTGCGCATACGTAGGTTTGAGGAGGAGGGCACCCGTCTCTTCAAGACTGGAAGGATTCCTGGCGCTTACCACAGCAGCATCGGCCAAGAGGCGGCGATCGTGGGTGCCTGTCTGGCGCTGCGCGAGGACGATGCAATGACAGGCACGCATCGTTCGCACGGACATCCCATTGGCAAGGGGGCGAAACTCAATGGACTGATGGCGGAGCTGTTCGGCAAAGAGACGGGGATCTGCAAAGGCCGCGGCGGATCGATGCACCTTGCGGATAGCAGCGTCGGGATCATCGGGGAGTCGGCAATTGTCGGGGGCGGAATCCCATTGGCTACCGGTTGCGGACTCAGCGCGAAGGTGCGGTGCACGGACAAGGTGGCATTATGCTTCTTCGGCGACGGAGCCGTAAACCAGGGAACGTTTCATGAGTCACTCAACATGGCGTCCCTCTGGAAATTGCCGGTGATCTATCTCTGCGAAAATAACGGCTACGCGATCAGTACATCACTCAAGTTAAGTCATGGCCAGCTGAGTATCGCCATGCGCGCACATTCCTACGGAATGCCTGGCGTCGCGGTGGACGGCCAGGACGTTCTGGCCGTTCACCGGGAAGTCAGCGCGGCGGTGTTACGCGCGCGACGAGGAGAGGGCCCGACCCTGATCGAGGCGAAGACCTATCGATTTGATGAACACAATGTAGGTTTGATCATTCCGGGAACTCCCTATCGGCAGCCAGAAGAGGTCGCGGAATACAGGGCAAATTATGATCCCATCGCGCTTTTCAAACAGGTTCTTTTGTCGGAGGGCGTCGGCACTGGGGTAATTGAGGCGATCGAAGCTGAGGTGGATGCAGCAGTGACGGAGGCGATTGATTTTGCCGAGAGGAGCCCGCTGCCCGACCGGGCGACACTCCATGACTACCTCTATGGCAGTCCACTTGATCAGTCGGTCGACCGACCCATGTAACACACTTGGAAAATCCCACCATGTCTACGTTAACTGAAATACAATCAGCTGGTGCGCAGACCCAGATGACCTATCTCGAAGCTGTCGTGCAGGCGCAGATTGAGGAGATGGATCGCGACGAGCGCGTCATCCTGATGGGAGAGGACCTCGCAGTTTATGGAGACGAGAAGGTCGTGCGACGCTTCGATGCAACCCGGATATGGAGCACGCCGATATCGGAGACCAGTTTCACCGGGGTCGGAATTGGTGCAGCAATTACCGGTCTTCGTCCCATCGTCAGTTTGGGAATTGCGAGCTTCATGTATCTCGCTTCGGACCAGATCATCAACCAGGCGGCCAAGCTGCGCTATATGACCGGCGGACAGATTCGCGTGCCAATCGTTTTCCGCAGCTGCATGTATTACGCCAGCTCGATTGCGGCACAGCACTCCGACCGCCCGTATCCGCTCTTCATGAACGTCCCCGGTTTGAAAATTATCTGCCCGACGAGTCCGGCAGATATCAAAGGTCTGCTTAAGTCTGCAGTGCGCGACGACGACCCGGTCCTTATTTTCGAAGACACGAAGTTCTGGTCCCAAAAGGGACCAGTTCCGTCCGATCCGGAGCGCCTCGTGCCGATTGGGAAAGCCGAGGTCAAGCGGGCTGGAACCGATGTCACGATTGTCGCGATCGCCGGAGCAATGCGCCCGGTGTTGGAGGCAGCGAAGGCGCTGGCCGAGGATAAGATTTCCGTCGAGATCGTCGATCCACGCACGCTGAAGCCGTTGGACATGGACACGATCATACGCTCCGTCGCAAAAACGGGACGGATAGTCTTGGTAGAAAACGCCCATCGCCTGCTGAATGTCAGCGCCGAGATCGCGGCGCACTTGGCCGAGGAAGCATTCGACTACCTGAAACGCCCCATCGTTCGCCTGAGCGCTCCCGACGTACATGTCCCATTCAGCCCGCCACTCGAGGGTTTAATGTTCCCGGGCAAGGAGCAGATCATCGCAGCCGTGAAACGGCTGTTGTGAGGTACGTCGGCATCGAAAAACCAAATCTCAGTTAACCATGATCACGAAAGTAATTCTTCCCAAATCAGGAATGGGGATCGAGGAAGGCACCTTGGCCCGATGGCATAAAGTGGTTGGGGACTTGGTAAAGAAGGGTGAGCCCCTCGCCGATATCGAAACGGCCAAGGCGACGCAGGAGTTGGAGGCGCCGGCAAGCGGCAGGTTGGTGAGGATTTTGGTGGCTGAAGGCGAGTCGGTGGCCGTCAACACTGAGATCGCGGAAATCGAGAACGACGCTTGAAGGGACAATTCAAAGTGCAACCGCTGTCGCCGCTTCGCAAGATAATCGCTGCGAGAATGACGGAAGCAAAGCGCACGATCCCCCACTTCCGGTTGGTCGCTGATTTCGAAGTGGACGCGCTGATGCAGCTTCGCGACGAAGTGCGGGCGAGCATGGTCGAAGAACGCATCTCGCTCAACGACCTCTTGATCAAGGCATGCGCCTTGGCCCTGATGGACGCGCCCTCTGTCAATGTCCAATGGGCAGAGAACGAGATTCATCAGTTTCACACCGCCGATATCTCAGTTGTGATGGCCATCGAGGGCGGCCTCTCAACGCCCATCATTCGTGGCGCCGAGTCAAAAACGTTGGTGTCGATTTCGCGGGAGGTGAAGGATCTCGCGGCGAGGGCGGCGAAGAATGCGCTGAAGATGGACGAGATCTTGGGCGGATCATTCAGTGTGTCCAATCTTGGGATGTATGGGGTCGACCAGTTTGATGCCATAATCAATCCGCCTCAGTGCGCGATTCTTGCCATCGGTGCAGCCAAACCGTGTTTCTTGGCGACCAAGGAGCGTACGGCGCGATTCGCGACGCTCATTCGGGTGACGTTGTCAGTGGATCACCGGGCAATCGATGGAGCGACCGGTGCGGCGTTCCTCGCGGCATTGCGGCACCATGTGGAGGAGCCAAAGCATTTATGCGTGACCAAGCAAACCTGACGGGACGGTTGCACGGAAAGATAGCTTTGGTAACGGGCGGTGCGTCTGGATTGGGCAAGGCGATCGCGGGACGCCTTGCGGCGGACGGCGCCGTGGTCGTCATTTCGGACGTTCAACGCGATCTTGGAAAGGCGACTGCCCAGGAATGCGGGTTTACGTTTCTCGACCACGATGTTTGCGACGAACAACGTTGGATGGAAATCGTCCTGACCGTGGAAGCGCAGTTCGGGCTCTTGGATATTCTGGTCAATAATGCCGGCATTCTGGGGCGCATGGACGCCGTGAGTCCGGAAAACACGCGACTGGCTGACTGGAGGAGAATCTTCGCCGTCAACGTCGAAGGTGTCTTTCTGGGCTGCCGGGCGGCGATTCCGGCGATGCGGCGCGCCGGCGGAGGATCGATCATCAACCTGTCGTCGGTGGCCGGCATTCAGGCCACCCCGTTCGCGACAGCATACGGCGCTAGCAAGGCGGCCGTTCGCCAGTTGACGAAATCGGTTGCTCAATACTGCGCGCAGGAACGGCTGAACATCCGCTGCAATTCCGTCCATCCGGGCAACGTGCGAACGCCGCTATGGGACAGACACGCCGAGGAAGTTGCCCAGGCCCGCGGCGTTCCGGTCGAGACGATAATCAAAGAGGGAAAAGACGAGATTCCCCTGGGGGATTTTACCCTGCCGGAGGATGTCGCTGCGGCGGTCTCGTTCCTTGCTTCAGAGGACGCCCGTCACGTCACGGGAGAGAAGCTGATTGTCGCGGGAGGCCTTGTCAACTGTGACACCTATATGGGAAACCGTAATCTGCAATTGGAGGTCAAACCTCCGGTCGCATTGAGGAAGAAAGGCCGGAGATGACTTTCCCGACCAACAGCATCGGCCAGGTGGTCGCTCCTTTTGTGGAGGGAGATCTGAGTCAATCGGATAGTGATGAGACGATTGATGTGATCAATCCCTCGAATGGCCGCCGTTGTCTCTCGATCCCGGTCGGGTGTGATGCGGATGTAGACCGCGCGGTTCGATCGGCGCGCCGCGCTTTTGAATCCGGGCAGTGGAGCCAGGAGTCGCCGTCATTTCGAAGGAAGGCGCTTCATCGGCTGGCAGACCTGCTTGAGAGCGAAGCGGCTTCCCTCGACGCCCTCGATGCCGAGGAGATGGGAAAGCCCATCAGCGAACCCATGGCCAATGCCAATTCCGCAGCAGGATTGGTGCGATTCTACGCGGAGGCCGTTGATAAAGTGACGGGTGACGCCCCGGGGTGTGATCGTAACAGCCTTGTGATTGAGAGACGGGTGCCACGAGGAGTGGTAGCTGCCGTGGTACCGTGGAATTTCCCCCTTTTCAACGCTGCACTAAAGACCGCCCCGGCCCTTGCCGCCGGAAATTGCGTAGTACTTAAGCCGTCTGAATTGTCCTCCCGTTCGGCAATCAAGTTGGCGCATCTGGCAGCGCTGGCCGGGCTTCCTCCTGGTGTCTTGAACGTGGTCCCGGGAGCGGGCGAAACAGTGGGCCGGGCGCTGGCCTTGCACCACGAGGTGGACATGTTGACGTTCACCGGCTCGACCCAAGTAGGCAAGAAGATGCTGCAGTACTCTGGGCAGTCGAACATGAAGGTCGTGATGACCGAGTGCGGGGGAAAGTCGCCGCAAATCGTTTTCGATGATAGTGTCAATCTCGACTCGGTGTGCGATGCGGTCACCAGCCTGCTACTGACCAATCAGGGACAACTTTGCAGCGTGGGTTCGCGTCTGCTCGTTCAGCGCTCGATTGAGCCCGCCGTGCTGGAAGCGGTATCGGCCAAAATTCAAAAATATGTGATGGGAGACGCGATGGATCCCAAAACGACTTTTGGTCCTCTTGTTTCCGCAAACCAGTGCGATCGAGTCATGCAGTACATCGAGGGAGCTGAGGTGGAAGGAGCCCAAAGGGTTGCGGGCGGGCGGCGGGTACTCAGGGAGACGGGCGGGTATTTTGTCGAACCGACGCTCTTCGGGGGCGTTTCACCAGACTCGCGGTTGGCGCAGGACGAGATATTCGGTCCCGTGCTTTCGGTGATTCCCTTCGATGATGAAGCCGAGGCAATCCGGATCGCCAATGGCACGGTTTATGGGCTGATGGCGTACGTTTGGACCAGCGACCTTTCGCGGGGATTGCGGATGGCGAAGGCGATCCGCTCCCCTGTGATGATAAATGCGGCCGCACCATCCGGGGAGGGTCCCGGTTATTCAATTTCCTACGAGCCAGCCCGCCAATCCGGAATTGGCACTGAGTGTGGTCTCGCCGGAATGGAGAGTTACCTCCGCCGGCAAGCGATCTGGTTCAATCACGCCTGAATCAAAGAATGCCGGTTCGCGCGGCCCCCCCTGGGGGGGATCGCAAATTCGGAATGAAAGAAAACTCACATAAGAATTATCTGCTCATCATCCTTCTGGTGATTTTGACCTTCAATTACGTCGACAGGATCGCCTTGGGTCTGGTTGCCGAGAACCTCAAGACCGACCTGGGGTTGAGTGACACCCAATTGGGGTTCCTAAGCGGCATCGCCTTTGCCTTGTTCTATTCCGTTATGGGCATTCCCATTGCCCGTTGGGCGGACCGGGGAGACAGGGTGACGATCATTTCGGTGACTACAGCCTTGTGGAGCGCAGCAGTGGCACTATGTGGGATGGCCGGAAGTTTCCTGCAACTGATGCTGATCCGTGTCGTTGTAGGTGTCGGCGAGGCAGGGTGTGTGCCCCCCGCGCATTCCCTCATCGCCGACTATTTCGAAAGAGGGGATCGGCCGCGGGCCGTGTCCTTGTACATGCAGGGCATCTCGCTCAGCCTGGTGATCGGTTATTTTGCGGCTGGTTGGTTGAATCAATTCTATGGATGGCGAGCGATGTTCGTGATGATCGGATTGCCCGGCCTCGCGCTGGCGGCATGGTCATGGTTCGGCTTGCCGGAACCGCGTCGGGCGAGGGCCAGGACAGGGACCGCGGCAGAGCCACTCTCCCACCCAGACTTCAAGGAAGTTTGTGCAACTTTGTGGGCAAGCCCCACCTTCCGACATTTGCTGATCTCGTACTCGGTGACTGCATTCTTCTGTTACGGTACCCTGCAGTGGACACCGGTTTTCTTTGTGCGCAGCTTTGGGATGAAAACAGGAGAGCTGGGAACCTGGCTCGCAGTAATTTATGGGTTGGGCTCCCTTCTTGGCACGTACTGGGGTGGCGAATGGGCCTTCCGCCATGCGGCTCACGATGAGCGCCTGCAACTGAAGGCCATGACGATTGTGAGCTACGCCTCCGGGATCTTTGCAGCGTTCACTTACCTGACGCTTTTTTCTCCCAACTACTATTGGGCCTTTGCATGGCTCGGACTATACACGGTCGCGAATACCATGGTCAATGGACCCTTGCTTGCCGTGATTCAAACGCTGGTACCCGAAAGAATGCGGGCCATGTCGATTGCGTTCATCTATCTTTTTGCAAATTTGATCGGCATGGGCTTGGGACCATGGGCTGCAGGGGCATTAAGCGACGCGTTGCGCCCTTGGGGCGGGGAGGAGTCTTTGCGTTACGCAATGCTGGTTCTATGCCCGGGATTCCTGTGGGGCGCCTGGCATCTGTGGGCGGGAAGCAAGACAGTGACACGCGAAGTGGAAGCGGCGAGTATTGTTGCTGGTAGGGAAGCCACATTCCCCACGACGTAGCAGACAGCTATGTACAACGGACTCTTAACTGGAAAAAAGATCGGGGGGACCGTTTCCGCTCGGATTTCGATCGATAGCCGCGAATACATCAACTTCTTTGGGAGCACTTATCTCGCGTTGTCCGACGTTCCCGAGATCCGGGAAGCGGTGCGAGTGGCGCTCGCCGCCGGTTGTCCTTTCGCCAATGCAGTCCCTTCGGTTCTGGGCGGCCTAGATCCAATTTTCGAGGACGTTGAGCGCACGGCGGCCGCATTCTGCGGGACCGAAGCTAGCGTGTACTTTGCTTCAGGCTACCTGATTGGGATGGTCGGCCTGGCGAGCATCGATGCACCCTTCGACGTGCTCCTGCTCGACGAATGTGCGCACTTCAGCTTGAAGGATTCGGCCAGGCTGACTGGCCTTCCGGCGTTCACGTTTGCTCATTGCGACGTCGACGCACTGGCGGAGGTGTTAAGGCTACACGTTCGCTCCGGGCAACGCCCGTTGGTACTCACCGACGGGGTGTTTGCGACGACCGGGCGAATCCCGCCTTTGGCAGCTTACGCCGCGATCCTCGCCCCCTACGACGGCCGACTTTTCATCGACGAGGCGCATGGATTCGGTGTGGTCGGGAAGTCAGGACGAGGGGCTGGCGAATTTTGCGGCGTTGAGTCTGTTGCCACCGTGGGTGCGACCCTGAGCAAGGCCTTTTGTGCCCAAGGGGCGGTGGTTGGTTGTCCGGCGGCGACGGCGGTGCGTTTGCGGTCTGCGCCCCCGGTTCGTGGTGCATGTGCCGGATCTCCGTTATCGGCCGCGGCATCGGCTGCGAGTCTCGCTTACGTGGCGCGGCATCCTGAGTTCCGAGCGGAGTTAAGCCGGACGGCAGAGTATTTGAGATCGCGGCTGCGCGGTATTGGTGTCGAGGTCATCGACACGCCTGCCCCGATCGTCTCGTTTCAGATGGGCGGGCGAGCCGAGATGCTGGCTATTCAGCGTCGGGCCTTTGAGCAGGGTATCTACATCTATCATTCCGATTACATCGGGGCCGGCCGGGATGGAGTGCTTCGATGTGCGCTATTTCGGAACCACGCGTTGGAAGATATCGACGCGCTGATCGACGTACTCCGTCGGTAATATCGCAAGAAGTCTAGTTCACGTGGAGTTTCAGGGCAAGTGGACGTTCTGACCTACCGCGGAATGCAGATCACTGAATGTATGTTTCTCGCCGTTTCCTATGAAACCTTCTATTCTCCCTCTCAGTCTACTTTCAAGTGCGTTGCTGCTTGTGCCTAAGGCGCATGCCCAAAACGCCGCCCAGGAAACCTCGGCACTCGTGCCTCCATTTCACCTGCCGGACAATGTCATCATGAAGACGGACATTGTATATGCTACGACTGGCACTCGTGAATTGCACCTCGACTTGATTCTTCCCAAAGCCGGCCAAGGCTTGCGTCCTGCCATCGTCTACGTTCGTGGCGGTGGATGGCATGACATTCCTGCGTCGAGAACACAATTTCATCGCCAGGCCGCCTACATGGCAGGCAAGGGATACGTGGGCACGTGTATCGAATACCGGACTCGGGTGAAGCGAAGTACCCGGCGGCGCTCCAGGATACAAAAGCTGCGGTGCGTTGGGTGCGCGCGAATGCGGAGAAATATCACATCGTTCCTGATCGGATTGGCGCTGCCGTCGGCAACTTGGCCGGAATGTTGGGCACCGCGATCGGCGATCCTGCCTATGAAGGGAATATCGGCGACAACCTCGGAGTCTCGTCCCGGATTTTGGCGGTGGCAGCTTTTAATCCCGCTCTCGACTTGGTTGGGCTCAAGGAGATTCACCCCTCAAAAGAGCTCGCCACCGAGTACCTAGGCTGTAGCTGCACCGAAAATCCTGAGAAATGGAAGACGGCTTCACCGCGCTATCATGTCAGCGCAAAATCAGCCGCTTTCCTGCTTTTGCATAGAGACGCTGATGCAATGGTGCCTTACAGCCAGTCATCTGAAATGTCGGAAAAATTGCGTGCGAGCGGCGTTTGGGCGGAGATATTTACCGCGGCGGGCGCAGAGCACGCCTTTTTCAATTCATCCCCGTGGTTCGAGCCAACGTTGAAGAAGATGGAAGAGTTCTTCGATCATCATCTCCAATGAGAAGGCCCCGAGGCAAGGGTATGCCAGTAAGTGGCGTTTCTATAGAACCGACCAGCATAGCCCGGTCGGCGTGGGATTGCGTTTTGTGGAATGAACATTCGCGCGGTGGGTTTCGCATGCACTCGACCGGCGGATAAATTACAAATGCAGCATATCTCAAGGCCTCTGACGCCGCAGGATGCCCCAAAGGTTCCTTGGACACGGCCGTTTCATGTGATGGCCAAGCCAATGGGCGCCCGCTGCAACCTCGGGTGCAAGTACTGCTTTTACCTGGAGAAAGAGCCTGCGTACTATCCGGACGCAGGCGTGCCGCGGATGAGCGACGGAACGCTGGAGGCATACATCCGTGATTATCTGGCTTCGCAACCCGGCGTAGAGGTCAATTTCGCTTGGCAGGGAGGCGAGCCGACGCTCATGGGCCTCAAGTTCTTCGAAACCGTCGTCCTATTGCAGGACCGCTATGCGGCCGGCCGGCACGTTACCAATTCGTTTCAAACCAACGGAGTGCTGCTCGACGACGCTTGGGGAGAGTTTCTGGCCCGCCATGGCTTTCTGGTCGGGATCAGCATCGACGGCCCGCGCGAGCTGCATGATGCCTACCGAGTCGACAAGGGCGGCCGGCCTACCTGGGCCAGCGTGATGCGCGGCATACGCGTCCTGAAGCGCCACCGGGTGCAATTCAATACCCTGACGGTTATCCATCGCCGCAATTACCGTCAGCCCGCTAAAGTATACGATTTCCTCCAAGAGGAAGGGTCGGGTTATATCCAATTCATTCCGCTGGTGGAACGCCGGGCCCGGCCGGCGGATCGCGAGGCCCACCTCGATCATGCGGCGCCTCCGACCAACGCGGACGACTTGGTGCCCCCAGATCAGGCAATGGAAGCCGCTGCACCGGAATGTCCGCCGCGCGAAGGATACGGCGACTTTCTCTGCACTGCCTTTGACCGCTGGGTAAAACGCGATGTCGGCAGGGTGTTTGTCCAGCAGTTCGATGTGGCGCTGAACAGCTGGTGCGGATTAAGCGCCGGAATGTGTGTCTTCGAGGAACGTTGCGGCCGCTCGCTGGCATTGGAGCACAACGGCGATGTCTACGCTTGCGACCATTTTGTCTTTCCAGCCTACCGGCTCGGAAACCTGCACGCCACGCCGCTGGCGGACATCGGCAACGGCGCCCAAGCCGCACAATTCGGGGAGGCCAAGGCCAAGCTGCCCCAAATTTGCCGCGAGTGCCCCGTGCGTTTCGCCTGCAACGGCGATTGCCCGAAGCACCGGTTTGTCAGCGCGGCAGATAATGAACCAGGTGTGAGTTATCTGTGTCCCTCATATCTGAAGTTCTTCTCCCATATTGATCCGGCAATGCGGCGGATGGCCGCACTAATCCGGTCAGGAAGGACCGCATCTGAGATCATGCGCGGTCCCTGAACTGGCGTGACCCTGTGCACTGGCCTGCATTTGCGGGCCCACGTTCCTCCACACTGTCGGTAATACAATTTATGTCTTTGAATCCGATTTTCGCTGTGACCGCCGCTGGCGCCGGCCAGGTCATCCTGAATCTGGCCACAGTCGACTACGTGATCCTGGCGTCCTACTTCATCTTTGTCATCGCCATCGGCTGGGTGATCCGGCGTTCGATGAAGACGAGTTCGGACTTCTTCGAGTCCGGCCGGTCCCTGCCGGCGTGGATCTGCGCGCTGGGCTTCATTGGCGCCAACCTCGGTGCGCAGGAAGTCATGGGGATGGCCGCCTCGGGCGCGAAGTACGGCATCGCCACCAGTCATTTCTACTGGGTGGGCGCCATCCCGGCCATGGTGTTTGTCGGCCTGTTCATGATGCCGTTCTATTACGGCTCGAAGGCCCGCTCGGTGCCGGAGTACCTGAAGCTGCGCTTCGACGAGAAGACCCGCACGTTCAACGCGCTCTCCTTCGCGGTCATGACCGTGTTCTCCTCGGGTATCTCGATGTTCGCCCTCGCCAAGCTCCTCAACGCCATCCTCGGCTGGAATTTCGACGCCTGCATCATCTTCTCCAGCCTGATCGTGCTGATCTACATCTACTCGGGCGGCCTGACCTCCGCCATCTACAACGAGGTGCTGCAGTTTTTCCTCATCGTGCTCGGTTTCCTGCCGCTCGTCATCCTCGGCCTGCAGGACATCGGCGGCTGGTCCGGCCTCATGCACAACCTTGACGCCTACTCCGCCACCAAGGGCATGCCCGGAGCCTGGAGCCACTCGTGGCAGTACATGGCCGACGCCAAGGCCAACCCGATCGGCATCGAGTGGTTCGGTCTCGTGGCCGGCCTCGGCTTCGTGCTGTCGTTCGGCTATTGGTGCACGGACTTCCTGGTCATCCAGCGCGCCATGGCGGCCAAGGACATGAATGCCGCCCGGCGCACGCCGCTCATCGCCGCGGTGCCGAAGATGATGTTCCCGGCGCTTGTCATTCTGCCCGGGATGCTCGCGATCGCGCTTTATCACAAAGGCGGCACCGCCGGCATCGGCCTGCCCGTGGGCGCCGACGGCAATCCCGACTACAACATGGTCGTGCCGGCAATGCTCGCGAAGTACTTCCCGAACGGCATGCTCGGCATCGGCCTGACCGCCCTCATGGCCTCGTTCATGTCGGGCATGGCGGGCAACGTCACCGCCTTCAACACCGTTTGGACTTACGACCTGTATCAGCGCTGGATCAACCCCGACCCGACAGACGCCCACCTGATTCGCGTCGGCCGGGTGACCACGGTCGTCGGCCTGATCATCAGCGCCTGCTGCGCCTACGCCGCCGCGAAGTTCAATAACATCATGGACATGCTCCAGTTGGTGTTCGGTTTCGTGAACGCGCCGCTCTTCGCCATCTTCCTGCTCGGCATGTTCTGGAAACGCGCCACCGGCCACGGCGCCTTCTTCGGACTGTTGCTCGGCACACTGTTGGCCGCGATCTTCCAGGGCTGCACGCTGCCGGTCGGCGAAACCGCCGGCCTGCTCAAGGGCGGCTGGCTGGGCGTGCACCACACCTTCGTCAGCTCGATGGCGCAGAATTTCTGGCTGGCGATCTTCGCCTTCAGCGGCTGCTTCCTCGGCACGCTGTTCATCTCGCTTGCGACGGCACCGAACCGCACGGACGACCAGCTGCGCGGGCTGGTGTACTCGCTCACGGAAAAGCACAAGGACGCCCATGGGCCGTGGTACGTGCGCCCGTTCCCGCTCGGCATCACGGTCCTCGGCGCGACGTTGGTGCTCAACATCATCTTCTGGTAACTCGAAACGCTTCCGCCCATGCAACTCGACATCCGCCTGCCCATGGGGCTCCTTTTCCTGCTCCTCGGCGCCATCCTGCTCGTGTACGGTTTCGCCTCGAATCCCGCCATCTACGCCGCCCACTCGCTCGGCCAGAACGTCAACCTCACGTGGGGCGTGGTCTTCGCCCTCTTCGGCGCCTTCATGCTCTGGCTCGCGCGGAAGAAGAAGACGTAGGGCGCGGCCAATCGGTAGGGCGCGCAGTCCCTTGCGCGCCGCGGCGGCGAGCGGAGTCGCCGCCCCACCGGTCGCGGATTCCACGTCTCCGCCCCCTCACTTCTTTTGCCCGTAATAGGCGCCGGGCCCGTGCTTGCGCTGGAAATGCTTGGCGAGCAGCGCCGGCTCGATCGGCTTCAGGCGCGGCTCGAGCTGCAGCGACAGCCGCGCCATGTGCGCGCAGCACTCGAGCGCGACGGCCACTTCGACGGCCTTGGCGACCGACTCGCCCCAGGCGAACGGCGCATGGCGGTTCACGAGCACGCCGGGGCAATCGAGCGGCTCGAGCTCGTCATCGAGAAACCGCTCGATGATGACGTTGCCGGTTTCCCATTCGTAGGCGCCGCCGATCTCCCGCGCGGTCAGCTTCCGCGTCACCGGGATCTCGCCGCAAAAGTAATCGGCGTGGGTCGTGCCGAAGATCGGCACGGGCCGGCCGGCCTGGGCAAACGCCGTCGCCTGCGTGCTGTGCGTATGGACGATGCCCCCGATCGCATGGAAGCCGAGGTAGAGCCGGCGGTGCGTCGGCGTGTCGGAGGACGGATTCAGCGCGCCTTCGACCTTTCGGCCCTCGAGGTCGACCAGCACCATGTCGGCCGGCTTGAGCGCGGTGTAGTCGACGCCGCTGGGCTTGATGGCGAAGATGCCGCGGCCGCGGTCGAGCGCGCTGGCGTTGCCGAACGTCAGGTTGATCAACCCGTGGGCCGGGAGGGCCAGGTTGGCCTCGAAGGCTTCGCGTTTGAGTTCAGTCAACATGAGGAAGGGAGATAACCACGAAGGACACGAAGTTCACGAAGGAAACACCATAATCGTTCTCCGTGAACTTCGTATCCTCCGTGGCCAAGCGAAATCAAACCCGCAGGCCCTGCGCGAGGGTGTAGTACAGATCGTTGTGCCGGAGCTGCTGCTTGAAGGAACGCAGCTCCGTCTTCACGTCGATGACCGCCAGCTCGATGCCGGCGATCTCCGCCAGGTCCTCGAGTTGCTCGGTCGTGACGCTGTAGCTGTAGCCGGTATGGTGCGCCCCGCCGGCATAAATCCACGCGGCACACGCGGTCTTGAAATCGGGCTGGCACTCCCAGACGGCACGGGCGACGGGCAGCTTCGGCAACTTCGGCGTCTTCACGGCGGTCACTTCGTTCACGAGCAGGCGGAAGCGGTTGCCCAGGTCGATGAGCGAGGCGTTGAGGGCCGGCCCCGCCGGCGCATCGAAGACCAGGCGCACCGGGTCCTCCCGGCCGCCGATGCCGAGGGGATGAATCTCGAGCGAGGGCTTGGTGGCGGCGATGGATTCGCAGATCTCGAGCATGTGCGCACCGAGCACCTGGTGTTTGCCGGGCGCGAGGTGGTACGTGTAGTCCTCCATGAACGACGTGCCGCCGGGCAGCCCTTCGCCCATGACCTTCATGGCGCGAAGCAGGGCGGCGGTCTTCCAGTCGCCCTCGGCGCCGAACCCATAGCCGTCCGCCATCAACCGCTGGACGGCGAGGCCGGGCAGCTGGCGCAGGCCGTGCAGGTCCTCGAAGGTCGTGGTGAAGCCCTTGAACCCGCCTTCCTCGAGAAAGGCGCGCAGGCCGAGTTCGATGCGCGCGCCGTAGCGGAGGGATTCGTGCCGGGCGCCGCCCTTGCGCAGCTCCTTCGCGACCAGGTAACGGTCCTCGTATTCGGCGCAGAGTCGGTCGACCTGCCGGTCATGGATCCCAACGTCGGAAATCTTGCCCACGAGGTCGCCGACCCCATGGCCATTGACGGCGAAGCCAAAGCGAATCTCGGCCGCGACCTTGTCGCCTTCGGTCACCGCCACCTGGCGCATGTTGTCGCCAAAGCGGACGAAGCGTGCGCCCTGCCAGTCGTGCCAGGCGCGCGCCACCCGGGCCCAGGCGCCGAGGCGCTGCTGGACCTCGTCATCGCTCCAGTGCCCCACCACGACCTTGCGCCCGAGGCGCAGCCGGGTGTGCAGGAATCCCGCCTCGCGGTCGCCATGGGCCGCCTGGTTGAGATTCATGAAATCCATGTCGATCTTGTCCCACGGCAGGTCGCGGTTGAACTGGGTGTGCAGGTGGCAGAACGGCTTCTTCAGCGCCGTCAGCCCGCGGATCCACATCTTCGAGGGCGAAAACGTGTGCATCCACAGGATCAAGCCGGCGCACTTGGCATCGGCGTTGGCCTCGAGGCAGAGCTGCGTGATCTCGTCGGGGGTGGTCAGCAGCGCCTTGAACTGGACGGGCACGGGCAGGTGCTTCGACTTCGCGAGCGCGCCGGCGACGGCGCGGGCATTGGCCGCGACCTGCTTGAGCGGGCCGGGGCCGTAAAGATGTTGCGAGCCGCAGACGAACCAGATTTCGGCGGGGGAGAGGTTTTTCATGGGTGAAGGGTCAATGCGGGGGGTGGGGCGGGGAGGGCCGGTCTTTGACTGGCCGGCCCGGTCAAAGAGCGGTCCTACGGCGCCGCGTATCGAGGCCCGGGTTCGTCATTGCAGCGTCAGCACCACCACGGACTTGGCCGGCAAGTCGATCGCGAGTTTGCCGTCGGCGAGCTTGGCGCCATTGAACGCAACCGGCTCGACGGTGTGCGGCGCGTCGAAGGTGTTGTGGCTGGTGATGGCGGGGGCGGTGAGGATGCGGCCCGACACCGACTTGGCCGCGAGGCCCTCGAGCGCGCACGACACGCTCACCGCATGGTGCGGGTCGGCGTTGGCCAGCGAGACGTGCACGACCCCGGCGGCGTCGCGGGAAGCGGAGGCGCTGACCGCGGGGATCTTCTGGTCGCCGTTGACGTAATCGGGCGATGTGACCGTCAGCGGCAGCGACGTGGCGCCCTGGTGCACGTTGAGCATCTCGAACACATGATAAGTCGGCGTGAGCACCATCTTGTCACCATCGGTGAGGATCATGGCCTGGAGCACATTCACCATCTGGGCGATGTTGGCCATCGTCACGCGATCGGCGTGCGCCTGGAAGATGTGCAGGTTGATCGCGGCCAGGATGGCGTCGCGCAGCGAATTTTGCTGGAAGAGGAAGCCGGGGTTGGTGCCGGGCTCGACGTCGGTCCAGACGCCCCACTCGTCGACGACGAGGCCGACGCGCTTCTGCGGGTCGTACTTGTCCATGATGGCCGAGTGCTTCGCGATCAGCTCCTCCATCTTGAGCGTCCGGTGCAGGGTGGCGAAGTACTCGGCCTCATCGAAGTTCGTCGCCGAGCCCTTGGCGCGCCAATTGCCGGTCGGGACCGTATAGAAGTGCAGCGCGAGCCCGTCCATCTGGCGGCCGGCCTCCTTCATCATCGTCTCGGTCCACTCGTAGTTGTCGCCATTGGGGCCGCAGGCGATGCGCTTGATCCGGTTCTCGGGGCCGGGCGAGTAGTTTTTGACGAAGGTGTTGTAGCGCTTGAAATTGTCGGCGTAGAACGACGCGGTCATGTTGCCGCCGCAGCCCCAGCTTTCGTTGCCGACGGCGACGAACGGCACCTTCCACGGCGCGTCGCGACCGTCCGCGCGGCGCATGTTGGCCATGGGCGAGCTGGCCGGGGAGGTCATGTACTCGACCCACTCCATCGCTTCCTGCACGGTGCCGCTGCCGACGTTCAGGCAGACGTAGGGTTCGATGCCAAGCAGCTCGCAGAGATTGAGGAACTCGTGCGTGCCGAAGGCGTTGTTTTCGACGACGCCGCCCCAGTGCGAGTTGTACATCGACGGGCGCTTCTCGCGCGGCCCGATGCCGTCCTTCCAGTGGTATTCATCGGCGAAGCAGCCGCCCGGCCAGCGCAGCTGCGGCACCTTGAGATCCTTCAGCGCCGCGAGGACGTCGTTGCGGTAGCCTTGGGTGTTGGGGATGGGCGAGTCGGGCCCGACCCAGATGCCGCCGTAGATGCAGTGGCCGAGGTGTTCGGCGAACTGGCCGTAGATTTCCTTGTGGATGACGGCGCCGGGATGGTCGGCCTGGAGCGTGAGGGTGGCCGACGGTTCGGCGGCGCCGAGGGTCAGGCTGAGCGCGAGGCCGAGGGCGCACGCGCCGAGGGGTTTCGGCAGGGGGAATGACATGGACGGGCGGGGGTTAGCTTTTGAGCGCGAGCAAATCCTTCATCACGCGCGAGAGGTCGGCCGACTTGTTCAGGCCGCCAAAGGAATCGTGCAGCTGTCGGTAGAGCGCATAGAGCCGGTCGTAGGTCTGCTGCGCCGCGGCGCGCGGCCGGTAGGACACCTTCTTCAACGAGGTCATCTTGCGCTGGGCCGTCGGGAAATCCGGATGGGCGCCCGCCAGCACGGCGGCGGACACGGCCGACCCGAGGGCGCAGGCCTGGCTGGAGCCGGACACGAGCATCGTGCAGCCGGTGACGTCGGCGTAGATCTGCATCAGCAGGGGATTCTTTTCCGCAATGCCGCCGGCGCAGACGACTCGGTCGATGGGCACGCCGTATTCCTTGAAGCGCTCGATGATGGCGCGCGCGCCGAACGCCGTCGCTTCGATGAGCGCGCGGTAGATCTCGGCCTGCGTCGTGTGCAACGTGCAGCCGAGGATCATCCCGGTGAGGAGCGGGTCGACGAGGATGGTGCGGTTGCCGTTCTGCCAGTCGAGCGCGAGCAGGCCGCTTTGCCCGGGACGGAGCCTCGCGGCCTCCTTGGTGAGGCGCGCATGGCGGGCGGCGTTGCCCTCGCACACGACTTCGACCCACCACTTGAAAATATCGCCGACGGCCGACTGTCCCGCCTCGAGGCCGTAGAAACCCGGCAGGATGGCGCCGGGCACGATGCCGCAGATGCCGGGGATGTCGGGCACCTTCTTTTGGGCGGAGACCACGCCGCAATCGCAGGTGGAGGTGCCGATGACCTTGACCAGCGTGCCCTCCGCCACGCCGCAACCGATCGCGCCGTAGTGGACATCGAATTCGCCGATTGCGATCGGGATGCCGGCGGGCAGGCCGAGCTTGGCGGCCCACTCCGGACACAGCCTGCCGGCGCTGGCGGTGGCGTCGTGCGCCTTCGGGTAGAGGCGGTCGCGCAGGTCGGCCAGCGCGGGGTCGAGCAGCGCCAGGAATTCCTTGTCCGGCAGCCCACCCCAATCTTCCGAATAGAGCGCCTTGTGGCCGGCGGCGCAGATGCCGCGCTGGACTTCGCGCGGATCGGTCACGCCGGCGAGGACGGCCGGCACCCAGTCGCACAGCTCGACCCAGGAGTAGGCCGCGGCGAACACCTTCGGCGCGACCTGGCGGCAGTGCCAGATCTTCGACCAGAACCACTCGGAGGAATAAGTGTTGCCACACTTGGCGATGAACTGCGGCCGGTGCTGCGCCGCGAGCTCCGTGATCCGCGCCGCCTCGCGGTGGCTGGTGTGGTCCTTCCACAGCCAGCATTGCGCGTGCAGGTTCTGGCGCCACTTCGCGCCGAGTGCGAGCGGCACGTTGCGGGCGTCGACCGGAATCGGGCTGGAGCCGGTGGTGTCGACGCCGATGCCCACGACCTGTGCGGGCGTGAAACCGCGGACCTTGCGCGCGGAGGCCAGGACGCCGCGCACGCTTTTCTCCAAACCGAAAAGATAATCGCCCGGGTGCTGGCGGGCCAGGTGATGATCCCGGGGATCGAGCAGCACGCCTTCGCGGCCGCTCGGGTAGCCGACGACGCAGCTCGCCAGCTCGGCGCCGTCCGCACAGCGGACCACGAGGGCGCGCACCGAATTGGTGCCGTAGTCTAGGCCGAGGGTATACACGCGGGCAAGTTAGCGGCTCCGCCGGGAACCGGGGAACCACCCCGCTGTTTGACAGTCACGTCGCGGCGCCGCGAACCAAAATGCGCCGCCCGGAGCGCGCTCACTCCTCGGGCCGGCGAAACTCCTTGTGGTCCTCGCGCTGCGTCGCGCCCATCTTCTTCACGAGTTCGGCGGCGGCGGCATTGTCGTTGGTCTTCAGCGCCGTCTCGAGCTGGCCGACGAGGCCGAGGAATTCCTTCAGGTGGGCGCGAAAGGATTCGACGAACTTGGCGCGTTCGGCGGCGGGCACGTCCTGCGCCTTGATCGGCTCCAGCTTGAGGGCCTTTGCGAGGTTGCCCTGGATATCGGTCACCAGCGCCAGCGTGCCGGCATTGTCCGCGGGGTTGTCCACCTGCTTGCGCACCGTGCGCCAGTCGCGGCCGACCTGGTGCATGAGCTTGCCGAGCTCGGTATCGGGCTCCTGGTGTTCATGGTGCTGCTGGGCGCGGAGGAGCGGCGCGGCTGGCAGGATGAGGAGGAGGGGGAGGGCGAGGCGGAGGAGCGGGTTCTTCATGGTGAAAATGAAGCGCGGACCGTAGGAGAAAATGGCCGGATGGCCAGAAAGAGTTGCAACGTCCGGCAAACATGACTGTCACACCGAGTGAGCATTGTGGCATTGCGACGCCGGGAAAATTGTCTTTGTTCATCCCTCCGGGCGCCCGCCACCGGCCTCGGTCACACCCCGCTTCCCCGCATGAAACCAACCTCCTTGTTCAAGTCGTTCCTCGTTGTTCTGGCCGCCGGGCTCGCCGCCGGCTCCGTGTCCGCCAAGCCGTTGAAGATCGGATTCGCCCAGACCGGGGCGGAGAGCGCCTGGCGCACCGCCAATTCCGAGTCGATGAAGGCCGAGGCGGCAAAACGCGGCATCGACCTGAAGTTCGCCGACGGCCAGGGCAAGCAGGAGAACCAGATCCGGGCCATCCGGTCGTTCGTCACGCAGGGGGTCGACGCCATCGTCGTCGCGCCCATCGTGGAAACGGGCTGGGATCCCGTGCTGCGCGAGGCGAAGCGCGCCCACATCCCGGTCATCATCACCGATCGCACCATCCAGACGTCGGACGAGTCGCTGTACACCTGTTTCATTGGTTCCGATTTCTACGCCGAGGGCCGCATGGCCGCCGACTGGCTGGCGAAAAAGGTCAACGGGAAGGGCCGCATCGTCGAATTGCAGGGCACGCCCGGCTCCGCGCCGGCCAACGAGCGCCGCAAGGCCTTCGCCGACGCCATCGCCAAGTATCCCGACCTGAAGGTCATCGATTCGCAGAGCGGTGATTTCCGGCGCACCGGCGGCAAGGAGGTCATGGAGGCCTTCATCAAGAAGCACGGCCGCGACATCGACATCGTCTACGCCCACAACGACGACATGGCGCTCGGCGCCGCGCAGGCGATCGAGGAGGCGGGCCTGAAGCCGGGCAAGGACATCATCATCGTCAGCATCGACGCCATCCGGGAGGGCGTGCAGGCGGTGGTCGACGGCCGCATCAATTGCACCGTGGAATGCAACCCGCTGTTCGGGCCGAAGGTCTACGACACGGTCCAGAAGATCCTGGCGGGTGAAAAGGTCGAGCGGAAGTCCTACAACAAGGACGAGCTGTTCGACTCGACCAACGCCGCGGCCGCGCTGCCGACCCGGCAGTACTGAGCCCTTGAGCCCTCGATGCGTGTCATTCTGAGCGTACCGAGGAATCGAGTCCTTGGCGGCGGGGTGCCCTCACCCCGGCCCCAGGATTGCCTGGCGATGTCATGAACCCCGCCCTGCTTGAACTGCGCGGCATCGGAAAGAAATTTCCCGGCGTGGTGGCGCTGGCGGGCGTCGATTTCACCGTCCGCGCGGGCGAGACCCACGCGCTGCTGGGGGAAAACGGCGCCGGCAAGTCGACCTTGATCAAGGTGCTGACCGGGGTGCATCCGGCCGATGCGGGCGAGATCCGCCTCGACGGTCGCGTGATCCGGCCGGACTCGCCGCGCGAGGCCGAGGAGCTGGGGATCAGCACGGTCTACCAGGAGGTAAATCTCGTGCCCTCGCTCTCGGTGGCCGAGAACATCACGCTCGGGCGGCAGCCCGGCCGGGCCGGTTTCCTTAACTGGCGCGCCATCCGCCGCCGGGCCCGCACGGCACTGGCGCGGCTGGAGATCGAGTGCGACGTCGATGCCGAGCTCGGTTCGCTCTCGGTGGCGCTGCAGCAAATGGTGGCGATTGCGCGCGCCCTCGACACCGCGGCGAAGCTCCTCGTGCTCGATGAGCCGACGGCCAGCCTCGACGAACGCGAGGTGGCCGAGCTCTTCGCCGTCATGCGCAAGCTCCGGGGCGACGGCCTCGGCATCGTCTTCGTCACGCACTTCCTCGACCAGGTCTACGCCGTCACCGACCGCCTGACCGTGCTGCGCAACGGGCAACTCGTGGGCGAGTTCGCCACCGCGGAGCTGTCGCGGCTGGACCTGGTCGGCCGGATGCTCGGCCGCGAGGTGACGGCCGCGGATTTCTCGCCCGGGAAACCGGCGGAACGCGCCGCCCGCGAGCAGCCGGTGCTGGTCGCCCGCGGGCTGGCGCGAGCGGGCGCGATCGCGCCGACCGACCTGGCGTTGCACGCCGGCGAGGTCGCCGGCCTGGGCGGCCTGCTGGGCTCCGGCCGCACCGAGACCGCCCGGCTCCTCTTCGGGATCGATACGGCCGACGCCGGAGTGTTCGAGGTGCAAGGCCGGCCGGCGGCGATTCATTCCCCGCGCGACGCCATCCGGCTCGGCCTCGCGTTCTGCTCGGAAGACCGCAAGGCCGAGGGGATCCTGCCCAACCTGTCCGTGCGCGAGAACCTGCTCGTGGCCCTCCAGGGCAAGCGCGGGGCGCTCCGGGCCTTGGCGAGGGCCGAGCAGGCGCAGCTGTGCGACCATTACATCCGCGCCCTGCGCATCAAGACCGCCGACGCGGAGACCCCGGTGAAGAACTTGTCGGGCGGCAACCAACAGAAGGTTCTCCTCGCCCGCTGGCTGGCGACGCAACCCGCGGTGATCATCCTCGACGAACCGACGCGCGGCATCGACGTCGGCGCCAAGCAGGAGATCGAGCAACTGGTGGCGAAGCTGCGGGACGACGGCCTCGCGGTGCTGTTCATTTCCTCGGAAATCGACGAAGTCGTGCGCAACTGCTCGCGCGTCCTGGTGCTGCGCGAGCGCCGCTTGACCGGCGAGGTGTCCGGCGACGGGCTGACCTCGGAGAACCTGATGCACCTCATGGCGGGCACCCATGAAGGCTAGGGCGCCGGTTTTCTGGCCGTTGGTCGGGCTCGCCGCGCTCGTGCTGCTGAACGCGGTGTTCGAGCCCGGTTTCCTCAAGGTGACCGTGCTGAATGGCCACCTCTTCGGCGTGCCGATGGACATTCTCACGCAGGGCTCGCGCACGATGCTGGTCGCGCTCGGCATGACGCTGGTCATCGCCACCGGCGGCGTCGACCTGTCGGTCGGCTCGGTCATGGCGGTGGCGGGCGCCGTCAGTGCGGTGATGTTGCAGGGCGGTCATGGCCTGGCGCTCGCGTTGGCGGCGGCCGTCGGGGCGGGCGTGCTCGCCGGCGGCGCCAATGGCACGCTCGTCGCGCGCCTCGGCGTGCAGCCCATCGTGGCGACGCTGATCCTGATGGTGGCGGGCCGGGGCGTGGCGGAGCTGATCGTCGGCGGCCAGGTGATCATCATCGCGCACGACAGGTTTGAGTACCTCGCCAACGGCTTCCTCCTCGGCCTGCCGTTTGCGCCGCTGCTGGTCGGCGCGTGCTATCTCGCGACGCACCTTTTGCTGCGGCGCACGGCGCTGGGCTTGTTTGTCGAGGCGGTGGGCGACAATGAGACCGCGAGCCGTTTCGCGGGGCTCGCCGCGGCTCGCATCAAGGCGTTCGCCTACATTTTCTGCGGCGGCTGCGCCGGGCTGGCCGGGGTGCTCGCGGCGGCGAACATCCGCGCGGCCGACGCTTATCGCGCCGGCGAGAACGCGGAGCTCGACGCGATCTTTGCCGTGGTCGTCGGCGGGACGGCGCTGTCCGGCGGCCGCTTCACCGTCCTGGGCTCGGCCGTCGGCGCGCTGCTCATCCAGACCCTGACCACGACGATGTACAACCTCGGCGTGCCCCCGGCGGTCGCGCCGGTGCCGAAGGCGCTGCTCATCATCGGCGTGACGCTGCTGCAGTCGGATAAAGTCGGGCGCTGGCTCGGCGGGCTGCGGCGGAGGGCGGCGGCATGAACCGCCCCCACCCGGAGACGGCGGCGGGACCGGCCGCGCTGCGCACCATTCTTCGCCGCCAGTTGCCACTGGTGGCGACCGCCCTCATTTTCGCCGCGCTGTTCGGCACGGCGGGATTTCTCTACGACGGCTTTTTTTCCGTCCGCGTGGCGACCGGCCTGCTGGCCGACAACGCCTTTCTTGGCATCACGGCGGTCGGGATGACGCTGGTGATATTTTCCGGCGGCATCGACCTGTCGGTGGGCGCGGTCATCGGGTTCACTTCGATCTTCACCGCCACCCTGGTCGAGAAACACGGCGTGGCGCCGGGCGTGGCCTGGCTGGCGGCGCTGGCGCTGGGCGCGGCGCTCGGCGCCGGCATGGGCGCGCTGATTCATTGCTTCACGCTGCCGCCGTTCCTGATCACGCTGGCGGGCATGTTCCTCGCGCGGGGCGTCGGCTTCTGGATCAACCAGGAGTCGGTGGGCATCACCCACCCTGTGTACGAACGCATCTCGGGCTTCGAGCTGGACGTGGGCCGGGCGTTCTTCACCGCGAATGCGCTCATCTTTGTGGCGGTGATCGTGGCCGGCTACGTCGTGGCCCATCACACGCGCTTCGGCCGGAACCTGCTCGCCATCGGCGGCAATGAGCAATCGGCGCTCCTGATGGGACTGCCGATCGGCGCCGCCAAGATTGGCGTGTACGCGGTCAACGGGTTCTGCGCGGCACTGGCCGGCATCGTGGCGACGTTCTACACGGGCTCGGGCAATCCCTCGATGGGAGTCGGACTCGAGCTCGACTCGATCGCGATCGTCGTGATCGGCGGCACGCTCCTGACGGGCGGTCGCGGCCACATGCTCGGCACCTTCCTCGGCGTGCTGATCTTCGGCACCATCCAGGCCGCGATCCTGTTCGACGGGCGCCTGAGCGCGTGGTGGATGCGGATCGTGGTCGGCGCCCTGCTGTTGGTGTTCATCCTCTTGCAGCGCTTCTTCTTGCGAAAGAAAAGATAGGGCCCGATCGCGGGCAGCCGGGGCGCGAAATCACCCGGTCGGAAAAAGGCCCGGAATCGGTCTTGCCAAGGGTGGGGGCTGTCTCTCTTTTCGGCGGTTCCCGTTCCTTCAACCGATAACCGTTAACCGCAGTCACGATCGCAAGGCGGCCCAGTTGGCCGACCTGTGTCTCGTAACGACATAGATCACATGAACATCACTCCGAAAGACCTCCTCGACGCCGGCGTCCACCTTGGTCACCAGACCAAACGCTGGAACCCGCGCTCGAAGCCCTACGTGTTCGACCACCGTCAGGGCATCACCATCATCGACCTCGAGAAGACCCACGCCGCCCTGGAAAAGGCCTGCGCGTTCCTCGAGAGCCTCGTGGCGGGCGGCAGCGACGTGCTGCTCGTCGGCACCAAACGCCAGGCGCAGGAGCTCATCCGCGAAGCGGCGGCCGCGACCAACATGCCCTACGTGACCACCCGCTGGATGGGCGGCACGCTCACCAATTTCGAGACGATCAAGAAGTCGCTCGCGAAGTTCAAGAAGTACCAGGCGATGGACACCACCGGCGAGCTGGCCAAGCTTTCCTCCAAGGAGGAGTCCGCTGTCCGCCGCGAGATGGCCCGCATGACGCGCAATTTCGACGGCATCGCCAACATCACCGGCCTGCCCGGCGCCGTGTTCGTGGTCGACACCTCCTACGAGGAGATCGCCGTGGCCGAGGCCAAGCGCATGAACATCCCGTGCATCGGCCTGGTCGACACGAATTCCGACCCGACCCAGCTCGCGTACCCGATCCCCGGCAATGACGATGCCACCAAGGCGGTGCGCATCATCGTCGAGACGATCGTCGACGCCATCAGCAAGGGCCTGGCCCACCGCGAAACCCGCCGCGTCGCGGCCCATGCCGAGGCCAACGCCGCCGCCGGCGGCGCCGTGGGCGAGGGCGAGGTCGACCTCGACAAGGTCGTGCTCCCGGGGAACCTCAAGGACCTCGTGGAGGAGGACAAGCCGGCCGTCGCGCCGCGCAAGCGCCCGAGCCGCGCCGGGGCCAAGAAGTCCGCCGTCAGCACCGAGGAAATCTAACCCGCCAACCTTTTCCCACTATGGCAGCCACTTCAGCAAACATGGTCGCGGAGCTCCGCGAGAAAACCGGCGCCGGCCTGCTCGACTGCAAGAAGGCCCTCGACGAGTCCCAGGGCAACATGGAGCAGGCGGAGACGATCCTGCGCAAGAAAGGCGTCGCTTCCGCGGCCAAGAAGGCCGGTCGCTCCACCTCGGACGGCCTGATCGAGGCCTACATCCACTTCGGCGGCAAGGTTGGCGTGCTCGTGGAAATCAACTGCGAGACCGACTTCGTCGCGAAAACCGACGAGTTCAAGACCTTCTGCCGCGACGTCTGCCTGCAGATCGCCGCCGCCAGCCCGTTGTACGTGCGCCGCGAGGACGTGCCCGAGGCCGACCTGGCCAAGGAGCGCGACATCGCCGCCGCCCAGGTGCAGGGCAAGCCGCCGGCCGCCGTGCAGAAGATCGTCGAGGGCAAGCTCAACAAGTTCTACGAGCAGTACTGTCTCCTCGACCAGCCGTTCGTGAAGGACAACACGAAGACGATCAAGGATGTCCTCACCGAGAAGATCGCGAAGCTCGGCGAGAACATGCAGATCCGCCGCTTCTCGCGCTTCCAGCTCGGCACCTGAGCCGCACGCGCGATTCCATCTTCCAGGGCGCCCCCGCAACGGGGCGCCTTTTTGCTGTAGGGCCGGCGCTTGTCGCCGTGCCGCGACGCGAGACGGCCTACCGGCGAGCGGCAGCGCTGCGGGCGACCAATGCGCCCAGCGCCGAATTTATCCGTGTGCATCCGCACGATCCGTGGTTAAACCGTGCTACTGATGAAAGTCACCGCCGGCCAGATCATCCACCGCGGCCTCACCAATCGCTGCCCGAACTGCGGCGGGAAGACGCTGTTCCAGCCCGGCAAGATGTTCGACCTCGCCGACAACTGCCCGGCCTGCGGGCTTAAGTTCGAGAAGGACGAGGGCTTTTACCTCGGGGCACTGTCGCTCAACTACGGGGTGACGCTCGTCGGGTGCCTGACGCCGGTGGCCTTGCTTTGGTACTGGGGCGTGCTGGGGCCCAAGGTGGCGATCGGGCTGGCCGTGGCCGGCGCGATCGTGGTTCCTGTCTTGCTCTATCGGCCCTCGCGCAGCTGGCAGCTGATGCTCTATTACTCGTTTCTGCCGCAACATCTGCCGGCGAACCGGCGGAAGCTCGACGCGCTCGAGGACGAGAACGTGTAGGTGGAGACCCGATCGAACCGGGAATGGCCGTGAAAATTTCTGCTTCCGTTTTCGGGGGCACCGCCTACGTTTTCGCCCCTTGTCACGGAGAGGTGGCAGAGTGGTCTATCGCACCGCACTCGAAATGCGGAGTGTCGCAAGGCACCGTGGGTTCGAATCCCACCCTCTCCGCCAGTTTTGGTTTCGCGAAAATGGCGACTCTGGCGAAGCCGGAGGTGATGCAAAGCTGCACAGAGGGAGGGGGCTGCACGAAACATTGGGGAGAGGCATGATTGCGGGTTGAGGTTCGCCGCGCTGGGCGATGACGCGGAGGCGGCGATTGGTGAAGGAGCGGAAGTCGCGGTCGCGAACGAAGTCGCCGCCCTTCCTGCCGCCGGTCGCTTAAGGGTTGAGCCACGCCGGAAGCTGCGTCTCAGTAGAGCCCAACATTCCCCATGCATACTCCCCTGACTCCCTATCGTTCGTTCGTCATGGCGGCCGCCCTTTCGGCCGCGCTGGCCTCCGGGCAGGCCGAACCGGCCGCCCGGCTGGCCGACTACCAGGCGCTCGCGGCCAAATCGAAACAGCACCTGGAACTGCCGACCTATCCGGTGACGGCCGACGAGGTCCGCGCCCAGGCGGACAAGGCCATCAAGCGGGCCGACGCCGAACTCGCCGCGCTCGCCGCCCAGGATCCGGCGAAGCTGAATTTCAGCAACACGTTCGCGGCCTTCGACGCCATCACCGCCAAGGTGACCGACGCGTACCTCGTCATCGGCACGGTCGCCGAGTCCGCCATCGACAAGGACATGCGCGACGCTGCCAACGAGATGTCGGTCAAGCTTCAGGAGTGGGGCGTCGGGCTCGATTATCGCGACGATCTGTACCGCGCCCTGAAAAAGGTCGCCGATGCCAAGCCGCAGCTGGACGCCGAGGAGCAGCGCAACCTCAACGAACAGATGCGCACCTATCGCCGGGCGGGGCTCGCCCTGCCGCCGGCGGAGCGCGCCAACGTCGAGCGCCTGCGCAAGGACCTGGCGGCGCTCAACACCCAGTTTGCCGTCAACATCAACGAGGCCCGCGCGCCGATGGACTTCACGGCGGAGGAACTGGCCGGCATGCCGCAGAGCTTCCTCGACAGCCCCGGCATCCGGCAGCCCGACGGCTGCTATCGGGTCATGGTCAACGTGACTTGGCAATACATCGCCGTGGAGGAGAACGCCGACAGCGCCGACGTGCGCCATCGCGTGATGGTCACCCGCTACCGCCTGGCCCGCGAGGCCAACCTGCCCGTGCTCAGCAAGCTGGTCGCCCTCCGTGCCGACATCGCGCAGCGCCTCGGCTACAAGAACTGGGCCGACTACCAGACCGAGACCCGCATGGCGAAGAACGGGGCCACGGCGCTCAAGTTCGAGGAGGATCTCGTCGCCGGCCTGCAGCCGAAATACGCGGCCGAGGTCGAGACGCTGCGCCAGCTCAAGGCGAAGGCGATCGGCCAGCCCGACGCCAAGCTCGAGCGGTGGGACGTGCGCTACTACACGAACAAGCTCAAGAAGGAGAAGTACAACGTCGATGCCGAGGCGCTTCGCGTCTACTTCCCCTACCAGGCGACGCTCGAGGGCATGTTCGCCATCTACCAGAAGATCTTCGGCCTGAAGTTCGTCGCCATCGAGCCGCCCTACGTCTGGGCCCCGGGCGTGCAGCTCTATGTCGTGCTCGACGCCAAGAGCAGCGTGCCGATGGGGGCCTTCTACCTCGACATGTTCCCGCGCGAGGGGAAGTTCAACCACTTCGCCTGCTTCCCGCAGAAGTCCGGCGGCTGGATGAAGGACGGCGAATACGACCTGCCCGTCGAGACGCTGCTCTGCAACTTCCCGGCGCCCTCGGCCGACAAACCCTCGCTGCTCAAACACAGCGACGTGGAGACGCTCTTCCACGAGTTCGGCCACGTGATGCACGGCATCATGAGCCGGTCGAAGTTCGTGGCGCAAGCCGGCTTCAACGTGCCGCAGGATTTCGTCGAGGCCCCGTCGCAAATGCTGGAGAACTGGGTCTGGGACAAGAAGGTCCTCGACACTTTCGCCGCCGATTATCGCGATCCCACCAAGAAGATTCCCGCCGAGACGATCGACGCGCTCGTCGCCGCCCGCCAGGCCACCGAGGGCTGGTTTGAGCGCCGGCAGTTGTCGATCGGCCTGCTCGACCTGGGCCTGCACACGCTGTCCGCGGACGATGCCTGGCTCGCCGATGTCGCCAAGGTCACCAACGACGCCATCGCGCGCGTGACGATCGCCGCGCCGGAGGACACCTTCTGGGCCGGCTACATCGGTCACCTGGCCGGCTACGATGCCGCCTACTACGGTTACCTCTGGGCCAAGGTCATGGCGATCGACATGGCCAGCGTATTCAAGGCTGCGCCTGACGGTTTTCTTGACGCGAATGTCGGGATGCGCCTGCGCAACGAGGTCTACGGCAAGGGCAACACGCGCGACGTCGGCGAGTCGGTGGAAAAGTTCCTCAGCCGGCCGCGCTCGCAGGAGCCGTTCCTCGAGTACGTCGGGATCAAGAAGCACTGAGCGCTGCCCGGTAGGGCTGCACCTCGGTGCAGCCTTGCCGCGGGGAAGGCGCCCACTGCATCCCGCGCGCGGCTGGACCAAGGTCCAGCCCTACCGGGAAAAGGCGACGCCCTGCACGGAGTGCAGGGTCCACCCTTGGTTCTCCCGCCCTCAGACGTTCTCGAGCAGCTTGTAGAGCCGGGCGACCATCGGCGTCGCGTCCTCAAGCATGCCCGCAGAGATGAGCGCATTGTCGAGGATCTGCTCGGCCACGAGCTTCGCCTTGTCCGGAGCCGCCGTGTGCGTCTCGAAGAGGCGCTTGATGACGGCGGCGCGCGGGTTGATCTCGAGGTTCACCTTCTGGGGGGTGTCGGCGCCGTCCTTGTTCATCGCCTTCATCATGCGGCGCATGTGGGCGGACATGAACTTGTCGGCGTTGATCGCCAGGGCGGGCGAATCGACGAGCCGGTCGCTGGCTTTCACCTCGGCCACGCGGTCGCCGAGGGTTTCCTTGAGCCAGGCGGTGAGCTTCTTCGTGTCGTCGTCGCTCAGCGCGCCCTCGGGCTTGGGAATGTCGGCCAGCTTCACGTCGCCGTGGTCGGCGGCGATGAGCTTCTTCCCGTCGAACTCGCGGACGTTGTTCATCACGTACTCGTCGACGGGCTCGTAGCAGAACAGCACCTCGAGGTTGCGGGCCTTGAAGGCCTCGAGGTACGGGCCGCTCTCGATCGTGGCGCGGTTGGCGCCGACGAGGTAATAGATCTCCTTCTGGTCGGAACCCATGCGCGACACGTAGTCGGCCAGCGAGGTGTTCTTGGTCTTCTCGGTGAGCGACGACTCGAACCGGAGCAGCTTCATGAGCTGGTCCTTGTGGGTGAAATCGAGCGCGGCGCCCTCCTTGAGGAAAATCCCGAACTCGGCGTAGAATTTCGCGTAGGAGTCGGGCCGCTGCGTCGCCTCCTCGTCGAGGAACTTGAGAAACCGCTTCGTGATGACCTTGTTCAGCTTCTCGATCAGGCTCTTGTCCTGCATCGACTCGCGCGAGATGTTCAGCGGCAGGTCCTCGCTGTCGACCACGCCCTTGAGAAAGCGGAGCCATTCCGGCAGCAGGTCCTTCGGCGCGGCCTCGATGAGGATCTTGCGGCAGTAAAGCGAGACCGACGGCTCGAGCCGGGCGAAGCCGTAGCGCTCGGTATTTTCCTTCGGGACGAACAGCAGGGCGTTGATCGAGAGCGGCGCGTCGGCGCTGAAATGCAGCCGCAGGAGCGGCTCCTCGTACGCATGCGCCTGGAACTTGTAGAACTCGGTGTATTCCTCGTCCTTGATCTCGTTCTTGTTGCGCAGCCAGAGCGCCTGGATCGTGTTGACCTGCTTCCCGTTCAGGTTGATCGGGAACGACACAAACGCGCTGTAGCGCTCGAGGATGCCCTTGATCCGGCTGTCGGAGGCGAACTCGCCGCACTCGTCCTTCAGCGCGATGACGATCTTCGTGCCCCGGCTCAGGTCCGCGACTTCCTCGATTTCGTAGCTCCCGGATCCATCGCTCGACCACAGGTGACCGGGCTCGGCGGCGCGCCAGGAGCGGGAGTAGACCTTGACGGACTTGGCGACCATGAAGGCCGAGTAGAAGCCGACGCCGAACTGGCCGATGAGGCTCGTGTTCTTCTGCTCGCCCTCGCTCAGGGCCTTGAGGAAGGCCTTGGAGCCGGAGTGCGCGATGGTGCCGAGGTTCTCGACCAGCTCGGCGCGGGTCATGCCGATGCCATAGTCCTGGATCGTGAGCGTCTTCGCCTTGTCGTCGGTCGTGAGGTTGATCTCGAGCTTCTGCTGGTCGTCGAAGATCTCCTTCTCCGTCAGCCGGGTGTGCCGGAGCTTCTCGAGGGCATCGGACGCGTTGGACACGAGCTCGCGGACGAAGATCTCCTTCTCCGTGTAGAGCGAGTGCGTGACGATATCGAGGAGCTGCGCGATCTCGGCCTGGAATTCGAATTTCTGGGGAGTGGTGGTGGACATGGTCGGGAGGGAGTTGGGAAAGAAAAAGGGGCGGTTACCTTACAAATCACCCCGCAAAAATCAAGGGGCGGGGTGGGCGGGCGCCGGCGGCCATTCGGGTCGGTCGGGCATTGCGCCCGCCGTGTCGGGCATAAACCCCGACCTGCCGCGGCCGAGCCACCCGCGTGGCCGCTCCCTTACTTCACCGTGACATCCACGACCTTCGGCTTCTTTTGGTCGTAGGTCTGGATCAGCATCTCGAACTCCCGGGTGCCGCGCCCGAAGCCGCTCGCCTGGTTGTTGAGGTATTGCCGGTACGCGGTGCCCCGGACGCGATAGCGGCCGGTCCAGCCCGGCACGGGCTCGGGATCCTCGAGGTAAAGATCGACGCCGGTCACCGCGCCAATGTTGGAGTAGGGGGCATCCTCGTATTTGAAGTAACGGCGCGCCTGCTCTTCCGCGACCCGGTTCACCTCGTCCAGCGTGCGATCCTCCCGCATCAGCTGCTGCTCGGCGGCCTTCATGTGCAGGGCCCGGTTGGCGTCGCGGTTCGCCTTGGCCTCCTCTTCGGCCTGCTTCTGCTGGCGGTCGGCGAGTTCCTCCCCGCGTTTGCGGTTGGCCTCGTCGCGGGCCCTCTCCGCCTCCTGCGCCTCCTTGGACAGGGCCGGCGTGAGGTCCTTGAGCCTGGCCTGCACGTCGTCGGGCAACAGGGACGTTTGCACGCTCATCAGCTCGTTTTTTGCGCGCAGGCTCGCCGTGCCCGCGGTGGTGTTGAAGCTCTGGATCGTGACCTCGTTCAGGACGGTGCCGTCCTTGAGCCGCAGTTCCGGGTAGGGCAGGCGGAGGACGACGACGGCGGCGCCGGCTTCGAGGGCGACAAGTCCGGCGAGGGTCAACAGGGCGCGGCGGATCATGGCGCGAAACTAGCCCGCCCCCGCGAATTTCGCAAGCCCGCCTACTCGTCCGGCGGCCCGGGGGGCGAGCCGAACAGCACGCGGCCGACGCAGTAGACGAAGAGCACGGTGACGAAGCCCACCGAAAGGATCATGGTCACCCAGCCGCCGGTCGTCATCGCGTATTCCCCCCGGTTGCGCCGGTCGACCAGTTGCGGCCGGCGATGTGCACCAGCCACCCGATGAGCGCGATCACCGCGAGGGTGAACAGGAACGTACCGCGCGCGACGTTGCTGGGATGGGGCCCGACCAGGTCCGCCACATAGCTTGTCGGATGAAACTGCGGCGCGGCGAAGCTGAAGTTCCAACCCAGGACATTTGCGCCGATGAACATCAGGAACACGAGGAACAGAAACAGCGGGGAGACGAACTGCAGGACGGGCTTGTAGAAACCCGGGATGCGCATGGCCGCGCCTGCGTGGGTTTCCTTCCAGCCCTCCTCAATCCCGATGATCCAGGAATAGGTCGCCACCAGGATCATCCCCTGGATGAAGATGCCGACGGTGCCGATCCAGAAATCGATCGTGTCGAGCGCCTTCAGGTCCTTGCTGAACCACCAGACGATCATGGTTCCGAGGCCGGTCAGCAGCGCCAATGCCCCCATGGCGGCCTTGCGCTTCAGGCGCAGGCCCTCCTCGAAGAAGGCGACCCCCGGCTGCAGCATCGAGAGCGAGCTGGTGATGGCGGCGATGAAAAGCAGGACGTAGAAGATCGTCGCGAAAAAGTCGCCGAAGGGCATCTTCGAAAACACGAAAGGCAGCACTTTGAAGCCGAGGCCGAAGGTGCCCTGGCCGGCGATGCCGGCCGCGCCCAGGAACACGAAGGCCGCCGGCACCGTGATCAGCCCGCCGAGGCCGACCTCGCAGAATTCGTTGGCGGAGGCCGCGGTCAGCCCGCTGAGCACGACGTCATCCTTCTTCCGCAGGTAGCTCGCATAGGTGATGATCGCGCCGAAACCGACGGAAAGGGAGAAGAAGATCTGGCCGGCGGCGGCGAGCCAGAGCTGCGGGTCGCCGAGGCCGGGCTGCCCGAAACCGTTCCAGATGCCGTGCGGATTCCACATATAGCCGAGGCCGTTGAGCACGTTCTGGTCGGGTTTGGCCGGGTCGGGCGTGCCGAGCGTCATCACGCGCCCGAGGATGATCAGCGCGATCAGGATGAGCACGGGCATGCCCCACTTGCAGACGAACTCGATGCCCTTCGACAGGCCCTTGTAGATGAAGTAGAAGTTCGCGATGTAGACCAGGACCACGAAGAGGCCGACGTCCTTGAGGCCGAAGTGGATCGCGACGCCATTCGCGCCCGCGCCCGTGAAGTCGGCGAAGAACTTCCCGTAGTCGATGCCCACGTGGCTAAACGTGCCGCTCGCGGCGTTGAGCGCGTAGCCCAGGCACCAGGCCTCGATGTAGACATAGTACATGTACACGACCACGGGGATGATGAAGCCCATCAGGCCGAGGTATTTCCCGAGCGGGTGCCGCACAATGGCGTGAAAGATTCCGGGCGACGAGTGATAGCCGGCCAGGCCGCCCTGCCGGCCCATCGTCCACTCCGTCCAGCCGATCGGGATGCCGAGGAGGAGCAGGGCGACGAAATAGGCGATCATGAACGCCGCGCCGCCGTATTGGGCCGCCAGGCCCGGGAAGCGCAGGAAATTGCCGAGTCCGACCGCGCTGCCGGCGACGGCCAGGATCACGCCCAAGCGCGAGCTCCAGGCTTCTTTGGGTTCCGGCATGCGGCGATGAAAGGACGATCGCGGAGCTGGGCAAGCCCAACTGCCGCGGGCGCCGCTTTCGGCTTTGCGCCGCGCCCGGCCGCGGTTTCACTGGCGGCGGCTTGAACCTCTTCGACCGGTACCTCCTGCGCGAGTGGCTGAAAATGCTCGCGCTGCTGCTCGCCGCCACCACCGGCGTGCTGCTCCTCTCGGCGCTCTACGACAACTTCCGCGATCTCATCCAGCTCGGTGTCGGGGCCGCCGACATCCTGCTCTACTATGCCACGCTCATGCCGAGCTTCCTGTCGATCGTGCTGCCGATCTCGATGCTGCTCTCGCTCCTGTTCGTGCTGAGCAAGCTCCATCGCAACAACGAGCTCACGGCGGTGCGCGCCGCCGGGCTGAACATCTTCGCCACGACCCGCGCCCTCTGGCTGGCGGGTGTCGTGCTCAGCGGCGTCTCGCTGCTGCTCAACGCGCGGGTCGTGCCGTGGTCGGTCGAGACCACCCGCAGCCTCTGGCAGGGCTTCCAGTACCGCGCCGAGTCGAAGAGCGTCGCGCCGGCGAAGCTCGGGCTCGTCACCAGCGTGGCGTTCGACAATCCCCGCGCCAACCGCATGTGGTTCATCAACCGCTACAGCCGCTATACCGAGACGGCTTTCGGCGTGTCGGTCTCGACGCTCGATTTGCGGCGCCACGAGATTTTCCGGCTCATGGCGCGCGAGGGCCGCTACGACGCCATCCGGCACGGCTGGGTCTTCACCGACGGGCGCGAGATCTGGTTCGACCCGGCGGGCGGGGAAATCACCCGCACGGCGGGCTTCGCGACCCTGGTCCGGTCCGACTACGGCGAGGATCCGTCCCTGATGCTCCTGATCGACCGCAAGCCCAACGAGCTCTCGTTCAATGAACTCAAGCGCATCACCCGGTATTTCTCGACGGAGGACACGCCGAAATTTCTGCGCTACGAGGTGCGTTATTACGGCCTCCTCTTCGATACGCTCGGGCCGCTCATCATAATCGCGATCGCCGTGCCCTTTGCCGCGTCGGGCACGCGGGTCAGCCCCGCCGTCGGCGTCTCGAAGTCGATCGGGCTCTTCTTCGTCTATTTCATCCTCAACGGCATCGCGACGCCGCTCGGCGGCAACGGTTTCCTCGAGCCGGTCTGGGCCGCCCTCATGCCCGACCTGGCGATGATCGGGATCGCGGCCTGGTTCTTCGGCCGGATGCGGTGAGGGGCGCACCGCCGGAAGGGAGGCCGGTTTTCCCCACCCGCCTACGGCAGGAACGGCGGGGGCCAGCGGAGAAACTCCAGCTTGGCGATGCGCTCCCAGTTGGAAAACAGGATGACGCCCCACACGACGATGCAGTTGATATAGGCCATGAACACGGCCGCGCTGCCCATGTCCTTGGCGCGCTTGGCGAACGGCCGCTTGGCCAGCGAAATGTCGTCGATGGTCCACTCGATCGCGGAGTTCACCAGCTCGGTGAGCACGATGAGGAAAAGGGACATGATCATCAGCGCCGTGGACACGGCGTTCACCGGCAGGATGATCGCGAGGGGGGTCAGGATGACGACGAACAGCAGGTCCTCGCGAAACGACGGCTCGTGCCGGGCCGCGGCCCAGAATCCCTCGACCGCATAGCCGACCGACTGGAAGAAATTCCGGAAGTCGCGGACCTTGTTCTCGGGCGTGGGCGGAGGCGCGGAGTCGGGCATGGCGGCGCGGGTGGACCTGACTTTCGGCCGATCGCCGGCACGCGACAAACTAATTGTGGGGCCGGATCGCCGCTCCCGCCCTGCGGCCCTCAGGCGCTCAGGAGCCGGAAACCGCCGGTGACCTCGCCGAGGCCCAGGGCCCGGCAGGCTTCCCGCACCGTCTCGTCGTGGCAGCCGACGAACTCGAGCAGGCGGCAGACGAAGCGCCGCTTCGTCGCGTCGTCGATCGTCATGACGGCCCAGTACTGGGTGCCGTCAATCTGCTGCGCATGGTTGTGCGAGCGCACGTCGTTGACCTCGTCGCGGCTGAGCATCAGGTAACGACGGCCGCTTTCCTGGTGGGAAATGAAATCCGCGAAATCACACGCGTAGTTCTTCGCCACCCAGGCCAGCAGCGCGAGGTACCGCGCCGTCGGGGTTTGCTCCAGGGCGAATTCGGCGCTCGTCAGGAAAAACAGCAGGTGGTCGCCCGCGAGCGGCGGGCGGCCGGCGCCGAGCATGGCGGCGATGACCTCGGACGGCGTGAGCTTTTTCGCCGCCGCCAGCTGTTCCAGGGCGCGGAACGCTTCATCGCTCAATTCCACTTTCTTCATGACTTGAAATTTGGCCCGATTGCCTTTTCCGGCAACGGCGGCGCGCGGGAAAGTTTGTAATCTTGGACCGAAAGTCCCGAATTCGGGACACCGCTGAGAGCGGCGTTGCAGCGGGGCGCGGCGCCGCCATTGTGCGCCGCATGCCCACCGCCTTCATCGCCGGAGCGAGCGGACTCGTCGGCCGCCACCTGCTGCGCGAATTACTGGCCGCCGGCGAATACGACCGGGTCGTGGCCTTCGTGCGGCGGCCGCTCGGCGTGGTGGATCCGCGGCTCGTCGAGGTCACGACCGACTTCACCGGGCTCGATCGGGTCGCGGACGGAATGGCGTGCGACGACGCTTTTTGCTGTCTGGGCACCACGCGATGGCGGGCGGGCTCGCGCGCCGGGTTCCGCGCCGTGGATCACGGCGCCGTCCTGGCCTTCGCCTGGGCCGCGCGGCGGGCGGGCGCCCAGCGCTTGTTCCTGGTTTCCGCCCTCGGGGCCAATTCGGCCTCTCACTTCTTCTATCACCGCGTGAAGGGCGAGACCGAGGAGGCGCTCTACGTCCTCGGCTTCCGCACCCTGGCCATCTTTCGCCCCAGCCTGCTGCTCGGGCGGCGCGGGGAATTCCGCCTCGGCGAAACGCTGAGCGCGGCGCTGCTGTGGTTCGGCGAGCCGCTGCTCCGCGGGCCGCTGCGCAAGTACCGGGCGATCGGGGCCGACGTCGTCGCCCGGGCGATCGTGCGCTGTTCGTTCGGGCGCCAAGCCGAAGGGGTGCTCGTTTTCCCGTCGAACGAGATCCAGGACCTCGGCGGGTCCACGATCTGAGGGACTAGTTTGCCGGCGGAACCGCGGGGCCGGCCGGGGCGGGGGTGGCGGGGGGGACGGCCCGCAGCTTGATGATCTGCTTTTCGGATTTACCGGCCGCGCGCAGCACCAGCGTCGCATCGACCCCGGCGAGCGGGCCGGCGAGCTGCGACGACATCGGCTCGACTTCGAGCGACTGGCCCGGCGCGAGCGTCAGGGTCTCGGGCTGCACGGCGAAATTCCCCAGGGGTGAGACGAAGTCGGCGATGGCGACCACGACCTTCTCCGGGCCGTGGTTGGTGAACTTCAAGTGGATCATCTCCGGCACGCCCATCGGGCGGTGCATCATCGGGCCGGCGCCCGCGCCCTCGGGACGTTCGCCGCTTGGTTCATAGCCTTCGCCGGACGGGCGCCGACCGCCATGGCGCCGGCCGCCGCTCCAGTGTTCGTCGCCCCCGCTGCCCTCGGGCCGGCCCAACCCGGCGGGACGATCCATGGCCCCCACGGTGATTTCGACGTCGACCCGGCCCTCGAAATAGGTGCCATTCCCCGCCAGTGGCGTCGGCTTGGGACGCGCGCGATGCTCGGGCGCGTTGAAAACGGATTCCTGCTCCTCGCTGGCGCAACCGGCGGCCAGGAGGATCACGACGAAGGCGGCGGCCAGGATGGGGAAACGGACGGAGCGGTGGGTGCGCATCGGCCTCAAGACGATCCGTAACGGGTTAAGTTTCACCCATCCGGTGCCGCCCTCAGCTCCAGTTGTAGTTGAAGCTGACGCTGATTCTCTCCGCCCGGAGCGGGTTGGCCGGCACTTCGTGCCGGAGCCAGCTTTCGAACAGCAGGACGTGGCCGGCGCGCGCCGGGTAGGTGACATGCGTGCGGTTGGCCGGGCGCGCGCGCGAGGTTTTGGGCGGCGCCGCCATGAAACGGCTCAGGCGCGGATCCTCGAACTTCAATCCCGGGCAGCCCGGGGGCGTCACGACGTAATAGGTGCCGCTGACGAATGACAGCGGGTGGAGGTGCAGCCCGTGTGCGGCGTGCTCGGGCATGATGTTCACCCAGAAATCGGTCATCGTCACCGTCCGCCCGCGCAGATCCAGGTCGAGCTGCGCCGCGAAGCGCCGCACATGCACCGCCAGGCTCCGCTCCAGGTCGGCGAAGGTCGACGAGAACTTGTGGAGCTGGTTCAGCGACGCGTAGGAGGTGTAGCCGCCGGGATAATGTTTGGCCGACCAGCGCCGGCCCGCCGCATCATAGTCCCGCAGCTGCCGGCATTCGTCCGCCAGCGCGGCATTGAAGCGATCGAGGCCGGTCCGCCGCAGCGGTTCATGATAGATCAGCGTCGGGAACCAGGCGCGGGTGGGCATCGCCGCCAGTAAGCGCCCGCCTCCGCCTCATGCAATCCGGAAGCGGTGGGAAGAAAGTCGCACGCTGCGCCCGCGCCCTCCCTCGGGCCGAAAACGGCCGCCCGGTGCGCGCGCGTCGCACCAGGTAACCGAGCCGCCCGTCACTGGCCGCCCGGGCGGCGGCGCACGGCGCTGGCAAAGGCGACCGCCGGGCCCCACCAGCCGCGCTGCCGGAGCTGCTCGGCCCAGCGCGCCGGGCGCAGGATCGACACCAGCGCCATCAGGACCAGTCCGACCGCGACGAAGCGCAACCCGAGCCAGGCGATTTCTTCCCACGTCCCGCCGCTGAGCGCGAGGATCCCGGCCACCATCGCCAGCGGCAGCCAGAATTGCCACTGCGCGAGTTCACGGAGGCGCCGGGGGCGCGCCGGCGCCGGCCGGCCGGCCTGGTGTTCCTCGCGGTCGATGACGCGCTGCAGCGATGCCGGCGGTTCGCGCAGCCGCCAGGCCGTCAGGGTGACGCCGGCCGCCACGACCGCGTGCACCAGCGTCCAGGCGCCGAGCAGCCAGGGCAGGCCGGGCACCGTGATCTGCCAATGCTGCGCCAGCCAGAGCACGGTCGTGTCGTAGGCCCGCACGAGTTCGTCCCCCATCAAGAGGTATTGGAGAAACAAGCCCTGCAGGGCGGCCCACGCTCCCACCAGCGCGCCACCGAGCGCCAACGCGGCGGGATTCCAGCCGAGCACTTGCACCGAGCTGCCAAACAGCAGGCCCTGGACGATGATGGCGATCATCGGCCGCACCCGACTGCCCGCCGGCGAGAGTGCCTTCAGGCCGCCGGACACGAACGGCACCCAGACCACCCGGCCCGGCTGGGCGAGCCCGGATCCGGCAAACACCATCATCGCCGATTGGAGCGACGCCATCGCCAGGCCGCCCAGCGGCACCTTGGCCGCGTGCAGCGCGGAACCGATCGTCAGTTCGAGGCTGCCCGAGGCGGCGCCGAACAGGCCGATGCGCGTCCATTCGCCAAAATCCTCGCAGGCGCGCTGCAACTGCTCGATCGCGTCGGGTGCGCTGGCATCCACCTGCAGGTCGAAGCGCCGGCCGATGGCCCCTTCGATGGCCTCGACCAGTCCCTCGCGGACCGCGATGACGACGATCTGCGGTGCGGCGGCCGCGAGTGTCGGCCAGATCGGCATCAGGCCCTTGCCCTGCAGCTCGAACTTGCCGAATTCGTCGAGCACCAGCAGCGGCGCCGGCGACTCGGCGCGCAGGCGTCCGGCCCAGGCGTGCAACTTGCGCTCGGCCTCGGGTTCGAAGCGATAGGGTGGGTCGAGGGACTCGTCGCGCACGGCCCAGATCGCCTCCTGGTCGCTGCCAATCAGGCGCAACCAGTACTCGTCGGCGCCGCGGCCGGGCGCACGGCGCCGGCCCGCGAGCGCCAGCACCCCCTCGACCCGCTGGCCGCGCGCCAGCCGGCGGGCGGCGAGTTCGGCCAGCAGTCGCGTCTTGCTCGAACCGGGCGCGCCGGTGAGCGCAACCAACAGGCCGGGCGCCACCGCGGGTGACGTGGAAGAATCAGCAGGCATCAGGAGGGACCGCGTCGAGGAAAAGACAACCGTCCGCCACGGCAAGCTCAACGCGCACGCGCATCATAACAGCCAGGCACCGGCGAGCGCGCTGCCGAACACGACGGCCCACACCGGCACCCGGCCGGACCCGAGCGCCAGGAGCGCGGCGACTGCGAGTCCCGTCGCCCGTCCGCTGGTGAGGGCGGCGGTGCACACCGGGTCATAAAACGCCGCCAGCAGCACGCCGACGACCGCGGCATTCGCACCCCGCAACGCGGCCTGCGGGCCGGCCTGGGCGCGGACCTCGTGCCAGAAAGGCAGCACGCCGGCCGTGAGCAGCAGGCCCGGCAGGAAGATCGCGACCAGCGCCACGGCGGCGCCGCTCCAGCCGCCGGGCGCGATGCTGGCGCCGAGATAGGCGCTCAGCGTGAACAGCGGCCCGGGGAGCGCCTGCGCGGCGCCATAGCCCGCGAGAAAACGATCGTGCGTCAGCCAGCCGGGCGCCACGACCTCGTGCTCCAAGAGTGGCAGCACCACATGGCCGCCGCCAAACACGAGCGCACCTACGCGGTAGAACCGATCGAAAGCGTCCAGCGCGGGAAAGTTCGTGATCCGAACAACGGCCGGAAGTCCGAGCAGCAACCCGCCGAAGAGTAGCAGGCAGGCCATGCCAGTTCCCTTGGTGGGAGCGCAATCTGGCTGCGCCCCGCGCGTTATTTCACGAACGCCTGTGGGGTCGGGCCCCGGCCCGCCCTCCGGTCGGCCGTCGCCAGCGACGACCCTGCGTTTGGCCCCGGGAGCGCCATCGGATTCGGCTCCGACGTTTCCGCGCAGGCTCAATCCGACCAACGCGCCGGCGCCGATCACCGCTATTTGCGTCCAGGCGCGCGGTACCCAGAACACCAGCGCCGCGGCCGCGAGGGCCAGGACCCGCCGCGACCAATCCGGGCAGAGGCTCCGGCCCATCGTCCACACGGCCGAGCCGACGACGGCGACGGCGGCGACCTTGAGTCCGCGCATCCAGCCGGCGGCCTCGAAGTGCCCGCTCGATGCCAGGCCCAGCGCGAAGGCCGTCATCAGGATCGCGGACGGCAGCGTGAAACCGAGCCAGACGGCCAGGCCACCGGCCAGGCCGCGCAACTGGCAGCCAATCGCGAAACCGGTCTGGCTGCTCGAGGGCCCGGGAAGAAACTGGCACAGCGCGACGAGGTCCGCGAAATGGGCATCGTCGATCCAGCGGCGTCGCTCGACGTATTCCTTCCGGTAGTAGCCCAGGTGCGCGACCGGCCCGCCGAACGAGATGCAGCCCAGCCGCAGCGCGACGAGAAACAGTTGGGCCAGCGAAGGACGCGGCGGCATCCGTCCCAGCAAACACGCGCGCCGAACGACCGCACGCCTTTCTTTGCCGCTACTCGCGATAAAAGGCCTCGCTGCGAATGATGCCCATTTCGAGGCCGCGCAATTCGGCCATGCCGCGCAGCAAGCCAATGGCGGAGTAACCCGGGTTGGTCTCCTTCCTTAGATCGTCGAGGATGGTGTGCCCATGGTCGGCGCGCATCGGGATGATGGCGTCGTTCCGGCCCAGGGCCCGGCGCTGGTGCTGCTCCCGGAGGATTTCGCGGATCACGCGGTACATGTCCACGTTCCCCTCCAGGTGCGCCGCCTCGAAGAACGAGCCGTTGTCGCTGCGCTGTGTGCTGCGCAGGTGGGCGAAGTTGAGCTTGTCGCCGAGGCGCTTGACGATGCCGACCAGGTCGTTGTCGGGGCGCACCCCGAGGGACCCGGTGCAAAGCGTGAAACCGTTGTAGATCGAATCGTGCACGCCGCAGACCCAGCGCAGGTCTTCCTCGGTGCTGACGACCCGGGGCAGCCCGAACAGCGGCGACGGCGGATCGTCGGGATGAATGGCCAGCTTGATGCCGACCTCCTCGGCCACCGGCACGACGGCGCGGAGGAAATAGGCGAGGTTCTCCCGGAATTTGGCCTCGGTGACCGACGCGTAGGCGTTGAGCCGGGCCTGGAACTGCTCGAGCGTGTAGCCCTCCTGGCCGCCGGGTAGGCCGGCGATGATGTTGTGCTGGAGCAGCGCCCGCCGGTCCGGGCCCAGGGAGTCGAAGCGGTCCCGGGCCGCGGCGATCCGGGCGCGGGAATACGACGCCTCCGCCCCGGGTCGCTGCAGCATGAACAGGTCAAACGCGGCGAATTCGTCCGCATCGAACCGCAGCGCCCGGGAACCGTCCTCCAGCTCGTAGGCGAGGTCGGTGCGCGTCCAGTCGAGCACCGGCATGAAGTTGTAGCACAGGCACGGCACGCCGGCGGCCCCGAGGTTCCGCAGGGTCTGCCGGTAATTCTCGATGTAGGCATCGCGCGTCGGCAGGCCCATCTTGATGTCCTCGTGCACCGGCACGCTCTCCACGACCGACCAGACCAGGCCCCGGCGGCGGGGTGGCGACACCGAGTCGTCAAACTCGATCAACCTCCGGCGCGCCTGGATGGCGGCCGCGGGCCAGGTTTCGCCAATCGGGATCTCGTGGAGGGCGGTGACGATGCCGGTCGCGCCGGCCTGGCGGATGTCACTGAGGGTGACCGGATCGTCCGGGCCGTACCACCGCCAGGTTTGTTCCATGCCTTGCATAGGGAGGGAGTCGGAAATTTGTCGGGGGCGGGATCGCCGCGTGGAGAGGAAGCCGGAGAGTTTTTCGGCGAGACACCGGGCTGTCGACGTCCTTGTGTGCAATAACCGTCCGGGCCCCGCCTATTTCGCGAGGGCAAAGGTGCGGGTCGTGGCATGAACGGGCGCGCGACCCGGCGACAACACGCTCGACATCAGGTGGAACTCGGTCACGCGGAACGGCGGCCCTTCGAACTGCGCGTGGAGTGCGAGGAATTTCGCCACCGGCTTGGGGTCGTACTCGTGGCCGAGCCGGCCCAGCGTGAAATGCGGGTGGAAGCTGTGCACATCGAGCGTCATGTCGACCGACAGGAGCGCCTCGTCGACCTGCTTGCGCAGCTGGTAGAGCCGCGTGTGGCCGTTCGCCGTGCCGGCCCACATGACCTTGGCCGGTCCGCGGGTGGGAAACAGGCCGACGCCGCCCACCGGTAGAATGAACGGCTCGACGTGCACGCGCGCGAGGGCGTCCTCGAGCCGCGCCTGTTTGTCGGCGTCGGCGTCCCCGATGAAGCGGAGTGTCAGGTGCAGGTTGTCCTCCGGCACCCAGCGCACGCCGTCGACCGGCGTGGCGAGCGCCGCGAGCTCGGCGCGGACGGCGGCGGGCGGGAGCAGGGCGACGAACAGACGGGCCATGCCGGCATTGAAGCCGGCCGGCCCGCTCGTGCAAGCGGGCCTCGTCACCAGCGGCAGTTCAGGCCGGCGACGAACAACACGCGCGGCTGCAGCTGGAGGCCGTTCCAGCGCTGGTAGACAGGAAGCTGGACGAAGGCGTAGGCATTGACCGTGGTCGTGAACTGGGCGGACAGGCCCGGACTGAGCAGCACGACGGCGCCGCCGCTGTTGGCGCGGTCGGCTTCGGGACCGTGCTCGCGGTCCTCGGTGCGCACGTTGAGCTGCAGTTGCGGCGTGAGGTTGCCGGCGTTGAGCCAGCGCACGCCGCCGTTGAACGTGAGGCTGGCGCCCGGCGCGAAGCCGGCGCGCTCCGCCAGCGGTTGATCGAGCAGGGCCTGCGCGAAGAAGCCCCAGTTGGTCGCCGGCCGGCCGAACCACGCCGCGCCGGCCAGGAGGTTCGTCGTGCCGGTGCCGGGTTGCAGGCCGCGATCGAGTGGTTCGCCGGCCTGCGGCCGGGTGGCGAAATCCTGGTCGAAGCGGCCGGTCGGCAGTTTTAGGCCGGCTTGCAGGACCCAGCGGTTGTTCAGTTCGTTCCTCAGCTGGTAGCGGACGAGGAGCCGCGCATCGCCCCAGCCGCGGGCCAGCGACGACGACACTTCGGCATCGCCCGCGGCGATCGTCTGGTGGCTGCGGTCATGGTACGGCAGCTGGATCGAGACGGACCATTTCCGGTCGATCACGTCGTCGAGCTGCAGCACGGCATTGCGGTTGGTCGTGCTGACCTGGAGTTCGTCGCTGTTGGGCAGCGGGTAGTCGTGACGGTCGACGACGTGGCGGCCGGAACGGAGCTGGTCCTGGTCGAAGTACTCGTAACGCAGGCTGAGCAGGGCGCCGCCGGTTTCGTTGTAGCCTTCCGGACCCCAGTCGGAGGCCAGGGAACAGCCACAGACGGAGCATGGGTGAGCGCCGGGAGTGGCGGCCGCGAGGGAGGCGGCGAGGATGAATGCGGGAGATCGTAATTTCATGAAATAGCATTGGTGGAGGGCGCGCGAAACACGCGTGCGCGCAAGCGCAGCCCGGCTGGGCGAGAAGAGGACGACAAACACCGCGCGATGGCGGCGGGCAACGGCCCGGCGCGCGGTGGCGCGGAGCATGGGCGGGCGTCAGGCCCGCGGCGGCGGCACGGGCACTGCCTCGACCCGGCGAAGCCCGGTCGCCGCGGGAGCCTCCGGCCAGGCATCGACGGGCGGAGTCAACCCCAAGCCCGGGGCGCTGTCGGCCAGCAGGAGCAGCTTGTCCATGGCATCGCCGAGCGCGGCGTCACGGGGTAATTGCTCGCGGGCGGCGTCCTTGGCTTTCTGCGAGAGATGGCACAAGGCGCAGGGGGCGCTGCCGTCGAACGTGACCTCCAGCGCACGGCTGATAGGCATGGTTTGGACATTTCGCTCGAGCATGTTCGCCCAGGCCACCACCTGCACGACGTTCCAGATCGCCCCATTGGCGCAGATCCAGGCGAACAAAAGGCAGGCGATGGAGACCTTGCGGCGCACCGGGCGACAAGTTCCTCCGGCCGACCGCGGCGGCAAGCGGAAAGTTCCGGAAAAATTTTCCGCGCACCGGGCATCAATTGGCTGGCAACTGCGTCGCCATGGATTACTCGGAGCGCATGCGTTTCGCAGGATTCAAGGTGGTGGTGCTTTTCACGTCCCTGTGCGCGGGCGGCTGGTCCGTCGCGCGGGCGGCCGACAAACCGGCGGAGCCGGCCGCGGACACCCTGGTGTTCAAGGATGGCGACCGGGTGCACGGGCATGTGCTGGCGCAGGATGAGAACCTGATCGTGTTCAAGTCGGACCGCTTCGGCGAACTGCACGTCTCCACGCGCGACGTCGTGGTCATCAAGGGCTCCGCGCCCGAGACGCCGGTGGCGGCGGCCGCGCCGGCGGCGCGACCCGGGACGCCACCGGTCAACCCGGCCGAACGGGCCGCCGAGGAGCAGGTGACGCTGTGGGAACACCTGTCGGCGGCGAGGCTCGCGGCGAACCTCCGGGATTTCTTCGGCGCCTGGCATGGCCGGCTGGCCTTTTCGACCGAGGCGGTGGCGGACACCGCCGATCGGAGCAACCAATCCATCGAGGGACACCTCAAGCGGAAATGGACCGCCGACGAAGCCCAGCTCAACGGCCGGTACGACTTCAACCAGACCAACGGCCTGACGACGACCGACCTGCTCAAGGCGGATGGCCTGTGGCGGCACGATTTTTCGAAGAAGGTTTTCACGCAATACCGGCCGTCGGTGGAGTGGAACCGCGCCAACTTCATCGCGACCGGCACAAAGGCGCCGGCCGACTACGTGCTGCTGCAGCAGGAGATCGGCGGCGGCATCACGCTGGTCTCCGCCCCGGCGCACCAGGTTCGCCTCGGCGTGTCGGAAAATCTTTTCGACGTCTGGAACACGTCGCCGCCGACGTTGCACAAGGCTCGCGCGATCGAATCCGGCTTCGTCGAGACCGAGGTGAAACTGCCGTGGAGCCTGAAGCTCACGGAACGCGGCGTTTACTACTACTCAATCGCGAGCGGAACCGATGGCTGGGAAAACCGCGTCGAGCTGACGAAGAAGTTCACCGAGACGCTGAGCACCGCGATCCGGCACGAGACGCGGCAGAATAGTCCCGACGGCCGCGCCCAGGACTACACCCGGCTGAAGCTGCTGCTGGGCGTGGAATTCTAGGCCGGGCGGATGGGGGCCGCCTCCGGGCGGGTGGAGGGCCGGTCTCCTGGCCGGCCGGGGTCGGCGAATGTCGGTCGGCCGCGAGGCCGACCCTCCCACAAACCTGGCCGGCGGTCACACCTCGCACTTGAACACGAAGACGGCGCCCTGCTCGGTGCCGACGGCGAGGAGCGAATCATCGCAACGCCACGCGAATTTTGTCGCCGGCGCGGGCATGCGCACCTCGGCGACCATCGGGTTTTTCCGCGTCGGACTCCACAAGGTGAACACGCCGCTCGCGTCGCCGGTCGCCAGCAGGCCATGCGCCTGTTGGAAGGCGACGGCCGTCGTCCGCGCGGCCTGGGGCAACAGGAGCGGCTCCCGGCCCTCGGGACCGGCACCCGAGCAATCCCACACGCAGGCGTCGCGACCGCCCCCGGTGGCGAGCCAGCGGGAGTCGTTGCTGAACGACAGCTCCTTCAGCTTGGTCTCGTAACCGCTCATCTGCAGCTCAAGTTCTTCGGCCGGCACCCACAGGTGCACGGCGTTGTCGTGGCAGCCCGCCACCAGCCACCGACCATCGGGCGACCAGGTGAGCGCCAGGATCGCGTTGGCGTAGGGATATTCCTTTTGCGCGGCGAACGTGGCCGCGTCCCAGATCGTGACATGTCCGAAACACGCGGCGGCCAGGGCGCCGCCGTCAGGTCGCCACGCCAGGGCCGAGATGGTCTTCGGCGCATCGGGAAACTGGTGCGCGGTGCTGCCATCGGGTCGGAGCAGGACCAGCTTGCGTCCGGCGGCGACCGCAAGGTAGCCGGGATGCTGCAACGTTCCGGGCGGGGACCACGCGAGATGCTCGACCCAACCCGCGCTGAGCTGGTGCTCGACGCGCATCTCCCCGGAGGCCGGATCCCAGATTCGCACGAATCCATCCTGCCCCCCGGTGGCGAGGACTGTAGGAGCGGGTTTATCCCGCGATTCATCGGGGCGTAAAGCCCCTCCGACAGATTCCGGCGTCCACGCGAGGCCATTGGCGCCGTCGTCATGGCCGCGGAGCGGTCGGGCCACCGCGCCGGTGGCGGCGTCAAAGAGCGTGATGCCGCCGCTCGCGGAGGCCGCGGCGAGCAGGGTGCCGGCGGGAGACCAGGCGAGATCGATCACATAGTCGTCGAGATTGCCGGCCCAGTGCTTGGAGAAATTCATGCCGGCACAATTTCGCGCAAAGCGCCCGCGACGCAAAGCGGGAAATGGCGTTGACTGCATCCCGTGGGTTGGGGAGCGGCCTTGGCGCGCCCATCGGCGTTGTGTTGGGCTGCCGCTCGCCGGCAGGCCGTCACGTTGCGGCGCGGCGACAAGCGCCGGCTTTACCAGGGCGCCGCCGGTCCGCGATCCTACCTGCCGGCCGCGCCGAGCACTTCGGTCGCAATCTGGTCGGCTACGACGGCGGGCTCGCTGCCCGCCAACGGGTACTCGCCGCTCCACGCGATGCCGGCCGGATCGACCTTCATCAGGCGCACATGCAGGGTGGCCGCGCCGTCCTGGTGCGTCATCCACGCGCCGAGCACGAAGGTGGCGTCGAGCCGTTCCCCGAGGGCGCGGAGGGACTCGTTCGAAACACCGGCGAGCGGCTGGGTCACGGCGCCGGTCTTGTCGCCCAGAACCACGGCCAGCTGGCCGTACAAGGGCGTGAAGACATCACCGAGAAACTTCGCATCGGCGGCGTCGGTGACGCCGAGGGCGAACGGCACGGCCAGCACGCGCTTGTCGCCCAGATCGGCGTCCTTCAGGCTGCTCGCCACACCCTGCGCGATTTGTTTCAGCGCGCTGACGGCATCCGTCTTCACCCCGT
>Ga0310810_10000112_pt1 | contig 84534 bp, 72 predicted proteins | sample NCmetagenome_FD_207641 | JGI IMG/M metagenome (GOLD analysis project Ga0310810, IMG submission 207641) | Soil microbial communities from experimental microcosm in Duke University, North Carolina, United States - NC | ecosystem: Engineered > Artificial ecosystem > Soil microcosm > Unclassified ... | reverse complement strand
ACTTTGGGCGCCTGTTCATTCGCTCCAGTTGGGATGAATCGGCGCGCTGGCTGGGATATTTCGATGGCGAGCTGCAATTGTTCGAAAACGGCAACGTGACGGTGCTGAATGCGCAGTTGGCGGCGGAGCCCATGTCGCTGGACACGGCCGTAGTCTTTTTCGGAAAGAACGCCCTGAAATTTCAGACGATGCTCAACGAGGACGAGGAAGTTTTCGTGCTGGGCCTGTCGCCGCGGCGCACCTATCAAATCGAGGCCGACGACGAAGAGATGACCGAGGTCGACACCGATGCCGGCGGAATCCTCGAGCTGAAGCTGCCGCACAAAGTGCAAATCGGCGTGCGCCTGCGCGATGTGCGGCCCGCTACGTCGAAGCCGCGAAGATCTGCTCAAGATGATGGTTCAAGTGGCGCAAGTAGTCCTCGATAAGAAACTGTAAATCGACCTCGCCGGCGGGACCCTTCCAGATATGCCCGGCGGCGCCCGGATCGGCGTGCCGCAACACATGCGCGAGGTGCCGGTTATAAGCCAGCCATAGCTCAACCATCTCGCGCCACTCGCGGGCGGCGTAATTCTGGTTACGCACCCAATCGTCGCCACGGTAGCTCGGATACAACAGCATCTCTTCGTGTTGCAACCGCACAAAGCGCTTATGATTATTGGCCGCCGAATCAATTAGGTGGCCGAGGATTTCTTTGCGGGACCACTTGCCGCCCGGACGCTCGGCAGTGGCTTGTCCGGTGATGGCGAGCAGGCGCTCGCGCGAAGCTTCGAGAGTCCGAGCCAACTCGACGGCGGCGTCCGCGGCTGTCATGCAGGGAATCATAACAGTTCATCATGCCGAATCCGGTCCGCGTTACGGTTACCCTGCCGTCAAGCCCAACTGATCCATCACCGCCAGCGCCACCACTTTGTGGCTCCCGGCTCGGCCTGCGGCGTTGCGGCGTCCACTTCCTGCCCCGCCAGAACGGCACTGGGGTTGCCGACGAACAGGGCTTCAGCGCAGGCCTTGCCGTACTCGCTCGCGATGTATCGATAGGCGTCGTCCATCACTGGCGGACGGTGCTCGGTGTTGTGTGCGTCGCTGGCGATAAAGTGCACCAGGCCCTGCTCGATGAGCCGTACCGCCGCCGCCTTGGCGTGCCGCCCGAATCGGCCGAGGAAGGAATGCGCCGTTACTTGCACGCGGCAGCCCGCGTCCACCCACTTCGCGATCTGATCGAGACTGCGCGCCAGCAGCGCGTTGCGCTCGGGGTGTGTGATCACCGGCGTCGTGCCGCCCCCGAGCATCCGGTCGAAGACTTCACTGGTTGAATCCAGGATCATCACATCGGAGAACTCCACCAGCAGGTATCGTTTCTGGTTAATGGTGAAGCGCGTTGGATGCGCGAGGGCCTGCTGAATATTTTCGTAGTAAAGGTGAAAATCGCAACCGCGATGGATGCGCACCGCGCCCGCCGCGGCCTCGGCGAGCTCGGCAATGCGCTGATCCACAATTTCCGGCTGGTAGGTATAGCGCAGATCAGCGTGCGGCGTGGCGACGATATCGGTGGTCCCCGACGCGGCAGCCAGGCGGATCATGGCCACCGATTCTTCGAGCGTCCGCGCCCCATCATCCAGGCCGAACAGAATGTGGCTGTGGATGTCCACCATGCGTAGATAGTGGCATAGAGGGTCGATTCTTCCCAGTCAACTTTGGTCTAATTCCGAGTCTCTCTTAAGTGAATTAAGACGGTTCCGGAGCGGCGCACATAAGTCCTGGCCGTCCCCGGCGTTTCAGGGTAAATCGGGGTAAATCAGGGTAAATCAGGGGAGCCCACTTGTCGGATACGGTATTTTTCTAGATTTCCGGGTAAAACTCGAAAAAAGCGTCGAGCGATTGAAGAAGCTGCTTGCGGATTTCCTGTTCGCTCGCGCCTTCGATCAGATGCATCGTGACTGAAGCCTTGCGGCCGTTCTTGAGCGCGATGGCGGCATCGCTCACCGACTCAAGTTCCTCGCTCGGCAGCAGACGCACGCCGTAAACCAGCGCTAGCTTGGCCATCAGATGAACATCTCTTCGTCTTGCGTGGCGTGGTCGACCGACTCACGGCGGCTGTGCGCCACCACCGATATCGCCGCGCGAATGCCGTGCATGATGCCGTCTACCTGCTTCACCGGCCCGAGGATGGCTTGCTTAACGACGTCGCTCGCCTGCTGGACCTGCTCTACGGTCTGGTCCACCGCGCCATCGATACGCGCTACTTGCGCGCGCGCGCGATCACTGATCTCCTTGACCACCTCGCCCAGCCGGTTCACTTGTTCGTGCAGGGACTTCACAACCGCCGTCATGTCCGTGGTCATCTGCGAGAACTTGGGAGCGTTCTCATCCACGAAGCGGCGCACGGTGCCGACGATCGGCGTGATCGCCTCCACGATCGGCATGATTTTGTCCTGCGTGGCCTTGGTCACGCGGTACATGGCTAATATGACGAAGGTTTGCACCAGAAACGCAACCACCGCCAGAAAAACACCGATCGTAATCACCCAGCGAAAAACGTCTTCCGACATACCCGCGTGTCAGCGAACCATCTGGCTCTCCGCGCCCGCCGGTTGTCCAACGGTTTCGCGGTATGCTTGCTTGCCGGCCTCGACGGCCTCCGCTAGCGTGTCCTTTTGGCGTGAGATGACCTCTTTGCCGCGCTCGATGATGTCGCCTGCGCTGTCGCGCAATTCAGAGCCGCGGCGTTTCAAATATTCCTTGCCTTCATCGGCTTTCCCCTTGAGCAGCTCGCGCGTCTCCTCGCCCGACTTGGGGGCAAAGATCAGTCCAAGACCGACGCCCACGCCTAGACCCAGAAGAAAACTCGCCAGTCCGTCTCTATTCATGTTGTACTCCTCTGATATGCCGGTCGGCTTCCCGCGGAATTCGACGGAAGGCCAGATCTGCCCGTCAGTTTCAGTATACTCTGTGGCACCGGCGGAGGTTCACTCGATTCGCCGCTCGCGGTAAACTTCAGTACTTCGAGGGACAATGCGTCAAGGTGGAAAGAGGACTCCGCGCCCGCTGGATGCCGGCGGGCTGTGGGAGCTGGCGCTCAAAGCGCTAGGCGCGCGGGCGTGCTCGACGGGCGAGTTGCGCCAGAAGTTGCGTGCACGCGCCGCCAACCTGGAGGATGTCGACGCGACGCTGGCGCGTCTCAAGGACTACCGGTATCTGGATGACCGCCGTTTTGCTGAAAACTATGCCGCGGCGCGCCTAGAAAACCAGCGGCTCGGCAAGAATCGTGTCACTCAGGAACTGCGCCGGCGGCGCGTGGCGCCCGCGCTCGCCGAGGCGGCGGTCGAAAAGACCTACGGCCAGACCGACGAGGTGGCGTTGATTGAGGAGTTCATCCGGCGAAAGTACAAGAGCACGCCTCCCGGCGAATTGTTCCAGGACGACAAACAGCTGGCATCCGCCTACCGGCGGCTGGTACGCGCCGGCTTCAACTCCGGTAACGCGATACGCGCACTCAAGCGCTTTGCCGCCGATCCGGAGCTGCTGGATCAATTCGAGCCGCCTTCTGAAACTGGCGAAGAATAGCCCCTCTGGCGTCTAAAGTCACAAGCTTAGCGACAGCGCCGTAGTCCCTTCCGATACGCAGGGATAAGCGGTCTATCCGCCTTCATATCAACAGTTCCCCTCATTGCAAAACTTCGCCGGCGCATGCCAGCATTGGCTCGTGCACGACGAGGACGCATAGGTTAGAGGTTATATTGGCACATAGAGATTCCGGCTTCCTCAGGTATCCATGGCCCCAAACGAATGTAAGCACAACTAAATAGTGGTGGCATGACTGCTCAAATCCGTTGAGAAAACTGTCCAGGTGTTGAAACTCCTGTTTTCAACTCTTTTTCAACTCTGTAGGTGGCTGGTAGCCGGCAGTAGGCATTTTCAGGCGGGCCCGGACGTTGAACGACGCTGGGGCTGAGCGCTCCGATAAAGACCAGCCAACGAAATTAGGAGACGCGCATGGCGACGATTCTGATCGTCGATGATCACGAGACGAACCGCCAACTTCTGACCACGCTTTTGGGCTACTGGAATCACCAGGTGGTGGAGGCCAGTGATGGCGCTGAAGGACTGGAGAGCGCGCGCGATACGCGGCCCGACCTGATCATCACTGACATCGTGATGCCCACGATGGATGGTTACGAGTTCATCCGGCGGCTCCGGGAGGAGCCGGCCCTGACGGCGACCCCGGTCATCTTTTACTCCGCGCAATCCCTGATGGAGGATGTGCGCGCTCTGGCGGCCAAGTGCGGGGTGGAATACGTGGTTGCCAAACCGGCCGAAGCGCAGGAGCTGCAGAGCACGGTGAACGCGGCGCTGGGCTTGAACGCATCGCCCGCGGCGCCGCTCCCGTCCTTCGAAGATTTCGACCGTTTGCATGTCCGCGTGCTCACCGACAAGGTCTCGGCACAAGCCGAGGAGGTGCTGAACTTAAATGCACGCCTCGAGGCGCTGATCGACGTGACCCGCGAGCTCAATGTCGCCCATGACCCGTGGAGCCTGGTCGAGAGGTACACCCGGGAGGCGCGCAAAGTCATCGGTGCGGTCTGCGCGTCGGCCTGCATTACAGATGAAAGCGGTCGCGCACTGCGCCATTTCTGCTCGCACGGGCCGGCCATTGCAAATCCGGAGAGTGCCTGCTCTGAATGCGGCTTGGGCGGGCCGGTGGCAGAGGTTCTGCGTCAGGGCGTCCCGCAGCAAGGCTGCGTGCGTCTGTCGAACCTGGAGGCGACCGCCTGCCCGGGGGGACTGCCCGCCATTAGCTCGTATCTGGTGGTCCCCATCTTGACGCGCACCCAGAGTTACGGCTGGCTGGGCCTGGGCAGCAAGATCGGGAATTCCGCCTTCACGCCCGAGGACGAAACCCTGCTCATGACGCTGGCCGCGCAATTGGCCATGGGATATGAAAACTCGCGATTGTTCGACGAACTGAAACGCCGCGCGAATGACCTGGAGCACGACGTGGACGAGCGCCGTCAAAGCGCCGAGCGATACCGCATGGTGGTGGAGCAGGCTTCCGACGGCATCGCGATCTCCGACGAGCGGGGCCAGTACGTGGAGGTGAACCCCCGCATGCTGGAGATGCTGGGGTACACGCGGGAGGCGTTCCTGCGCCTCAACGTGCGGGATCTGATCCCCATTGGGGATCTGGTCAACGATCCAACTCCGTTTGAGCACCTGCGCCCCCGTGCGGTGTTTCAAAAAGAGCGCCGGCTGATCCGTGGCGACGGCAGCTTGCTTCAAGCAGAAATCAGCACCAGCTGCCTGGAGGACGGGCGCGTGCTGGCTATCGCACGCGATGTGACCGAGCGGAAGCGCCTGGAAGCCGATCTCCGGCAGTCGCAGAAGCTGGAGGCGGTAGGGCGCCTTGCGGGGGGAGTGGCGCATGATTTCAATAATCTGCTCACCGTCATCCTGGGCCACAGCGACCTGGCGATCGCCAACCTCGATCCGGCTGACCGCCGGCGCCGGGATATCGAGGATATCCGCGAAGCGGGAGCGCGCGCCGCCGTGCTTACCGGCCAGATGCTGGCCTTCAGCCGCAAGCAAGTGCTGCAACCCAAAGTGCTGAGCGTGGACGCCGCGGTGGCCAACCTGACCAAGATGCTGGGACGGTTGATTACGTCCAACATCGAAATCGTAACCCGGCAAGCCGAGGAGACGTGGTACGTGAAAGTAGATCCCGGGCAGCTCGATCAGGTCATCCTGAATCTGGCGCTGAATGCACGCGACGCCATGCCGCTCGGCGGCCAGGTGGTCATCGAGACCAGGAATCGCCGCCTGGCTCGCGGGCAAATCGATCAGCACGCCGAAGCTCCCGCCGGCGACTACGTGACGCTCGCCGTGAGCGACACCGGCACCGGTATGGATGCGGAGACGCGATCGCATCTGTTTGAGCCTTTCTTCACCACGAAAATGCCGGGCAAGGGTACGGGCCTGGGGCTCTCCACGGTTTATGGAATCGTGAGACAGAGCGACGGCTACATCTCGGTAGACAGCGAGCTGGGGCGCGGGACGACGGTCGAAATCTACCTGCCGCGTGTCCTCGCCGCCGAGACGGCACGGCCGCGCGCTGAGAATGGATCTCTGCCGGTGGGCAACGAGGTCATCCTGCTCGCCGAGGATGAAGAAAGAGTGCGATCGCTTGCCGCCAGGGTACTGGCGCAGCAAGGCTACAAGGTCATTGAGGCGTGCGACGGCCAGCACGCCCTGGAGATCGCCCAACGGTGCGCCGGAGACATCCATCTCTTGTTTAGCGACATCATGATGCCACGGATGAGCGGCCTGGAACTGGCCGAGCACTTGCGGCGCTGCCGTCCCGGCATCAAGGTGCTGCTTACGTCCGGCTACACCGGCGATGCGGTGGCGCAGGAGGGCGCGCTGAACCCTTCGATTCCGTTTCTGCAGAAGCCATTCACCGTGCGCACGCTGGCTCTGAAAGTGCGCGAGGTCTTGGACGCAACCGCCGCGGCCGGATTGCCGGAAGGCTTAACCGATGGCGTGAAACGGCCGGCGTTGAATGATTCGGGGTTACGTTACCCGGCGTAACCGCTGGCTGAAGAAAGTCGGGGAACTCACAGAAAAGAGCAGCAGGCGTGGTTGAGTTGTTCAAGAAGATCTTCGCAAGCGATTTTCTTCCGCACGGAACGTGCTACCTCTGAGCCCCTAGGTCCTCTGGCTGAGTGTCATGTCCGACCTGATCATCACCGCCGCCTATTATGCAATTCCCGTCCTGCTGCTTGCTGTCGTGCGGAAACGCAGGGATTTCACGTTTAACTGGATCGTGGCGGCGTTTGCGGCCTTCATTCTGGCCTGCGGCACTACCACCTACCGGGCGTCTGGACGGTGTGGCATGCCACCTACCGGCTGGACGGCCTGGTAAAGGCGATTACCGCGGCGGCGTCGATCACGACGGCTCTATTATTGGTGCCCCTGCTGCCACCCTGGCTTACCTGCCCAGCCCCATGCAACTGGCCGCTATGAACCGGAAGCTTCAGGAAAGTACGAAACAACTCGCGGAGTCCGGCGAAGCGCTGCGGAGGCACGCGGATGTCCGGGTACCAACTGGACGGACTGGGCCTGGGTCTTCACCTTTGCGTGAAGCTGGCTGCTCTCATTGGTGGGCGCATCGAGTTCCAAAGCGACTACGGCCGCGGGGGCCGTTTCACTTTACTGATCCCCAGGAACTGATCATGGCAATCCTGCGGAGATTCCCGATCGTCTTTGCGGTTCTGGCGCAGGCGCTGGCAGCCGTATTTGCGCTCCTCGAGCGGAACCGCGAGCACCAGGCCGAAAACCAGAGCTGGGTGGCGCACACCGAACAGGTGCTTGCCGAGCTGTCCTCGATGCAGGCCGCGCTGATGGAAAGCGAACTGGCTGCGAGAGGGCAGTTGGTAAGCGGGGACAAGCGGTACGACCAGGTCCATCAGCAAGGGGCGCGATGCTGAAGCAGCTGGATCGCGTGAGTGGTCTGACAGCGGATAACCCGAGGCAGGTGGAGCGAAGTCCGCGGGTGGCGGGAGGCCGTGCAAACGAGCACTGCGGCTTCCCGCACGCTGATCGAGATTCGCGAGCAACAAGGGAAGGCAGCGGCCGCCCGTGCGTTCAGCGAGACCGATCCGGAGCGCGCCTTGGAAGCGGCGCGGATGCAGATCCGGCAGATGTCGGATGAGGAACACGCGTTGCTGGCGCGCCGGGCGGAGCGGCTCCATGCGAGTGAACCCTGACACCTCGATTACTGGACCACCACGGCGCGGTTGGAGAGCTCGCCGATTTCTGGGATGTGGATGGAAACCGTATCGCCGGCGGCGAGCGCGGCATCTTCGGTCACGATGATCCCGGTACCGGTGAGCAGGACCGATCCAGCGGGCACGGGGTTGGCGCGCAGCAGATATTCGATCAGGGTTTCCAGCTTACGGTGCAGGCGGGCGGTGGAAACGCTGCCCCGAAAGCGGATCGCGCCATCACGCGTCACCGTGCAGGTCATCTCGAGTTTGTACGGATCCGCCAGCTCATCGGCGGTCACCATTACAGGCCCAAGCGCGCAGCACGCCGAATAGACCTTCGATTGCGGCAAGTAGAGCGCATTTTCACGCTCGATATCCCAGGCAGAAACGTCATTGGCGAGCGTGAAGCCGAGAATCGCGCCATGGCTGCCGAGAATGGCGGCCAGCTCGGGCTCAGGCGCGGTGAACTTTGAATCGGCGCGCAACCCGATGGGCCGTCCTGGACCAACGCACACGCGCGCTGTACCTTTGAAGAAAATCTCCGGCCGCGCGCTGTTGTAGACGTAAGCGTACATGCCCTCGCGCGTGCCGTGCTCGGCGTCGCGAAAGCTGGCGCTGGTTTCGTAGGTGCAGCCGCAGGCCCAGACTTCGACCGGATGAAGCGGGATGAGCGGCGTGGCCGTCTCGCCGTGACGGCTGGCGAGCGAGGCTGCCAGCGCAGGAAGAGCGATCGATTCCGCTTCCGCGCGCCGGATCAACTCGAGCAGCGAATGAGCGAGAATGGGGCGGGCGAAATCGCCTTCGAAGATTGCGGCCACCGTGCGGCCGTCTTGTTTGATCTGTCCGAGTCGCATGGGGAAGAAGAAGGTTTCAGGTGCCAGGTGTTAGGTGTTAGCGTGCGCCGGGTGCCAGGAACGACCGTGAGCGCAACTGCAACCTATCACCTCGAACCGCATTCCAGTATACGAAAGGCGCCCGGTTTCAGCACCCGGCGTTTGCTGACACCCAGAACCTAACACCTGGCACCTGCTTTTCGCGTTGCTAACACCTAACACCTGGCACCTGGCACCTAACACCTGCTTTTCAGTACTTCAAATACACCGTCTTGTAGTCGCTATAAAATTCTAGCGCGGCGGGGCCTTGTTCTTTCGAGCCGAAACTGGACTCTTTGGTGCCGCCGAAGGGCAATTGATACTCGACGCCGGCGCTGGGCAGGTTTACGGTGAGCAGACCCGCCTCCATCTGGTACACGTAGTCGAAAACGCGCGACAGATTCGTGGTCTGAATCGATGACGAAAGGCCGAATGGAATGTTGTTGGCAATGCGCATGGCGCCGTCGAAATTCTTGGCGCGCATCACGGCCAGCACGGGACCAAAAATTTCTTCCTGCGCGATGGTCATGCTCTCGTCCACATCAGCGAAAATCGTGGGCTCGACGAAGTAGCCTTTGTCGAGGCCGTTGCCGGACATGCGGTGGCCGCCGGTCCTGGGGGCGCCGGCTTCCTTCTTGCCGATCTCGATGTACTTCAGCACCGTATCCATCTGCGCCTGATCCACCAGCGGACCGATATCGACGCCGGGTTGCATACCGTCGCCCATCTTCAGCTTCTTCGTGCGCTCGATCAGGGCAGCGAGAAATTTATCGTAGATGGCGTCTTCCACGATGGCGCGGCTGGTGGCCGTGCACTTCTGGCCGGTGGAAAAGAACGCGCCATTCACAACGTTCTCAACGGCGGCGTTGAAATCGGCGTCGGCGAGGACAATGGTAGGGTTCTTGCCGCCCATTTCGAGCTGGATGCGCAGGCGGCGCTTCGAAGCCTCGCCGTGCAGCCAGTCTCCGATCTGGCACGAGCCGGTGAATGAGACGGCCTTTAGCGGTTTAGCCTGGATCAGCGCGGCGCCGAGCTCCCCGCCCGGGCCAGCCACGAAGTTCACAACTCCACGAGGTATGCCAGCTTCGTGTAGGGCTTCTACGATCCTCCACGAGCTGAGCGGCGCGGCGGAGGCGGGCTTGAGGACGACCGTATTGCCGCAAACCAAAGCAGGCGCGAGCTTCCAGGCGGGAATCGCGCTGGGGAAATTCCAGGGCGTAATCAGACCCACCACACCGATGGGTTTGCGAATGGCGAACATGTGGACGCGATCGCGCTCGGAGGGCACCAGTATGCCGGGCAGGCGCGCGCCTTCGCCAGCAAAATAGCGGAAGATGTTGATGGCCCGGCGGACCTCGCCCTTGGCTTCGGGCAGCGTTTTCCCTTCTTCGCGCGTCATTTCAGCAGCGATGGACTCGAAGCGGCGGTCGAGCAGTTCCGCGGTCTTAAACAGAATGGCGCCGCGCGCCGGGGCGTTGAGCGAAGACCATGCGGGGAACGCGGCCGCGGCGGCATCGGCGGCTTGCGTGATATCCCGCGCTGAACCTTTGGAAAAAAGCGCTACGAGGTCGCCGGTGTTGGCCGGATTGCGTTTTTCGAAGGTATTACCGCTTTCGATCCACTCTCCATTGATGTAGTTCGAAAAAGTCGGCGTAGCGGTTGTGGTGACGGGTGTGCTCATTTGTTGGTTGGTAGCCGGCGGTTTCTGGCCGGGCGTTACTCCGTTTTCTGAAATTTGAGGATCAGCGAAAGCGCCTGTCCTAAACTTACTAAAATGCCACTTTCGGTGCAGTTCTTGCGCCGGGATCGGTCTTGAAGTACGCATCGTTGCGCTGGAAACCGGACATGGAAGCCACAATGTTGTTCGGGAACAACTGAATCTGCGTGTTATAGGACTGGACGGTTTCGTTGTACTTGCGGCGCTCAACGGCGATGCGGTTTTCGGTGCCCGCCAGCTCATCCTGAAGGCGTAGAAAGGTCTCGTTGGCTTTCAGGTTGGGATAGTTCTCAACCACCACGAGCAGGCGGCCTAAGGCGCCATCGAGCTGGGTATTGGCCGCGATTTTTTCCTGCGGTGTTTTTGCGTTGATCAAAGCGGAACGCGCGTTAGCGACCGCCGTCATGATGGTTTCTTCATGCTTGGCGTAGCCCTTGACGGTTTCGACCAGATTGGGGATGAGGTCGGCGCGCCGCTGCAAGGCAACATCTACCTGCGACCAAGCGGCGTTCACCGCCTCTTTCTTGGTCACCAGGTCGTTGCGGATGCCGATGTACTTGCCCCCGAACACCAGGCCGGCGAGCAACAGAACAACCAGAATAATCAAAAGAATTTTCATGAGCTTCTTACTCCCTTTATTTATCGAGGCGGTCCACGGCGTCAATCACAACGGAGATCTGCTGAAGATACGAGTCGAACAGGCCTACGGGTTCCAATTCTCGCGGCTTGATGCGCTCCTCGCGCAAATCCAGCAGTTTGTTGAACGGCAGCGGGTCGATGCCGAAATTATCGTTCGCCTGCCGGATGATCTCTCGCTTTTTGCTATGCGCCGCCACCCCATGCAGAAGCAGGGCGTGGCGAAATAGGACGCAGAACGTGGACAGCGAATCCGCCAGCAAACGGCGCAACACGTCTGCATCCAATAGCGCGCCCGACGCTTTCTGGCGTAACCGCAGCAACTTGGCGCGCAAATCGTGCTCCACCTGCGCGCGGTAGAACGCGTCGTCCACCACTAAGTTAGAGATGACGTCCTTGCCCTGCAGGATTCGGTGCTGGCTCTTGATGTCGTGGAATTCGATGGCGAAGCAATCGCTACAGGTCTGGACTTCATGTTCGCTCAACAGCAAGGGCGCGGGATTTTCCTTTTCGCGCCACCAGCGGAAAACCGGCTCGGCGTCGGCGAGCTCGCGCGAAGTCACCTGCTGGAGCACGCAGAGAACGTTCAGGTCAGAAAAGGCTTCATGATGATCGCCCGTGACGGCCGAACCATAGAGCACGACCGAGACCAGACGATCGCCTAACGCCTTGGTCAACTTTTCCAGCAGCTGGTTCAGTACGCCTTCCATCTAAGTCTCTCGATCTTACTACCAGCGGCTGGGGTTACCAGTCACTGGATGCGCCGCCGCCGCCCGAATCTCCGCCGCCGAATCCGCCGAAGCCCCCCCCACCGCCGCCGCCACCGGAATCGAATCCGCCGAATCCACCGCCGCCCCGGCCACCCATGCCGCGCATCAAATTACCCAGGATCAGTCCAGTCCAGAAACCGCCGCCGCCACCCCGGCCGCCGCGGCCTGCGCGGAGGAGCAGGAAAACAACAAAAAGACCAATGAGCAGCGGCGCCCAGGGAATGGAGTCGCCGGAGGAACGGCGCACGCGCCGCGGCAACTGCGTGTCGATGGAGACGTTCTTGGCTTTGGCGATGGTCGAGCCGATGGACTGGGCGGCCGCCATCATGGCTTCGCCGTACTGCCGCAGGCGCAGCGCCGGGCGCATCTCGCGCAGGATGCTGCCCGCGAAACCATCAGGCAGGATGGGCTCGAGTTCGTAGCCGACCTCGAGGCGGCTCCGGCGGTCGCCCACCGCCAGCAAGAGCATGACGCCATCGTTCTTGCCCTTGTGCCCCACGCCCCAAGCGCGAAAGATGGTGTTGGCGACGTCCTCGATGGGCTCGCTTTCGAGCGTTGCGATGGTTACGAGGGCCATCTGCACGCCGGTGACCCGCTCGACATTGGCGCAGTACTGCTCGAGCGCAGTCTTACTCGGTGCATCGATGACGCGTGCGAAGTCGCTGACATAGCCTTCCGGCTTCAGTGCCTTCCAATCGACGGCGAACGCGACACTGACGCACGAGAGCAGGACGGCGCAGGCCCGCAGGAGCTTGTTCATGTAACTGTAAATTTCAGTGTAGCGCAGCAGGTGTTAGGTGCCAGGTGTCAGGTGTTAGCACATACAGTGTGCTTCAATGGCGCCGGGCCGTTTGCTATTCCGGAGGCGGCTGGATTTGATCGGCGGGCCGATATTGGGGAACGGGCAGCACGCCGCGGCGTGACGCCTGCTGAACCGGCGGATTCCCCGGCAATTTCACCCAGACTCTCCAGTCCGCACCTTGCGCATATTCACGGTAATCGCTGTATCCCGAAGCGCTGGGCTGCCATTGTTGGTCGCTCCCGCCGATGCGCACGTACAATTCGCCATTGCGTCCGCTGATGCGCGCGGCATACACGCCGGTGTCCCTGGCATTCGTTTGAAGATCGACCTTGCTGCCTGCGTTCACGCCAGCTACTTTGCGGGCGTTGATGAGGGCTCTTATCTTGTTCTGCAGCTCCGATCCCCAGTCGAAATAGTGCTTCCAGTAAACGCAGGGGACGCCGGGATGCGTCAGAATCTGCGCGTAGGCCTGCTCCACCTGCCAGTTGTTGGCAAACGAATCGAATTGGTGGTCCGGTTGCGGCGTGCCGTCGTCGTTGGTGCGGTAACCGGTATCGTGATTTTCGAGGAAGGTCACGGCGCGGTTCTTCCAAGGCAGTCCGTCGGTCGAGTCGGCGACTAAGCCGATGCCGTTGCCGTAGCCATAGAGTGCCGCATAGTATCCGGAGTTGATGGCTTTCAGGCTGAACTGCGTCGAGAAGTCGAAAACGCTGCTCGCCGTGCGGAGATGATCCTCGCCGGTGGCATCGGCTCGCGTGGCGGTTTCCCACATCCATCCGCGCTGCTGTGACTGCTTGTCCCAATCGTACTCGCCGACCGAGAACGTCGGTTGCGTCAGGCGGTTGTAAAGCGCGATCCATCGCGCATGATAGCCGTGCACCATGTCAAAGCGCCAGCCGCGGTAGCCGAGCGATTTCAACTCCAGCAGATAGCGTTCGATGTCGCGGCGGACGCGGGCATCGGGATGAGCGATATCGCGAAAGTCCGGATATTGATAGGTCCGTTCGGGACGGTAATCGGATTCTTCCTCGCAGTCCCCGCGCTGATCAGCCGGCGTATCGGTGATGCCGGATTCGGAATGCGTGAACGCTTCGTCGGTGCGGCAGATCGCCCAGGGCCCCCAATCAGGATTTTTGAAGTCCGCCCAACCGGTGTTGCCGTCGCGGTGATTGATGACGATGTCCGCCACCGGCTCGACTCCGTTCTCGAGCAGCGCCTTGAGGGCCGCGCGGTGCTGGCCGAAGCTGCCGTAACTATTGTCCAGTCGAAAATATTGCTTGGGGTTATAGCCCGCGCTGAGTTCGCCGGCGTAGGAGGGCGGAGGCATCCAGATCAGGTCGAAACGTCCATCCTTGATGGCGGGCGCAACGCTCTTGACGATCTGGTACCAGCGCTTGTCGCCAAGATTTGGAAACTGAGTGGGACGCCCATGGCGGTACGATTCCCAGTAGAATCCCTGGAGCATGACGCGATCGTCTTCGAAGCCGGCCTGCGCCCGCAGCACCGCTGCGCAGGCGGAAACCAAAAGCAGAATGAGGGCGGCAGTGCGACGGCAGCGTTGCACAACGATGCCACTGATACCGAGCCGGGGACGCGGTAATGACATGGGCTTCGCCTCCTGAGGGGATCCCGAGCGGTACTGGATTCTGGTGGCCATTATCCTACCGGAAACGGCAGCGGCCTCAATGCCTCCCCTGCCTTTACAGAAATTCCGCGCGGCGGTTTCGTGATAATCTCGGGCAGTGCGGGGGAGCTTCAGTGCAGCCGTATTTTTTTTCGTGGCGACCCCCGTTGCGGGCGTAGTCGCGGCCAATCCGGACACCGCCGATGAGCATTTCGCACGCGCCGGAAAGCTGGGGCAAGAAGGCAAGCTCGCACAGGCCGAGGCGGAATACCAGGCGGGATTGAACCTGCGTTCCACGGATACACAGGCCTGCAATAATCTCGGCGTCCTCTATTTCCAGCAGCGAAAATTGCCGCAGGCGGTTGCCGCCTTCGAGCGGGCGCGGCAGTTGGATGTCCACAATGCCGAAGTCGCTTTCAATCTGGGCCTCGCGCTGTATCAATCGGGCGTTGCGCGGCGTGCTATCGGATATCTCGAGGAAGCGTTGCGGGCGGGAGCGCGCGCGGACGAAACGCATTTTCTGCTCGGCGTTTGCTGGTTTGAGCTGAAACAGTGGCGACGGTCGGCAACGGAATTGGAGCTGGCGCGCGGCAATCAGACGGGAACTGCGGAGCTTTTGTTTCTACTGGTGCGCGCCTATCGCGAAGTGGGCGAGCCCAGAAAATCGCTGGATGCGGTGGCGCAGTTCCTGAAGCAGTATCCGGATTCGCCGCTGCTGCACGAGATGCTGGGCGAGGCGCATGACGCGGTCAGCCAGCCAGAGGGCGCCGAGGCTGAATTCAAAGCCGCCGTCGCCGGATCGCCCCAGGCTCCGCAGCTCCATTTTCTGCTGGGCTATTTTTACTGGAGATGGACGCGCTTCGAGGAAGCCGCCGCGCCGCTCGAGCAGGAGATCCGCATCAATCCCACATTCGCACCGGCGTATTTCTATCTGGGAGACGCTCGCCTCCGGCAAGGAGAAGCCCAGCAGGCGGCAAAATACTTCGCGAAGACGTTGGAGCTCGATCCTTCGTATGGAGAGGCGCAGCTGGGTTTGGGGAAGGCGTCCGTGCAATTGGGACGGCCAGCGGACGCCGTGCGGCAGTTCCGGCGTGCCGTGGAGCTGCTGCCAGCAAAGGAAGAACCCTACAACTGGCTGGGCAGAACGCTGATCGGGATCGGTCAGGCGGAAGAAGGCCGCAAAGCGCTCGATGAGGTCAAGCGCATGAAGACGGCTGAGCACGAGCGCTTGCCGGATCTTCGTACCCGGCCGAGCGGCGGCGCGGGACCCGGGAACTCGGACACGCTGCGCTAGAAATTCAGGTGTTAGGTGCCAGGTGTTAGGTGTTAGCGCACAGCGTGAAAACTAGCCAAGCGTGCCAGCGCTATCCGCGATGCGGCGGCGCGCAGCAATCTGGCTCGCAAACGTTGTGCGACGGGCCATGATCTCCCAGCCAGCGCGGCGGAAGTTCGCCCATGCGCTCCAGCACCAGCTCGCGAATCATGCTCACAAAAGCGGGATGATTGCCTACGGTCGCGGCGCGCACCAGATGCAACCCGAGTTTCCCGCATAGCTCGAGAGCTTCCGTATCGAGATCGTAGAGCACTTCCATGTGATCGGAGATGAAACCGATGGGCACCACGACCGCGTCGCGGGTGCCCGCGGCGTGCAGTTCGCGCAGATGGTCGCCGATGTCCGGGCCCAGCCACGGCTGCGATGGCGGACCGCTGCGGCTCTGAAAGACGAGGCGCCAGTCAGTGCGGTCCAGGCGTCCGGACACCAGCCGGCAGGCTTCGCGGAGCTGCGCCTCATAGCGCGAGTTGGCGGCCATTGAAACGGGAACGCTGTGCGCGGTGTAAACCAAGGCGGCGGCGCGGCGGCGGTCTTCCGGAATTTGCTTGAAGGCGTCGCGCACATAACTAGCGACCGGCTCGATAAACCCGGGATGATTGTAAAAGACGCGCAGCTTGTCGATCTCGGGCGCTCCCGGTCCAACGGCTTGGCGGGCCCGAGCGATGTCTTCCAGATACTGGCGGCAGCCAGAATACGAGCTGTATGCCGACATCACGAAAGCCGCGGCCCTCCGCACGCCGGCCGCCTGCATCCGGCCCAGCGTATCGGCCAGCATGGGCGGCCAGTTGCGATTGCCCCAGTAGACGGGTAGCTGCGGGCCACGCTCGCGCAGCTCGGCATCGAGAAGAGGAATCAACTCGCGCATCTGCCGGTTGATGGGACTGATGCCGCCAAAATGGTAGTAGTGTTCGGCGACTTCGAGCATGCGCTCGCGCGGGACGTTGCGCCCGCGCAGCACATTTTCAAGGAAAGGAATGACGTCGACCGGCTGTTCGGGCCCGCCGAACGCAATCAGAAGGAGCGCGTCGTATGCCGGCACTCAGCTGCGCTCGCTAACACCTGGCACCGGCTCTTACGCCGGCGCCGGACGCTCGCCTTCAGCCAGACCCGGAACGCGGCGGCCGCCTTCTGGCCGGATCACCTGCTGCGTATGATCTTCGGCGTCCTTTGGCTTGGGGGCGCGCGGCGCCAACGGAATGCCCTCGATGATTAGCTTGACCTCGGCGCCATCCAGCACTTCGCGCTCGAGTAGCGCTTCCGCCACCCGCACCAGCGCGTCGGATTTCGCTTCGATGACCTTGAGGGCGCGCTCGTAGGCGGTTTGTACCAGTTTCTTCACCTGCTCATCGATCTTGATCGCCGTGTCTTCGCTGTAATCGCGATGCTGTGCGATTTCGCGTCCCAAGAAGATCTGCTCTTCTTTCTTGCCAAAGCTCAACGGACCAAGCTCGCTCATGCCCCACTCGCAGACCATTTTGCGGGCCAAATCTGTCGCGCGCTCAATGTCGTTGCCGGCGCCGGTGGTCATGTGATTCATGAATTTCTCTTCGGCGATACGCCCGCCCATCAGGATCGCCAGTTGATCGTTCAGGTAATCCTTGCTGTAGGAGTGCTTGTCGTCGATGGGCAACTGCATGGTCACGCCCAGCGCCATGCCGCGCGGGATGATGGAAACCTTGTGAAGGGGATCGGCGTAGGGAAGCATGGCCGCCACCAGCGTATGGCCCGCCTCGTGGAATGCGGTATTGCGCTTCTCGGCGTCGCTGAGGATCATGGACTTGCGCTCGGCGCCCATAAGCACCTTGTCCTTGGCCAGCTCGAAATCGATCATCATGACCACTTTGCGGTTTTGACGAGCCGCATTGAGCGCCGCCTCATTCACCAAGTTGGCGAGGTCCGCTCCGGCCAGGCCTGGCGTTCCGCGCGCCAGCACCGAAAGATCGACATCATCGCCCAGCGGAATCTTCTTGGTATGCACTTTCAGGATGGCTTCGCGCCCGCCGACATCCGGACGTCCCACCACCACGCGGCGATCGAAACGGCCCGGCCGCAGCAGCGCCGGATCGAGCACGTCGGGGCGGTTGGTGGCGGCCACCAGGATCACGCCTTCGTTGGATTCGAAACCGTCCATCTCAACCAGCAACTGGTTGAGCGTCTGCTCGCGCTCGTCGTGTCCGCCACCCAGACCGGCGCCACGATGGCGTCCTACGGCGTCGATTTCATCGATAAAAATGATGCACGGGGCGTTCTTCTTGCCCTGCTCGAACAGATCGCGCACGCGGCTCGCGCCGACGCCGACGAACATTTCGACGAAATCGGAACCTGAAATCGAGAAGAACGGCACGCTGGCTTCGCCTGCAATGGCGCGCGCCAGCAGCGTCTTACCGGTGCCTGGCGAGCCGATCAGCAGCACACCTTTGGGAATGCGCCCGCCCAGCTTCTGGAACTTTTGCGGCTCGCGCAGGAATTCGATGATCTCCTGCAGCTCTTCCTTGGCTTCCTCGACACCCGCAACGTCCTTGAATGTCACTTTCTTCTGCTGCGTCGAGTGGAGCCGCGCACGGCTTTTGCCGAAACTCAAAGCCTTGTTGCCGCCGCTCTGCATCTGCCGCATCATGAAAATCCAGAAGGCCAGCAGCAGGATGAATGGCGATGCGTTCACCAGGAGTGAAATCCAGTTGCTGGAGTTCCCCTCCTTAAATTCCATGGTGACGTTCTTTTCCGTCAGTAGCTTGTAGATGTCGGGATAGTTGAGGGGAATTTGCGTGTGAAATGCGGCGTTTTCCCGGTATTCGCCATGGACTTCGGTTCCGCTGATCTGGACTTGCTTCACCTTTCCGGCTTCGACATCCGCGAGAAACTGGCTGAAGTTGATCGCCTGATCGGGACGGCTCTTGCCCGTTTTAACGACGGTCCAAAGCAGAACCGCAACGCAGATTAGCACCACCCAGAAAATGGCGGTCTTTATATTAGAATTCACACACCCTCCCTGCCGAACAGGCAAGACACTCTAACGCTATAGACGTCGCGCGCATCCGGATTGATTCCAACTTTCCCCCCGCGGCCTGACGCTTTCGTCACGCTGGGGTCTCCTGAATCTTCAGGAGCAGGCGGCTTTGCGGAGTGGCCACCAGATCCGCCGCCGGACCGAAACGGCGAGCCCAGATGATTTCGTTTCCGCTGGTAATGACGGGCCAACTGCGCCGTTCCCATAACGGGATACGCGCCTGCTGGAAGAGAAGTTTGATCCGTTCCCCGCCCGAGTGGCCCACCGGCTGGTAATGGTCTCCGGGTCTCCAGTTGCGCAACTCGAGCACCCCGGAAATCCGGTCCCAGTCCAAACAATTCATCAATTCATTATATCCGGATTCCGCCGTCTCCGTAGGTGTCCTATTTTCAATAAGTTCGAGTAGCACAACCGACGCCGTTACAGGCAATGGCACACTACCAGGAACGGGCGCTGGATAGCGGAAATTGCGATTTTCGAGACGGTCGATACCCGGCGGTGCTAGCCGCATCCACTCGAAAGACCGATACACATCGATCCCAGGAACCTGCAGCCGGCCGTCGCCTTCCTGCTGACGCGCGAGCGCCAGTAAGGCCGCGACATGCACGAAGTCGACGCCGCGCAGGTCTCCCTTCACTATTTCGATGGCGTGGCGGATCAACCGGCGGGCGGCGGCCTCGGGCAGAGCGTGGAGCTCATCGGCTCGAAGAAATACCGCAGGCGGCTTCACGATGAGGTACCGGCTCGCGAGGCGCGCGACCTCGGCCTCCCAGTAGGCCTCTTCGGCAAGCGCCCAGTCGGCGGTGTGCGCCAGGGTCTCGGCGATCGCCGGATTCCACTCGCGCGCGAGCATGGGGAGCAGCTCGCGGCGGATGCGGTTGCGGGCGAAATCCAGGCTCGCGTTGGTTGCGTCCTCGCGCCAGGCGATTTTACGCTCGCGGAGGAATTGCTCGACGGCGGCGCGATCGATGGCGATGAGCGGGCGCACAAAACCCTCGTAAGTGACGGGGCGGATGCCCGCCAGACCAGCGGTGCCTGAGCCGCGCAGAAAACGGAAGACCACGGTTTCGGCCTGGTCGGACTGCGTGTGGCCCAACGCGATGCGGTCCGCGGCGCCGGCGCGCAAGTGATCGAGAAAGAAGCGGCGGCGCTCCTGGCGCGCGGCCTGTTCCAGATTCTCGCCGCGCTCGCGCGCCAGTCGCGCCACATCCGCCTCGCCGCGCGTGAAGGGCAGACCCAGGGCGGCCGCCAACTGCCGGACGAAGCGGGCATCCTCGCGGGACTCCTCGCCGCGCAATTGGTGGTCCAGATGGATCACGCTGAGGTGAAGGTTCCAGCGGGGGGCGAGCTCGAACAGCACGTGCAGCAGACAGGTTGAATCCGCGCCACCGGACACCGCTACCGCCACGCGTTCGCCCGTTTGGAACATGCTATAACGGGTGATGATTTCCGCCACGCGCTCGAGCACGAACCGATTCTAACAAGTTGATCGGACCGGTCATGCTTCGCCCCGGCGCGCAACAAACGATTCAATGATTCAAGGAGAGTGGATTTGCCCGTGGATGTGAACCAGCTTGCTGCGCGCGTGAAACTGCTGCTGATGGATGTGGACGGCGTCATGACCGACGGCCGGCTCTACAATGTTCCCGGCCCCGACGGCAACATGGCCGAAACCAAAGGCTTCGACTCGCAGGACGGAATCGCGCTCCAGTGGCTCAACTGGAAGGGCATCAAGACCGGGTTGATCAGCGGGCGCGTTTCTCCAGCTACGGTCGAGCGCGCCAAGCAGACGAAATTCACGTACGTCTACCAGGGCCATATCGAAAAGATTCCCATCCTGGAGGAGATCCTGCGCGATGCCAAAGTGGATGCGAGCGAAACGGCGTACATCGGCGACGATCTCACCGATGTCGTGGTGATGCGCCGCGTCGGGCTGGCAGTGGCCACGGCCAACGCGCGCGAGGAAGTGAAGCGGCACGCGCATTACATCACCTCGCAACCCGGCGGCCAGGGAGCGGTTCGCGAAGTGATCGAGTTGATCCTGAAGGCGCAGGGATTTTGGGGCGAGATTCTGCGCAAGTACGAAGCGGAATAAGCGAGCGGGAAAAAGGCTTTTCAACGCTGAGACGCGGAGATATCATTCTGTAGAGCTTCGCCGACTGGGTGAAATTACCAAAACGTTCCACTTGGTAGGGACAAACTTGTAGCGCGGGGCTGCGCCGTAGTGTGGCGGAGACCCGCGGTTTTTTTGCTGACGTGACGGGAATGCCGCAGGCCCACCCAAAAACGCGTGGTCCTGCGCTATAGACCTCCTCGGCGTTGAAAGGTTTAGCGGCCGCCGGTCTCCCCCCTCTCGTAAGCCCGCCTGTTGTAAGATGGCTAACCGCGCATATGGATCATATTCTTTCCATCGTTCTGTTCACGCCGCTCGTTGGGCTAATCGTGCTGCTGTTCATTCCGGCGAGCAATCCGCGGGCTGTCAAGCTTTGGGCGAACGCGGCCTCGTTCATCGGCTTTCTGGTTTCGCTGCCGCTGGTTTTTCAGTTTGACCGCACGAAAGACTTTCAATTCGAGGAGCATGCCAGCTGGATTCCTTCGATCGGCGCGTCGTATCACCTGGGCATCGACGGCCTCTCGCTGCTGCTGGTGATGCTGACCACACTGCTCGGGTTCCTCTCGATCCTTTCGAGTTGGACGGCGATTCAGGACCGCCTGAAGGAATACTACGCGTTCTTTCTGCTCTTGCAGGTGGGCATGCTCGGCGTGTTCATGGCGCTCGATTTCCTGCTGTTTTTCGTTTTCTGGGAAACCGTGCTGGTGCCGATGTACTTCATCATCGCCATCTGGGGCGGCGCGCGGCGCATGTACGCAGCAATCAAGTTCATGATTTATACATTGATCGGCTCGGTGCTGATGCTGCTCGGCATCCTGACGCTCTACTTCCAGTACTTCAGCCAGTATCAGGCGTATTCGTTCGACATCGCCGACCTTATGAAAGCCAATTTGCCGGCGACGATGGCGTGGTGGGTGTTCTGGGCGTTCTTCGTTGGCTTTGCGGTGAAGGTGCCGATGTTCCCGTTCCACACCTGGCTGCCGGACGCGCACACCGAAGCCCCCACGGCCGGCTCCGTCATCCTGGCGAGCGTCCTTTTAAAAATGGGCACGTACGGTTTCCTGCGCTTCTCGCTGCCGCTGCTGCCGGACACGTCGAAGAACCCGACGGTGGTGAACGTAATGGCGATTCTCTCGATCATCGGCATCGTCTACGGCGCGCTGGCTTCGCTGATGCAGAAGGATTGGAAGAAGCTGGTGGCGTACTCGTCGGTGAGCCACCTGGGATTCTGCACGCTCGGCATTTTCGCGCTGAACCCGGAGGGCATCACCGGGTCGATCATCCAGCAGATCAACCACGGTATCTCGACCGGCATGCTGTTCCTGATCGTAGGCATCGTCTACGAGCGGCGGCACACGCGCGAGATCGCGGAATACGGCGGCTTGCTGCGCGTGATGCCGGTATTCACAATTATCTTTCTGATTGCCGCGCTGAGCTCGATGGGCATGCCGCCGCTCAACGGCTTCATCGGCGAGATCACGATTCTGCAAGGCGCATACCAGATGTCGCTGAACTGGGCGGTGTGGGGCGGCCTCGGCATCGTGCTGGGCGCGGCTTACCTGATCTGGCTGTTCCAGCGGACCATGCTGGGCGATATTTCCGAGAAGAACAAAACGCTGAAGGATCTCTCATGGCGCGAGATCGCGGTGTTCGCGCCGCTACTGGTGTGGGCGTTCTGGATCGGGTTGAATCCGAATCCATATTTCAAGGTGCTGGAGCGGCCGACTGCGCAGATCGTGGAAAGAGTGCGGCCGGGGTATTACGCGGAGCATCATCTGGTGAACCCGCTAAGTGGTGGCGTGGTGGCGGAGCGGTGGCGGGAACGTAGTTATCGATAACTGATCCGAGACTCGCGCGTATATGGCTTGCGAGCGAGCTAGATGGTTCACTTAAGAAACACAGCACGCCGGAATAATTCTTTTTTCGGCTCAATCACATTCTCAGCTCGGAAACGAGCAGGGTTATGGCCGCAAAGTGCTCACCAGGATTTCCCTCTTCGATTCCGGGTTGCATAAAAAACTAAACTTTCATGTCCGAAGCCGTTCTTCGTTTTTGTAATCCAGGCTTCAGTTATTGAGGATTTTCGACAAGAGCACGATCACGATTACAGCCGCAGTCCCCAGAACGCCCACCACAATCCAGGTAACAGTCTTCACGGTTCTGGAGTTCGCGTTTACTTCCTTGATCGACTTCATATCCGCGAACGAGACAGTCTTGTCCTGGATATTGTTTCCCGCTACGTGCTGAACGGTGAGCCCCTGGTCGGTCAACTGACCGAGCCTGCCCCGATAGAACTCTTTATTGTGGAGTCTGATCTCCACAATGGAGCCGGTTGCCATGCCAGTCACCTGTTCCTTCAGCGCTTTCCGCTTTTCTTCATTGTTGACGCGAGGTGATTGTCCGCCGCCAGCTCTGGCATCGCGCAATGTGCCAACACAAAGTAGGTAGACGAGAAACAAAGACAACATTTTTGCCATGTTTATCCTCCTGTCATGAGCAGGCTCATGAGCCTCTAGGTCCCTCGCCCAATGCTGGAATCGCATCTTGTCGACCACAGGCATGGACGCCGCTCAGTGCCGATTCTCTTTGGGCCGGATCTAACATGAGACAGCCCTTGTGCTATTACCACGAGTTGCATTTTTGGCCCAGGTTGCGACCAGTGTACACCCAACTGCCTCTGCTGGTGCCCCGTCATTACCCTCTAGTGCATGGACTCTGGCGGCCTAAAAATGCGCCAGCTCTGCCTCTCCATGTAGGAAGAACTCAGGGCTGCCCCATTTCAGGTGATTCACACCCCTCTCCGTGTCCCTCGTTCATTCTCTTGCTTGCCAGGCCGCCGCGTCCTACCAGCTCGGCAAGTTGCAAGACACGGCTCGAAGGTCAGGGAGCGCCGGGGTCCTGAGCCAGCTGATTGCGCGGCGATGTACGAACGCTCACCTGCCCTTATAAAATTTCCCGCGAATTGGTCCTGCGCCTGCCGATAATCTAGGTAGGTCGCGGTATGCCGGTGGCGGCTTCGAAAAAAAGAACTGTGGAGACTAACGCCATGACAAGTCAAGGTAGATGGCAAGTGAAAAACGGCGCCCGAAAAGGCGGTGTGCGCCTGTGGGTGGTAACAATGCCTACCTTCCTACTATTGGGACTGGGTGCTTGCACGCGCGAGGATCAGCAAAGCGCCGATTCCGCGGCGCATAAGGCGGGAAAGGCTGCGTATAAGATCGCGCAGGAGACTCGCGAGGGCGCCGAGAAAGCGGGGCGCAAGCTGCGCAAGGCCGGCGAAGAAGCGCGTGAAGGCTGGCAGGAAGCCAAGCACGAAGATCAGGCGAAGGCGAAAAAATAAACTCCAACTCCGTAACGGTTCGACGGATGGATCGGCCGTGGTGAGATGCGCGGCCCCGGAGACGCTTCCTGCCCGATTCTTCCTGGTGGCGGATGATGATGCTTCGGTGAGAATTGCCGATTTGGTTACGCGTCACGTTTCCAGGCCACTCGAACCGCCGCCGTCAATCCCCTTGCCCGCCTGAAAAGCGTAAAATCTCAAACAGGCAGCGGCGCGCATCAGGGCACCATGTATGGTGTTTTCGATCCGCCATGCCGGGCGCATTTCGCCAAAGGAGATCCATCCCGTGAATCGTAGTTTTCCCCGCAGGAGATTTCTTCAGACCGGCGCTGTAGCGGCCGGGGCGCTCGGCGCGGCCAAAAGCATTCTGCTTGAGCCGGTGGCGATGGCGCAAAGCTCGAAACCCGTTGCGGCCAGTGAGCGCGTGCGGTTTGGCATGATCGGCATCGGCATGCAGGGCTCGGGGCTGCTGGGCACATCCATCACACTGCCCGGGGTCGAGTGCGTGGGCGCGGCCGATCTGTACGACGGGCGTCACACGCTGGCACGGGAGATTACCGGCAATGCGAGCCTGCCGGCGTCGCGGCATTACCAGGAATTGCTCGGCCGCAAGGATATCGATTGCATCGTGGCGGCGGTGCCGGATCACTGGCACAAACGCGTGGTGGTGGACGCGTGCAACGCCGGGAAAGATATTTACTGCGAGAAGCCGATGTCGCACTCGGCCGAGCAGGGCTTCGAGATGGTGGAGGCCGCGCATCGGAACAATCGCATTGTGCAGATCGGTTCGCAGCGCGTCAGCTCGACGATCTGTGCGAAGGCGAAGGAACTTTACGGAAACGGGGCGATCGGCGAAGTGGAGATGGTCGAGCTTAGCCTGGGGCGCAACGATCCGACGGGCGCATGGCAGTATCCGCCGCCCTTCGACCTTTCGCCGCAGAATGTGGACTGGGACACCTGGCTGAACGATGCGCCCAAGATTCCTTTCGACAAGAACCGGTTTGCGCGGTGGCGCTGCTGGAAAGAGTACGGCACCGGCGTGGGCGGCGACCTGATGGTCCACCTGATCAGCGGCATGCAGTATACGCTCGGCTGGAACGAGCCGCCGCGGTCGGCGTCTTCATTGGGCGGAATCTTCCGGTGGAAGGATGGCCGCAACATGCCGGACCTGCATGCAGTGCTGTTCGACTATCACGGCGTTCCGGTATATGTACGCCTGAGCCTGGGCGCGGAGACGCCGGAGCTGGCGCGCTTCATGGGACCGAAGGGGATTCTCGAGGCGGGTGAATTCGATCTGCGCTATTCGCCGCAGCAGGGCATCGATACGTCACCCAGCTATTATTCGACCGGTTTCCCGCAGAAGATGCGCGACGAATATTACAGCCAGTGGCATGCGGAGCACGATCCGCCGCTTGGCCACGAGCCCGTCAGCGACGAAGTGGTCTATCACGGACATGATTGGGACGACGTCAAGCCGCACCTTTGGAATTTCTTCCGGGCCGTGAAAACGCGCAAGCCGGTGGTGGAGGATGCGGTGTTCGGCAATCACGCCGCCATCGCCTGCCACATGGCGAACGAGTCTTATTTCCGGAAGAAAACGGTGTACTGGGACGCGGCTTCGCACAGCATTACGAGTTGATGCGGCAGGCAGAGCAAGCCAGGGGCACAGTCCTGAAACTCGAAAAAGCGTCTACATTAGTTCCATGAGGTTGTCCAAATCGAGCGAACGCGGCATGTTGCCGAGCTGCACGCTGCGATGGTGCTGCGCGATCGTTTGCGCTGCACGGTTGGCGGGGCAAGGTGTTGGAGTACCGGGTGCGGCACCCGGCCGATCCGCACCTACCGGGCGAGGCGCCATTGAGGGCACGGTGGTCAATGAAGCAACGCGAGATGCGGTGCGCGGGGCGCAGATAGTGGTGGGCAGCGACGCCGGTGTGCCGCCCACCGTCACCGACGCGAACGGTCATTTCGCCTTGCGCAATCTGGCGCCGGGCACTTATTTTCTGGTAGCGCAACACCCGGAGTTTCCGCTGGTCACTACTGGTTTGGCCGCCAGCCATCCACTCACCGTCACGTTGATGGCGGATGAACAGCAACGAGGTCTGGTCATTTCTCTCACGCCGGGCGGATCTATCACGGGACGAATTCTGAACGAAGAAGGCAAGCCCGCGGCCGGCTGTCACGCGCAGGCGCTGCAATACGCGCCGGGCCAGACCGGCAGCGCGCTTTACGGGGCGCATAGCGCCACTTCCGACGGCCGGGGCGAGTATCGCATCCCAGGCCTGGCCAAGGGGCATTATTACGTCGCGGTCCAATGCGCCGATGTCATGCCTGCAGTGCATCCTAGCGCGCCTGCAGCGGCGCTTCCAACAACCCAGCGCGGATCGGATGGGGAAGCTCCGAAGCAGAAGTACGCGATGGAATTTTATCCGGACAGCCCAGACTTCGCATCCGCTGCGCGGCTGATGATCGAAGCCGGAGCGAGCGTGAGTGGCATCGATTTTCACCTGCGGCCCACTTCTACGGTTACCATTCGCGGCCGTTTGACGGGCGATCCGGAAGCGCTGCGCCGCAACCTGCACGTGATGCTCGAGCCTCGCGATGCGGCACTCACCAGTCTGCTTCACTATCCGGCGACGGTCGATGCGCGGACGGGTGAATTTCGCATCGAGAACGTACCCGCCGGCGCTTACACGCTGGTCGCGACCGCGCACGATCCAGGACACAACTACCAGGCGAAAGAGCTGGTCGACGTTGGACCGGGGTCGGCGGCGCCCGCGCCCATGGAGCTTCCACTGATTCCCGGAAGCAGGTTCAGCGGTTCGGTCGAACTGGAGGGCGGCCAGCCGGCGCCCGAAAACGTACGCATCGTGCTGACGCCTCTGGACGCCGAGAATGCCGGGCCGGTGCCTGAGACCAAAGTAGAAAAGGACGGCACGTTTTCGATTTCCGGAATGCTGCCCGGTCGCTGGCGCCTGGAATTAGGGAGTGCCAACGGGTACCTGAGATCGCTATCGGTGAGTGGCCAGGAGGTATCTGCTTCCGCTTTCACGGTTGTTCCTGGCGCCGGTGGTGAGATGCGCGTCGTGGTGGGAACCAAGATGGCGCAACTGGAGGGAATCGTCGACGGAATCCGGCCCGAGGGGGCGGGCGTCGCGTGGCTTGTGCTGGCGCCGGAGGATGCCGACGCGATCGCGATAGCGCGTCTGCGCAACACCTCCGCTGACCGCGCCGGACATTTTCACATGTCGGGCCTGGCGCCGGGACGCTATCGTCTTTATGCTCTGCCCAGCGCTGCAGCCTGGACCGCTCTCAGGCAGAACCCGCGCGTGCTCCAGGTGATCGCACAGCGCGGCAAGAGCGTGGACCTAGAAGCCGGAGGACGCGCCACTGTGCAGGTGAGCGTAATGCCAGTCGAGGAACTGGCGCAAGCGCTGCAAGAGATCGAATGACCAGCGGCGCTGCGGCGGATTCGATGAGAAAGGCGACTCGTGCAGAAGTAGCCATCGTGACCAGCGCAGGTGGCGGCGGATCGGGACAGGCCGAAGCGCTGCGCCTCGGGCCCTAAGTTGCTTCGGTCGTTGTGAACGAAATCGATGAAGCGGGAGGCCGCGAAACCTGATCGAGTCGAACGGCGGGCCTGCGGCTTTCTTCCTCGCCGACGTGGGCGATGAGCAGGCGGTGCGCGCGCATAAACTGCCTGGGCCGAGTTGGGTGGCCTCGCCGACGGTCAAGCAGTATTGGGACGGCCTCACGCCGCTGCAGCGGCTGGAAATGGATGTGCCCGATACCCTCATCTCGCTCGATGAACTCGCTGGGCCGTGATGCAGTTGGTCACCGACGACGCGCTCGCGGGACGTGTCATGGTCTGGTGGAACGGCGAGCCGCCACGCATGATACCGGTGGGCGATCCCGGTTACGCGGCTCTCGAGTAGGGGGCCGTTCTGTCCGATTTCTTCCGTGCCGATGCGTCGGTGTTTCTGCCGGCGCTCCCACCCGTTCAACCGAACGCCGCGCGCATCTGTATCAGCTTGGAGCCGGGATCATTGGTCTTTGACAGACTTTCCTCGCACCTGCCCAAAGAAAAGTCGAAACAGAACTATTCCGGAAACTTCGGGCTAGAACGAACCGGGCGTTCCGCTCTCTGCTTTTCAGTTGCTATCTGATACAGGGTTGGATGTGCGCTGCTCATTTGCTCTGCAAGAAACGTGGCTGCGGAGAGTGTAACGGATTCGCCCTTGCCGATGCCGGGACACCAGGTTGCAGTCCTAACCCATTCTTTTGCGTTGCTGACGAGTTCCGGCCAGAAGGGGAATATCCTGCATTGTGTTGGCTTCACCTCGTGGATCGAACAGCCACCGTTCTTAAGAAACGGGCAACGGGTTCGCGCCGGTATGCGCAAACGTAACAAGTGCTGGGTTCTGTAGACGTACCGAAGCTCGAAGTCGTTGATCGTCATTCCCAAGAAACGCGCTATCCGTGAGACATCAGCGTTCGTGAGGTAAACGAATCCTTTTTGCTCGCAACATTTGGTGCAACCAGCCTGACATTCAAAACGCATTGGGTTCGATGACTTGCCGAGCGTGCCCATTCGGAACCAAATGAATATTGGGTGATGCCAGTCGAGTATACACTGCCGGGGCTTGAGGATATGAAGAGCTTGCCGCGCATACGCGGCTCCAGAATAAGGGTCGGACACACACGGCCCGAATTTCTTCCATGCCCGGTGCGTTGGTGTTTTTGCGGGCACTCCAACCCGTCAGGCGAATGCCGCGCGCATCAGTTTCAGACTCTTCGGCACAGCCGTACTGGCCGGCTCGTTGCCTTCCATCTCGAGCGATACATATCCGATGAAGTTTGCCTTGCGCAGAATACCTGCGATGCGCCGGTAATCGAGGTCCAGCGTGTACCACACGCCACCGCCGAAATACGTCTTGAAATGCACGATGTTGGCGTGCGGCGCGATCTTTTCAATTTCCGGATACGGGTCGCCGGGAAATTTTCCCACGTCGAGATTGATGCCGAGCCAAGGTGAATTCACCGTGCGGTGGATGTGCAACAGGGCTTCGGTTTTCGTAGTGAGACCCCAGTGATTCTCCAGGTCGAGGATCACGCCGGCCTTTTCCGCCGCCGGTAAACACTCCTGAATCGAGTCGATACACCACTTCAGCGCGTCTTCGTTGGTGTACCCGGGGGAGCGGGGGTTCGTCTCCCTTTACTTTCATCAGATCGTCGAACGAGGCTATGGTTTTCCATCGTCCCGAGTTCAGCCGGATCGACGGCGCGCCCAGCTGCGCGGCCAGTTCGATGCAATGCAGCGTGTGATCGATTTGCTTGCGGCGCTCCTGCGCATCAGGCGATACGAAATCCTGATGGATGGAGAGCTGAATCAGGTCCAGCCCATTGCGAAACGCCGACCGCTTGAGCTGGTTCAGGTAGGCAACCGATTCGCCGCTCATCTGCCGGTGCAGAAACTCCACGCCGTCGAATCCTATCCGCCCGGCGTCTTCAATCACGGGCTCAATGGGATATTTGTCCCCCTTGAAGTGCTAGTAGGTGTATGTGGAGACGCCGAACCGGGTGCGCCGCTTAGCAGGCGCGTCTGCTGCCCGGATCTCGATACCTGCCATCGAGAGCGCGGCGGCACTGAGCTCGATCCATTTTCGCCGGGAGGTTTGGATCATGAGTCTCACGATAAGCAAAAGGGCGAGGGCGGCGCAAACCGGCCATGGCGGGGTCGCCATTGCCGGGCATAAACGCGGCGAGCGGGCGCACACGGCGCGCTGGCCGGCAGTCGCCCTGCAAGCGGGCGGCCTATTCGTAGTGCAGCGCTTTGATCGGGTCCACGCGCGAGGCGCGGCGGGCCGGAATGTATCCGGCAAGCAGTGTGACGGCCAGCAGCGCCGGCACAACCAAAAAGTAAGTGGGAAGATCGGTGCGCGTGCCATTGAACATGGTGTGGAGCACTTTTTCGGCCCCAAAACTGGCTACCAGTCCGGCGCCCAGTCCGCTTAGCGCCAGAATGAAACCCTGCCGCATCACCATACGGAGCACGGAGCTGCGTTGGGCGCCTATGGCCATGCGGATCCCGATTTCGCGCGTCCGCCGGCCGGCCGCGTACGCCACCAGTCCATAGAGCCCCACCATGGCCAAAATCATGCCCATCACTCCCATCGCTCCTACGACCTCGATGATCAGATTGGTCGTGCTCACGGCACGATAGTGATAGAACTCGTCATAGGTGCGGACATTGTAAATCGGCTGGTTTGCATCCATCGCGTGAACCGCCTCGCGGAGGGGCGCGGCCAGACTCGCGGGATCCCCGAAGGATTCGGCCATCAATACCATGCGCGGCCGGGGACGCTGCGTCTGCGGAAAATAGATAAATTCCGTGGGCGCCTCGCCGATCCACAAATACTTGATCGTCTTGGCCACGCCCACGATCTCGACCCACGAGCTGTTGTGATCCTCCAGGCGGAAACGTTTGCCGATGGCGTCCTGCCCCGGCCAGTAATGTTTGGCGACTTCCTCGTTGACGACTGCAACCCGCGGAGAGGTGTCCGTATCCGACGGAAGGAAACCGCGGCCCCGCAAAATCGGAATACCCTGCGTGTCAAAGTAGCCCTCCCCCACATCATTCGCCATGACAGACACATCCTCTTTCCCCTTTGGGAATTGGTAGCCTTCCGGCACGATCGTGGCGCCATCGAAGCCATCGTTGCCCATCGGTATAGCGAAGGTCAGCGCCGCGGATTTCACGCCGGGTACGGACCGCGTCCGCTCCACCAGCTGATGGAAAAACTGCTGGGATTGCGCGTCGCTATAGTGCACCAGCCGCGGATCAAAGCTCATCATCAGCAAGTGAGTGGTGCGGAATCCCGGACCCCTTCCGATCTCGTGTTGAAAGCCGCGAAACATGAATGTGGTGACCGTCAGCAGGACAAGCGAAATCGCGACCTGCGCGGCGACCAGGAGATTCCGCCCCCACAGACGGCGCGGGCCGGGAACGTCGGCTGTGGCGGACCGCAGCGCGCTAACCAGGTTCGTGCGCGTGGTCTGTATGGCCGGAACGAGTCCGAACAGCACCGCGCTCGCCACGGCAAGCGCCAGACTGTAGAGCAGCACTCTTCGATCCAGCTCGATGCCGATTTTGATGGGTAGATCGCCGGGGACTTTGATCTGCTGCAGGAAGAGCACGCCTCCATACCCCACCAGCAGACCAAGCAGCCCGCCCGCGATGGCAATGAGCAGGCTTTCGGTGAGCAACTGGCGGATCAGGCGCTGTCGCCCCGCGCCGATCGCTAACCGTAAAGCGATTTCGCGCGCGCGCGTGGGCGCCCGGCTGGTCAGCAGGCCGGCCACGTTGGCGCAGGCAACCAGCAGCACAGCAATGGCCAGCGTGAGCAGCATCGCGACGAGCTGCGTGTCCGGAGGCGACTGCTGCATGCGAGCCTGCAATTCCGTACGCACCACCGCAAGCCGGTTGTGGTTGGTACCCGGGTAGGCTCGCTCCAGATTCTTGCCGATGGCGGCAATCTCGGCCTGTGCCTGGGAGACCGTGACGCCCGGTTTGAGACGCCCCCTGACCGTGAGGTTACGATAATCGCGCGCCTCGAGCGGCCGGTCCTGAGGGTTGTTCACCAGGCGCGGCCACATCATGATCGGGATATAGAATGCCGAGTCAAAATACCGGTTCATGCCCGTGAAGCGCGCGGGCGCCACGCCGATGATGATGAATTCGATTCCGTCAATCAGCAGCTTGCGGCCGAGGACCGAGGGATCAGCCGCGAACTCTTTCTCCCAATAATCGTGGCCCAGAACCAGCACCGCGTCCCGGCCTGGCACCTGATCTTCGTCGGACCGGAACGACCGGCCCAGCTCCGGCTCGACTCCCAAGACTTTAAACAGATTGCCCGTCACGATGCTGCCCAGCTTCATCTGCGGCAATGCATCGCGCTTGTTGGCGACGCCGAAAGTGGTGTCCACGAAAGCCACCAGTCCGTCGAAGCTCTTGCTCTGATCGCGGAAATCGATGTAATCGCGGTACGAAGCTACGATTTGGCTGAAACCGGCGGTGCTCTCAACCGTCCCGACGGCCACCACTTCGCTCGGGCGCAGTACGGGCAGGGGGCGCAGTAGCAGCGCGTCAGCCAAGCTGAACATGGCGGAATTAGCGCCGATTCCGATGGCGAGTGACAACACGGCTACCGCTGTGAAACCCGGATTCTTGGCTAGCATGCGGCGGCCGTGGACGAGGTCCTGCCAGAGCCGATCGAGCCATGTCCAGCCCCAGGCGGCGCGCGTGTCTTCCTTTACCTGCAGCGGCGGCCCGAGTTTGCGCATGGCAGCGTGGCGGGCGTCGCCGGGCGTCATTCCGGCTTCGATGTTGCCTCGTGTCTCGCGCTCGATATAGTCGCGCAGTTCGTCATCCAGGCTTTCCTCGCGGCGCTGGCGGAATTTCATGACTGGCCCTCCTCTCCCAACGGGTGCATGATGCGCGAAATGGCCTGTGTCAGCCGGGCCCACTTGGAGTTTTCGGCGGTGAGTTGCTTGCGGCCCTTGGCAGTCAGGCTGTAGAACTTCGCGCGACGGTTGTTTTCCGAAACTCCCTCTTTAGCCGAGATGAGGCCCTGCCGCACCAGGCGGTGCAAGGCCGGATAGAGCGACCCGTGTTCCACTTGTAAAACATCTTCCGAGCCGTGCTCGATGGCATGGGCAATCGCGTGTCCGTGCGCCGGGCCGAAAAGCAGGGTCCGTAGAATCAGCATGTCCAGGGTGCCCTGCAGCAACTCGACGCGGCTCAACTCTCTTTGGGTAGACATTCTAGCTGAGACTAATCCTGCTTGGGTAGAATGTCAAGGGGAATCGCGAAGGAGCCCCAGAGCAGGTGATGCGAGAGTGGAACTGGCTGGGGCCGGAGCCATAGTGTCCGTTTGCGGGAATTCTGGTTCTCGGAACTGGACGCAACACACAACTGCTAATACTGGTGACGCCAGCTTATCATCGACTTACCGTGTCGGAACCGATGGCCCGGCGCGTGCATAACTGATGGCATGACCAGCGCACCGCGAACCTTGATCGCAGACGATCAGCCCGATGTGCTGGAAGCGCTCCGGCTGCTGTTGAAGAACGAAGGTTTTCAAATTGAAGCCGTGCAATCCCCCGCGGCCGTGCTGGACAAGCTCAAGGGCGGAGCGTATGACCTGCTGTTGATGGATCTGAACTACACGCGCGACACCACCTCCGGCCAGGAAGGGCTGGATTTGCTGGCGCGCATTCAGGCGATCGACAAAACGCTGCCCGTAATCGCGATGACTGCGTGGGGCTCGGTGGAGCTGGCTGTCGAAGCCATGCAGCGCGGTGTGCGCGATTTCGTGTTGAAGCCGTGGGAAAATTCGCGGCTGCTGCGCACGCTTCGCGATCAGATCCAGCAGGGCCGGCAAAAGCGCAATGAGCTACGGATGGAACGCGAAGAGTTCGAAGAGGCGCGCGCCGTCGGCCAGGCCCTGCTGCCGCACAGCATCCCGGAGATTGCCGGGCTCGAGATCGCGACCACCACGCAAGCCTTTCGCCTGTTGAGCGGCGATTACTTCGATTTGCTCCCTCTTGGCGGAGACAAGCTGGCGATATGCATCGCGGACGTAATCGGCAAGGGCGTGCCGGCCGCGCTGTTGATGTCCAACGTACAGGCAAGCGTGCGTGCGCTTGCGGAGGAGCCGATCGCGGCCAGCGAACTGGCCCGCAGGCTGAATCGCAGCGTGTGCCGCAATACCACGCCGGGCAAATTCATCACGTTCTGCTATTGCGAAGTAGATATGATAGCGCGCAAGGTGACGTACTCGAATGCCGGGCACTGCGCGCCGGTCCTGCTGCGCGCGCGCGGCGAGGCGATGCGCCTTGAAGCCGGTGGCGCGGTATTGGGCGTGTTTCCCGAGTGGCCGTACGAGCAGGCCGAAGTGGCGCTCGAGCCGGGCGACCGCCTCTTGCTTTTCACGGATGGCATCACCGAAGCCGCCAACGCACAGGACGAAGAGTTCGGCGAGGAGCGGCTGATCCAGTTGGCTGCCGCGCTGCGCGACCGCGGCGCGCACGAGCTGAAGAACCGCATCCTGCAAACCATTGCCAGCTTCACTGGCGGGCGCTCGCAGGACGACGCCACGCTGGTCGTGGTCGCTCTGGTATAGGCAATTCTGCCTTCCTCACTAACCCGCGGACCCATTTTCCTCAATCTGAACTCCGCTACTATGAGTAACCGTGCGCGTTCGCCAGCTCAACGACGCCGCTATCCGTACGGCTGCTAGTTACGTTCTTTACTGGTCGCAGATGAACCGTCGCGTGGAATCGAACCATGCGCTGGCGTATTCCGCCCGGCTGGCCAACGAGCTTGAACTTCCGCTGCTGTTCTATGAAGGACTGACGTGCACGTATCCTTTTGCGAACGACCGGCTGCATACGTTTATTCTTGAAGCCGTTCCCGAAACCGGGCGCCGGCTCGCGGATCTCGGCATCGGGTATGTGTTCCCCCTGCGCCGTCGCCGCTCTGATCCAGATGACGCACTCTACCGGCTGGCGCGCGATGCCGCGGCGGTTGTGACCGACGAATATCCCAGTTTTGTTGCCGCCGCTCACAATGAACGCGTCCCAGCCAGAATTGGAGTGGCCTTCATTGCCGTCGATAGTAGCTGCATCGTACCCATGAACTGTTTTGAGAAACGCGAGTATGCGGCGCGGACTATCCGGCCGAAAATTCACCGGCTGTTGCCGGAGAACTTACGGGCTGTGACGCGGATTGTAGTGAAGCGCCGGTGGCGGTGTCCGCAGTCACTAGTGCACACGACGGTGACCTGCGACAATGTCGGGTCGCTAGTGGCAGCCTGCGAGATCGATCACACCGTTGCGCCAGTGTCCTCAATTCTTGGCGGACGCGCTGCGGCGGAGAAGTGCCTGCGGGATTTTCTGCGCCACAAGCTGAGCCGTTACGCCCGCGAGAAGAACGAACCGGCGGCCCACGCCACCTCCGGCCTCAGCCCTTATCTGCACTTCGGCCAGCTCTCTTCGCTCGAAATCGCGCTCGCCGTGAAGGCTTGCGCTGCCCGGCGCCGGCTTATTGCGGACGAGTTTCTGGAAGAGTTGATCGTCCGGCGCGAGCTGGCGTTCAATTTTGCGCGCTTCGCTGGGCCCGCTCCCTCGCTCAGCCAATTGCCCGACTGGGCCCTCGCGACCATGAAGAAGCACGCGCGCGACAAACGGCCGTATGTCTACGCGCGCGACCATCTCGTCCGCGCCCAGACGGACGATTCCTTGTGGATTGCCACGCAAAAGCAGATGTTCATTGAGGGACGGATCCACGGGTACTACCGGATGTACTGGGGCAGGAAAATTATCGAATGGTCTCCCACTTACCAGGACGCTTTCGATACCATGGTGCAAATTCATGACCGTTATGCGCTCGATGGCCGCGACCCGAATACCTACGCCAGCATACTCTGGTGTTTCGGCCTGCATGATGGCCCGTGGCCCGAGCGCTCGGTCTTTGGCACCATTCGCTACATGTCCTTAGACGGGATGAAGCGCAAGGCCGCGGTCGACAGTTATATCCGCGAGATCCAGTATATCCGCGAGATCCAGCAGTTGGAAAGGACGCCATGAACATCACCGTAACGGGGGCGACGGGCTTCATCGGAAGATACCTTGTGCAGTCGCTCGCCAAGGATGGCCATTCGGTGCGTGCGCTCAGCCGCGCGGCGTGGAACGTCTTCGCCGGCGAGCCGCCCGCGGAGAGCCTGACGGGCGTCGACGCCGTGGTGCATCTGGCGGGCGTTCCCGTAGCGCAGCGCTGGACGCGAAGCAACAAACAGACGATCCGCGCCAGCCGCGTCGAGGGGACACATCATCTGGTAACGGCGCTCTCTACTCTCGCGCGGCGCCCGGAAGTCCTGATCTGCGCATCGGCCATCGGCATCTATGGCGACCGCGGCGATGAAGTGCTGACCGAGACGTCGCCCGCGGGGCAAGGTTTTCTGCCGGATGTATGCCGCGCCTGGGAACACGAGGCCGAACTGGCCGAAGCGCTGGGCGTGCGAGTGGTGAAGCTTCGTTTCGGAATTGCGCTCGGAAGGAAAGGTGGCGCGCTTGAGAAAATGCTGCCGCCATTTCGCGCGTTCGTGGGCGGGCGCCTGGGATCGGGCAGCCAGTGGATGTCGTGGATCCACATCGCCGATATCGTTGGATTGATCCGCTACGCCATCGATCACCCGTTGAGCGGCGCGGTGAATGCCACGGCTCCCAACCCACTCCCCAATAGCGATTTCACACGCGAGCTGGGACATGCGCTGCATCGGCCCACGCTATTTCCCGTGCCGTCCATGGCCCTCAGGATACTGTTTGGCGAGATGTCGGAGGTGCTACTGGCCAGCCAGAGAGTTCTGCCGAAAGCCGCGCTGGCTGCCGGGTACGGCTTCAAATTCACAGAACTTGGGCCGGCACTGCGCGATTTGAGCAGCTAACCTCAGCTTCTCAGCGCGAAAAAAACAACTAGAAACAGCGCAATCAAAAATAGACAGCCCAGGATAACGTAGAGCGCCACGTTTGAAGAGGCGCGCGGCAGGGCTGGCGACGCAGTTGCAGGCATGCGCAAGGCCGGGGCAGGGGGCGTCGATATTACCGGCATGTAAGGAGTCGCCGGCGGAGCAGATTGCGTGGGCATTTGATACACGGGCGGGGCCACGGGTGCCGCGGCCTGCCCGGGAATCCCGTAGGACGGATGTGGCATGGGCATGGCTGGCTGAGCCGGCATCCCGTGTACAGGAGGAATCGCGGGGGTGGCGGGCGGAGCGGGCATACCGTACATGGGCGGCGGAGGCGACGGGGGAGCGGCCTGCGCCGGCGGCAGTTGTGTGGGCGTGGAAAATACGCGCGTGTATTCGCTCGGAACCTGCTGAACGGGCGGGGGCGCTGACGGAGTAACCGGTGACGGAGGACCTGGCGCGGAAGCCGGTGGAGCGGCTGGTGCACTGAACAGCCTGGTGTATTCTCCTGGGCCCTGCTGCGGAGGCGGCGGCGTAGCGGGGACGGCGGGCTTGGCGAACACGTTGGTTCCCAACCTTGCGGGCGGGGCTTGCGGCGGCATGCTGGGGGCTTGCGGAGCGGCGGGTGTCACACGGCCGGGCACGCCAAACATGCGTGTGAACGCTCCGGGATCCTGATGGCTTGGAGGCGAAGGGGCGACGGGCGGCCGGTTTAACAGTTCTCCACCGGGACGCGATTCCGGAAGCGGGGACTGGAAGAAACGCGTGAACTCTCCAGAATTGGACGGACCGGCTGACGATGGCGACAGAGGGGCTGAGGCGGCGGGCCTCGCTTGCGGAGGTGCAGACCCGGGCGGACTGGGGGGTGTCTGAAATATTTTAGTAAACGAGCCGGGCTCGGAAGGGGGCGGGCCGGACGCAGCGGGCGGGGGTTGCGGCCTGACCGGCTCCGCAGGCGGAGCGCTCTGGAGAGGCGACTGAAACACGCGCGTGAATTCGCCCGGGGCCTGTTCCGGTGAAGGGCCTGGCGCTGGCGTGCGCGGTTGCGCTACTGATCCAGGCGCGACAGGCGGCGCAAACATCTGCGTAAATGAGCCTGCCGGCGGCTGTAGCGGTGGAGGAGTTACCGGGCTTCTCGGTGGGGCCGGTGGCGGTTGAACCGAGGGCGTGAATGAAGCCGCTGGTGGTGGGGTTGCAGGCACAGCCGGACTCTTTGCCGGCGTGCCGGGCGGAACCGGCGGCGCTTTGAACAGGCGGGTAAATTCGCCCGGACCCTGCTGTGGTGTCGCAGCGGGAAGCTGTGATGCCGGAATCGGCGGCGTTGGCCGTGGGGGTTGCGCTTCCATCCTCGGGGGTGGGGCGGGCTTTGGGGGCAGGACCGGAGGAGCAGGCGGCGCGGGCGACTGGAACATGCGGGTGAACTCGCTCGGGCCGAGCTGGGCGGGCGGCGCTGCTGGAGGTTGTGGCGCTGCAACTGGTGGTGGCGCGGGCCGTTGGAATCCACCTGGCGGCTCGGACTCTGCAGAGGGCGGCTGAGCCACAGGCCTGATCAACGGGGCCGTGGGTAGATCGGGCTGATTAGGGTTTACTCCCGGGACTTTCCAGCGCCCCGCCCTGGTAAGCTTCTCGGGTTCCTCGGGCTTCGGATGCTCGTCTTCAGGATTCATAAGCCGCGCCCTCGTACCATGATGTCATCCCCGCGCGCGGCTTGTCCAACGGGGCTTCGACTCGATTCCCGGCGTGTGCTGTTACCCAATCAAGGGCGAATGCAACCGCAATAACACCGCAGGCGTGTCTATGCTACATTAGCGACTTGTGAAATATCTGTCACGCGTGGTGTGGTCGGAGGGCATGCATCTGGGGCCGCACCACTTCCAGGCGCAGAGCCGGTATTTCGAAGATTCCATTCATTTTGCCACCTCCTCGCTGTGGTTTGCGTCATTCGGCCTGGTGGGCCTGGAGCTGGATGCGGACGCGCTCAAAAACGGCACGGTTTCCATCGTCAACGCGCGCGGGATTTTTCCGGACGGGCTGCCTTTCCAGATGCCGGAATCCGATCCCCTGCCCGTCCCCCGTCACATCGCGGAAGCGTTTCCCCCCACGCGGGATACACTCACTATCATGATGGCCATCGCCCCGCGGCAGACGGATGGCCTCAACTGCGCGCTTTCGGAAAGCGAGGCCAATGGCGCGGGCGGCGCGCGTTTTATTGCGGAAATGCGCGTGTTCCACGACGAGAATACGGGCCGCGACGAGAAGCCCGTTCGCCTGGGGCGCAAGAACGTCAAGCTGCTGCTCGATACCGATTCTGCCGAAGATCTGCTGACCATGCCGGTGGCGCGCATCATGCGCGATGGCAGCGGTCATTTCATTGTCGATCCGCACTTCATTCCGCCTGTAATCCAGATCAGCGCGAGCGAGCGCCTGATGACCATGCTACGGCGCCTGATCGAGATTCTGGAGGACAAGAGCGCCTCCATTACAGGGTCGCGCAAGACCGACGGGAAGTCGCTGGCCGAATTCTCGACGCGCGAGATTGCGAATTTCTGGCTGCTGCACGCGGTGAACTCGAGCCTGGCTCCGCTGCGGCATCTTTGCTTTTCCAAGCGCGGCCATCCCGAAGAACTCTATGTCGAGCTGGCCCGCCTGGGCGGCGCGCTGTGCACGTTTGCGCTCGATTCGCATCCGCGCGCTTTGCCGCTTTACGATCACGAACACCTGGACGAGTGTTTCGAGGGACTCGATCTGCACATTCGCACGCACCTGGAGACCATCGTCCCCACCAACTGCCTGTCGATTCCGCTGGCGCGCGCCCGCGATTATTTTTGGGAGGGCGATGTTACCGACCAGCGCGTGCTGGGGCGCTCGAGATGGGTATTCGCGCTGCACTCGCGCGCGGGCGAAGCGGCGGTGATCGCGCGCACGCCGCAACTGGTGAAGGTCTGCTCCTCGCAATTTGTGGCCGAGCTGGTGAAGCGCGCGCTGCCCGGCTGCGCGCTGACGCATCTGCCGGTGCCGCCGCCGGCCATCTCGGCGCGCGTGGATACGCAGTATTTCGGAGTCAGCAAATCCGGGCCGTGCTGGGACCACATCCTGCAAACGCGGCGCGTGGGGATTTACGTGCCGGGCGAGCTGCCCGAACCGGAGCTGGAGCTGCTGGTCGTGCTTGAATCGTAAGCCGGATCTTAAAATATGACGCCCTCCGCAGTCGCCCGCCGTACAGAGAATCTAGCGTTGATGCTGCAGGAGGTGCTCACCGCTATCGTCCGGTTGCGGTCCAACCGCCAGGCCGTCTCGGACGCCAATTCGTTTCGCATCCACATGCGCGAAGCGCTGAAGCTGGCCGATCAGGAAGCGCGCAAGCGGGGTTACAACGGCGACGCCATCCAGCTTGCCGTTTTTGCCGTGGTGGCGTTCCTGGATGAATCCATTCTAAACTCGCGCAACCCGCTGTTTGCCGATTGGCCGCGCAAGCCGTTGCAGGAGGAACTGTTCGGCACCCACATGGCGGGCGAGGTCTTTTTCCAGAACCTGCAAAAGCTGCTGGGCCAGACCGATTCGCAGGAACTGGCCGATCTGCTCGAGGTCTACTACCTGTGCGTGCTGCTCGGGTTCGGCGGCCGTTACAGCATGGGCAACAAAGGGGACCTGCGCTCCATCATGGACGCGGTAGGCGAAAAAATCCGTCGCGTTCGCGGGTACTCGCCCGATCTGTCGCCGGCGTGGATGCTGCCCAAGGAAGCGGCACGGCTGACGAGCGGCGATCCCTGGGTGCGCCGGCTCGGCATTGCGGCCATCAGTTGCGTGCTGCTGGCGCTGCTGCTGTTCGTTATTTACAAGTTCTCGCTGGGTTCGGGTATTTCGGATCTACGCGCGCTGGTAATCCCGGGGCATTAAGAATGAACATCTACCTGGTAACCGGCGCCGTCCTTCTGGTTTACCTCATCTTCGTCTGGTTTCTGGGAAATCTCCTGCACCTGCACGGGCGCGATATCTGGGTGCTGCGCATTGGTCTCGGGGTGATCGGCATCAGCGGCGCCGGCGTCTTCTTGTGGTTCAAACGCCGGGAGCAGAAGCTGGCTGCACGCGAAGGTTCGCAGGACACCGGCGGCCCGGGGCACGAAGAAATCGACGGGCTCATCCGCGATGCCGAGGCGCGGCTTGCGGCGGCGCGCATTGAGGGCGTTGCAAAGCTCGGCAATCTTCCCGCGATTTTTCTGATCGGCGAAGCCGGAACCACCAAGACCAGCACCATGATGAATTCGGGCCTCGAGCCCGAACTAATCGCCGGGCAGGTATTTCAGGACACCAATGTGGTGCCTACACGCCTGGCGAACATCTGGTTCGCGCGGCGCTCGATTTTCGTGGAAGCCGGCGGCAAACTGCTGGGCGACGCCGCCGGATGGCAGCGCCTGGTGCGCCGGTTGCGGCCTGGAAAGCTGGGCGCGGTGGTCGGAAAGAATCAGCAGGCCCCGCGCGCGGCGCTGGTGTGTTTCGATTGCGAGACGTTCGTACGCACCGGGTCGACTGATGCCGTCGTCGCGGGAGCGCGCAACCTGCACGCGCGTCTCTCCGAAATTTCACAAACGCTGGGCATCCATCTTCCGGTGTACGTGCTGTTTACGCGCACCGATCGCCTGCCGTTCTTCAACGAGTACGTGCGCAACCTGAGCAATGAAGAGGCGACGCAGGTGCTGGGCGCGACGCTGCCCATGGCCGAGCGGAGTTCCGGCGTCTACGCCGAACAGCAGGGGCAGCGGCTCTCGGCGGCGTTCAACGATCTTTATTACTCGCTTTGCGACAAGCGCCCGGAATTTCTGGCGCGCGAGCATGATGGCGAAAAGCTGCCGGGCATCTACGAGTTTCCCCGCGAGTTTCGCAAGCTGCGCGGGTCCATGGTGCAGTTCCTGGTGGATCTGGCGCGGCCCAGCCAGCTCACGACAGGGCCCTTTCTGCGCGGCTTCTATTTTTCGGGAGTGCGGCCCGTCTTCGTGAACGAGGTCGCGCCCGCCGTGGTGGCGCCACGCTCGCAGGAGGGGCAAGGTTTCGCCGCGTCTCGCGAGGCCACAGGCTTCTTCCGCATGGGACAGCAACAGCAACCGGTACAGGCGCCGGTGGTCGCGCAGGCGCAGGGCGCCAAGAAGGTTCCGCAGTGGTGCTTCATCGGTCACCTGTTCAGCGACATTCTGCTCGAAGATAAAGTCGCCATGGGCGCGAGCGGCGCGAGCACGCAGGCCAATACGCTGCGCCGCGTCCTGTTATCGGTGGCGGCCGGGCTCTTTCTGGTGCTGGCCATCGCCTGGACGGTCTCGTGGGCGAACAACCGCGAGTTGGAATCGCGCGCGCTCGAAGCCGCGCGCGGCATCTCGTCGGCGGAATCGAGCGGGCTCAATCTGGCCTCAGTGGACGCGCTGCGCAAGCTCGAAACACTGCGCCAGTCGCTCGGCACATTGACCACATACGAACGCGAAGGCGCGCCCTGGAGCCTGCGCTGGGGCCTGTACACGGGAAATTCGCTCTACCCGGAGGTGCACCGCATCTATTTCACCCGCTTCCACCAGTTGCTGTTTGCCCAAACGCAAAGCACGCTGTTGGGCACGCTGCAACGAATGCCGGCAATGCCCGCGCCGGCCGACGAGTACGGTCCCGCCTACGAGACGCTCAAGGCGTACCTGATCACGACCTCCAATCACGACCGCAGCACCAAGCTGTTTCTTGCGCCGGTACTGCTGAACCGCTGGTCGGCCGGCCGCGGCGTAGATGCGGAGCGCGTGCAGCTGGCGCAGAAGCAGTTTGAGTTTTATGCCGAAGAGCTGAAGGTGAAGAATCCGTTTTCTTCGGAGAATGACACGCTAGCTGTAGAGCGCGCGCGCCGCTACCTGAGACAGTTCGGCGGCATCGACCGCGTGTATCAGTTCATGCTCTCCGAGGCGGGGAAGAGCAACCCGGCGGTGGATTATCACCAGACGTTTCCCACGGCCGCACAGGCTGTCGTGGACCGGACCATCGTGCCCGGTGGGTTCACCAAGGGCGGCTGGGCCTTTATGCAGAACGCGTTCAAAGACCCCAGCCGTTTCTTTAGCGGTGAACAATGGGTGCTGGGCGAGCAGGGCGCAGCGGGCGTCGATCCGGCGGCTATCGAACAGCTTAGGAAGCGCTATCAGACCGATTACATCGCCCGCTGGCGCGCGTTCATCAAAAGCGGCGCGGTGCTTCATTACGGCAACCTGAAGGACGCGTCCAACAAACTTAGAACGCTGGCGGCGTCGCAATCCCCGCTGCTGGAATTGTTGTTCCTGGTTTCACAAAACACATCCGTGGCGGATCCCATCATTGCCAACGCGTTCAAGGCGTCGCAATCGGTCGTGCAGCCCGGCAGCCCGGAGCAGTTGATCGGCGGCGGCAATACCGCTTACATGCAGGCGCTGGTCAGCCTGCAGGGATCGATCGATCAGCTTGCCGGACAGCCCGGTGTTCCCAACGACGCGGCGGCGCAGCAGAGTTTGGACCAGGCGCGCGCTGCAAAGAACAATGTGGGGCAGATGGCGCTGGCATTCGGCACCGATCCCGAAGCCGGGACTGTGCGGCAACTTCTCGAAGCTCCCATCACACATGTCGAGCCGCTGCTCCGTAGTGTGGGGCCGGCGGAGCTGAACGCCAAGGGTAGAGGCCTGTGCACGCAGTTCCGCATGGTGATGGCGAAGTATCCATTCAATCCCACGGCCACCGTGCAGGCCACACTGGCCGATCTCAACGGCCTGTTCAAGCCGCGCGAGGGCGCGCTCTGGGCGTTCTATGATTCGAGCTTGCAGAAGTTGATGCAGAAACAAGGCGCGCAATACGTGGCGGTCCCCTCGGGCACCATGTCGCTGACGCCCGCGTTCGTCGGCTTTTTCAACCGCACGGCGACGTTTGCGGATGCGCTCTATGGCGGGAACTCGCCCGATCCGCATTTGAACTACACGCTCAAGCCGCTCCCAAGCGAGGGCATTCACAACCTGAATATCGCGCTGCGCATCGATGGCCAGACCCTCGCCTATAGCGGCGGCGTGGCGCTGGCGAAACAGTTTGTCTGGCCGGGTGCCGCGCACGAGGCAGTGGCCACGGTGAAGTTTGGCGGCCAGGATGTGACTTGGTCCAATAACGACGGACTCTGGGCGCTGTTCCAGTTCTTCGGGAAAGCCGAGCGGCAAGTGGGCAATACGCTCGAATGGGTGGCACGCCTGGGACGCGACCCCATGCTGGTCAACGGCAAGCCGCTCACGGTGCGCGTGGAAGTGGAGATGAATCCGCCGCTCTACCAGCGCGGTTACCTCTCGTCATTTTCCTGTGTCTCCGAGGTGGCGCGCTGAGGCCTTATGCAGCTTCCCGCGCGCATCGGCAAATACGAGCTGCAGGAATTCCTGGGCGGCGGGATGGCCCGCGTCTATAAAGCGCTCGACACCGTCATCGGCCGCACCGTAGCCGTGAAAATTTTGACCGAAGAAGGCTGCGCCGACGAGGAAGCCAAATCGCGTTTTCTCCAGGAAGCGCGCCTGGCCGGCAATATCACGCACGACAACATCATCAGCATTTACGATTTCGGCGAAGATGCGAGTGGCCGCCCCTTCATGGTGATGGAATTTCTGAAGGGCCAGGACCTGAAGCACGCGATCAAGGACGGCTCGACGGGCGAAATCCGCAACAAGCTGCGCATCGCGCTCGATATCGCGCGCTCGCTCGAGCACATCCACTCGCAGAACATCATTCACCGCGACATCAAGCCGGATAACGTGCATATCACGACTGCGGGCGCCGTCAAGCTGATGGATTTCGGCATCTCCAAAATGCAGAATTCGACGCGCACCACGACCGGCGTGGTGATGGGGACCCCGTACTACATGGCGCCCGAGCAGGTGCTGGGAAAGAACATCACGCCGCTGGTGGATGTGTACGCCTTCGGCGTGCTCATGTTCGAGCTGATGACCGGCTCGAAACCCATCGTGGGCGATACGGTGGAGCGCATCTTCTACCAGATTCTGCAGGAGCCGCTCAACATCGAGCCGATGACACAGGCCGGCATTCCGGAGCCGGTCATCAACCTGGTGCGACGGTGCACGGAGAAAGATCCGGTGCAACGGCCGCAGAGTTTCGACGCGGTGTGCGCCGAGATACAGCGCATTACTCAGGATTGGGACGCGCCGACGCAACCCAACCGGTCGCCGCAGGGCCTGGCAGCGGCCGCACCGCCCGCCGTGCACAAGCCGTGGCTGGTGCCAGCGCTGGTGGCGGCGATGCTGCTGGTGCTGGTCGGCGTATATTTCGGCGTGCGGGCTATGCGCGCGCCGGCTGCCGCCGTCGTGACGCCCTTAAGCAAAACCGAGCCGTATTCCAAAGCCGAGTTGAAGCCAACGATCGAAACTACAACCGGCAACATGGTGCTGGTGCCCGAGGGGCCGTTTCTGTTCGGCAAGGACAAGGAGAGCGCGAAGCTCCCGGCATTCTATATCGACAAGACCGAAGTGCCCTTTGCAGAATATGCGCGGTTCTCGAAGGAGACGGGGCTACCCATGCCGGCGGGAGCGGTGGGCGAGCGGTCCGGGGATCCGATCGTCGACGTGAGCTTCCTCGATGCGCAGGAATTCGCAAAATGGGCGGGCAAGCGCCTCCCTACTTCGCAGGAATGGGAAAAGGCCGCGCGCGGCACCGATGGCCGCATGTATCCGTGGGGCGACGATTCACTAACCCCGGCGCCCGTCAATATCGGCAACAAGAGAGGCGTCATGGAGGTGCACAGCAATCCCGCAGGCGTGAGCCCGTATGGCGCGGTCAATATGCTGGGCAACGTCTGGGAGTGGGTGGATGATCGGAAGACGCCGAGCCCGGGCGCGGTGAAGCATTTCGCTGGGATACTCTCGCCTTCACCAACTGCGGTTGAGCCCTGGTACGCGATGCGCGGCGCCTCGTTTCAGGACCCGCTGCGAGACGACTATTTGTGGGACTACGCTCCCGCCCCGGCGCGCTATCACGCGAAGAATATCGGCTTCCGCTGCGTGAAGAGTCCGTAGCAGCTTCAGTCGCCCCTTGGCCTATGGATCGCGATGCCGGTGTACACTAATGCCTGCCTGAGCGGTCGGCGAAACGCGCGCAAATGATAGGAGAGCGTCATGAAAGAGTGGGGCTTCGCCCAGCTGAAATCCAGCGACAACCTGGCGGAACTGCATTTCTATTCGATGAAGAAACCCTGTGGACCGGGTGAAGTCGAATTCCGCATTACCGTTTGGGAATATGTGAAGCCGCGCGACCCCGAAATGTCCTTCTTCGCCCAAGCCGACAAACAAACCAACCAGAAGACCGCGCCATTTACGCCAAGCGGATGGGGACGCACACTGCTCGACGCGCTGGCTGAGTGCATCAAGGAGGTCCACCGGTTTCCGTATGAAGGTCCGGAGGCGGCGTGACGGGGCAATTCAGCAAGATGCATCCGGAGGAGGCCGGCAAGCAGAAAAGTTCCGTTCCGGCCGGTTTCGTAAGACACTGAGAATATGACGGTCGAGATTGAAGGCGTCACCCTGCACCTCGCCCACCCCGACGAGCTGGCGGTGCGTTGGGTCGGGCAGGAGGAGTTGATGCGCCAGTTACTGGCCGCCTGGCTGGTGGTGAACGATCAGGACCTGCCCATGAACCCGCGGCTGCTGGGCAAGCCCGGGGTGGGCAAGACCACGCTGGCCTATGCCGCAGCCAAGCGCATGGGGCGCGAAGTCTACATCCTCCAGGCCACGCTCGATACCCGTCCGGAAGACCTGCTGATCACGCCCGTCATCGAAGGCGAAGGGCAATTGCGTTACGTGGCGTCGCCGCTGGTGACGGCCATGCTGCGCGGAGGCATCGTCATTCTGGACGAAGGCAACCGCATGAGCGAGAAAAGCTGGGCGTCGCTGGCGCCGCTGCTGGACAACCGGCGCTATGTCGAATCCATCGTGGCCGGTCTCAAGATCAAGGCGCACCCGCAGTTCCGGCTCGTGACCACCATGAACGATGACGCGTCGACCTTCGAGTTGCCCGAATACATTCATTCGCGCCTGCAACCGCAGATTTTTATCGACTTCCCCGAGCGCGATGAAGAGTACCAGATCCTCAAGGAGAATCTGCCGTTCGCCGAGGACCGCATTCTCAGTTACGTGACCGAGTTTCTGCAACAGGCGCACGCCGCCGACGAGCGCTATACGGTGCGCGACGGTATCAATATCGGGCGTTTCGCCATTAAGCTGAAAAGCCTGGCCACCGAGCGCAGCCACGAGACGGCGGCGCTCGAGACGGCCATCGTGGAAACGCTCGGCGAAGAAGCGTTGCGCTATGCCCGAAGACCTCGACCCATCGTTACCTGATCCGGGCAGCCTCCAGCGCGGCCGGTTCACGTACTTTCCGGTGGTCCCGGGAAAACTCGAGTTTGCCATCGAAGTGCGCCGGGCGATCCTGCGCGACAGACCGCAGGTCATCGCCGTCGAGCTGCCCACCACGCTGCGCGACGCGTACCTGCGCGCGGTCGAGCGGTTGCCCGAGATGTCGGTGATCTTGTACAACGACGAGCAGGAGGAAGACCGCGCGGTTTACGTGCCGGTCGAGCCGGCCGACCCGTTCACCGAGGCCATCCGCTCGGGCCGCCAGATCGGCGCGGAGATCGTATTCGCCGATCCCGACGCCGGCGAGCGGCCGCATTTGCCCGACCAATACCCCGATAGCTACGCGCTGCGCCATATCCCGCTCGAGAAATATGTGGAAGCCTACCGGTTGTGGCCGCAGCCGCGCTCGGAGCCGATCGCCACGCACGCATCGGGCATTGCGTGGACACTGCAAGGTTGCGATCCGCTGGCCAGCGTGTTGGTGGTGATCTCGCTCAATCTGCTCGATCCGGTGCTGGATGCCATGGAATCGCCGCAGGCACAGCCCATGGCGCGTCTCCGGCGGCAGGGCGTACAGGTTCTCAACCCGCATCCCGAATGTCTGGCGGAAATCACCATCGAGTACCCGTTTTTGCAGGATGGCTACGAGCAGTTTCGCGCCAAAATGGATGACGCCCACGGAGTGGAGCGGCGGCACGTGCAGTTCGCCGTATTTCGAGAGGCTGAAAAGACGTACGAGGCCAATACCGGCGAGCGGGTGGCGCACTGGCAGCGGGGGATTCTGGGGCGCTACACGCGAAATCTCGCGCTCGTGAACCAGGAACTTGCCGCGCGCATCTTCGATATCACGGTGTCCGCGCGCTCGATAGTAGACGACAACTACGCCTGGGAGGTCTGGGAGGCCGCCAACCGTTATCCCGCGCAGAAAATCGCGACGGACCTCATGACCGTCAAGATTTCGGGCGATGAGGTCTGGCTCGACACCAAGCGGATGCGGCTGCGGCGGCGCCTGCCCAGCAAGAAACGGCGTCTGCGGCCCGTCGGTCTCAAGCCGCGCAAGAAAGAGAAAGCGCCGGGCGAGTGGGCCAGCCAGCTCAATGGCGCGAGCATCTGCTCGTACCCGCCGGAGGATCTGGTGATTGAAGATTACGGCCGGTTCCTCAAGAAGAAGGGCAAGAGCATCCTCTCCGAGGAGCGCGCGCGCAGCGAGCCATTCACCACTTCACTGCTCGATGGCATCGATATCCGCGAGACCATCCGCAACTGGCACGAGGGACGCATCTACGTCCGTAATTATCAAAAACTCCACGGCGAGGTGGGCGCGGTGATCGTGATTTTTGACGAGGACCGCGACGACCGCTACACGTACATGACCACCTGGCTGGGCGAGCACCAGAACGAATCCGACATGGCGTTCTATTCCACCTACCCGTTCGACAACCTGGTGGGACCGGGCATCGGCCGCGGCGAATACGGCGGATTCCTGATGAGCCTCCCGGCGCGGCGCATGTTCGATGTCTGGCAGGACCCCGATTACGACTTCGCCGAAAACAAGCCCGAGCGGTTGCTGCTGGCCGGCCTCGACTATTCGCTACAGAAGTACGTGGTGTACGTAGCCGCGAAACCACCGCGTTCGGTTTTCCGCAACATCGCGGCGCGCTTTGGCCGCACCGTTGTCTACATCCCGATCGGCCAGCTATCGCCGGTGACGTTGAAAAAAGTGCGCGTAGTGCATGTGCTGGACGGCTACGACAAGCGCGAGACTGCGAAGGATTATATCTGGTGAACGGGGAACAGGCATTCTTGTCTGTTCCCAAAATCGGGGCATCGAGGCCTTCACATCTTGGTCTTGATCACATCGACCAGTTCCTTCACCGCCGCCGCGCTCTTATTCAGCATGGCCTGCTCTTCCGCCGTCAGTTTGATCTGGTAGATCTGCTCGATGCCGCGGGCGCCCAGCTTCACGGGCACGCCGACGAACAGCCCGTTGATGCCATACTCGCCTTCCAGATACGCGGCGCAGGGCAGCACTTTGTTTTTGTCTTTCAGAATCGACTCGGCCATTTCGACCGCCGCGGCGGATGGCGCGTAGTAGGCACTGCCGGTCTTCAGATATTTCACGATCTCCGCTCCGCCGTTTTGCGTGCGCTCGACAAGGCGCTGAAGGGTGGCCGCGTCCATAAGCTCGGTAAGCGGGATGCCCGACACGTTACTCAGCCGCACCAGCGGCACCATCGTGTCACCGTGGCCTCCCATCACCACCCCCGTCACGTTCTCGACCGAAACCTTGAGCTCCTGCGCGATGAAGGTGCGGAACCGCGCCGAATCCAGCACGCCCGCCATCCCCACCACGCGGTTCTTGCTGAATTTCGACACCATGAACGCCGCCTGGCACATGGCGTCGAGCGGGTTGGTCACGACGACCAGAATGCAGTTCGGCGAATACTTGACGCATTGCTCGGTGGCAGTACGCACGACGTCGAAATTCGCCAGCAGCAGATCGTCGCGGCTCATCCCGGGCTTGCGCGGAAAGCCCGCCGTGATGATCACCAGGTCGGAATTCGCGGTCGGCGTGTAGTCGTTCGAACCGGTCAACGACACGTCATAGCCTTGCACCGGACCCGACTGCAACAGGTCGAGCGCTTTGCCCTGCGGCACTCCTTCGATCACGTCCACCAGAACAACGTCAGCCAGCTCTTTATCCGCGATGCGCAAAGCGCAATTTGCGCCGACATTGCCGGCGCCCACCACAGTCACTTTTTTTCGCAAGGAATTTTGCTCCTAAAGTAGGACAAGCATTCCTGCCTGTCCTTAGTCGTGCGTCCACGTGGCTCACGGACAGGCAAGAACGCCCATCCTGATCAAAGCCAATCCGAATTATACAGGGATCGCCGGGCCGTCCGCCTACTTCGGCGCCAGCGCTTTTATCTCGGCAGGCAAATCGAACCGGTCCTTGGGCATGTCGACGTTGTATTGCACCTGATCAATGGTAATCAGAAACTCCTGGCCCAGCGCCTTCTGATGGACCTTGCGCGGCGCGGTCAGCCCGTTCTGTTCTTTGTAATCGCTCAAAAAAGTTTCGGTCGGAACCTCGCCCATGGGGCTCGGGAGCTGCATGGTCAACTTCACCAGCAGGTTGCTTTTTTTGTCGAAGTAACGCGTTTCGGGCCTGCCTTCGTTGGGCGTCAGCACGACCTTGAAGCAGGCCTGATCGTCGACGTTCTCGACACCCGTGGTCTCGGCATTCTTGTACAGCTTGCGCCAATCGACCGCACCACGGAGCATAGCCTCCCGCATGGTGACCGCCCGTTCGTCGCCCTGCTTGATGCGCGGACCTTGCAGCGAAGAGAGCGACCATGCCGTCTCGCCGTCGGTGCCATCCTGAATACTGCCGATGCCCTCCAACTCCACGACGGTGACGCTCTTGTTCGGTTCGGAACGGTACGCGGTCACCGCCCCCTTGACGCCTTTACCGATGAGCTCGAACGTGCCGGTCCACTTCTCGCTGTGGATCTTGTCATAAGCGCCCTTGCCGCCGGTCGCCTCGACGTACTTGTCGAGAATCACGTCGCCTTTCGGGAGCACTTGGTCGGGCGCGGCGGCCGCGATAGAGCAGGCGAGCGCAGCCACAATGGCCACGGGCAGGAAACGATCGCGCACACGATGCATCAAGACCTCCATCGGCGGCAGTCAAGCCGCCGGATTACTTTCGCGAATGTATCCATTCTATCGCGGCGTCCAGCACGGGGTCGCGGCCGGCCAGCAGCGCGGCGCGCGTCAGCCTCACTTCGACATCCGGAGCGACGCCCACGCCTTCGAGCGGCTGGCCGCCTTCGGAGATATAGTCGGCAAGCGCATGTTGGAAGGCGTCGCCGTTGGGCAGCCGGTCGATGGCGGAGGGCAGCGCCGCACCCGCCGTGCGCGTGCCGAAAATCCGCGCGCGCCCCAGGTCTTTCATGCCCCCGGCCAATACCTCCGATGTCGATCCCGAGCTGCCATCCACCAGTATGGCCAGCGGCCCGCGATAACTTGGCGGCCGTGGATTCACTGTAAATTTGAGCGGGGCCTGCCGGGTGTGCATGGTGCCCAGGCGCTGATCGGGCTTCTCGATGAACCACCCGGCCATGCCCATGGCCATGATGCCCAGCCCGCCCGGATTGCCGCGCAGGTCGATGATGACGCCCGCGCAATCCGCGCACTCGTGGACGGCGTCGCCAAACGCGGGCATGAGACGCGCCGGATCGAGAAAGAGATTGAACGCCACATACTCGATATTGCCCGCGAGCTTGCGCGATTTGATCCAGACGTGCATTGGCGGCAGATATCCGAAGTGCGCCAGCGATCCTTGGGGCTGGACGCGCTCGATCCGCCTCGTCTGGCGCGCATCGGCGCCATCGAGAAATTGTATCTGGACCGTGCTGCCGGGATCGCCTGCCAGCTTCGCCGTCACCGCGCGCGCCAGATACAACTCGCGCGCCGTCGAATCGCGGTAAAGCGTCGATAAACGGCGCAACATGGGGGCAAGCGGGGCGCCATCGATGCCAAGAATTTCCCAACCAGCATGCACTCCCTGCGCGGCCGCTGGAGAGCCATCTTCAACCACGGTGACCAGCGCGTGTTCGTCGAGCACGCGCACATCCAGGCCGGCGTTCCCGCTGCCCCCGGATTCATCGGAGCCAGAACCCACATCGCCGTAAAGATCATTCGGAATGATCGCGAAGTGCGACTTGCCCAGGCGTCCCATCATCTGGCCCATCACCTCGCGCGCCTGCTGCATAGTGACCGCGCGCTCGAGCTTGGGCCGCAGTTCGTCGTGTACGCCGATCCAGTTGACGCCGCCGAAGCCGGGATCCCAGTACTGGTCGCGGATGGTGGACCAAATGAACTCGAAGGATTCGACGTTGAGCCGCTTCTGTTCCGCGGTGAGCCGGTGCTCACCCGGCTTCTGGCCAACAGTGATCAGGGGGCCGCTTGCGTTCTGCCCAGGGGCAAGCGCAGCACATACGAGCGCGACGCAGAAGATCCGGTAGGCGGCCAATCTCCGATTCTACAAGGGTTGTGGGCAACGGTGAGAAAAATCCGCCCTGCGGACAACCAATGAACAGGAGTGTAAGTGACGATTCCTCGTTTCATTCCCGTTGTGGCTCTTCTCGCTGCTTTCGCAGGCTTGAGCCAGGCGCAGCCGGCCGCTAAACCGGCGTCCACTACAAAGAAACCGAGCACGAAAACGGTCGCATTAGGGGCGCGATCGCGCACGGCCGGCGATCATTCGGCCCAGACCGACGTGGAGATCGAGAAAGCCATCCGCGAGCGTTTCGCGGAATCCAAGATCGCCGAGGATAAATTCGAGGTCCACGTACAGGGCGGCCGCGCGACGCTCACCGGGAATACCAACGTGCTGCAGCACAAAGGAGTGGCCACCCGCTTGGCACGGGCGCAGGGCGCGACAGAAGTCCTCAATAATATTGAGCCAAGCGAAGAGGCGCGGCAGAAGGCTGCCGCGAATCTGACCAAAGGCCGGCGGCGCGCGCAGATCAAGCGGGGCGACGCGCGATCTCAGTAATAGAAAGCCACTCGTCCGGCTCCGCAGGTTCTTTAACGTAGCTTGCGAGCCTGCTTCTGGGCCAGCCGGCTCCATTTGGCTGTATATCGCTTGCGATAACGCGGCGCTGTGCGCGCAGCCTCGATGGAACGCGCATACATCTCGCGCGCCTTAGCAGGCTCGCCCAATTTCTCGAGCGTCTGGCCGTAGTGGAAGAGCCCCTCGGCGTCGTAAGGACGCCGCTCCAGATACACCGCCAACAGCCTGCGGGCCTCCTGGTTCTGGCCCAGATCCAGGTATGTGGCGCCCGTTTCGCGGAGAATTTCACTCAGATTGTGCTTTTCATCCTGGCTGAGCACGGTTTGAAAGTGTGCTAACGCGTCTGTGAAGCGTCCTTGTTCGCGCGCGATGCGGCCCAACTGAAAATGGGCGTCGGTTTCCGTGGGATCGATGGTTACGGCATTCTTGAACCGCTGAATGGCCGCGGTATATTGGCGGCGCTGCTGGTAAATCAGCCCCAGCTGATATTGCGCCTCGGCGTCGTGCGGATTGATCGCCGCCGCGTCCAGCATACGCCGGAAATTCTGCCGGCGGCGCAGCCCGGCGCCCGCGTTGCGGAACTCGCCGCCGAGAAAGTAAAACGCATAAAACAGAAAGAAAGGCGAGGCCAGCCATCCGAAAACGAATCGGAGAGGCGCCCAGAAGAAGACCGCCGCGGCGAGCGGAATCACCGACAGGCAGACCGAACCGGCCGCGATTCCGTTCTCAGTTCCGAAAACGGTGCGCACCGCGAAGAACATCAGCACCGCAAAGTAGACGCAGGCGAGCGCCGCAACCGCCGCAAGCACCGGAGGCGGAGCCACCAAGGCGGCCAGCGCAATCGGGATGTTCACCGCCGCCCAGGCCATCGCGGTGCAGGTTAACAAAGGTGAATAGTCGCGTTCGAAGACCGCGCCGAAGCCTCCCAGGTGACCGATCAGGCTAGTTACCAGCAACGTTCCAGGAACATAGACGACGGCCAGTAGAAGCAGAGGAGCGTAGAAACTGAACGACCACCAGGGCCGGGCATGCGCCACCGGCACAGCCGGTTGATCCTGTTCGTCGTGCTCTGTTCCCTGCGTCTGCGCCGGCTGCTGGACGGCCACGGGCGCTGTTGAAATCACGGACTGCACGCCGTACTGGACCAGCAGCGAGACTGCCAGCACCGCCAGGCTGGCGAAAAGAAGGCTGCCCTGATCCAGAACCCCGCTCATCGCATCCGCGGGCCGCCACAGCAATCGCAACAACAGCTTTGCGTGGTCTAATACCATGGCGATCTCAAGGATATCAGCCCTTCCAGAAAAACGCGCCGGGTGTCAAATCCGATTCTCGCTCCCTTCCGTATTCCTTTTGAAAGTTCACCTCCAAGGAGAAGAACGTGCGTCCACAAATTCTACGCTTCTGCGCAGCCGCCCTCCTGGCGAGCGCGGCCGCATTCGCCGCCAGCCATCGCAACGGGCCTCTGTTGCTCGAAGACCAAACCGCCAACTTGAACGACTTTTACATCTTCCGCAGTTGGGAAGATGGCCGGACCGACCGTGTCGTGATGAGCATGAGCGCTCAGGGGTTTCAGAATCCCGATAACGGCCCCAGCTATTACAAGTTCTCCGACAGCGTGCTCTACCGGTTCAACATTAACAATGCCCGTGGGCTCGACGGCAACCCCGATATCCAGATCGATGTCCGCTTCAACACGCAACTCCGGCCGAACCAGACGTTTCTCTCTTACTTCGGCGTGATTGATTCCATTGACAGCCAGGGCATTCTGCTGTACCAGACATACACGGTCACCGTGCGGAATCTGCGTACCGGCCTGGAACTCAACTATGCCTACGATAAACATGGCCACCCGCTTACGGTGGCGCCGCCCAACCAGGGGCCCAAGGCCACGCCCGACTATGAAGCGAAGCTCGGCCAGCCTTCTGTATTTGAACTGCAGAACGGGATGCGCATCTTCGCCGGGCCGCGCGATGACGCCTTCTACTTCGATAGTGGCGCGACTTTCGACTTCCTGAATTTCCGCGCTCCCGCGCCGGTGCTGGCCGGGGCGGCGGACACTGCTCCCGGCCCGGCGTATCCCAAAGCGGTGGACGGTTTCGCCGGCTACAACATCAGCCTGATCGCCATCGAGGCGCCCATTTCCGCGCTTACCGTGGATGGCAAAGTGCCTGCCTCTCCCGCCGACCCCAATGCCAAGATCGCCGGCTGGGCCGCCACGCTGCGACAGGAAGTCACGATCCGGCCCAGGCATCAAGATCCAATCCACGCGGGCGATTGGGTGCAGGTGGATCGCGTCGGCAATCCGCTGACCGTGGAAGCCCTGATTCCGCTGCCATTAAAAGATAAATGGAACCGCAGCGCTCCCGCCGACGATCAGCAATTTTCGGCGTACATCGACGATCCCGTGTTCGCCTCGGCAGTCCTGCACGGCGTTTTTGGACTGAAAGTGCCGCCTTCGCCGCGCCGCGACCTGCTCGGCGTTTACGTGCCGGACATCACACGCATCGACCTCACGATTCCGCCAGTGCCCGCGGCCAAGCAGAGCCGCCTGGGACCGCTCGGCGGCGATAACGCAGGCTGGCCCTTTGGCGGCCGCCGGATCGGCGACGATGTGGTCGATATCGGATTTCGCGCCCTCGCCGGGGTGCTGGTGCCGGGATTCGGCGGCGCCCCCAACAGTCAACTGGGCGATGGCGTGAACGCCAACGATGTGCCGTATCTCGATCGCTTCCCGTTTCATGCGCCGCCACATGCCGGCTTTGCGCACAGCCAGCAGGACGGCACCAACGGACAGGGGAAGCCCACTTTCTGAGGTGTTGTCTCGCTGGTTACCGTCGCGGCTCGGATGATCCTCAACCGGGCCGCACGCGTAAGCAGCAGCAACTCTGATCGGAGCTTATTAAAGATGAAAACCACAATTCTTGTTCTTAGTGGCGCGTGTTTGAGTATCGCTTGCCTGACGCTCAGCGCGCAGGATTCGCCTGCCTCCCGCATGTTAGACCCGAAGCTGAATATCGCCCAGCGCAATGGTGCCTGCTACGAATTGCGTGGCGCACGCTCCCCCGAAGTGATAGCGGCACTGGCGCATGCACTCGAAATCCCGCTGGTTCGCGCCTGCGCGGCACGCAATCTTCGGGAAGCCGGAGACATCGATGAACTCAAGACCGCGCTCGCGGGCGACGATCCCGAAGTGCGCGCCGCCGCAGCGCGCGAGTTAGGGGCACTCGCCAAACCGGAGCTGCTAGATTTGCTGGCTCGGACCGCGCGTGATCCCAACCTCCTGGTGGCCAGTAATGCTTTCGAGGGACTCTCGTTTTATCAGGATCTCGGCGTCCTGCCCTATCTGTTGAATCTCGCTGCGGGCGGCGGCCCGGTTGCCGCGATGGCGTTGAGCCGTGCCGTCGAGTTCGCGGACCCGGGCGTGCTCCCGGTCGCCAGGCGGATAATGGCCACGAAAGATGTGCCCCTGCGCCTGGCCGCGCTTCGCGCCATCGGTGACCTCGGCAACGCTTCCGATCTTCCCGCCCTGCGCGCTCTCGCCGCCAAGGCCGAAAATGCCGTACCCGGCACCCGCGGCTTCGGCCTCATGCCCGCGCTGGATCTCTCCCGCGCCGCGCAGAACGCCATTCGACAGATCGAACAACGCATGTAGCCGAGGACTCCCTAACACCTGACACCTGTGACACCTGGCACCTGGCACCTGGCACCTAGTTCCCTCCATGTTATCCTGGCACTGGCGTTTCAGGCCGCCACCGTGTCCGCGGGAAGGACCGCGTCCCCCTGAAAGTACTCGTTTCCATTTTGCAGTTTCAATGAACTCTTTTCTGCCCGAGCGAGCGGACACGGGCGCAACGGCTGATGCGAGATGCGCGGCCTCGAAAGGAGCTCATTGTGAAAAAGTCCCAACCGGCACGCGCGCTGCGCGAACATCCGGACCTCAATCAACTCAAACGCCAGGCCAAGGAACTGCTGGCGGCGTTCAACGCGGGCGCGCCCGATGCCGTCGCCGAGGTAAGCGCAAACTATCGCGGCGCGGACCCGGCCACCTTCGCGTTGCACGATGCCCAGCTCGTGCTGGCGCGGTCTTACGGCTTCGACAGTTGGCCGAAGCTGAAGGCCTATACAGACGGCGTCACAGCCGGCCGGCTTTGCGATGCCGTGGAACGCGGCGACGTCGCCACAGTGCGCGACATGCTGGCCCGGCGGCCGGAGATCGTGAACCTGGAGTGGCCCGGGCACGGGGAGCACCGTGCATTACATGTTGCGGTGTTGCGCCGCGATCCGGCGATGGTGCGGCTACTGATGGAAAACGGCGGCGATGCCCGGCGTGGAATCTGGCCGCACCGGGACGCTACAAGCGCGCTGCGACTCGCCATCGAGCGCGGTTATGACGAAATCGTCGCCATCATTCATCAGGACGAACTGCGCCGCCGGGGCCTCGACCAGACGGCGCCGGCATACGAGATCAATCGCGAGCTGGAAGACGCCCTATGGTCGGGCGATCAGGAGCACGTCAACGCCTTGCTGGAGAAGGACCCGACGCTTGTTCAGCACCGCCACCCGGATGGCTGGACGGTGTTGCATCGCGCGGCAGGGATGCTGCAGGAACGCGTTGTGGCATGGCTGCTGGAGCACGGGGCGAATGTGAGCGGGCGCGCCAAGGGCCAGTGGACGCCTTTGGATTTCGCGGCGTCGGGAAGATTGTGGGACGACGGCGAAGGTCCCGAGCGATTCGCCTCCGTGGCGAAGACGCTGCTGCGCGAGGGCGCCGAGCTCTCCTCCATCTCCGCGGTGGCCCTGGGTGACGTGGACTGGGTGCGAGCGCGTCACGCCGAGGGCACGCTGAGTAATGCGACGTCCTTCGATGTCTTCGGCCCGTTCGGCGGTCTGCTCTCGATTGCGGTAAAACACAATCACTCGGAGATGTTGGCGCTGCTGCTGGACCTTGGCCTCGACCCGAATGAGCGCATGCGTTTGGAAGATACCGAGGAGGTCGCGTACTCCTGGGGCCTGCCACTGCATCTCTGCGCCGGATCGGGCAAGTTCGCCATGGCGGAGATGCTGCTCGCTCGTGGCGCGGATCCCAACGGGCAGGTTTGCACCTCAGGCACCCCGATGGGGAGGGCGTATGGCGCGCGTGACTGGGACATGGTCAAACTGCTCGAACGTCATGGCGGCGTGGTCTATGCGGCGAACGCCGGGTATTACCGGGACGCGGACTTGGCTCGCCGCCTGTTCGCGGACGAGGCCGCCGGCCGGCTGCGTGAAGGCACGGTGGATACCGGGACGACACTCGCGGAGACGCTACTGGGAACTGGGGCGACCGGCGGCGATCCGGAGATCGTGCGCATGGCGCTCGCGCGCATTGACTGGCCGCGCGAAGATCCGCGCTGGTACTGGAAATTGCAGGATCCCCTGTGTTTCTGGAACCACATGCCCGGCATAGAAACCGCGAATCCGAAATTCGATCGCGGCACATATCTCATATGCTTCCGGCTGATGCTGGAGCGATGCGATCCGAACGTCCGCCCCGAGCGCTTCGGCCAGACGGCGCTGCACGAGGTGGCGGCGATGCGCGCGCACGTCACGTCTGAGGAGGTCATGGAATTCGCCAAGGCGCTGTTGGATGCGGGCGCAAGGTTGGACATCCGCGACGATCTGCTCAAGAGCACCCCTCTCGGGTGGGCGTGCCGGTGGGGTCGCGCCGAGCTGGTCAGACTACTGCTGGAACGCGGCGCTGACCCAGTGGAAGCAGACGCCGAGCGCTGGGCCACGCCGCAGGCGTGGGCGGAGAAGATGGGGCGCGACGCCGTGCTGGCAGTGCTACGGGAGCACGAAGCAGGTAAAGAGATGCGATAAGAACCCGCGGCTAGACCTGTGACGACAGCGGATCAACTTCCAAGGTAGAAGACACGTCGAAGAGGGCCATTTCCTCGGGGGTCCGTACCTGGAACATCTCGAACCATCGCAACACGGCATCTCGCTCCATGGGCGGATTCTCCATACCTCGGCGTTGAACCCTGTCGAAGAGAACTTCCGCGGGCGCTGAGAGATAGTGCAGCTCAACAGCAGCGCCAAGGGCGCGCGCGCCGAGTCGCAAGGTGTCCCGCTCAGACCTTCCCCAGGTTCCCCACTCGACGATTACTGTGAGGCCAACCACGAGAAGGTCTTGAACGAACTTCCATTGCAGAGCTTCGATCTTCTCGCGCATCCCTTCGTCATAAAGATCTAGCGAAAGGGCGTTCATCCATTCGTCAGGAGAAAAACGAATCGCGCAAAGCCTGCCTTCAAGCCGCTTGGCGAGTGTAGTCTTACCCGAACCCGGCAAGCCGCACACGATAATCAATCGAGCCTCTGCCTGATTGAGCCAATGCACTAACGGACATCGATTCAAACTGACTCAAGCATCGAAGCGGGAGCTGTACTGAGAGCCCGCGCGACTTACTTCCCCACTAGCGGCAACAGCACCCGGTCCAGCTCCGCATCATTCCATTCGCGGATGTGCACGTTCTTGTGCAACGTCCAGCGCTCGATGTGCTCGAGCGAGGCGCCAGGCGCGAGCTTGGTCATCGGCCCCAGCGTTTCCTGCTCCAGAAAGTCGGCGTTGGTGAAGGTTTCAAACGAGGCGCCGAGATCGGGATAAGTACGCTTAGGGTCGGCCTCCACGCGCTTGATGAACAGGTCCGAGCCCAGCAGATACGCCGACCAGGTGTGCGGGTTGAACGAACCCAGCTTCTGCGGCTGGCCGTGATTGTTCGGGTCCTGGCGCAGGATCAGGTATTTCTTGGTGAACTGCCAGCGCTTGTCGGTGAGGTCGGTGAACGCCCACATGACCAAGGGATTGGTCGGCGCCAGCACTTCGGGATGCGTCCCACGCGGCGGAAATCCGTGGATGCCTACCCCGCCCTGCGCCATCATGGAAAGCGCCCAGGCCGCGAGATCCATGGATTTCTTCGTGGTGTTGCGGATGCGGTGCAGCACCTCGACGCCGCTGCCTGTGGGCGACATCTTGACGGTAATCTGCTTTTCGAGACCGGTGAGCGCCTCGACCGGCTCGGTGGCTTCGAGGACATCGCCTTTTACGGCGACGTGCACCGGGCCATTGTCCGGCGCGTAGGTTTTGACGGCGTCTTCCGGCGCGGCCCAAATCCGGTGGCCGCCGCGAAGTTGCCATTTCTCCTCGCCGGATTTGCCCAGCGTTTCGGTGAACTCTTTGAAAACGTTCTGCCCGCCGGTGAAGGCGTAGCGCATGATGCGCGGGCCGATATCGCTCGTGATAATGACTTCGACTTCGCCGTTCGAGATGCGATGGCTGTTCGGCCAGCCTTTGAAGTTTGTCTTTTCGATTTTCACTGCTGCCATAGCGCTCAGGGAAAGAGCCAGGATAATAGCGATCGTTTTGTACATCGATCGCTATTATGTCGCAAATTGCGGCGCCAGGCAGCGGCGGTATACCGTGGTCAGTTGTTTTTGGCCGGTGGAACGGTGACCACGCCCATGTCCTTCTCCGAGGACTGAATGATTAGACCGGTGTCGGCCGGGCGCGCCCTCGGCTGAGCGAGCGGCTGGCTGAAGCCGGGCATAGCGGCGTTACGCGCCATTTGCATCTCGTACGCTTTCTTCAATTCCGCTTCGGTAATGTGGAGCGCGATATGCACCGTCCGGGCATTCACGCTTACCTTAAGAGCATCCGCCTTCAAGCCGGAGGCATTCTTTTGGTTCGCGGCAAGAAACGCGGAGACAAAGCCTAGCGTGTCGCGAATGCTTGCGGCATCTTTCTGGCTGCGCGTCACCAGTTCAGCGGCCATTTCCATATCGGGACTGAGTCGCATGCCGCCGCTCACCTGCTGGATGGATTTCAGCAGGACGGCCGCCTGTTGAAGACTCGCGTTGGGCGCGGCTGGCGGGACCATGCCTGCCAGCGACACGGTGGCGAAACCCCACACATCATACTGTTCGCTAAGCTTTGCGGCCTTGGCGGCAAACACCGCATTGAGCGGCGTGCTGCTCTCGCGCCGGCGGATGGCGGCCCGTACCTGCTCCAGGTCCCCGCCGATGACCGTCGTGCTATCCAGCAGTGCCATGGCGCCCGAACCTTTCGCCGTATGCGTCAGAATAGGCACACCCTCGTATAGGATTGCCGGCCGCCCGCTGCTCAACGCAAACGCGCTCAGCTTGGCGATGTCGAATGTTCCCCGGGCGAGAATCAGCGTAGGGGCGTTCTGGCCTTGGCCGGTTGAAGCGATCAGGACTTCTTTGAGGTCGCGCGTCGGCTCAAATCCGGTGTCCTGGAAGATCTGCTGCAGTTCGGGCGGCGCCTGTCGAATCTGGAAGCTGAGCTCCCGCCCAATCGGCGAGGCGACGAATTTCTCGACATTCACGCCGAAAGCCACCTTGGCGTCCGGCATGACGAGGTTGAGAAGCGTGGGATCGGCGGCGCAGGCAATCGCGCCGAATGCGAGGGAAATGGTGATGAATCTCCGCGAGATAGCCATAAGGCCTCCTTGCAGAAATGGCGAGGCTTCCGCCTGTCTGCTTTCTGCCTCCTTTCACTCTCGCGTTCAATGCCGATGTGCGGCAATACTGAAAAAAGATAGCAGACCGCCGATGGCAAGCGGTCTGGAAGTCCGGGGCGCGCGCCTGGCGCCTCTAAGCTTCGTTTTCCAGTACCGTTGATCTGCCGGCAACTCGTACTCGGGGCGCCTCTTTCAAAGTGCTGCGGAGCGACTGCACAAAGGCCAGGAGCTGCTCCGCCGAGTCGAGGCAAGCGTGGCACACCAACAAGTGCTCTTCCACTGGCTCGACATCACGATCCGCTAGTAACCCGAACAGGTACCGTTCCAAGATTTCCTCGGTAGGATGCTGTTTGATCGATTCCATTTGTTAACCTTCGTCGACCTCCCACACTTCACATTTAAGTGAGTGCTAAGAAGTATGTCGGGGAGGTTCGTAATTAATCTCACTTGTAATGCAGTGGCCCGAACAAACGGGGATTCTCAACCGGCTTCAGGGGCCGGCAGGACAACATGTAGGATTATGCAACATTGGTCTTCGCTTTCCTGGAGCTGAATTCGGCCCTGGCGCGCACTCGAATGGCGTGAAATTCGCGGAGTGTCAGCCTCAGGGTGTCCAAGAAAGTTTCGGGAGCTTCGCCCAAGACGTAACATCTTCGCAGAGCCTCTCTTTCGACGGGGGACATTCCGTCGAGTATCCCTTCCACAACTTCTTGCCACGGCCCGCCAGTGGCCCCAGTTTCGATGGCCGACTTGGTCTGGCCTGGGCATTGCTGTTGAATGAGCCGGCGTACCATTTGCGGAACTCCATCGGCTCGCACCGAAATATCGTTCTGAATGGTACGTATAGCCGTCTCCAGCACAGACTCCGCCTCGCGATCGACATCGATCCGGCCCAGGCGCCTTTGTAGCAGGAAGCGCACCCCGGTAGAAAGAATACGATGCAGTTGCTGGGCGGCAGCCGCGTGTCCAGTGTGAATCAGACTCACTAACTCTGCAAGATCAGGCACTTCATGGGTCACGATCGGTGCGCGATTTTTCTGGCCAAAGTCCATAAGGAAAGTCCGCGGCTATCGAGCCGGTTTGTCCAACGTCGAAAACGTGAATAGAGCAGAAATCGTGGGGCTCAGCTAGCCTTTTTCTCACAAATTTTTACGGAATCGCCCGGATCGTGTTGTGAAGATACCTTGCAGGCGTTAGAGCGGTCTGACAGACGGAGCCGCCAGGCCCGGTACGCCACCCAGCGTCGGGGCGCTCTTGACCGCTTGTAGGATGGCTCCAGCTACGGCCTCAGCCGCGGCGACCCCGAGGGCATTCAAGTCCGCTGTCTCATTGCCGAGCGAGAGCGCAAAGCAGAGGTCGCCGTCAAAAGCCGTGTGCACCGGGAAAATGGTGCGTTCCATGCCCAGATTAGCCATCTCGGCCAGACGGCCGGCGCCCACTTTCGAAAGCCTGACATTTGTGGCCACGATGGCGAGCGTTGTGTTTTGCCGGCCGAATCCGCCGCTCGATCCGCGTTTCATGGCGTCCTCGGTGCCGGCCAGTTCCATGCTATTGGGCGCGCGGCGGGCCCCTGCAATAAGCTTGCCCGTTTCCGGATCACGCACATCGCCCAGCGCATTCACCGCCACCAGCGCAGCCACGCGCACGGTTTCCGTAAGGCTCACGGTGAACGATCCGATGCCGGACTTCATCGCCTGTGGCATGCCGAATATTTTCCCCACGGTCGCGCCTGTCCCCGCGCCTACGGCCCCCTGTTTTACAGCATCGGTGGTAGCAGCGGCGGCGGCGGCTTCGCCCATCTCGCGCGTGGGCCGCACATTTGGCTTGCCGATCGCCAGGTCGAACAGGATGGCGCATGGCACAATCGGCACGACTGCGGGACCGGTCGGAAAACCCACGCCGCGGTGCTCCAGGTAGCGGCGAACTCCCGAAGCGGCTTCCAGGCCGAACGCGCTGCCGCCAGCCAGGACAATGGCGTGCACGCGGTCAGCAATATGCCCGGGGCGAAGGACGTCGATTTCCGCGGTGCCGGTGGCCGCGCCGCGGATATCCACGCCGCCCACGGCGCCGGACTCGCACAGAATCACGGTGCATCCGGTAAGCGCATCGTAGTCGGACGCGTGTCCCACGCGAATGCCTGAAATGTCTGTAAGTCCTTTCGTAGTTGTATGGTAGCATCGAAAACGAGGTGGCCTCGGTTTGCCTGGTTTTCTAACCCGATTCCTTCTGACCATCCAGGATTTCTACCTCCTGACGGGTAGAGCGATCCGCAATATATTCCGGAAACCGCATTACACCGACGACATCATTCTGCAGATGGACAGCATCGGTGTCGGCAGCTTGCTCATCGTCGTGCTCACGGGTTTTTTCAGCGGCGCGGTGATGACACTACAGCTGGCGCGCGCGCTGGCAAGGTGGGGGCAGAAAGGCCAAGTGGGCACGGCGGTCTCCATCACCCTGGTGCGTGAGCTCGGTCCCGCGCTGACTGCTCTCATGGTCGCGGGGCGGAACTCGTCGGGCATGGCCAGCGAGCTCGGTTCCATGAAAGTGACCGAACAGATCGATGCCATGCGCGCGCTAGGCACCGATCCGATTCAAAAACTGGTCACGCCGCGTCTGATTGCCACTTGCGTGGTACTCCCGCTGCTGACGATTATCGCGGATTTTGTCGGCATTTTCGGCGGCTACGTGGTGGCCGTGCTTCTGGTGGACGTCCAGGGGCGGCTGTACTGGAGCACGGCTTGGCAAGCGCTCGAGTGGAACGATTTGACGCAGGGATTGCTCAAGCCATTCGTGTTCGCTTTTGTTGTGGCTCTGGTCGGTTGCTATTACGGCCTGCGCGCCAGCGGAGGCACGCAAGGAGTCGGCAAAGCCACGACGCAGGCGGTCGTTGTGGCGTCCGTGCTGATCTTCACGCTGACATTCTTTCTCACCCGCATCTTCACCAGCGGGCCGCTTGCGTCTACACCCTGATGCCCGCGAACGGCAAGAAATCCATCCTGAAGTTCGAGCATGTGAGCGTGTCTTTTGACGGCGTTCCAGCGCTGGAGGACATCTCGTTTGAGGTTTGCCAAGGTGAGGCCCGCATTATCCTGGGCGCCGCCGGCAGCGGCAAGACCGTGCTGCTCAAGACCGCACTTGGACTCCAGCGGCCAGACTCCGGTTCCGTGTATCTATTCGGACAGAACATCACACTCCTGACGGAGCGGCAGCTTTTTGACATGCGCAGCAAGATCGGGATGCTGTTCCAGGAGGGAGCGCTGTTCGATTCGCTGACCATCGCCGAAAACGTCGCCTATCCTTTGCTCAATCAGAAAGCCATCCAGTGCCCTTTGAACGAGGTCCAGCAACGCGTAACCGAAGCCCTGCACTTCGTGGAGCTGGATCAAACGCTGGCGCGGTTTCCGAGCGAACTCTCGGGCGGCATGCGGCGGCGCGCGGCGATTGCCCGGGCGGTGGTCACCGGTCCGCCGCTTCTGCTCTACGATTCGCCGACCGCGGGCCTCGACCCGATCACCGCCCACACCATCATGGCGCTCATTGTGAAGGAGCGCGATGTGGCCAATACCACGACCTTGATTGTGACGCACCGCTACCAGGATGGGAACCTGATAGCCAATTTCCGGTACAATCCTGATAATGCTCAGCTTATACCCGTCCACGATAACGGCCATGGGCCTCAGTCCTGGACTCGGTTCATGGTGCTGCGCGACGGCAAGCTGGTCTTCGAGGGCACGCAGGCGGAGCTCGAAGCGTCGCATGATCCCTACATCTCCAAATTCCGAAAGCAGGGCGGTGGATAGCTGATGGCGAATCCGCAGAAGGTGAGCTTTGCGCAACTGCGCGTCGGGATCATGGCTCTCACGGCGATGATTATTGTCGGCGCTTTGATTTTTCTACTCACGAGCCGGCAGAACTTTTTCACTTCCACTTTCGTGCTGCGCACCTATATGGACGATTCCTCCGGCATGACCGAGGGCGCGCCGGTACGGCTCAATGGAATTCTGGTGGGTGAGCTGGACCAGCTGAAACTGACCGATTCAAAAAATCCGCGACGCATCGTCGAGATCGTCATGAACATCAAGTCCATGTATCTCAATGAGATTCCGAAGGACTCGCGAGCGGGGATCTCGGCGTCCAACCTGCTTGGAGACAAGTTCATTAACATTACCAAAGGCACACAGCCGCAGCACGTGCAACCGGGCGACGAAATCACCAGTGTGCCCAACCAGGACATTCCGGAACTCATGGCGCAAAGCGCCAGCCTGTTGGCGCAATTTCAGGACCTGCTGGGGCGAGTAAACTCGATCCTGACTGACGTGGAAGCCGGAAAAGGCAATATCGGCAAAATCCTGAAGGACGAAGAGCTGTACGCGCGATTGAACGCCGCCATCGCCGATGCGCAGCAGCTTCTCAGCGCGGTGCGGACGGGGAAAGGGACCATCAGCCATCTGATCAATGACGACGAATTGTACCAGGATGTGCGCGCGTCAATCGGCAAGCTTAACGGCCTCGTGGACGAGCTCCAGCAAGGCCGCGGAACAGCGGGAAAGTTGCTCAAGGATGAAGCGCTGTACAACGATCTGCGAAAGACCACCACACAATTCAACGAATTGCTGAGCGATCTGCAGGCGGGTCACGGCACCGCCGGCAAGCTCCTCAAAGACGATGCCATGTACAGCAAGATCAACCAGCTTTTAGGCAAGGTGGAATCAACAATCGACAAGCTGAACGCCGGCCAGGGCACGCTGGGACAGCTGATGGTGAACCCGCAGTTGTATGACAGCCTGAATGGCGCTACCGGCGAGTTGCACCAGTTCGTGAAGGACCTCCGCGCGAATCCCAAGAAATTTCTGCGCATCAAACTCGCAATCTTTTGAGCTTCAACAAACAACTGGTGGTGAACGCCGACGATTTCGGCTTCACCGGCGACGTGAACCAGGGAATCATCGAAGCACATCAGCAGGGTATCCTGACGGCCACCACCCTAATGGCCAATGGCGATGCGTTCGACGACGCGGTGCGGCTGGCGCGCGAGAACCCAGATCTCGACGTGGGCGTTCACCTGGTACTGATCGGCGGCGGCGCGCTGGCCGCGCGGGGGAGCGAACTGCCGCGAACGGTTCCGCGCCTTCTGGCGGCGATCGCGTCGCGCCGCATTCATGTTTATGAAGAGCTTGCGGCGCAGGTCCGGCGTATTTTGGACGCGGGTCTGGCGCTAACCCACGTCGATACTCACAAACACACGCATCTGGCGCCCCCAGTACTCGATGCCGTAGCGCGCGTGGCGGAGGAGTTCGGCATCCCTTGGGTGCGCCGCCCTTTTGATTTGCCGCTCACGGCGTCGCGCCGCGGAGCACCGTGGTTGAAGCGAGCGATCAACGATTCGCTCGGGCTCCAGCGCGCCCGCTTTCACCGCGTGCTTGCCCGGCATCATTGCCGCACCACCGACCATTTCGCCGGATTCCAGATCACGGGGCGGCTTCGTACCGATGAACTGGTGGCGCTGATCCGCGCCCTGCCTGAAGGTTCGACGGAGCTAATGTGCCATCCGGGCCATGCGACTGGCGAGCTGCAGCGCGCGCGTACGCGTCTGAAGGAAAGCCGCGAACAGGAGCTGGCCGCGCTGATCGCACCCGAAACGCGGCGCGCGCTGGCAGAGTCGGGCGTCGAGCTGGTCAATTACCGCACACTGGAGAGAGCATGGACAACTACACACCCACCGGCCGAACCGAGGTAAGGCGGCTGGCCAAGCGCGGCGTCTACGGCAAAGCCCAAATCCACGCGATCCTGGACGAAGGCTATCTCTGCCATGTCGGGTTCGTGGTTGAGGGACAGCCCTACGTCATTCCCACCGGCTACGCGCGTTCCGGCGATCGGATTTACATTCACGGGTCCGCTGCGAGCCGCATGCTGCGCACGCTCGATCACGGCGTCGACGTATGCTTGACGGTCACGCTCGTCGATGGCTTCGTGCTGGCGCGTTCCGCGTTCCATCATTCGATGAATTACCGGTCGGTCGTGGTGCTGGGCAAAGCGCGGCTCGTGACCGATCCCGATGAGAAGCGGAACGCGCTGCAGTCGTTCACTAATCACATCGTGCCGGGACGCTGGGAAGAAGTCCGGCAGCCCACCGAGCAGGAGCTGAAGGCCACCAGCGTTCTGGCACTGACGCTGGATGAAGTTTCCGCCAAGGTGCGCACCGGCCCGCCGATCGACGACGAAGAGGACTACGCCTTCCCCGTCTGGGCCGGCGTCGTGCCAGTCCGCCCGCAGGTGGGTCAGCCGGTACCGGACGCCCGCGTGCTGCCCGATATTCCTCTCATCGACATGCGGAGGTTCGGGAAGAATCGAGGATAAGGCGTGCAGGCAACGCCACCGCGCATTGGGTTCCGCCGGCCGCCTGCAAGTCAGTACCTCAGTCCGCGAGTCGCTCAGAACCTTTGTTGATAGCGGGCGCTAATCCGGGCGAGCGCCGCTGCATAATCCAATTTCGTTTCATTCAGGTTCGCCCAATCGAAAGGGAAGGGAACTTCATTGGTCGCCTTGAAGCGTAGCACCAGGAATTCATCGAACTCACCAGCAGCTTGCGTCCGCAATCGGCGCTCCGCTTCCGGCGCTTCCTGGCAGGGATGCAGGAAACCGGCCTTGCCGGTCGTTGGAAATGGCCGTTCGCCCTCGTACCCGACCGTGTGATCGGCGCAGTTGATCCCCACGACCCCAACGCAGATCGGGTTTCCGCCACCGCGCTTAAACTGGGTGACTTGGTTCCGAAGATCGTTGATGACGCGATCAATCTGTTTGATCATAGCCTTCGCCAGCACCTTCACTTCAATGGCGATCTCGATCGTAGCAATGGGCCCACGCGCCACCAAGTAGCCAGGATCAATGACGGGCGTTTCGCCAGGAATGACCTCACCAAAAGTCCCATCACCGCGACGGGCCGCAACGCCCCGGCGTTTGTTCTGTACATTCAGAACACGGTCTTTGCGATCAATCGCTGCGTCATTTAGCTTGGGAGAACGGTTGATGGCGACAAGGTCTTCGTACAGATGCATGGCCACGAAGTCACCCTGGTTGGACGCCCGGTGCTTGTAAATTCGGCTCTGAGCAGGAATGAGAAAGAATGAGTTAAAACTCTGCGGGATTGACCGAGAGCGAGTTTACAAAGATTCTGGACTGGCCGGGGTATCGGTTTACCGGCATGAGATCGACGAGCGCACGCGACGGCTGCGGCTGTGGGTGCGGCGGAAGCGAGGCAACCGGGTGCTGATCTGCTCGGGATGTGGCGGGAAAGCTTTCAAGATCGAAGAAGTGCGTCAGCGCGAAGTGCGAGACCTGCCCTGGCGCAAGTACCAGACCACCGTGATGGTGAGTATTACCGGATCCGCTGCCCCAAGTGCGGGCTCAAAACCGAGCAAGTGCCGCAGCTGCCGACCAAGGCGCCCTTCAGCAAAGATTTCGAGGATGCTATCGGATTGGCCTGCGATGCCGCAGCCGCCCGCCAGGTGGCGCGGCAGTTCGGATTGGCAGCCAGCACCGTGCGGGCGATCGATCTGCGATGTCTGGAGCGCTGGAATGCAAAGCGGAGAAAACCGGCGCTGCGGCAGATGGGGGTGGCCGAGATTTATCTGGGTAAGAAGACGAAGTTCCTGACCGTGGTCAGCAATTTGGAAACAGGCGAATCGCTCTGGTTCGGACGGGATCGGAAGCAGGAAACGCTGGACGCCTTTCTGGGCCAGAAGTTGAGCCAGTTCCAAAGACTGCGCGTGCAGGCGGTGTGCGTGGACATGTGGCCAGCGTTCACCAGCAGCATCCGGCAGTGGCTTCCCGACGCCCGCATCGTCTACGACAAGTTTCACATCATGCAGCACGCCAACCAGGCGGTCGATGAAGTGCGGCGGGCCGAGTTCTTCCGGAAGGGTGGTCGCATGCGCGGAATCGTGAAAGGCAAACGCTGGCTGCTGCTGACGCGCTGGGTGAATCTGGAGTCACGCAAGCGGCAGGAACTCAACGGACTTTTCGCGCTGAATCGACGCGTCATGAAAGCTTATCTGCTCAAGGAAAGTCTGGACCGGTTGTGGACCTACCGCTATGAAGGTGCGATGGTGCGCTACCTGCAGCGCTGGATGGATCAACTTCGATGGCAGCGGCTCATACCGTTTCAAAAGCTGGCGGAGATGCTGCTCGATCACCTGGACGGCATCCTGAACTACTGTCGCGTGCCGATTCGCTTCGGAGTCGTCGAGGCCATCAACGGAAACATCAAAGCTCTTCTCCGCCGCGGCCGAGGCTACACCAACCTGCGCTACCTGTTACTGAAAGCCCAGAGGTTGGCCGCTCTGAAAACCGAATTCCTCGTCTTGCGGAAAGCGGCGTGAAATCATGCTCTTTTCAGATTCTCGTTCAGAGCCGAAATAGCTACCGCTAATGCGACTAAACGGAAATTGCGTTGGAAATCAGGCTGATTGGTAGACTCGCGTTTCGGAATGCGGCTGTTCGCAAGTTGCGACGGGATCGACGCGCAGGCGCTCCGCAACATGTGCTGGATGTGCCACCTCCACCAGACGCGATGCGCGTGTCGGAGCGCCCTTCAAGCATAGTGGACGTGCTGGCGGCGACGAGACGGCTGGCCCCGTGGCGGAAGGAGCGATCTTTCCGCGCGAAAAGACTCGGGAGTCGGCCGGGCCGGATTAAATGAATCGAGCCGAGATCGAGAAAATACTGCACGATGAGTTGGAGCGTGCGCGACTCCTGCACGATGCCGAGGAAAAGAATTAACGTATTGTAACGTGAGCAATGATCCCCACGGACGCCGGTTACCCGGACAGAACTGCCGCAATCCGAACTGCTGGCGGGGAGCGTAGGTCTGCGCTGCAGGCTTATTCACTGGAGCGCTTTACCGACTTCATCATCCATGGTGTTGTCCCCAACGATCTCAAGGGGACAGACACGAGTGCTGACGCGTGATACGCTGTGGCCATGAAGGCAGCATTTCAGGTTTCCGAACAGCACGTGGAACGCTTCCGGCAAGCGAGCGTGAAAATCCGCGAGTGTCTCAGCGCGGTCGAAGAAGGGCTACCGCCAGATGCTGGCGTGTGGCGTGAAGCCGCGATCGCCGGGCTGTTGCAGGCATACGGCGCGACGATCGCAAGCCATCGAAGTTAATGTCGCGGCCCACGACCTTAAAAGAACATCGAGCGGCAAGGCGGGAACGGGCGCGAGCCGGGTCTGAATCATTCTGAGCGCTCGGGCTGCCGAAGGCGAGCTCAGTCAGGTCGCGCTGTAAGTCTCCCAGGACGCTTCCGGCCTGCTAGCGATTGGCGGTATCATCTCCAGCGGCCCCAGCGCCAAACGCGCCCTGCTCCTCGTTATCGACCTCCAGGGGATTGCAGGACGTGTTCCCACCAGGGATTGGGGCCTTCAATCAGGAAATTTTCCCGATTCACACTGGGATGAAAACAGCGCATGCTGTGGGTATCGGCCGCTGCCCTATTATTGTTTCCGTAGGTGGCCTTCGAGCCTTCACCTGGGGCGCTTGGACTAAACCCGGCTCGCTCGCACAGCGCCTCCGTTGTGCTGGCGAGCCTTTTGCTCGCAGTGTTCCTCGATGTGCTTGCTTAAGGCGTCCACAGCTCTCGCTAATGCGTCGCGCGCAGCCTGATGCGCCGCCCACAGGATGATCGGGTCTCCTTTGGTCCTGCCGTCCTCATAGGCCTTCTTTCGCAGGTATTCTTCCGTGATCGCATTCGCCACGGCATGAGATAGAGCGGCGCGCTGCGCGCAGGGTTCTGCCGTGCGACTGAATTTGCCTGAAGGGGTGCGATTCTCCAACTCGGGTATGATCACAAATTATCGTGCTCCTTATGCGGTTTTCTGAGGCGCCAAATTATGACGCCGGCCACGACCACGCCGGTTAAGATCGCTGCTAACATGAACAGCGCCGATAAGCATGCACGAGTGCAATCAAGGCTCCCGCGGCGTGGCTGAGGCCAACGAGATTATTGTGAACCAGCTTCCCAGTGAATGCGGCTTATCTTTCGGCTAATTTTGGCTGTCCGTCAGGTTTGCCGTACAAAATATCCTGTGGGAATCCCGCCTCTAAGCGATTAAGATTTGCAGAGCGACGTCACCTGGCGTGGCGGCTCGCAATACTGATGGCAGGAGTTGTCCATGAGCGCACCGCAACCGGCTCTGACTACTAGGGACGAGCGCATCAACAGACGACTGCACGAGCGCGTTCCAGTCGACTGTCAAGTTCGTCTCTGTTGGCAAGACCGTCAAGGAAACCATTTCCTTCGCGCACGGGCTGTGGACTTGAGCCATTTCGGGATGCTTGTGGAAACTGAAAGGACAATTGAACCTGGCACTGTCGTTGCCCTGGAGACCAACTCAGTGATGCTCGGCAATGCGTACAGATAGGCCACGCCACATCCTTTCGATCAATCGGCCGAGCAGCACAAGCAGATCTTCCTCCGGGTCGCCGATCGTCTGGAATTGATAACCAGCCGGGTGACCGTCGCGAAGCTCGGACTCCTGTACCGAACAAATGGGTCCGAAAATGAAATTCGTGAGTTTCTCCCGTGCAGTCGACCAGCCGGACGGGTTCAAACGTGACGTGTTCAAACCTGGCTAGACCATCAATTTGGCCACCTCCGTGTCAAAGCACTGGCCGCAAAGCACCCGATTGTTAGCACAGGTTTAAAACAGCGGCGATTTCACCGGTTTTGTAGTCACCAAGTCCTTCGGGTATCCACGTCCAGGCACACAAATTCAGCCACACGCAGAGAGCGCTGCGCATCAGGGGTCCGACATAGGCAGAACGGCGATCAGCCCGTACCCGACCCTCCCCCACCGTCAACTGAAGAAGGAACTGGGAGAATGCGACCATGCCGTGAGATCCGGTACGCCGCTCTAATCACCGGGTACGACCATCGGAAACTCCCCCGCTTTGTGGACACTCTCTGGGAGTGCGTCTTTGCGCAGGGGCGGCAATCAGCCGCGTAGTCCGACGGAGCCTCGCGATGTAGTGGCGTGCGCATGAACCAGGCATGGCACGAACTCTCGTCGACGAGAACGTCAGCAATGGCACTCACAAACATTATTTAGAGTCTGATTTAGAGTAGGGGAGGCATCGGGATCTATCGGTCCGATGTGTTTCTTTTTTCGGGCGCCGCAGAGGCCGCGCCCGATCATCGTCCGCGATGAGTCCAGCCGGCTCTTCCTTGGTGCCGCTCTCCAGCAGTCACTTCCGCTTCACCGACCGCTTCTGATCGTGAGCCATTCTCGACCCCCGGTCAACGGAAGAATGCGATTCTTCACGAACACGTTCTCCGGACCGCCACCTTGGGCGCTGTTGCTGCTGTCGTCAAAACCGGTGGAAATGCGGTCGTTTTATTCCGATGCTGACACCCCGATAGCCCTTCTCCACGGAACCGACGTTGACGATGTCGTAGCTGGGTACGATCTGGCCGCACCCGGCACAACGGGTCTTTTGCGTTTGGCTGATCTCGACTCTCTCCATCGTCATTGAGCATAGCAAGCCAGTTGGGGGTTACCGATCGCGAGTTCGGCGCACTCGGCAATATCTACGAACCATCGAAGTCTGGCGACTAGCGATGCTGACCACCACCAAGCCACGAGGCCGAAATCTGCCGGAAACGGTCGGTGCCAAGAACGTTCAGAGTCGCGCGAGTGCGGGCAGCTACCCAAGGGTGCGAGCACATCCGCCAATTCGTCGAGTCGGGAACCTTCTCCAACAAATGCACCTCAGAAGAGCGACTTCTTTCCGCCGTGTAGTTCTTACACCGTTATCTTAACGATTGAACGCCTTTTTCATTTGTGCTCATATGTACGCAATTGACTCCGGCACTCTCGCGATAACGGATTTTTTCTTAAGGCACATAGTAGGCAGTATGAGAGCACCACCGCAGGCCGAAGCTGAATCTGTCAAACCACGGGTGAGGCCCCGCGCCAAGTAAGACATCTCCACCCGCACCATTCGGGCATCGGCCCAGCGTTCGGTAGCAGAAATGCAAAGGGCCGTACTAGGTGCGTTCATCCGGGGTTCCCAGATCGTTGGATCTGGGGGTGAAGTATGAAGACCCTTCTGGTCTTAGAAGACAACTCGATCAACATAAGCGCCTTCAGAATAATATTTCAGCCGCTGTGCAACATGCCGGAAGCGACTACTGGCGTGGAAGCTTTGCAGCTTGTCAACGACCACGACGGACCCATTGATTTGTTCGTCTCGGATGTAGCGTTGCCTGATCTTTCGGGTACTGAGGTTGCGCTGCGAATCATTCAATCGCATGCTGGCCTACATATCCTGTTTCTTTCCGATACCCCGATGGATGATTGGTGTGAGAATGACCTGCGCAATTTCAGACAGCTTCCGCCTGGTTTCAATAGCCTTCTCGAAAAACCTGTTCACTTATCCATATTGGAAGCCAAAGTTGAAAGCCTTGTGAACAGCCATGCACGCGTCTCGGACGCCCGACGTTAACGAGGATGTTGTTATGCAAACACATTCAGTTGAAGCTCAGCCAAACGTCGTTCACGAAATCCTGCGTTCCGTCAGAGAATTCTGCAGCCTGCGTTTGAAGGAGTTGCTGGGACTGTTCAAAGAGACGGTCAGTGAATGGGTCAGCGATAGGGCCCCGCGCTTGGGCGCCTCGCTAGCGTTTTATACACTGCTGTCCCTGGCACCTCTTCTCATCGTCATCGTCGCCGTGGCCGCCCTTGTATACGGGCAGGAAGCTGCGCGAGGGCAGCTTGTGTGGCAAATCCAGGGCTTGGTGGGGCCCGACGGAGCAAGGGCTATCCAGGGGCTGGTTCAGGGTGCCTACAAGCCTGGCACGGGAGTGATTGCAACGTTACTCGGCTTCCTGACTTTAGCATTTGGAGCGTCTTCCGTCGTCGTAGAACTGCGCGACGCACTCAACACGATCTGGCATGTTCCGTTCGACCGCAGCAACACCGGTCTTTCGAATATCTTTCGTCTGGTGAAGGACCGATTCTATTCATTCGCGATGATTCTGGGTGTCGGTTTTCTCCTGCTGGTTTCCCTGGTGTTGAATGCCTGGATCGCCGCCATGGGGAAGTTCTTTGCTTCGGCCCTCCCAACGCCCGAATCACTACTCCATGTTGCGACCTTCCTGATCTCATTTCTCGTGATCACCTTCTTGTTTGCGGCCATTTACAAGATGCTTCCCGCCGTTCGCTTGCAATGGAGCGATGTAGCGGTGGGGGCGTCTGTCACTTCGTTGCTTTTTACGATTGGCAAACAGCTCATCGGGCTATATTTGGGAAAAACAAGCTTTGGCTCGACCTATGGCGCGGCCGGTTCCCTCGTCATCGTCCTGGTGTGGGTGTACTATTCGGCGCAGTTATTTTTTCTCGGCGCTGAATTCACAAAGGTGTATACGAAGACCTTCGGGTCTCAATTTGCGAGGCAGTTCGAGCGTGTCCCCCCTAAACCCGACAACGTCATCATCGATCCCTCAACGAATGAGCCGACCACGGGTGAACAAAAAGGAAATGTTTTGGGCAGCATGTTGTAAGTGTCCATGCGGACCAAAACGTGATTGCCGATATCCTCGTGCATTCAATCAGTTCCATTCTAAGGATAACGTCCAAAGGGTGGGCACCAATTTCGAGGTCCTCGTGGCATCGGCGACCTGATCGAAGATCGTTGCGTGGTGTGGTGCGCAATTATTCCGTCCAGGCGGTAATCGCTAAACTGTCGCGAGGTCTGGATGTGTGATCCTGAGCGATTATGCCGATGTCAGCGGGTTGCTCATCGAGCCTCGTTCATCTGTTCCAGAGCATTCGCCAAGTGCTGGTCGATCTTTCTCGACTGCTGCGCTCCTGACCACTAAATCCCGTAGCGGACTGGCGGCCGAAAACCTGTTCCTGCGCAAGCAACTGGCTCTGTTTCAAGAACGTCAGGTTAGACCTCATCTTGCGACCGATGCTACCAGATGGCTCCTGGTCTTCCTGGGCAAGTTCTTCGAATGGCGAAGGGCCCTCATCCTGGTCAAGCCGGAGACCCTCCTCCGTTGGCACAGGAAAGGTTTCCGCCTATTCTGGCGCCGGAAGTCCAAGCCGCGCAAGAGGCCCAGACTTCCCGCTGATCTCCAAAAGCTCATCCGCACCATGGCCGCCGACAATCCAACGTGGGGCGAGGCAAGGATTGCCGACGAACTGCGGCTCGAGTTGGGCCTTCGCGTCTCGCCGAGAACGGTCCGGAAATACCTGACCGGTGGATCTTCGTCGGGGCGCACGCCCGATCTCACGCAGCGATGGCTGACCTTCGTGCACAACCATGCGCGGGCGATCGTGGCATGCGATTTCTTCGTGGTCGTAACGGCGACCTTTCGCGTCCTCTACGTGTTTGTGCTCATCGAAGTCGGGACACGCAGGATTGTGCACTGCAATGCGATGGCTCATCCGACGGCGGAATGGACTCTGCAGCAATTCCGAGAAGCCATTCCCGGAGAGCACCCTTACCGTTTCGTGATTCATGACCGCGATAGAATCTATTCAAGGGACATGGACGCGGCTGTGACGGCGATGGGTGTGAAGGTGCTGCGGACGCCGGTGCGGTCTCCGCGGGCGAATTCTGTGTGCGAACGACTCGTGGGCACGATTCGTCGTGAGTGCCTGGACTTCTTGATTCCGTTCAGCGAGCGTCACTTGAGGCGCATCCTTCTTGAATGGGTGACGCACTATAACCAGGGGCGTCCTCACAAGAGTCTTGGACCTGGCGTTCCGGAACCGATTCACCGACACCCCTGACTGCGAACCGACACCGCCTTCCGGACAATTACATCGTGCGTGCCAAAGCTGTTCTGGGCGGACTCCATCACGAATATCGGTTAGAGAAGATGGCCGCATGACGCTCGGACGGAATATTTGCGCAGGACAGGGATCGCGGTGATAAATTGAAGGGACGATTCACGCATTAGCCTGCGACAGGGCGGCGATTCGGTAGGTTCCGTGTTGTTGCCCCGAGCTGTTCTTGGCGAACGATTTTACCGTTCCCGGAGCTGGCCATTGAGCGAGGGAGACGGCAAGAACCTCGCTTACACAACCGAATCACTGCCCTGGTCTCAGTGTCAAGGTACGGACCTCGCTTCCCTGCCGCCGTCCTCCTTCGGTCCGCGATTCGGAAGGCAAACAGCAAAACCCTCCCTCGGTCCCTGGCATACCCTAAAGTTGCATGCAAGTGCATGACCATTACCATTTGGCGGTTTTCAGAAAAAGGCACCTTGCTTTCAAGATCGAAGAGAGGAAGCCTGTAGCATTCATGCACGCCCGATCCACCGCATCCGGCAATTTTTGCCTTCCCTTGTCTATTCCACTCTCGAAAGCTCTTCGGCCGCAGGCCCGTTGACAACTTTGCCGGTCTTTTCAAACCGGGACCCATGGCATGGACAATCCCAAGTTTTCTCGGTCGAATTCCAGGCGACGATGCACCCCAAATGTGGGCAGACGGCCGACCGCTCGTGTAGTTCACCTTTAGAATCCCGATATACGGCGAGCTTCGATAAGCCACGTCGAACGACGGCCCCCGAGCCACGGCCTATCTCTTTGACGGAGCCCACTTCCCCCGGCGTCACATAGTCGCCAAACTGCGCCACGACATTAAGATTCTCTCTCGCGAACCGCGGTGACGCCCGCAGCGAAATGCGAGAAGGATCGTAAAGACTTTCCCAGTCGTTCTTCCTTCCCAAGATCAGATCTGTGAGGAGAATGCCTGCGATTGTGCCATGCGTCATGCCGTTTCCGGAGTCGCCGGTTACGACGTAGATATCTTTGTCGCCCGGATTTCGTCCAATAAATGCGAGACTGTCGACGGGCTCCATCACCTGACCAGACCAGCGGAATTCCGTCTCGCCAACCACAGGAAAACGTTCTCGCGTCCAGGCTTCCAGTCGGCCAAATCGTTCGCCCGCATCGTCAGCCTGCCCTGTCTTATGGTCCTCACCACCGACGAGGAGGACTTCATGCTTCAGTTCCTTTTGAAGACGGACATAGTGATATGGATCGGACGTGTCCCAGTAAAGAGCTCTCGTCACCGATTCCCTCGGCACCCGCATTCCGACAACATAGGTACGATACGCCGCCTGCTTCGTGTGGATTGCAACCCAATCATTTACCGGACTGTTCGTTGCTACGACGATGGCTCCACAGGAAACCACTGGACCTTGTGTAGTTGTCACTTGGCAGTGCCGCCCGCCCTTAAACTCTTCGGCGTGAGTCTTATTGAAGATGCGCCCGCCTTTTTCTTCGATCGCGCTGGAGAGACCATCCAGATAACGAAGTGGGTGAAACTGTGCTTGGTGGGGAAATCGAAGACAGGGCCCTGTGTCGAATTGTTCCAGGGGCGCGCGCTCGACTCGCTTCACTTCTTTCAATCCCGCGCGGTGCGTCGCTTCGAGTTCTTCATCCAGAACGGCGGTTGACTCTCCCGGCGGGGCGAAAAGATAACCATCCAGCCGTTCAAACTCGCAAGCGATTTTTTCCTTACCCACGATCGCTTCGAATCGGCTGATAGCTGCCGTGTGGCTTTCGGCCGCCAGGCGAGCGCCCTTTTCTCCGTGCACCTTTTCGAGATCAGAGTAACGATCGTCGAGTGCATTGACGAGGTGGGCAGTGGTTCGTGACGTTTCCCCGCCGGCTATTGGTCCATCGTCGAGAACGACAACCGACATGCCCTCGCTGGCCAACATATAGGCAGTAGTCAGCCCGGAGATCCCAGCACCGACAATACATACGTCCGCTACCCGATTCGCCGTGAGCGCCGGTCGTGCCCGTATATCGACTCCTGCCATCCAAATAGAAGTTGTCGATCCCGACCCTGTTCTCATTGGCTCGCTCCCAGCCGTTATTATCTCAGCCTGTATCGCAGGCGCGCTCTTGTCGCATTTCATGAAGTGCGATTTTGCCATCGAAAATCTCACTCCACTGGTGGCCAGAGTACCGTCGGCGTTGTAGGTGTAGCCGGTGGTGCCGGTCTCCGGCCGGGTTTCGCTCGACAGGTGCTGCGTAGTTGGATCTTAAGCGAAGGTGCGTGTCTGCGTACGCGAACCGGTGATAGGCGGCCTGGCGTTTCTTCGTGTTGCTCTTGTTGGTTGGGCTTCATCGCTGTCCTGTCGAACGTTGAATTCAACGCGACTCGGCCCGGGTGGCGAAACTCACACATTCTCTCCAGTGGGGTCGGGCTTTTGTCCTTCTTCAGGACAAGGCCGCCACCATCATCAATACCGGGCCATGCTCCATTGCGGGAAAAAATGCTCCAGGGGGTTTATGGGCCTTGGCTGCCGAGTCACGTTGTGGCTCAGATTCTAACGCCGACGCAAGGGCCCGGCCCCCTGCCAGAGTTTCTGGTTCGCCGAAACCATCCCGAGGGGGTGGCATCCTGCTCCGCTGACGCCGACTGCACAACCGGGCGGTTTTGTGCCAAGAACGCCTCGGTGGTTTACTCAAATACTACTGCGGTGCCGCATGAATTCTTTGACCAGAAAGGGGTGAAAACCGTTAGAGCCCTGGGCCATTTTGGACGTTGCGCGCTATGGCCCGTTGCTCTATTGCAGATCGAATCACGCCGCAAACGAATTCATCCAGACCCATTCCGGCGGGCCGTGAACCGGCAGAAGTGATCAGCAAATCAATATCTGATTGGTCAGGAGGCTGTTTGTTGTTGATGGCCGTCAGAACGCGCAGAGAAACCGTCAAAAGCTCTAAACTCTCCTTCATGGCTCGACACTCCCGCAACAAAATGGGAGCCATCCGGTCTTGGTTTAGACGCCCTTATGCGTGACAAGTATAACTCAGTTGCAGCCCTCAGGCGGTCGCCGGGCGTTCATCAGGACGAGGATGCCGAGCGGATCACCGTCCTCCCTATGTCGACGGGATGAAGCCGAAGTCGAACAGGAACATCATGGTTTCGGGCATGGTTTCGGGCGGTAGGCCGCCAAGTGATCGCCATTCCTACCCGAAGTAATACTGGCCTCCCGCTCGCCGGCCCATCTCCCTCTCGCTGGATGTTCCGACGGAGAGTGAGCTCTTTTGCAGCCGCGCGGGAAGCCAAATGAAGATCGGAGCGTTGGTTCCGGATCGCTTACGGAACCAAAATTGCTGACGAAGTTCAGGAGGGAATTTCTATGCCTGACAAGAGAACCCTGGAACTGGCTAAGAAAGACGCGCAGGAAGGCAAGGCTCCTTCCACGCAAGCTGGAGAATTCGTTCGGGAAGAGATAGAACATGTCCGCGAAGGCAAACATGGTGCTCGATCCGCGAAGCAAGCGATCGCAATCGGGCTCTCGAAGGCCAGGCGTGCGGGAGTGAAGTTACCACCACCGGAGAAGGGCAAGGCTTCAGAGAGGACGCGGATTCAGGCGGCGCGTAACTGTGCACAAGGGCAGATATCACCAGGACGGGCGACATCACCGACGAGATCGCGCGCGGTCACAAAAACTCTTCAACGCGAAGGTAAGCACGCAGCGTCGCATATAGCCCCAAGCTCACGCAAGCGCCCGGAAGCGCGGTACGCCTAGCCGAAGCCGCGCGGCCCAGAAAGCTGTTGGCACGAAAGGGAAAGCCGGGTTGAAACGTGCCGCGCAAAAGGCCGCTCGCACTCGGGCACGCGAACGTTAACGAGGCTCTTGCTTCGCCAAACGGAGATTCCGCCACTTCCTGCCGCTGGACTCCGGCTCGAAACTCGTTAGATACCAATTCCGCCTCTAGCTAGTGCTCTCATTGTGGGCTCGTATCTAGCGTCAGCGTCCAAGTTGTTTTATTTTGACTTTGCTTCACATCCGCGCCAGCCGGAGCAGCTTGTCCTTTACCAACTCCCGGAACGTCTCATTGTTGCCATCAGCGATTCCTTCAACCTCTTCCGTGGACAGAGGGAGGCTCTTGTCTGCGTCCGGCATGTGGGACCTCAACTGGTAGTGATTGGGATCTATCTCGCTAAGTTCGAAATTTGGCCTCGTCCGAGGAATTTGTGGGTAACTTTGATCGACGAAGGGCCCCCAGGCATTCGCCAACCCGCTGGTAGATCGAGCGTTCAGTAATTGTGCAAGCTCGCAGAAGCCGTTGCTTCTTTCATAGATAGGTTTTTTTGACTCGTGCGGCATCCTGGATCGCACGCATTGATCTATCCCTTGTGTCGTCGTCGGGTGTTTTTCCCTCCCGATCACGCTGGTGTCGCTTGTTGCTTTACGACGCCAAAGCTAAGGTCCTCTCAGCCTCAGCGGATTTTCCTGTAACGCCCACCACAATCGGGACCGTAGTTAAGATACCGAAGCCAAGCAACGCCCATCCTGCGCCCCGTCGCTGATCCTTGTTGAGTTTGTCGGAAATCAGCAAGCCAATGCCAGCGCCCAACGCAACGCGAGTACCTGCGATCAGGATGATCTCAGGGATTGTTAGAGTTTTCGCTTTCATACGCTATGAGACTGCAAGCCTGTCGCCAATAGCAATGGATGCCAATCGGCGTTTTGTGATGGACTGCACCCAACTGGCGGTACTGGCAAGATGAGATGAGCGTGCTCGTTCACTACCACTGCAACGCGCTTGCACGCGTTCGCCCCAATCGAAGAGTTTGGGCCAGATAGCTTACGCTCTCTTCTGAAGGGCGAGACGAAAAACGCACTGGCCTATGCGACAGACGGTTCAGCGGTGGCTGCAATGGACCGAAGCTGAGCGGTCCGCAGCTTCCAGCGCAGCCGCTCGGTCTTCTTCCGCGGCCTAGGCGGCACACTGCCGATCGCCTCGCACACCATGCGCCGATGCACGTCCAGCTTCTTGGCCACGCCGGCAGTCGTGCCGCTCCCAAAACTCGTACTCTCGACGGATCTGTTCGAACAACTCCACCTTGGCTCTCCAGTCCAACGAGTCTCCTCCGTTCGGGCTTCGCCCGAATCAGAGTACCCGTTCGTCGCTGGGTGGGCCAAAACGAAATGCCGAACTGCGCCGAATTAGAATACCGAAATCAGGACCTGAGCGCGCTCTGCCGTATTCTGCCGATCGAGGCAAGAAGTTTGTGAGTCGCCAAGCTCTCGACGAGTTGAAACAGCAGATTCCTCTACTGGACTATCTGCAGGCGCGTGATTGGCAGCCGGCCCGACAGCCACGTATGGTGTATCATTGCGGGGGAATTTTCCAATGTTTCACGCTGCATCGGCAAGTTTCGCAGCACTCTCGCCAGGCAGTCCTGGCGCTCTCAGCTTCCGGGTCCATTTCTGGGTGACCCAGTGAGCGCCGGAGAGGCCCGGCGCTCATAGCTTGAAAGCACTATTACAAGAATTGCTACATCCCGTGCATCCCGCTCATGGAGCTTGACCTGAAGAAGAGGAAAAAGTTGGAGCCAACCTCGATCGCCCTGCCGGCTGCTTCCACGTCGTCCATTATCTTCGACGAGGTGATGCCGCTGCTTCCATCCGCTGCCGGCCAGTCGCTCTGACTCACCACCAGCACCGGCCTGACTTCCCACCAGATGGGTCCGGTATTAACGCGGGAATTGTCGACCACATGACTGTGATTCGGGGTTGGCACGAAGATCGGCGCTGTCAGAGGATTGGGGCCCTTGCCCAGCGCCGCCAGCGTCACGGACAGGTCGACTGAGGAAGCGTGCATGGTGCACGTGCCGGGCACGGGATGGCGCTTCTATCAAGGGAGTGAGTGTCACCATTGACGACAATCGGCTTATCCAAAAGGGAACGATCCACAGGCAAATTGATTTGCCATTCGAAATCGAGGCTTCACTCTCGGCCACAGAGGATGGCAACATCCGCGTGCACGCCGACAAAATCAGAGCCGGTCACATTCCGGTCAAGGGCTTATTGCATTTCTTGGGAGACGACCTTGCGAAATTAGTTAAGCACAATGCTGAGCGAGGAATGAAGATCGTGGGCGATGACATTATCCTGATTCCACGAACACTAACGCCGCCTCCCCACCTCGAAGGTCGCGTCACTCGCGTCAGCATTGCAGGCGGCAAAATCATCCAGTTCTTCGATTCCGGCCGCCACACAGCGGCCCTCAGTCCCCCCTTTCGATCGGCGGCATACATCTACCATCGCGGCGGCATCCTCCAATTTGGAAAGTTAACCATGCATGATGCCGACCTTGAAATTGTGGGGGATCGGCCGGGCGTTTTCGAGTTCTTCCAGCGCGAATATCAGAAGCAACTCGTCGCCGGCTATTCGAAGAACACCCCGGCTAACGGTCTGGTGGCTCACATGGTTGACTATTCACGCTTTCGGCCGCCTCGAGCGTATTTGGATCAGCCTCGAAATCAGCGGTAACGCGACAAGACGTACGTTAACAGTTCACGTCGATACAACGCGAGCGCAAAGGGGGGATAGCCAGGCCGACAAACGGGAACAGAATTCCCTTGGCGGGCCTCTTCTGAACGCTTCCGCAAGTCTGGCGAACAGCGATTTGCCTGACGGCGGATGCCCGGCTAACCACATCCGGAATCGACGAGGCGGTATGCGCAGAAGAAACGAGGACCCTTTGGACGCATTCAAAAGACGGTGAGCGAATGGAGCGACGATGTAGCGGCTTATCGTGATAACGAGATCGGCGCGACGCGCGTTTTTCGCCTCCAACCGGGCGTGAAACGCCATATTAGCCCTCGTGATGCCGGTTTCAAAACGGACTGCGTCGCCGAGGCTCTTCTTGGATAGACAGGTCCGCGGTGAGGTGGAAGCTGAAGAAATCCGGGATCGACGCATAGCAGCACTTACTCCGCAAGACGTTCGCGCCGGCTATTGGTATGAGATTGTGCTCAGCGATACGGCGGGGCCCTTGCACCAGAAGGACAGCGGAAAGACGATCCACGCCGAAGGTCGGGAAGGTGCGCGTGAGGGCGAAGGGCTTCGTAACTGTTTCGACTCCGGCTTCGCCCATCCGGAGCGGCGGGCTGAAGCCTACCAGCGGAAGGTTTTCTCGGGCGCGGTACTGCTTGATGGGGTGTGGCTCGCCCGCAAGCGCCAGGGGCGACAACGGGTTCAAAATTCGCGAGCGTGAGAATCCAGCATGCGAAGTTCGACCCTGTAATCGAACCCTTTCGGTTCCCAGCGCTGGACCGAGGCACGACCAACGAAGCCTGACTTTGCAGTATTTACAACCACGACGGTTCCAGCAGGAACTGCTTTTTCCGTCTCGACCACCGTTTCAAATTCGCCAACCTCGATAGCACGAGCGCACACGTGACGCTGTCCGTTGTTTGAATCGTGCCAGTAAAGTTGTAGTCGGGCGTTGGCAGGAATATGTTTCTGGAATCCCTGGGCGTCGGTGGGCTGAGCATGATTAGGTTCCTCCTGCTCTTCCAGATCTGGGAATGCCTCCTCGCCCCGAACTGCTGATCCGCTCCAAACCAACATGGCCCTGATTCATGTGCAAGCGCGCTGCCATCGGAGTCGGCACTTAACTCCTTTATTCACAATAGGGCTGTACCGGTTGAGCTAACGGATATCTAACCTTGTCACCCGGTTGCGCCAGACTGTCACGTGTTAACGAGAGTTGAATGGACGGCCACCTATGTTTTCGGCAAAATGGAGTTGGCCCATCTTATGAGCGCACTTTTCAACTCCGACGCCTCACAGGACTCTCGGCCGATTAGTGCAGCACCCACGGCCCCGCCGTCCCCTAAAATTGACTGGCACGAGGCTCGCAGCGAATATGACCAAAGCGTCGCCGATCTGCTCGCCGCGATTCAACGGTGTAGCACGTTGGCACTGAGCGACGCGGAGAAGTGCCTTTTGATCGAGACCGCGCGCGAGCGTGAGCAAACGGCTTTCGCCAGATACAAACGAGCCCTGGATGCGAGTTGAAGCTGTCCCAAGTGCGTCGCTTTGGTGCGCTCAAGCCTTATCGGAACTAATGAAGCAAGATGGTTCCATCGGCGGGAAAGATTTTTCACCCGAAATTCGTTCTGCTGAAGCAGCGGGGGGTAGAGCGCCAGCAGATAGCGGCGCGGCTCGATCAACTTGCGTTGTGAGCCTATGTTTCCGTCTGGGGATATAATCGATCATGCCTGGCTGGCAGCGTCCGCGCGGGAGGGCTCGCTCCTTCCTATTCGGGAGCCAGCCGGGCCGGGTTTTCCTATGAACTTCACGTTTTAGCCAATGAGCCTGCGCTTCCGCCGCTCCCTTCGAATCGTGCCCGGCTGCCTGTTTCTACCTTGGGTTTGCACGTGAAGACCGAACGGAAAAGTACAGTGGAAAGAGACATGCGAGTGGGAATGCCGGAACAGCTGAGGAATGCGGAAACAGTCTGTAATGCCGAGCGAGAAACTGCTTTTTATCGTGCTCGTGCTGATGCTCGGACTACTGGCTATTCGCATGATCTGGAACGTACTGCCGAAATGAAGCCTAGTGATTTCCGCGGCGACGAGGAATAGAATGGGCGTGTACTCTCCCATGGCCCGCCCGGATAGGAGCGCGAAGATGGGATACGGACTTGCTGGTGCCGTAATTGGCGCGATTCTCATTCGGACGTTCGTTCTGATGAGAAAACGGGTTGCCGCGCGCGAGCA
>Ga0310810_10000111_pt1 | contig 84789 bp, 74 predicted proteins | sample NCmetagenome_FD_207641 | JGI IMG/M metagenome (GOLD analysis project Ga0310810, IMG submission 207641) | Soil microbial communities from experimental microcosm in Duke University, North Carolina, United States - NC | ecosystem: Engineered > Artificial ecosystem > Soil microcosm > Unclassified ... | reverse complement strand
AAGCAGGATGAGGATCAGTAGCTACAGTTTAGTGGTCGAGAGAGACGAAGATCGGTTCAAGGAGAAAGCATGAAGCAAACAGCGATAGTCGTGACCCTGGTGATGATCACGATGGTGGGTGCGAGCGCTCAGCAACCGGCCCCGGCGGCCCCGGCCCCCGCGGCTGCCGGGCAGGCGAACGCCGCGCAGCCGGCAACACCGCCACAAGGTAAACGTCCGCCCCAGGCCAAAACCCAGCCTGAATTCGATGCCTACAAAGCGGCCATGGCAAACAGCAACGATGGCGCGGCGATGGAAAAGTCGGCTGACGAATTCGCAGCAAAATACCCCGACAGCGAAGTCAGAATTTTGCTCTATGAAGCGGCTATGCGGGCGTATCAATCCGCGAACAATGCCGACAAAATGATGGATATGGGGCGCAAGGTTCTGAAGCTCGATGCGGACAATCCCGAAGCGCTGGTGGGGGTTGCCCAGGTGCTGGCAGAGCGCACCCGCGATACTGATCTGGACAAGGACCAGCGTTATGACGAATCTATCAAGCTGGCACGGCACGCCCTGGAGACCATCGATACTGACCTGGCGATTCCGGCGGGCACTCCACAGGACAAGATTGACAGTTACAAGAACTTCATGCGTTCGAATGCAAACTATGTGATCGGCACGGTCCTCTACAATCAGGATAAATTTGCCGATGCCGAAGCCGCCTTCCATAAGGCAATTGACATCTATCCGTCGCAAGCCGATCCGCTAGTTGTTTTGCGGCTGGCATTAGCGCTGGATAAGCAGGAAAAATATCCCGATGCGCTAAAGTATGCCGACCAGGCAGTCACCATGACCCAGGACAGTTCTCAACTGGGGCAGATGGCAAGGAAGGAACGCGAGCGGCTGGCGGCATTGACCCGGTCAAGCGCGCCACCGCCGGCCTCGAATACCTCGCCGCAGAAGAATTAGGAGGCTGAACAAATCGGCGGAAGGGAGGAGACCGCCCAGTCATGCCTCATGCGATGAAATCCATCGACCATTCCGGATTGGAATCAGCACTCGCCTACCCTTTTTCGCGTCCTGATCTTCTCATCCAGGCCCTGACTCACAGTTCCCAGGCGCGAGAGATGGAGTCCTCGCAGGCTGGAGAAGGCAAACGGGTCCCTGACAATGAGCAACTTGAGTTTCTGGGTGACGCGGTTCTTGCTCTTACTACCACTGAAGAATTGTTCAATCGATATCCCGGATTCAGTGAAGGCGAGCTTTCAAAATTGCGAGCGCACCTGGTGAGTGAGCGCCACTTGATCCGGGTAGCGCAGGAACTGCAGCTCGGGCGTTACCTCAGGCTGGGGCGTGGCGAGGAGAAGAGCGGTGGGCGAAACAAAACGGCTTTGCTGGTCGACGCGTTCGAAGCTGTGCTGGGCGCGGTTTACCTGGATGGAGGCATGGAACCGGCGAGGCGAATGGTGCTGCAGTTCGTAGTCACTCCTGAACTGGAGCGCATAGCTCTGAACGGTCAGAGCCTGCCGCTTACCGATTACAAATCCGCCCTTCAGGAACGCCTGCAAGCCGTAGGAAAATCACAGCCCACCTACGTCATGGTGAAAGAGCAAGGCCCGGAGCACAATAAGGTATTTACGGTCGAAGCTCGCCTCCACGCCGCCAACAATGGCGGGCCAGAGTTTGTTGGCCGGGCGGAAGGTTCAACTAAGAAGAATGCCGAACAGGAAGCGGCGCGGCAGGTTTTGGAGTATCTCGCCACCGTCCCTCCCGTTCCATTGGAGCGAGCCCGGCGCAAAGAAGCGCGCAGCCGAAGCGGAGTATGACCAGTAAGCAGGACTCGGCGGGATCTCTCCAGTCATTGTTGGGGACAGTCGTAATCGCCGTTTTCGTCATCACGTTCATCGTGCAGGCGTTTCAGATTCCCTCCGAGTCGATGGAGAATACTCTGTTGATCGGCGACTATCTGCTGGTGGACAAGCTGCGCTACGGAGCAGGGCTGCCGCAAGCCTTGATGCCGTACCGCACCATCCAGCGCGACGACATTATCGTGTTCCGGTATCCGGTACATCCGACGCAACACTTTGTTAAACGGGTGATCGGGCTTCCTAATGACAGAGTGCGATTAATCAACCGGCGGGTATACGTGAATGGCAAGCCCTTGCAGGAGAGCTACGTGCGATACAGCTCTCCTACCCACGATATGTTCCGGGATGAGTTTCCTCGATTGGATATCCCCGCTACCGGCCTGGAAGGAGACTGGTGGCTGCAGATGAGAAAGCTGGTGGAAGACGGAGAACTGATCGTTCCCGCCGGGCATTATTTTGTGCTGGGAGACAACCGCGACGAGAGTTCTGACAGTCGATATTGGGGCTTTGTGCCGCGGGAGAACATCATTGGCCGGCCGTTATTGATCTACTGGTCGATCAGGAGTACGGCGGAGGAGCCGGCAGACAGTACCACTCCCGGAGATAAACTTTTTCGTTTCGCGTACGCGGTTACCCATCTGTTCCAGATCACCCGCTGGGACAGGACTTTCCGCGTGGTGCGTTAGGTCCTGGAGTTTCGAACAGAAAGAGAAAAGATTGCCGAAAACCGACAAGAAGAAAGACGAAAAAAAACAAGACGAGAAGCCGCGCGAAACCACCGTGGAGTTCCTGGCCTCTCTGGCCGGGGTGTTGGTGACTGGATTATTCATCATCACCTTCATCGTGCAGGCCTTCGAAATTCCTTCCAGTTCAATGGAAAACACGCTGCTGATCGGGGATCACGTGTTCGTAAACCGTGAGCAGTTTGCGCCTCCCACCCCGTGGGCAAAATTTGTGCTGCCATATCGCGACGTGCGACGAGGAGATATCGTGGTTTTCCTGTCGCCGGCGCAGCCAGGTCTGTACGTAGTGAAACGGGTCATTGGTGTTCCGGGCGACCGCATTCACTTGCGCGACGGAGTTGTGTACCGCAACGGCCAGAAAATGGACGAGCCATACGTCATTCGCAGCGCGGGTGACTCTAACCCCTATCGTGACAACTTTCCCGCGGTCCCGCCACCATCCGATTTCAGCAACGTCAACCCCGCTTGGCAGTTGACCATGCCGCAACACATCCAGGGCGAAGACCTGGTCGTGCCTGAGAATAGCTATTTCGGAATGGGCGACAATCGCGATGTCAGCCTTGATAGCCGGTTCTGGGGTTTCATACCGCGGGAGAACGTGATCGGCAGGCCTATGTTCATCTACTGGTCGTTCGAGACGCCGCGTGACCAATACGAGCGCACCGAGGCCAGCGAGCGGCTCAAATTCCTGGCGCATGTGGTGCTGCACTTCTTCGATCAGACCCGCTGGCGTCGGACCCTAAGGTTTGTGAATTGAGACTTCTACGTTCCAGGCGCGGGCTGGCCCTGACCGCAGGCGTGATTTTCTTAGCCTTGTGCCTGGTGCGACCCGGTGCGCAAGGCATGCGAAGCCGGATCGTCAGCCGTATCAGCTCTGCTTTGGGTCGTCCGGTCGAAGCTTCTTCGGTCAGTCTGCGATTTCTGCCGCGTCCCGGCTTCGAATTGAAGCAGTTCGTCGTCCGTAATGATGCGCGCTTCGGCGCCGAGCCTGTGCTGCAGGCCCCCGAAGTTGCGGCCGTGCTCAGGGTGGGGCCCTTACTTCGCGGGAAGTTTGAAATCGCGCGGCTCAGCTTTAGTGAGCCCAGCCTGAATCTGGTCCGGAATAAAGACGGCAGTTGGAACGTAGCCGCACTGGTCGAGAAAACCGGCCAGTCCATTCCTGCCAGCGGCAATAAACCAAGCCTGTTTCCATACATCGAGGCATCTGACGCCAGAGTAAATTTCAAAGTCGGCCAGGAAAAAAAGCCGTTCGCCCTGGTGAACGCGGATTTCGCCCTCTGGCAGGATCCCGACTCAGCCTGGGGCTTGCGTCTGAAAGCACAGCCGGTACGGGCCGACTTCAATCTGAGCGATACCGGAACAGTAAAGATTGAGGGTAGCTGGAAACCAGCCGCGACCCTGCGGCAAGCGCCCGTAAAGTTTCAAGTTTCCTGGACGAATGCACAGCTCGGACAAGGAACCAAGCTGTTGCTCGGCAGCGACAAAGGGTGGCGGGGAGAACTGCGCCTGAGTGCTGACCTTAGCGGTACGCCAGACAATCTGGCGATTCAGGCGGAAGCATTGGTCAACGATTTCCGGCGCTACGATATCGCCACGGGAACCTCTCTGCGCCTGGGGGCCAAATGCGGCGCGCACTACAGCGTCAGCACACAAACTTTTGGGAACGTTGCTTGCTTGGCGCCCGTCGGAGATGGTCAGATCGTGCTGAGCGGGAATTTCAAAGCCACAGAGCCGATTTACGATCTCACGCTTTCAGCCCAAAGCATTCCCCTGCAGTCACTGGCGAATCTAGCGAGTAAGATCAAAAGAAATCTTCCTCAGGATCTCACTGCCTCCGGCAACCTGGAAGCTGATCTCACGTTTAGCAGATCCAGCGATGGCGAAACCGGCTGGACAGGGGGTGGGCAAGCTGTAAATGTGCAACTGGCGTCGCAGACAACGCAAGGGCGCGTATATCTTGACGCTATACCATTCACAGTCACTTCGGCAGCGGCGCTCTCCACCAAGCGCCTGAAAGATCGTGTGCCGCATGCAGCACCGCATCTGGAAGTAGGCCCTGTTAACCTGGAACTCCCCAGAGCCGGACTGACCACCATAAAGGGAGTGATCGATCGCAACGGATACGATTTCCAGCTCCAGGGCCCGACCGACATTCCCCATTTGCTGCGGGCTGCGAAAACTTCAGGCTTCTATGCACCGCCCATGGTTGCAGAAGGGCAAGCTGATGCTGACTTGAAGGTGGCGGGAAGATGGGCGGGATTCGCCGCTCCGCTGGTAAGCGGGCGGCTTCAACTGCGGGCAGTGCGTGCGCTAGTCCGAGGGATCAAAAAGCCGCTCGAGGTCTCTTCCGCAACCGTGGAATTAGATACCGATGAAGTGCGCGCGCTGAACTTCACCGGACAGTTTGGAGGCAGTCTCTGGCGCGGCAATGCGACGATTCCACGCCATTGCGATGGAGGCAGGGTTTGTCCGGTTCGCTTCGATCTGTATACCGAAGAAATTCATACCGATGCGATCTGGCGAGCATTTGATGGGACCAGCGGCGAGCCATGGTATAAAGCTTTGTATTCGCAGAAGTCCGCGCCCTCTTTTCTGGCAACCATGCACGCAGATGGAAGAATCTCCAGCAAGAAAATGAGTTTTCCGCATTTGACTCTCACCCAGGTCTCTGGCCGCCTGAAGATAGACGATCGCAAGCTCTCAATTACTCATCTGTCGGCCGAGGCGCTCGGAGGACAGCACATTGGCGAATGGTCGGCCGATTTCAACCCGCGCCCTCCGGTGTATAGCGGATCAGGAACGCTGGACCATGCCTTACTCGGGCATCTGTCAGCAGCCATGAATGACGACTGGGTGCAGGGTACGGTGAGTGGAACATACCGCGTCACTGCCGCAGGGTGGAAGCTCAGTGAGGTGTTGAAGTCGGCGGTGGGCGAGGCGGGCTGGGAGGCGCGCAATGGGCTTCTCACCCACGTTATTTTGAGCCAGAACGAACCGCTGCGGTTCGAAACCTTCAGCGGAAAATTGCTGCTGCGGGATGGCGAGTTCGAAGTCGTAGGGAGCAAACTTCAGAGAAGCGATGGCATCTATCGGGTAAGTGGAACTGCTTCCATGGGAAGGGTGCTGAATCTGAAGCTGATTCGTGAAGGTGGACATGGATTTTCTGTGACTGGTCCGCTGAATGATCCACATGTTGTTGCCGCCACCCTACCCGACACTCAGGCCGCGCTAAAACCATGAAGGCGGTTGCGGTATTTCTCTTTTTAACGTTTTGGTTTTCTCACTCCTCCTCTACTCAACCAACGGGCCGAGCTATGCAGAAGAAGCTTGACCATGTGCAGGCAAACGCGCAACTGGCGCACCCTGATGCTTCGCCCACCGAATTCAGCGAAGAGGAAGTGAACGCGTACGTCAACTCAGGCCAAGTGCGACTTCCTGCAGGAGTGAAATCGGTCAAGTTCCGGGGCGTGCATGGAGCGGTCACCGGCAATGCGCGGGTGGATTTCGACCAATTGAAGGCGGGCCGCGGCTCAGTCAATCCCATGCTTTCCATCTTCAGCGGAGTGCATGACATTCAAGTTGACGCGCATGCTTACGGTAGAAACGGCCGCGGATTCGTTCAGGTAGATACAGTTGCGCTTGATGGTGTGGAGATTCCTCGGTTCGTGCTTCAGCTGTTCGTGCAGAAATATCTGCAGCCGAAGTACCCGGAGGTTGGCCTAGATTCGCAGTTTGCGCTTCCCGACCGCGTGGACACGGCAGTAGTTGGGCAGCACAAGCTGGCAGTGGTGCAGAAGTAATCGCGCTGCAATTTCACGTAAGGCAGCCGCCCCCGGCTGCCTTAGTCGTGCGAAGCGCGGCAGCTCAGCGTTGGTGGCCCGCACCTCGTAAAACTTTTCCCGGCAACGCCCCGGTCATCTTGCCGCTTTCAATCACCGCTGAGCCGTTGACCAGCACGTATTCCATCCCCTGGGAAAGCTGATTCGGATTCTCGAAGCTGGCGACATCGCGAACGCTTGCCGGATCGAAGATCACAACATCTGCCCACATACCTGTTTTCAGTACGCCGCGATCGGTGAGGCGCATGCGTTGTGCCGCAAGAGCCGACATCTTCCGGATTGCGTCTTCCAGCGAAAGCTTGTGCTCTTCGCGAACATATTTTCTTAGTATGCGAGGGAAAGTGCCGTAAGCGCGCGGATGCGGGTGCTCTTTGCCGAGAATTCCTTCGGGAGAAGCGCCGGAAGAATCGTTATCGAATGAAACCCAGGGCTGTTGCAGCGCCAGTGCTACATCAGGCTCCGACATTCCAAATACCGCGACCCCGGTAAACGCGTTGTCTTCGATTAGAAAATCAAACAGCGCGTCCATAGGGTCTTTGGCCCATATCTTCGCTACTTCGGCGAGCGTCTTGCCCTCGAGAGGCAGCAGCTTGGGATTCTGAACCACGCCGATCAGAATCGACTCCGGCCCCTTGATCTCTTCCCATTCGTTGTCCCAGGTCTCAGAAGAAGTCTCGAGCTCTTTGCGGATGCGCGCGCGAGTGGCAGGGTCTTTCAGGCGTTCGACCAGCTTGCTGGTGCCGCCATCATGCGCCCACGGCGGAATGAAGGCAGAAAAGCTGTTGAACCAGGCAGTGTAAGCGTAGGTGTCGGCGGAGATGTCCATGCCTTGGGCGCGAGCGGCATTGATTTTGGCCACCACATCGGGCATACGTCCCCAGTTATCCTTGCCGGCAACTTTGATATGCCAGATTTCGACCGGAATTTTCGCCTCGTGCCCGATGCGCAGTGCTTCATCAATCGAGGGCAGAATGGCATTGCTTTCATTGCGCATGTGAGTGGCGTAAATACCGCCAAATGGCGCCGCTTCGCTGGCCAGCGCAATCAGTTCCTCGGTCTTTGCGTAGGGCGCTGGAGGATATTCGAGCGAAGTGGACACGCCCACTGCGCCGTCGCGCATAGCCTGCCGAACCAGTTCTTTCATCTTCTCAAGTTGCTGCGACGAAGGCTGCCTATCGTCATCTCCCAGCACCATACGGCGTACCTGGGTAGCGCCTACGTAGCTGGCAAGGTTGATCCCGATCTTCTGCTTTTCAAGCCGCGCAAAATATTCGCCCAGAGTTCTCCAGTCGGCTTTGATCTGAAGGTGCTCGTAAGATTCGCGGTCAGCATTGACGATGGCATCGTTCAGCGGAGCTGCCGAGCCACCCTCGCCCGTGATCTCGGTTGTGATCCCCTGGTAAATCTTGGAGGGCAGACGCGGATCTACCAGGATGGTGAGTTCCGACTGACCCAACATGTCGATGAAACCCGGGGCCACCACCATGCCATGCGCGTCTATAGTCTTAGAACGTGGAGCGCCGCTGAGATTGCCGATGCCTGCGATCTTTCCATCGCGGATGCCGACATCACCGGAATACCATGGCGAACCGGTGCCATCAATGATATGGCCGTTCACGATGACGAGATCGAAAGAAGGTCCGGCAGCGAATGAGGCAGCGGCTGCCAGAACGATTAGCACCATCACAATTTTGTAAGTCCGCATGTTGCTCCATTTCTCAGATTTCAATTGATGCCTGCGCCTTGCAGGCCAACTTCAGTGCCGCGTCGCAGCAGTGCGACACCCAGCACAATCCAGATTGATAATGCCAACCACTCATAGCTGTGGAAATTACCCGGTATACCGGGAATTACTTTCATCAGGACCATGGCGCTTGCCACGCACGCACCTATGACCGCAATGAGCCTTCCGGTCGGCCTTTGCGCAATTCGAAGATACCCGGCACAGGCTGCCAACCAGCCGATAGCGGAAGCCACCGAGCCAACTTCCGAAATTGGAACCAGAATAGCGTCCCCGAGAAACATGCAGACGGCGGTTGCGATTCCCACGCAAATCACCGCCGTGGAAGGCGTGTGATTCACCGGATGAACGTCGGAAAATTTCGCGCTCAGCATACCCCGGCGGCTCATGGCAAAAAACAGCCGGCTGGATGCGACGAAGTTGCCATTGAAGCACTTGACCAGTGAAAGCAGGGCAGCAGCCAGGATCAAGCGAACGATCCATTGCGATCCGGTGGCGCGCTGGAAAGCTGCCGCAGTCAGAAAGTTTGTACCAATCAATTGGCGCCACGGGGATGCGTAAGCTACGGCTGCGATGATGGTGCAATAAAACGCAATCCCAACCACAATCGCCATCGCAATTGCGATAAAGAACCCGCCGCGCCCGAACTCAGGGTTGGCTTCCTCCGCCGCTTTTCCTACCGACTCATAGCCGGTCATGAAATATGGCACGATCTGCAGCACCAGAAAAATGGAGACGAATTTCGAATGCGTGAACAGTGGGGGAAGATTTCCGGCAGAGCCTCGGCTGGCCCCGAATGAAACGAAGATTACGAACAGTGCGAGGGTGCCGAAGGCAGTCCAGTTCTGGAAGCTGGCGGCCAGCCGGATGCCGCGATAGTTAAGCAAGGTGAGCAACGTCGTAAGCGCCAGGCCCACAACCAGCCGGGGCAAAAACACCGCCCTGCCGCCAATCTGATACAGAGGAATGGAATTGAGAATCGGAAAGATATACGCGCCGATGCGGCCGATGGCGACCGCTTCCCACGGGCAAACGATGAAGTAGGCCAGCAGCATCATCCATCCCGTTGCGTAGGAGACCCCACGCGGAAACACCTGAGCAGTGTACGCAACTTCGCCAGAGGCGTCCGGCATGGCGCTAACCAGCTGCCCGTATACGTAACCGATGGGCAGCAGCAGAGCGCCGCCGATTGCGAATCCAACAACGCCACCCAGCACGCCGCCCCGCAGCAGCCAGTCGTCCATTACCACCAGCCAGCCCACGCCCACCATCGTGCCCCATCCCAGTGTGAAGTAATCGACGACGCGAAGCTGGCGGGCCAGTGTGGTCACTTGATTAGAAGAGGCAGAGCAATTCGTAAATGAGATTCGCTGCAAGTAATGATGTGATCTCGCCATTGTCATAAGGTGGCGAGACCTCCACAAGATCGCATCCGACGATGTGCAAGCCATGGAGAGCGCGCACCGCAGAAAGAATTTGCGCGCTGCTGAAACCGCCCACCTGCGGAGTTCCAGTACCGGGAGCGAAGGCAGGATCAACCACGTCGATGTCGAGGGTGACATAGACGTTCCTGTTGCGATGCTTGCGCAGGTGCCGTTTCATCAGCTCAATTCCACCTTCGTGAAATTCCTCCGATGTGATCATCGCGATCCCGTGCTTGCGTGCGAACTCAAAATCATCCTCGGAGTAAACCTGGCCGCGCAGGCCGACCTGCAGCGCACAGCCGGGTTCGAGCAGGCCTTCTTCCACTGCATACTTCACGGGTGTGCCGTGAGAGTGCGGGCTGCCGAAGTAGCCTCCCCAGGTGTCGCCGTGAGCATCAAACTGAATAAACGCCACTGGGCCGAAGTGGCGATGAATAGCTCGCAGGATGGGCAGGAGAATGGAATGATCTCCGCCCACGCAAATGGTGCGCGCGTCAGCGCGCAATACCTCGCCAAGTTGCTCGGTGATTCGCCGGTAAGTATCTTCAATGGAGAGCGGATTGATCGAGAGATCGCCAAAGTCTCCGACCCGCAGCTTCTCGAATGGATCGACCTTCAGCACCGGGTTCCAGGGGCGAATCATGGCCGACTGCACGCGCACGTTACGCGGACCGAAACGCGGGCCCGGGCGGTAAGTTGTGCCGCCATCGAAGGGAATGCCGATCAGCGCCACATCCAGCTCTGAGGGATCGGTGACATGCGGCAAGCGCATGAATGTTGGTATCCCCGAAAAGCGCGGATAAACCAGCGCATCCACTGGCCTCGGATGCGGCAGCTTTCTGGAACTCGCCTTCTTCTTCAGCTTCATAAGGCAGCGAATTATAAAGCATCGCCGCAAGCGGTCGATGCGCTCGTGTGGTAATGTTTTTCGGTTGCCCACTGGGCGAGGTCATTCAATGCCGCGTTACGAATATCGGAATGTCAAGCCCACGCCGGAGGCCGAAAAGCGCTATCTCGCATGGATTGAGCGCCTGGACCGCGAGTTCGAGAATCAGGACCCCGATCGGCGCAGTGAAGTGGTTCGTGAAGAGCTGTCGCAATTGTATCTGGGCAAGCCCTATGGAGTGAATGCGTCTGATTCAGCCGCTGCGCAGGTCGCAATGTACGGATTCGATCCGCGTAATGCCTCGCTCGAGCCGGAATACTACGGCGATGTAGATGCTGCCAGGTATGCTGAGCGCAAACCGCTGATCTGGTTCTGGATGATGTATGACTGTTCCCCCGCGGGCCTGGACCACTGGCTGGGATACCGTGTGCGTTACATGCTGGCGCGGCACATCTTCAAGCATTGCGGCCAGAACGTAAAAATCTTCCACGGCGTCGAAGTCTCCTTCGGATACAACCTGACGGTGGAAGACAATTGCGTGATTCACAAATACGTTCTGCTGGATGACCGGGGAGAAATCATCATTCACGAAGGCTCGTCCATTTCCGATTATGCAAACGTATACTCGCACGCGCACGATCTGAATGACGGCATGATCGTCGACAACCACAGAACTGAGATCGGCCCGCGGGCTCGCATTACATATCACGCGACCGTTCTTAGTGGAGTGAAAGTCGGCGAGCACGGAATGGTTGGCTCAATGGGCGTGGCTTCGAAGAATGTTGAGCCGTTTCACATTGTAGGAGGCATTCCCGCCAAGACCATCAAAATCAAGAACATCGCCCCGCAGGGGTGACATGCGAGGGGTGAACACCGTGTTAGTATCGAGATCAATCGATAATCAGCATTTCGCGCTGAATCGCGCCTGGATTAGGTTCTCGGCTGGTTATCCCATCTGATTTCAGTGACGACACGATCCAACTTGCGCAAACGTGTGCTGAGCGGAATGCGTTCTACTGGGAAGCTGCACCTGGGTAACTTTGTCGGCGCTCTCGACAACTGGGTGCGCATGCAGAACGAGTATGACTGTTTTTTCTTCGTGGCTGACTGGCACGCGCTAACCACCGATTACGCCGACACCTCGCGCATCAAAGTAAACTCGCTTGAGGTGCTGCTCGATTGGCTGGCCGCGGGTCTTGATCCCGATCACTGCACCATGTTCATTCAATCGCATGTCCCGCAACACGCGGAGCTGCACCTTCTGCTTTCGATGATCACGCCACTGGGCTGGCTGGAACGTGTCCCCACGTATAAAGAACAGCGCGACAACATTCAGGAAAAAGACCTGGGGACTTACGGATTTCTGGGCTACCCCGTGCTTCAGGCAGCCGACATTCTGATCTACAAAGGCGATTTCGTCCCGGTCGGTGAAGACCAGGTCCCGCACGTCGAATTGACCCGTGAAATCGCCCGGCGCTTCAACATGTTCTATTCCCGCAAGCGTTCGTATGTTTTTCCCGAGCCGCAGCCTTTGCTCACACCCGCAGCCAAGCTGCCCGGCACTGACGGCCGCAAAATGTCCAAGTCTTACGGCAACACCATTCTTCTCACCGATCCGGAGCCGGTGGTTCGGCAAAAGCTCAAAACCATGGTGACCGATCCGGCGCGCGTGCGGCGGAGCGATCCCGGCAATCCTGACGTGTGCCCGGTCGGAGATCTGCACAAGGTCTTCAGCGACCGCGCCACGCTCGCGAATGTGGATGAAGGCTGCCGGACGGCGGGCATCGGCTGTATCGAGTGCAAGGGCTGGGCTGCGGACGCGCTGGTGAGCATTCTGAATCCCATGCAGCAGCGCCGCAAAAAATATGAGGACAATCCGCGGCTGGCCTGGGATATTCTGGAAGCAGGCTCGGCCCGGGCACGGAAAGTGGCATCCGCGACCATGGACGAAGTACGCGATGCCATGGGTATGTCACTGGAGTATCAGGCCGGGGAGAGCGGGCGGGCGGCGAATTAAGAAATGACCCACGAAGTCTTGAACCAGTCGACGGTTGCCAACTCGGATGCCCATCCTGCAGCCAATTCGCCGAAGAAGAATGAAAGCGATTTTCCTTTCGCGGTCAGTGTTGGCGAGCTTTTTGAAGGCCCACTCGATCTGCTGCTCAATCTGATTCGCAAACAGGACATCGATATTTACGATATCCCGATTGCGCGGATTACCGCACAGTACCTCGCTTATGTCGAAAAGCTTCGCGAGTTAGATGTAAACGTCGCGGCCGAATTCATCTACATGGCTGCGATGCTGATCCATATCAAGTCGAAGATGCTGTTGCCTCGAGACCCATTGGCGACAGCTGAGCAGGATGACCCTCGTGCAGAGTTGGTCAATCGCCTGGTTGAGCACGAAAAGTTCAAGTCTGCGGCGCAGATGCTCATGCAGAAACAACAGATTGAAGACGCGGTGCGGACCAATCCCGCCATTCGCGAATTCATGGAGGCGGAAGGCACCGATCCCGAGATGGCAGCGGATGTAGTCGACCTGGTGAAGACCTTTCAGCAGATTCTGGAGCGCGCTCGCTCACGGCCGCTGATTCAGATCGACGAAGAAACAGTAACCGTCGCGCAGATGATTGAATATCTCCGTCGCAGGCTTTCGCTGGAAGAACGGCCGGTGCATCTGAGGCAGATGCTGGGGGCGATCGAGTCAAGGCAGGCGTTGGTCTGTATGTTCCTGGCGCTGCTTGAACTTGTCCGATTACAGGCGATTCAACTGAAACAGGACCGTTTGTTCGGCGATATCCTTTTGCGCAAACACGATCAGTTTGAAACCGTAATGGCGGGTGTGCGAGACGACTGGCGATAACTTTTATGAGCCTGAAGGCACAACTTGAAGCGATTATCTACGCGGCCGAGAATCCTATCTCGCTCGACCACCTCGTGCAGCTCACGAAAAGTTCCGTGATGTCCGACGGTGCCGCCGATGAGAACCAGGCCCGCTCTCGGATTCGCACGGCGCTAGAGGAGCTGGTGGCGGAGTATGCAACCTCAGCGCACGGGATCGAGATTCGCCAGCTGGCCGGCGGGTACCGTATGTCTACCAAGCCTGAACACCACGATGTGGTGAAAGACTTTGCGAAAAGTTTAAAGCCGCCCATTCGCCTGTCCTTGCCGGCGCTGGAAACTCTGGCCGTAATCGCATACAAGCAGCCGGTCACGGTGCCGGAGATCAGCGAGATCAGAGGCGTAGACTCGAGTGGCGTGATTGCAACTCTGTTTGATCGCAAGTTGATTACCACCGCCGGACGAAAGGCCGTGATCGGCCGTCCTATTCTGTACAAGACCACGAAAGAATTTTTGCTGCGCTTCGGATTGAAAGATGTCAACGAGCTGCCCAGCATGGAAGAGTTCGAAAAGCTGGTTGCTGAGTCTTTTCAGCATGAGCTGACGCCGGCAGATGCTACTCCAGTCGCGGCCGGACAGTCTGAGGCGCAGGCGGAAACCGGCGTTGCAGTGTCGCACGGTTCTTCTGACGAAAGCGACTCGGCGGCCTGAATTAGTTCACCGAAAGTTATGGCAAGCGAACGCCTGCAAAAAATCATCGCTGCTGCCGGTATCGCTTCCCGCCGTCATGCCGAACAACTGATCACTGGCGGCGCTGTGTCCGTGAATGGGAAGGCGGTTACCGCACTCGGGTCGAAAGCAGACCCTGAGCACGATCACATTCGCGTAAACGGAAAGTTGCTGCGCGGGGCGGAGCGCCACACCTATCTGGCGCTGAACAAACCGAAAGGCTACGTCACAACTGTGCAGGATCCGCAGGGACGCCCCACTGTCATTACTCTCCTGCGGGGAATTCGTGAGCGCGTTTATCCAGTCGGACGTCTCGATTACGCCAGCGAAGGTTTGCTCCTGTTGACCAATGACGGCGACCTCGCTGCTGCACTCATGAAAGCTTCTTCTCATGTTCCAAAAACTTACGTCGTCAAAATAGCGGGCCAACCGCAAGAAGGCGGGATCGCCAAGTTACGGACAGGAGTCTCTATCGCGATGAAAGGCGGCCGCCGCGCCCGCACCCGCCCTGCCAAAATACGGCTCATTCGAGAAGGCGAAAATCCCTGGTACGAGGTCACGCTCACCGAAGGTAAGAATCGCCAGATCAGAAAAATGTTCGAAGAAATAGGCCATCACGTCGAAAAAATCAAACGCGTCCGATATGGCCCACTGGAACTGGATGTCCCACCCGGCGAGTTCCGCCGCCTGACTCCCCGCGAAGTGGCTCGCCTGAAATCTGCGATAAAGTAGCGGCGTGAAATTGAATCATCTTGATTCCAACGAGAACCCTTTTGGGCCATCGGCGCTGGCGGTTGCGGCCATGCAGAAGGTTCTGGCAGAGGGGAACCGCTACCCGGATAACGATTCGGATGATCTTCGGGACAAGCTGGCTCAAATTCACCAGCTCGAACCAGAGCAGATCATAATTTCAAACGGCCTCACTGACCTGCTCTCAGTTATTGCCAGAACCCGCCTTTCACCCGGCCAGAATGCGATCACAAGTGAGCGATCGTTCGTGGCGTATCCGACTGCCGCGGCATCAGCGCGCGCCCAGTTGATCCAGGTCCCGACGCTACAAAACGGTTACGACTTGCAGGCGATTGCAAAGACCGTAAATCGCGATACCCGCGTCATTTTCCTTGCGAATCCCAATAATCCAACTGGAACGCTGGTCACAGCTGAAGAAACCGATTGGTTGCTAAATCACATCCCAGAGTCTGTGCTGCTTGTGATTGACGAGGCATATTACGAATTCGCGCAAGACTTCGCAAGCAAGAAGAAGGTTTCCTACTCGCACTCTTTCGAGCTGGTACGGGAAGGGCGCAACGTAATCGTGTTACGAACTTTCTCGAAAGTTCATGGTCTGGCGGGAGTTCGCGTCGGCTACGGCTGTTGCAGCACCGGGCTGGTTGCCAGGCTCAATGTTCAACGATCCATCTATGCTGTATCGCGAGTGGCGCAGGCAGCGGCAGTGGGCGCCTTACAGGATAGCGGGCACATCCAGCGCACGGTCGAAAACAACAGCGCCGAAGCGCCGCGCATAGAGAAAGCCCTTTCTTCAGCCGGCTATAAAATCGTTCCCACCTGGGCGAACTTCATCTTTTGTGATCTGGAAAAAGATGCTCGTCCGATTCGCGAGAAGCTGAAAACTGAACAGATTCGGGTGCGTGCCCTTGATGCCTGGGGAATTCCCACAGCTCTGCGCTTCACCGTCGGCACGCCTGAGCAGAATACGCAGCTGCTCGATGCATTCTTAGATGCTGCGCGAACTTAGGCGGCCAGAACCTGAGCAACCCGCGCTGCCCCATACAGGCCCGCATCACTCCCCAGCAAGGCGCGAGTCACCAGCGTTTTAGTCGAACCTCCCGGTTCTACATTGGCCGACGCGCCTCTGCTCCCGGCAACCGAACTCGGAGGTGCGGTTGCGGCATACACCATAGAACGCTGCCGCAGTTCATCAAAGATGAATGGGGAGAAGGCATCCCACGCGCTCGATACGCCGCCGCCGATCACATACATCGGAAGATTGAGGGCGTTCACGAGATCGGAAAGCGCAATTCCCAACGCCCTGCCTACCTGAGCAAAGATTTTCCTGGCTTCTTCATCGCCCTGAATTGCCAGGTTGTAAACGACCTTGGCGCTGAATTCGCTATCGGAACTGGCCGCGGTTGAAAGCCCAGACGCTTTTCCGCTCGCAATCGATTCCTTTGCCATACGCACTACCGCCGTCGCTGAAGCGTACTGTTCAAGGCAACCGTAATTGCCGCATCCGCAAAGCGCGCCGTTCGGCTCGATGGTGATGTGTCCGAACTCGCCCGCCATTCCGGTCATGCCGTGCCAAATGCGACCGCCCAGAACCAGTCCGCCGCCCACGCCGGTACCAAGCGTGAGCATTGCCATGTCATTCAGTTCGCGGGCCGCTCCCAGCCATTTCTCTCCAAGAGCCGCGGAGTTAGCGTCGTTTTCCAGAAACACTCTGGTGCCCAGCCGCTGCTCAATCTTCGAATGTACCGGATAATTCGCCCAGCCCGCCAGATTGGGCGATTCCCGGACTTCCCCTGTCTTCATGTCAATAATCCCCGGCACGCCGATGCCGATTCCCTGCAGGTGGGCGCTGCCTCGATACTTGGCGCTCAGGTGTTGGATTGCGGTGCACATTTCCCCAATAACGAAGTCGGGGCCGAGAGAGACCTGCGTACCCAGCGTCACTTTTTCCAGCAGTTGACCTTGCTGATCGATAGCTGCAATGCGGAGGTTGGTGCCGCCGAGATCGACGCCGATTGAGAAGTTCTCCATAGGATCAGGCCGTTCAGGGTAACACTGCGGATTTGCGATTTCCAAATCAGACAGCTTACTTCTGACAATGCGGACAGTAATGGCTGCTGCGGCCGGTGATCATGATGCGCTTGATCGGAGTGCGGCAAACCAGGCACGGTTCACCTTCGCGGCCATACACCCGGTGCTGAAGCTGAAAAGAACCCTGGTCGCCGTTGGCATCAACATAATCGGAAACTGAAGACCCGCCCAGCGCGATCGCTTCCTGCAGCACTTCCTTAAGTGACAGATACAGCCGGCGCAATTCTTCCCGCCTGAGTGATGACGCCCTGCGCCGCGGACGAATTGCCGCCCGGAACAAAGCTTCATCGGCGTAAATGTTTCCCACTCCACTCAGCAAAGACTGGTTCAGCAGCGCGCTTTTTATGGGAGTCTTTCGCTGACGGAAGAGCTTGACGAAAGCTTCCAGTTGTACTTCAAGCGGTTCCGCGCCCCTGGCGGCAAATTCACTGCTGACACTCAATCTTCCGAAACGGCGCGGATCCACAAAACGCAGTTCGCGCCCCGAACGCAGGCTAGCGATGGCATGAGTATGTTTAAGCTTTTCGTCCCCAGCCCGACAAACCAGAATGCGCCCGGTCATACCCAGATGCACAATCCATTGCGCCTTATCGACCGGTTTGTTTCGCGCCTTCGATTTCCCAGCGCCCGCTCGCAGCAGGTCGACCACAATGTGCTTGCCTACCCGGCGCACTCCGCCGATTTGCGCTCTTTCCAGCGTAAGCACGATCTCACGGGCAGGCGACTTCAGGGGCTCGGGCTTTGATCCCAGCCACACCGACTCAATCACGTCTCCCGCAACCAGCTGGTTGAGACCGCGCGCAACGGTTTCCACTTCTGGCAGTTCCGGCATTGCTCATCCCCGCATGGCAGGTTATCATTGCAAGTACACCCAGCCTTGATATCCCTGTAATTTTTATCGCGCAAACGCTTCAAGGCGAGGGTGTGCGACTCCGCAATTCCCTTAGTTACAGGAGTTCGCATTGAGCACAGCTAAAACCGCGGTCATTGTCGGCGCCCAGTGGGGCGATGAAGGCAAAGGCAAGATTGTCGACGTTCTCTCCCAGAATTTTTCTGTGGTCGCCCGCTACGCCGGTGGACACAATGCCGGCCACACGGTCATCATCAATGGAAAAAAGTTCGTTCTGCAGCTGATTCCCTGCGGTGTCCTGCGCAAAAACTGTTGCAGCGTAATCGGTAACGGGGTGGTTCTGGATCCGATTGCATTTCTGAAGGAAGTGAATGGCCTGCGCGAGAACGGAATCAGTGTTGACGGAACGCTTTTTGTCAGCAATCGTGCCCAGGTCATCCTGCCTTATCACCGCATGATTGAGCTGGCTTCGGAGAACGCTCCCGGCCGGGTCAAGATCGGGACCACTTCACGCGGCATCGGCCCGGCATACGAAGACAAAATGGGCCGCAGGGGCCTGCGCATCGTGGATCTGCTGGATCTGAAGCTGCTCCGTACCCACATCGAGAATGCCTGCCGCGAGAAGAACATGATCGCGCACGCCTTGTTCAACTCCGAGCCGCTCGATCCCGACAGGATGTATGAGGAATACTCAGCTGCGTCGCAGAAGATTGCTCCCTTTGTGCGCGACACCGCGGTAATGTTGAACAGGGCATTGAAGGATGGTGGGTCGATCGTGTTCGAAGGTGCGCAGGGCACCATGCTTGATATCGACCACGGAACCTATCCCTTTGTGACGTCCTCCAGCGCCACCTCAGGCGGGGCCGTCACCGGCACCGGTGTTGCCCCCACTGCGATCGGAAGCGTAATCGGCGTGACCAAAGCGTATTGCACGCGGGTAGGCGGCGGACCGTTTCCGAGCGAGATACAGGATTCGATTGCTGACCAACTTCGAGCCCGCGGCAACGAATACGGCGCGGTTACCGGCCGTCCGCGCCGCTGTGGATGGCTTGATTTACCGCTGCTACGCTATGCGGTGATGATCAACGGCATCTCGTGGCTGGTAGTCACGAAACTCGATGTGCTTGACCAACTGGAAGCAATCCCGGTTTGCGTAAGCTACAAGATCAACGGCAAGCTGACGGATGAAGTTCCTTCGCAGGCCAGCGGCTACGACGAGATTGAGTCCGTATACCGCCGATTGCCGGGCTGGCGGACTTCCACTGAAGGCATCACCGGCTTCAAAAAACTGCCTCCCGCAGCGCGCGATTATCTGAACTTTTTAGAAGCGGAGAGCGGGGCGCGCATTGGGATGGTCTCAACCGGCCCGGACCGCCAACAGACCATTATGGTTGACGATTTCGCCGTCGCGCTGAATACTTTGACGGGAAAGAAGCAGAAGGCGCAGGCCTGAACGGAGATCGCATGATTGTTTTGGCAGTAACCTGGGTGGCTAAAGCCGGACATGACGCGGATGTCGCCTCACTTTTTTCAGCTCTTACCCGTGAGGCGCGCCAGGAGCCTGGCTGCCTCATGTTCCAGGTGCATCGGCACAAGACCGAGAGGGGACGTTTCTTTATCTATGAGCAGTACAAGGATGACGCGGCTATGGAGTCGCATCGCGCGACCCCTCATTTTCTCAAATATGTAAAGAAAGAACTGCCGCGCCTAGCCGATCGTATTGATGGCCAGCTTTACGATCCTCTGGATTGACTACTGCGCCAGTTCGTATCCCGCAAAAAAGAAGCTGAGTTCGAATCGCGCCGTGTCTTCGGCGTCCGAGCCATGGATGGCGTTGTATTCGATGCTGGTCGCCCACTTCTTGCGAATCGTTCCTTCCTCGGCATTAGCAGGGTTGGTCGCACCCATCAATTTGCGGAGGTCGGCGATGGCGTTTTCCTTCTCCAGCGCCAGAGCGACAACCGGCCCACTCGACATGAAATCAGTTAAAGAATTGAAAAATCCCTTATTGGCGTGCACCGCGTAAAACTGCTCTGCCTGATGTTTTGAGATCTCCAGCATCTTGAGGCAAAGAATGCGGAACCCATTTTTTTCGAACTGCTCGATGATGTCGCCGATGGCATTGCGACGAACTGCGTCAGGTTTAATGATGGTGAGTGTGCGCTCTAACGTTTTCATAATTGATCTGAGAACTAAAAATCTAAGAACTGCGGATTGTTTTGTCTCCTGCGCGCCCGCAATATTTTCTAAACTTTCGCAGTGATAGCAGAAGCCACCGTCTCCCCTATAACTGCCGGCGACCTTGCCATCTGGATTCCGGCCGCTTCCATTACGCTGATCTTCTCCTCCGCGGTGCCTTTGCCGCCGGAAATGATCGCCCCCGCATGTCCCATGCGACGGCCGGGAGGCGCGGTCTGCCCGGCGATGAATCCGATAACCGGCTTCTTCATGTGGCGGCGAACATACTCGGCGGCGGCTTCTTCGGCGTTGCCGCCGATTTCGCCGATCATGATCACGGCCTCCGTTTTAGGGTCACGGTTGAACAGTTCCAGGGCATCGACAAAGCTGGTGCCAATGATCGGGTCTCCCCCGATACCAATCGCGGTCGATTGCCCGATTCCGCGGGTTGTCAATTGATACACCGCTTCATAGGTCAGGGTGCCTGAACGCGAAACGATCCCGATCGGCCCTTCTTTATGAATCCGAGCCGGCATGATTCCGATTTTGCAATGTCCGGGCGATATAATCCCCGGACAGTTGGGGCCGATCAGCCGCGATCGCCTCTGCTGCAAAAACTCCCAGGCGCGGACCATGTCGAGCGTTGGAATTCCCTCGGTGATGCAGACGATCAATTCTATTTCCGCGTCCGCCGCTTCCATGATGGCGTCCGCCGCGTAGGGCGGAGGTACAAAGATTACGGTCGCGTTGGCACTCGTTTCATTCACTGCCTGCTGGACGGTATTGAACACCGGCCAGCCTTCATGCGTAGTTCCGCCTTTGCCGGGAGTTACCCCGCCCACGATCTGGGTCCCATATTCTGCGCAAGCCTTGGCGTGAAACGTACCTTCGCGCCCGGTCAGGCCCTGCACGATCACCCTTGTCGACTTATCAACCAGAATGCTCATTCTCTTACCTCGCCGCCGCTACAACCTTCTCGGCAGCATCCTTCATGGTTTCTGCCACGATGAAATTTAAACCTGATTGCTTCAGAATCTCTCTTCCTTGCTCGACGTTGGTACCTTCCAGCCTCAAAACAATAGGCAAGTGGATGTGGGTTTTGCGTGCTGCCTCAACAACTCCGTTAGCCAGTGTGTCGACCCGCAGAATGCCGCCGAAAATATTGATCAATACTGCTTTCACATTTTTATCGCTCAGCAGGATTTCAAACGCATGGGTTACCTGTTCGGTGTTCGCGCCGCCGCCGACATCGAGAAAGTTGGCCGGCATCCCGCCCGCATACTTAATAATGTCCATGGTGGCCATTGCCAGTCCCGCGCCATTGACCATGCACCCTACGTTGCCGTCCAGCTTGATGTAATTCAGGCTGTATTTCGAAGCTTCTACTTCCAGCGGGTCTTCTTCCGTGATGTCCCGGAGTTTCTTCAGTTCAGGATGGCGGAACAGGGCGTTGTCATCGAAGTTCATCTTGGCATCGAGCGCGAACAGTCGGCCATCGGTGCAGGTAATGAATGGATTGATCTCCATCAATGAAGAGTCGGTCTCTTCAAATGCCCGGTACAACCCGCTCATGAATTGCACTGCCTGGTTGACTTGTTGCGGTTTCAAGCCGAGTTCGAAGGCCAGCTTTCGAGCCTGAAACGCTTCCAGTCCCATCCCGGGCGCAATGTACTCCTTCAGGATCGCATTTGCATTTTCAGCGGCAACTTGCTCAATTTCCATGCCGCCCGCTACTGAGGCCATGAACACTGGCCGCGCCTCAGACCGGTCGATCACGATTCCCAGGTAAAGCTCTTTCTCTATAGGTAAAGTCTCTTCAATCAGCAAGCGTCGTACGACACGGCCTTCCGGCCCGGTCTGGTGAGTTACCAGGGTCATCCCCAGCATCTTGCCGGCAAAGTCCTTGGCCTCATCCACCGACTTCGCGATTTTTACCCCGCCGCCCTTGCCCCGCCCGCCGGCATGAATTTGTGCCTTTACCACGACTCCGGTTGCGCCTGCGCCGAACAGGCTCTTTGCCGCCATATCGGCCTGCTCGACAGTCTCCGCCGTCTCCCCGCGGGGCACGGCAACACCATATTCCTTCAAAATCGCCTTGGCCTGATACTCATGGATTTTCATATTGATTCCTAACCAATTTATCGGCAGGGCCTTACGTGAAGCTTATGTCGGCAGCGAAGCTACGATTTTATAGGTCTGCGCCTGACTTCCGCAAACTGCTCACAGGAAAGCGCCTTCCCATTAATTCCAGAGTGTGCAAACAATTGCGTAATCGCGCGCCGATGAAGGCGCAAAACCAATGACTTGCACCCACCCTCCTGGCACACAGCTTGCTTTTATAACCGGTAGGGGGTAAGCCCCCGGTTGAAACTTCGCCAGCGGCGATTCAGCATGGCGTTCCCCTCAGTTTCATCAGTTCTGGAGATGAACGTCATGAAGAAAAGTCTGTTGTTAGCTTGCGTCGTCTTATTTGCGGGCGCTGCGTTCGCACAATCGTCGGTTGGTGCTTCTTCCTTGAGCAATGAAGCTCAACCGATAGTTATGCCCAGCCACCCGTCACAGGCTTCGGAAAGAGGGATGATGTCCGGCAAAAGCCTGCTAACCGGTTCTGGTTCGATTTCGGCGAAGGGCGAACGTCCGCTGTGGGAACTTGCGCCTAACAATGTACCCGTTCCGCTAGGCGATTCGGCCCGCGTTGTGAAGAAGCAGCACGCGGAAGCAAAGAAAGCACAAGTAACCTGGGTGAACTAGCGGCTGCGTGCGGTAGCGGATCTTTTCGCATCAGTCGTCGGTGAGTGGGATCGGCGTGCGTGAGACCAGGGTGAGCGAAACCCGTTGATGACCTGGACCTTTCGCTCGATGTCATTGGGCAACATCACCGGAGAATTGGCCGCTATGGCCCGTATCCGCTGAATTCGGGTGACTGCGCGATCCACTACCCGGGCCAGTTCGGAGGCATAGTCTGCCGTTCGGCCCTCGCGCAAGCGCCGCTTGGTTTTTTGCGGGGTGAACCAGGTTCGGTTGCGATCGAACTCCTGCGGGGGCACCAGGCGCGATACCTCGCACAAGTGCGCATCGGTCTCGATCTGCTTTCCGTTCACATCAGATTCCGGCCTTCGCCGCCGCACATAGCGCGCAAACGAAATCTCTTCCATCCGCCCGTGGACGCCAGCTTCTTCGAATGCTTCGAGCGCTGCCGCCTGCGCGTGCGTCAGCCCAGGTTCAACACTTCCCTTGGGAAATGTCCAGCGCCCGCCTCGCGTCTGTACCAGCAGGAATTCAATCTCGCCCTTCCGTACTCGATAACAGACTGCGGCCACCTGCTGGCACTGGCGCACCCTGCGCGCTTGCGAGAGCCTGAAAAACTTTACCGTCTGCTGAGGAGTAGCCCGGTGGTTCCGAGCCGAACGGTTTTGGACATCAGAAACTCGCATCTTTAACAGCATGCCCGAGCGCTTGTGGACTGCCTAGTTAGCGGATTGGTTCCGGGGGATTGCGGATCTCAGAAGGTAGCACGGTCGCGGGTCAGCAGGAGCGCTGTGGAGGATGACATGGAATCGTAGTAGCTCACAAATCGTCGCGGCTCGCCGGCATCATACGTACCCAGGTTGTGGGCCCAACGGAAACCGATCGGCTGATACCAAAGTTCGACCTCAACCCGGAACGGCCCTTGCGTGCCGCCAAGGTTAACTGCGTAGTGCACCAGGTCTTCTCCCGCATGGAAATCTGTGTCTTCCGCGGCCTCGCCGATCACGGCGATGTCTTTTTCCGCGGTCTGCTTATCGAAACCAGTAGGCAGCAATCGATTGTCTTTAAGATAGCCTACGGCAGAAATCAGACCGGTCGTGACTCGTCCAGCTTCGTCTTTCAAAATGGACTCGTAGATTTCTACCTGATTGCGGTCAGTGATTACTTCGTAGTGGGGTGCAAAACGGGTTGGATACGCATCGTTCTGATTGCCTGCGATCGATCCATCAGCATTCAGCGCCCCTGATTCGAATAGAACGTGATCGTCGCGTTCTTTGACTAGTACGTGCAGCCACGCGCGCCGCGAGGGATAAGCGGTCGGAAGCTTATGCCCAGTCAGGTTCCGCACCCGAACTGAAAACTGCAGCCCGCTTGGGACCGAGCGAATATTTTCAATTTTCACCCGTGCCGCCTCGTCCTGCAGGAACTGAGTGGTGCGTTCGGCGCCAGCCGTCAGTTCATTGGGGAGCGCCGCTACGCTCAAATCGTCGCGATACCGGCTGAGCATGTTCAGCATCAAAAAATTGCCGCCGACAAAGGTGTGCTGGTGCAAACCCTGGCGCGACACGCCAAGAACTGCCGTCACCGGCACAGCTTCGTTCACCACCGGCATGTGGCATTCCTGGCAGCTGCGCCTGGTCGCATAATCGCTGTGAAGCCACTCGCGATAAGGCATCTGTTCCGGAAGTTCGCCAATCACCTTGCCGCCCGCGCCTCGTGCCTCGGTGTAGAGCGTATGGCAGGTACCGCACAGGGCCGAGTCCCGGATGTGGGCCGCTTGCGTGGGCAGAAAGCCGCCGGTCGAGGTGTCCATGATTCGCCGATGGCCGCGCTCGATCTCGAACGGGCCATACTCGGCGTGGCTATCCTCAGAGCCGGGCGTTTCGATCACAAATCTCCCGTTAAAGCTTTCACGCGTGCCGAGTTTCTGCGTGCTGATCTGATGGCATACCGAGCAGGAGACGCCGTCCTCGGCCTTCGCATTGTCTTTCTTGTCTGAGTCAAAGGGAAGGTGCGTAAATATTTGGCCGGCGCGTGCTTGAGACTTCGCTTCGTATCGGGTGATCGGCATGTGGCACACTGAGCATTCATCTTCAAGGGCCGCCTTCGACTCGGGATGGTCGATGGTTTCGCGTCTTACACTTGCCTGCCAGTAAGGATCGCGAGACGAATTCGCCATGACACTGGCTCGCCAGTCGAGGCCGATCGAAACGTCTTTGCCGGAAGTAGTGGTCAACCCGTTGTGACATGCCAGGCAGCGGTCCGAAGTCTGGAACTTCACTGCTGGCTTCTTGTCGCCCGCGATTATCCACGCGCTGCAGACCAGACAACAGATCAGGCTTCTGTACAGGAGCCGCATCACCATCCCTCGGTCAACTTTCCGTCGCCCCAGTCCCACAACAGGTAGAACATCACCTGCACCGAACGTCCTGAAGTATTGTTTACCGGCACCCGCACCCCCAGATCGCCACGTACGTGCTGCCTTTTGCTGATCGTGACCTGCATTTGCGGCAATACATCCCAGTTCGTCCTGGCGCCGGTGAAGAGCTCTTTTTCCGCGAGAAATTCCACCATCGGTGACCACAGCCGGCCCAGGCCACGTTCCTCGCCGAAGCTCTGCCCCACAGCCGTATTCCAGAACACCGACTGCGGGGCGCTATCCGTATGCCTCGGCAAATCCGCGCCGGTTTGAAACTGGATAAAGGTGTTCGTCGGGAAAAGCTGATCGAATGCGGCGAACGTTTCAAATGTCGTACTTCCGTTCCCGAAGCCGTGAGCCCGGCTGCCGCTCGGCAAAAGCAATGACCCCTGCAGGCTGAAGATCGATCCTGTGCGCAGGTTTGAAAAGATCTCCCGTTTCAGCCCCAGCGTCACGTCGCCAACACCGCCGTACCAGAGGTGGTTCTGATCCTGGAACTGAATGGGAACATCCACTTCCAACTGGTTCTTTACCCCGAACCTCTGCTCATGAATTATGTGGCTCTCAATGCCCGGAGCGCCTCTGGCATTCACCGCGCTTGAGATCACCACTTCATTTTCCGGATAAGCTTTCTCTGTCACCAGCGCGCGTGGCAGGTTCAGTTCGCCTCGGGGCCAGTGCGGATTCTTGCAGAACCCGCGCAGGTAGCGGATCACCTGGTCGATCTGCTTCTCGCTCAGCGCCTCGGAAAATGACGGCATTATTTGCGAAAAGCCACGATAGTGTCCTCCGTGCGTGATGATCGCTTTCCAGGAAGAATCCGGCTCGGCTGTGGTCTGATCGCAGCGCGTGAAGTCAGGAAAGGTATCAGGCGGCTCGAATCCGGCGATGCTCTTGGGGGTTCCGCGGCCATCTGCTCCGTGACATGCCGCACAACCGGCCTTGAAAATTCGCTCGCCGGTCTCGAGGTGCAGCGTTGAACCGCTCTGTTCCTGAGCTAAAAGCGGAATTGATGTGGCTGATAGAAGAAAGCAGAGCAGAATCGTGGTTCGACAAAGGTCTCGGAATTTCTTTCCGGGCGGAAGCAATCGAGCACCACGCTGACCCAGCAGCGATGTTAGCACGCTCGAAACTACAGCCCTGGGAATCTTCCAGCACACTTGTGCGCACCATCCATCCGGCGCACAATTTAACAGAAGCCAACGTGGACGCACTTTACTGCCTGCGCTGCAACCGTGAGCTCGAGAGCGGCAACAAGTCTGTCGCGGTTTACATGTTCGCCCAGACCGTCGGAATCCGGCCGCGCCAGAAATCTTCTTCGCAACGCATCTGTTTCTGCCCACAGTGCTCGGTCTCACTGGCCATGGGGCCGCCGCCCGAAGGAGCGCTCAATATCGCTGCCTGGCAGATGATTCGTGATCTTGTGAGCTCCGATCCCGCGCTGAACCAGGCCGCCTGGGAAACCCTGCGCGGGGTGGAAGGCCTGCTGCCCGCAACCGGCACGGATGACTCCCGTGGTGCTTCAACCGGCGGCTACTTCGAGTTCTGATCGACTGAGATCAGTTACCAGCCGGCTCGGTCATCCCCGGCGAGGCGCTCTTCTTCGCGGAGCCACGCATCTCGCGCAAACCATCACCATCCGCGTAGTTGCGGAGATAGCCGCTCCACGCGCTACACTAATCTGCCCCATGAATTACATCTATGGCCTCAACTCCGTCACTGAAGCGCTGAAAGCCCGCGGACGCGCATTTCAATGGATCGGCGTTGCAAAAGAGCGCCACGACCTCCGACTTCAACGCATCATTGAGGAATGCCGCCGCCAGGGTATTCCCGTCCGCTTCCTGCCTCATTCGGAACTAGACAGCCTGGCCGGCAATAACGGCCACCAGGGCGTGGTCGCCGTCACCTCGGCCAAGCAATACAGCGATCTGGATGACATCGTTGAAGGCAAGCGGGGCGATTATTCCCTGATAGTCGTCCTCGACGGAGTGGAAGATCCTCATAATCTGGGTGCGATCCTTCGCACCTCGGATGCCGTAGGTGCAAATGGCGCCATCATCCCGGAGCGGCGTGCAGCAGCCGTAACCGGCACTGTCACGAAAGCCTCTGCGGGAGCAAGCGAGCACTTGCCGGTGGCCAAAGTTACCAACATCTCCCGCACTCTTGATGAATTGAAGCAGAGGAATATCTGGGTCGTTGGACTTGACGAGCGCGGTCCGCAAAGCTATGACGCGCTGGATTACAAAATGGACTGTGCGATTGTGCTGGGAGCCGAAGGCAAAGGCTTGCACGATCTGGTTCGCAAACGTTGCGACTTCCTGGTTTCCATCCCCATGCTCGGCAAAGTGCCTTCGCTCAATGTGTCAGTCGCGGCCGGCGTCATGCTGTACGAAGTGGTTCGGCAACGAAAAGGCGCCGCATCCAACAGGGCATGAAGTTTTTATACCTTCTTCGCGCGCTTTGCGCCGGCCTTTGCGTGCTTTGCAGTGCGGACGCCACGGCTCTTGACCGCGACGCTTTCACTTTCACGGATTACAATCTTCATCTTCGCATCGAACCTGAGCAGCAGCGACTGGGAGTGCGCGGCACGATCACCGTTCGCAATGATTCCACCGTTCCTCAAAAAAACCTGACGCTGCAGATCTCATCCACGCTGAGCTGGCGCTCGATCACTCTTGACGGCAAACCGGCCCAATTCGTGGCTCAGCCTTATACCTGTGATATCGACCACACCGGCTCACTTTCGGAAGCCGTGGTCACGCTTGCAAAGCAAATCGCGCCTTCCACTTCGCTCACCGTGGAGATTGCCTACGAAGGAACCATTCCTCTGGACGCCACTCGCTTGACGCGCATTGGAGTTCCCGAAGATGCAGCCAGGCACAGCGATTGGGACCAGATCGGAAAAACATTTACAGCCGTGCGCGGCGTTGGATACGTGACCTGGTATCCCGTTTCGATGGAGGCCGCAAACCTGTCCGAAGACAACAGCCTGTTCGAGGCGCTCGGAAGATGGAAGCAAAAAGAAACCGGATCTACCTTCAAGATGGATATCCAGACGCCGGCTCTCGAGAGCGATGTCCAGGCGCCGCTGCTCTTATGCAGTGGCGAAGTCATTTCAGAAGGGGCGCGCGAGAGCAGCCCGAAAGCAGGCGCTCAGTGCCGGCACGCTTCCCTCAATTCTGTGACGCCCTTTTTCGCTGCGGCCAACTACGATGTGCTGAATCGTAATTCAATAACCATTTTTAATTTGGCCAATCACAGCGCCGGCGCACAGTCGTACGCTCTTGCTGCCGACCTGGCCGTCCCGTTTGTCAAAGACTGGTTCGGGGTGCCTGAGCAGAAGCCGAGAGTGGTCGAGCTGGCCGATTCCGCTGCTGCGCCCTTCGAAGACGGCGTAACGCTGTTCACCGCCCTCACTCGCGAAGACACGCGGCTCTATCAGCTTTCTGCAGTTCATCAACTCACCCATGCCGCCTTCATTTCTTCGCGATTATGGATCTCTGAGGGCGTGGCGCACTTTGCGCAAGCCGCCTATCTGAACCAGCAGAACGGGCGGGAAGCCGCGCTGCAATTTCTGGCCTCGCACGTTGGCGCAGTGCTTGCGGCAGAGAAGGGCGCAGCAATAGATCGCGGCGATGCCGCTCGCGAATCTTTGATAAACACCAACCGTGAAGAGTTCTACCGCAGCAAAGCTATGTATGTCTGGTGGATGCTGCGCGATATGATCGGCGACGACTTGATTAAAAAAGCATTTTCCTCTTATCGCGCTGATCAGGACCGCGCACCTTCCTATGTGCAAAAGCTGATCGCTGCTCAAACCAGCCGTGACCTGGAATGGTTTTTCGATGACTGGATTTACCGTGATAAGGGCCTGCCCGATTTCCGGATCGAATCAGCCAATGCTCGCGCTCTTGTAGGTGGCGGTTATGTAATTGCGATCACGGTGGATGACCTGGGAGCCGCGGGCGCCGAAGTTCCCGTGCTAGTCAACTTTGATGGGGGTTCCGTAACCAAGCGGCTGGAAGTGCGCGCGAAATCGAAGGCCACAATTCGCATTGAAATTCCTGCTGCCGCAAAAGAAGTGATCGTGAACGACGGGAGCGTTCCTGAGAGCGACGCCGCCAACAACACATTTGTCCTGAAGCATTAATTCGTACGGCGCAAGGCAGACTCTCGCTTTATTAGCAGCAAAAATGGGGATGACGGGTCGTTCGCTAAGGCCGCCGTTCGAGCCGCGAACAACAAAAGGCAACCGGAGGTTGCGCAGTGATCAGTATACTGCGACAAAACCATTGGTAGTGCGATTCGGATTTCTATTTGAGCACTCGACACCAACTGCTGGTGGTAGGACTTCTGATTGGAGTCGCGGTCGTCCGCGTGATATCTACCTACAACTCTACCTCGCAGGCTTTTGATGAGCCTTGCCATGTAGCTGCCGCCATTGAATTACTTGATAGGCATACATATACGCTCGATCCAGTTCACCCGCCCTTGTCGAGAATTGCGATCGGGGTGCCGCTTTACCTCGCGGGAGAGCGCTACCCTGATCTTACCGCTGACGAGGCAGCCCATCCGAATTACAACATGGTCGGGAATCACATTCTGTACGATCATGGGCATTACACTCGCAACCTCGCGCTAGCACGTTCTGCGATGCTGCCATTTCTGGTCTTTGCTTCCGTTCTGGTCTTTCTCTGGGCCCGCCGAGAATTCGGAAATTTGGCTGCAATTCTTTCGGTTCTACTTTTTACGACGACCCCGATTGTGCTGGCATTTTCGAGCCTTGCGTACAGTGACCTGGTTACGGCAACAACGCAGTTATTCGCTTTGTTTGCATTCACTATCTGGCTCAAGACTCCGAGTGTTCGGTCGACGGTTATTCTGGGCATCGCAATTGGATTAGCGTTGATGTCAAAGCTGACCAGCTTCTTATTTCTACCAGTCGCCGGATTAGCAATCCTTATACCGGGTTTCTTGGGATGGGCTTCAACTGCGCCGACGCTGAAAAGGCATTTCCGGCAATTCCTGGCATCATTGGTGATAGCAGTGCTGACTCTGTGGAGCGGATACGGGTTCGCCGTTGGACACGTCAGGGAGGAAATGAATTTCTCGCCCGAAGCAATGCCTAGCTTTCAACATTTCCCCAACCCTGTGGCGAAATTGGGGAAGGCCATCGTGCTAAAGGATCCGATCATTCCTGGAGGGGAATTGTTGCGAGGATTAGCTACCGGTTGGGCTCTAAACCAGACCTCCCCACAGGGCTATTTATTCGGTGATATCCGACCAGGAGGGTGGTGGTACTTCTTTCTTGCAGGGGTAATGTTTAAAACGCCTCTGCCGTTTCTCATTTTGTGTGGGCTGGGAATGCTTTCTGTTGGTGCTCACATTCGGGCACGGCGGCTGTACTCCTTGACTCCAGCGATCTTCGCAATCGCAATCTTTATCGTTACCATGCCAGTGAAATACAACGCGGGAGTTCGCCATGTGCTTGTGGTCTTTCCTCTTTTGGCGCTATTCGCAGGTCAGGGATGCGCATACTTTTGGCGCTCTGAGGGCAAGGTCCGCGCTTGGAGCAGATCAGGATTAGTGATTTTATTGCTCTGGCAGGGCATTGAAAGCTTTCGCGCTCAGGGCGATTTGATCTCATATTTCAATGAACTCGCCGGACACGATCCAAGCCGCATTATGGTAACTGGGTGTGATCTCGATTGTGGCCAGGACGTTTTCCGCCTTCTCAGGAGCTCGCAACTAGAAAGGTTTCACATGTGAGCCTTGCAGTATGGAGCAGCGCCGATATTCAACATATGGGACTGCCCGACTTTGCGGTATTGGAACCCTCCAGGCCTGTCACTGGATGGGTTGCAATCAGTGCTCGTTCTCTCCGCATGGGTGATGTCTTTCACAGTTCCTATTCGCCGGGTTCGTTTTCGTGGTTGGAACACTTCCAGCCGGTTTCCCAAATAGGCCATACGATTTGGTTGTATTACATTCCAGACACTTCAAGCTTAACTGCAGTCACCCCTTAACGCTGCTTTTCGCGTGCGGGTATCTCGAAAAACTGAAAATTGCCAACACCCGGTAACATTGCTACGTTTGTTTAGCAAGGAGGCAACTTGGCCTACATTCAGTTTCTCGGCGCGGCTGGCACCGTCACCGGCTCCAAACACCTGATCAACACCAGCTCCGCGGCAGATGCCACCGGCTCAACCGGCTTTCAGGTCCTGATCGATTGCGGCATGTTTCAGGGCCAGAAAGAATGGCGCGAACGCAACTGGCAGGATGTGCCAATCTCCGCAAACAAGATCGATGCGGTCATACTCACGCACGCCCACCTCGATCACTGCGGGTGGATTCCGCGCCTGTTCAAACAAGGCTTCCGCGGCCCGGTCTATGCCACGCCATCCACGATTGATCTATGCGCGATCGTGCTTCCCGACTCCGGCCATCTGCAGGAAGAAGACGCCGATTTTTACAACCGTCATCAGAGGTCAAAACACCATCCAGCCCTGCCGCTTTACACGCTTGCCGAGGCTGAAGAATGCTTGCAGTACTTCAAGCCTATCTCCTTTGAGCAGACCACTCAGCTCAGCCCTGAACTTTCCTTCCGTTTTGTGCACGCCGCTCACATTCTGGGATCTTCGATGGCAGAAGTTACGCTGACCAGCAACGGCCAAACCAGCCGCCTGCTGTTTACCGGCGATATCGGACGCGTGCGCAATCAGAACGTTGCCCCCGGCAAAGTCGTCCACAGCGGCCCGAATGAAGGAGAGATCGCCGATCTGGTGGTAATGGAATCCACCTACGGCAACCGCACTCATCCAACCGACGACCCTCGCCCGAAGCTGGCGGCCGCCATTCGCCAGACTGTTGAACGTGGCGGCAGTGTAATCGTGCCCGCTTTTGCCATTGAGCGCACACAGAAATTGATTTTCATGTTGAAGGAATTGATGGAAGCCGGCCAGATCCCCAGGGTCCCCATCTTCTGCGACAGCCCTATGGCAATCAAAGCCGTGCAGGTCTTTCTGAAGCACACAGAAGAGTACAGCGATGAGACCAAACGCCTCATCAGCCAGTATGGATCGCCGCTGACCTGGCCCAACGTCACATTTACTTCCACTTCACAGGAATCCAGAAAGATCAACGACTCGCGCTTCCCCTGCATAATCGTTTCTTCGAGCGGCATGGTGACTGGCGGCCGCATCCTTCACCATCTCGCGCTCCGCCTGCCCGATCCCCGGAACCTCGTGCTGTTCATCGGATTCCAGGCGCCCGGCACGCGCGGTTTCCTCATCAAGAACGGCGCACCTGAGGTGAAGATTTTCGGTGAAATGGTTGCGATTCGCGCTCAGACGGCGGCCTTTGAGCAGTTCAGCGATCATGCCGACACGCCCGAATTGCTGCAGTGGCTGCATACTTTTCCGAAGAAGCCCGCTGTTACGTATCTGGTTCACGGTGAGCCTGCCGCGGCGTCACAACTGCGCGACGCTATGACCAAAGAGCTGGGCTGGGATGTTCAGGTCGCGCAATGGTTGCAGAAAGTAGAAGTGACATTCGATGGAGGCCGGGCGTCCTCGCCCGGCTCAACACAAACCAAGTAGGGGCGGGCCTGCGACCCGCTCAGTCGCGCGGAGCGCGAACACGCGTAGCTCGACCAGGCGTAGCTCGTATATTTCTTAAGCAGCTCGGATGAGACGGGTTTAAACCCGCGTAAACTTCGCCAGTGCTTCCAGCTTAGCGAGTGCAGCTCCCGAATCGATTGACTTTTCCGCAAGCAGAACCGCGCCGGGCAGATGCTCCGCTTTGCCTGCTGCCACCAGCGCTGCCGCTGCGTTCATCACCACAACATCGCGCCGCGACGACTTCTCTCCTTCAAGAATTCTTCTTATAAGCTCAGCATTCTCAGCCGCACTTCCGCCCGCAAGGGTCGCGATCCCGGCGCGCTTTAAACCGAACTCGTCGGGAGTTATCTCGAAAGTGTGCACTGTGCCCTCGCGAATCTCAGCCACCCGGGTTGGACCTGTAATCGTGATTTCATCCAGACCATCGAGGCCGTGCACCACGAAACCGCGATGCAACCCCAGCATGCTGAGCGCCTCCGCAAGTTTATCGACCAGTTCGACCGAGTACACTCCAACTACTTGCGCGTTAGCGCCCGCCGGATTTGTCAGCGGTCCGAGAAGATTAAAAACCGTGCGCAGCCTCAACTCTCTCCGAACCGGGGCCACGTGCTTCATGGCTGAATGCATCGCCTGCGCGAACAAAAAAGCAATGCCAACTTCCTGCAGGCACCTGCCTACTCGCTCCGCGCTTACCTCGATGTTCACGCCCAGCGCTTCCATTACATCTGCCGAGCTGCACTTCGAAGTCGCGCTGCGATTGCCGTGCTTCGCGACGCGAACACCCGCTCCTGCAACCACGAAAGCTGTTGCGGTTGAAATGTTGAACGTTCCGCTCGCATCCCCGCCGGTGCCGCAGGTATCGACCAGAGCCTCGCGTCCCGTGCCGCTGACGTCGAGCATCGAGCCGCCCGCCATATTCAACGGCGTTGCCGCTTCGCGCATGGCCTCCGCGAAGCCGACGATTTCTTCCACCGTCTCGCCTTTCATATGCAGCGCAACCAGCAGTCCGGCGACCTGGGACTGCGAGCATTTACCGGCGAGAATGTCTGCCATGACGGCGTGTGCATCCGCGCGAGAGAGAGACTCGCGACAGCTTGCCACCCGATAAAGCGCATCCTGAATCATGCAGCGCTCATAAGATTAACACCCAGCAATGCAGGCCTGGCGTGCTCGCCGGCTCACCACGGCCCACACAGAGGCGGGTCTCTGACCGCCCAGTCGCGCGCAGCTCGGCACTGCAACGATGCTAGACTAAATTCAGAATGCCGGCCGTTTACATCCTCTCTGCCGTACGCACTCCGATCGGCAAGTTCGGCGGATCACTCGCCTCCATGACTGCCGCTGATATTGGTGTTGTCGTAGCGAAAGCCGCCATGGAACGCGCCGGTGTGCATCCCGATCAGGTCGAAGAAACCATCATCGGCAACGCGCGCCAGGCGGGGGGCGGACCCAATGTTGCGCGCCAGATCTCAGTTCGTAGCGGCGTTCCGCAAGAGATTCCTGCTTACACGGTGAACAAAGCGTGCGCCTCGGGAATGAAGTCCATTGCGCTCGCCTATAGCGAAATTGCAAGCGGCAACCTTGATTGCGTGCTGGCCGGCGGCACTGAATCCATGTCGCGCCTGCCCTATTATCTCGATGGCGCCCGCTGGGGCTATCGCCTCGGCCATCAGGAATTAGTGGACGGAATGTATCGTGACGGGTTTTTCTGCCCGCTCGCGAAACTCGTAATGGGAGAGACTGCTGAAGTTCTTGCGGAGCAGTATAAGATCGCACGCGAAGAGCAAGATCAGTTTGCGTTGTGCTCGCAAGTGCGTGCTGCAGCGGCGATTGAAGCAGGTCGCTTCGAAGATGAAGTTGTTCCGGTCGCTCTCGAATCCAGGAAGGGCCCGCAGACCTTTTCTCGCGATGAACACCCGTTCATCGGCGCGACTCTCGAGAAGATGTCCAAGCTGTCACCCGTGTTCTCAAAAACGGGAACCATCACTGCGGCAAACTCTTCCGGCATCACAGATGGCGCGGCTGCCGTCGTGGTCGTAAGCGAAGCCTTTGCGACTCGAAACAATCTGCAGCCCATGGCGCGTATCGTTGCGATCACATCAGCCGGAGTTGACCCGCGCGTCATGGGGATCGGGCCGGTGCCCGCACTGCGCAAGATGGAACAGAAGCACGGGATTGGCATTGACGGCTTCGATCTGATCGAACTGAACGAAGCCTTTGCCGCGCAGGTGCTCGCCTGCGATCGCGAACTGCACTTCGATCGCGGCAAGCTCAACGTCAACGGCGGAGCGATTGCCCTCGGCCATCCCATCGGCTGCACCGGCGCCCGGATTACGGTCACATTGATTCACGAGATGCTCAAGCGCAAAGCGCGTCGCGGTTTGGCGACGTTGTGTGTCAGCGGCGGCATGGGCATGGCAATGGCGCTGGAAACAATCGCGTAAAATCTTGCACCGCAGAGGCCGAACAGGAAGGCGCAGAGTTCGCCGGGTTGATGCGCTGGTGGACAAGTTGTCCGCGACACAGTTTCAGCGCATGGATTCTTCTACTTCGCTGATCCAGTCAGGACGCTTAAGCAATTCCCGCGGCTTGGGGCCGTCGGCGGCGCCCACAATGCCATCCCGTTCCATAAGATCGATCAGATGAGCGGCGCGGCCGTAGCCGATACGCAAGCGACGCTGCAGTAATGAAGTAGACGCTTTGCCGAACTCAATGACCAGGCGGACGGCATCGTTGAACAGCGGATCGTTATCGTCTTCACCAACCTCGCTGCTTCCAGATTCACCTGCCGCGCGTTCTTCTTTCGGAGCTTCAAGGAATTTCTGTTCGTATTCGGCCGCGCCCTGAGACTTCCAGAACTCAACCACCGCCGCGATTTCCTTTTCCGTCACGAATGGGGCGTGCAGGCGGTGAACGCGCGCTGAACCCGAAGGCAAATACAACATGTCGCCGCGTCCAAGCAGAGCCTCCGCTCCGTTGGCGTCGAGGATAGTGCGGGAATCAACTTTCGTCGCCACCCGGAAGGAGATGCGCGCCGGAAAGTTGGCTTTGATCAGACCGGTGATGACGTCGACAGATGGCCGTTGGGTGGCGAGCACAAGGTGGATGCCAACCGCGCGCGCCATCTGGGCCAGGCGGGTGATCGATTCTTCCACATTGCCGCCGTCGAGCATCATCAGGTCTGCAAGTTCGTCGATGATGATGACGATGTAGGGTAGCGGCCGGTCGTCAGATTCCTCATTGAACAGGCTGCGGGTGGCGTCTTCATCAAACAGTTTGTTGTATTGATCAATGTTTCGGACGCCTTTTTCTGCCAGCAGCTTGAGGCGGCGCTCCATCTCGCGCACCGCGTTGCGCAGGGCGTTGGCTGCGAGCTTTGGCTCAGTGATGATCGGCGTATACAGGTGCGGCACGCCTTCATAATTCCCGAGCTCAAGCCGCTTGGGATCGACCAGCACCAGCCGGACCTGATCGGGAGTCGACTTGAACAGGATGGACATGATCATCGCGTTAATAGCCACACTCTTACCGGTTCCGGTAGAGCCAGCTATGAGCAGGTGAGGCATGCCCGCCAGATCGGCGCTGGCGATACGGCCGTTGATGTCTTTGCCGAACCCAAGCGTGAGCTTGGATTTGGATCCGATGAACTCGCTTGCCTCAATGTTCTCGCGCAGCCATATGATTTCGCGCTCGCGGTTGGGTACCTGAATCCCGACCGTAGACTTGCCCGCCATGCGTTCGATCAAAATGCTTTCGGCTTTCAGAGCGAGGCACAGATCGTCCGTGAGACCGGTCAGGCGCGTGTACTTGATACCGGCTTCGGGCTTGAACTCAAATGTCGTAACCACCGGGCCAGGGTTGATCTGCGTAACCTGACCGTGGACATCGAACTCGGCGTATTTCTCAGTGAGCACCTGCGAGAGCAGCTTCAACTCATCGGCATCGATCGCCTGCTGCTCGTCCGGACGATGCAGCAGGCTGCTGGGCGGCAGCTTGTACCCGCCGGCAATCCGTGGCATGGTCGTCTTCGGTTTCGAAGCAGCGTCGGCGCGCTCAGTGACTTCGGGGGCTGGCGCTTCGGGCTGGTCGGCCGGCGCCGGCGCAGGTTCAGCTTCAACCTGTATGCCTCGTTCCGCAATGGCCATACGTTCGATTCCGGTGATGCGCTGCGGTTTCGGCGGTTCTGGGCGCGCGATTGGCGGATGGGTCTGCTGTGCGACCAGCGGGCGAGTCGCGCGGCGTTTTTCCAGTTCCTTCTGCATCCTGCGGCGCGCACGCTCGGCCTTCCAATCCTGGTAGCGGTTCCATAAAGCGATCACGAATGCGAAGCGAGTAGGCAACCAGAGTTGCAGAGCAGTAAAGGAAAATGCGGTTGAGAGATATAGCGCAACCGCCAGCACCGTCGAGCAGACAATATATGCGCCGGCAAGATTGAAGTAGTGAATAAGGGCGTCGCCCACGATGCGGCCGAGCAGGCCTTCCATGGGGATTACCCCCATCCAGCGCACGTGCCCCGGAAGCAACGAGAACTGGGCGGGAACGAAAACCACCAGCCACAGCGCGCCCAGCGATTTCGCGATCGGAGAAATGATTTTGCGTGAACGGAACCAGCGGATCCCGAGCACTGCCGCGAACCCGGGAACCAGAAACGCGCCAATACCAAAAAATTGCAGGCAGACGTCAGCAGCGATTGCGCCCACGATTCCTATCCAGTTGCGGGCGCCGTGGGCGCCGGTGAGCACCGAGGCGCTGTTGAACGAAGGATCGAGCGGCGAATAGGACGCCAGCGCGAGGAAAAGAAGGAGCGCGGAGACACACAACAGGAACCCAACCAGCTCGTTGAGCCGGCGGTTGTTGGTCGGAACGAAGATGCGCAACAGGTACATGGGCGTTGCGGCGTTTAACGCCGACAAGCCAGAGCTTAGTAATTATGCCACGAGGGAAAAGCGGGGGTGGTGGCGAGTTAGGGTCGGCAGGAATCTCAGCCGCCTCGCCACTTCGATCCTCGATTCCATTGCTCGGGTGGGCCGCAGAGATCTCAGAAGGGGAGCCCGTCTCTAATGATTTGTGGTCGCCCGCAACTCGCGAGAGAGGTCGCCCGCGCCAGACAAGTTCCTCGTTGTAAAATCAATACTTACGTGAACGTGGATTTTTTCAAGGCATCCGGCAAGCAGCCTGCGGCTGGCCTGAACACGCTCACCACGCGACCGTTGAATTATGGCTGGGATATCCAAAGAAGAAATGCCTCAACAGGAGAATGCGCAACGCGAGCTGCACGATTCGCGCTATGACGCGCATCGGGTCGAAGAGAAGTGGTTTGAACGCTGGGCAAGCGATCCGTCGCTCTACGCTGCCGAAGCCACTTCCACCAAACCGAAATTTTACGTTTTAGAGATGCTGCCGTACCCCTCTGGTGCGCTGCACATGGGCCATGTGCGCAATTACGCCATCGGCGACGCGCTGGCGCGTTACATGTGGATGAACGGTTATAACGTGCTGCATCCCATGGGCTGGGACTCGTTTGGTCTGCCCGCCGAAAACGCGGCGATCTCGGCAAACGTGCCCCCGCGCGAGTGGACCCTGCGCAACATCGCCAACATGAAGGCGCAGATGAAGCGCCTGGGTTTTGCCTACGACTGGTCGCGCGAAGTTACAACCTGCTTCCCGGAATACTATCGCTGGAACCAATGGTTTTTCCTGAAGCTCTACGAAAAGGGATTGGCGTATCGCAAGAAGAGCAAAGTGAACTGGTGTCCGAAGTGCGCCACTGTTTTAGCTAACGAACAAGTCGTGAACGGTGGTTATTGCTGGCGGCATGAAGATACTCTGGTTGAGCAGCGCGAACTGGAACAGTGGTTTTTGCGCACCACCCATTACTCGGACGAGCTCTTGCGTGACCTCGAACGCTTGCCCGGTTGGCCGGAAAAAGTCCGCACCATGCAGCGTAACTGGATCGGCCGCAGCGAGGGCACGCTGGTGGAGTTCAGGCTGGATGCGGCAGACGGAGCCAAAATTGCGGTTTTCACTACTCGCGTCGATACCATCTTCGGCGCGACATCGGTTCAACTTGCGCCCGAGCATCCACTGGTTTCAGAACTAGCGGCGTCAAACCCGAAGCTGCGCGCGCAGGTTGATCAGCTGATCACTGAGCAGCGAAGGGCCAAAGAAGCCGGAGATATCGGCGAGATTGAAAAACACGGGGTTAACACTGGGCGTTTCGCAGTCAATCCGTACAACGGCGAGAAGGTGCCGATCTGGATCGCAAACTACATCCTGATGGGCTACGGTACGGGCGCGATCATGAGCGTGCCAGCGCATGACGAGCGCGATTATGACTTTGCCAAAAAGTATGGAATTGCGATTCGGCTGGTAATTTTGCCTCGCCCGAACGATCCGGAGGAGACCGTGGTCGAACCGGCGCTGCCGTTCACGACCATGGACGGTACCCTGGTGAACTCGGGGCAGTTCAGCGGGCTCAGCTGCGATCAGGCGATCCAGAAGATGTCCGCATACGCGGAGCAGAAGGGCTTTGGAAAAAGGACGGTCGCGTACCGCCTGAAAGACTGGGGCATCTCGCGCCAGCGCTACTGGGGCACACCCATCCCAATGCTCTACTGTGAGCGTGACGGAATCGTTCCGGTCCCGGAGAAAGATTTGCCGGTGATTCTACCTGACCAGGTGAAGATTACCCTGACCGGCGGCTCTCCGCTGCTTGAGGTTCCGGAGTTTCTCAACACAACCTGCCCCAGGTGCGGCGGACCGGCGCGCCGCGAGACCGACACCATGGACACGTTCGTCGATTCATCGTGGTATTTCTACCGCTACACGGACGCGCACAACGATCGTGCGCCCTTCGACAGCAAAACGGTTGCGTACTGGTTTCCCATCAATCAGTACATCGGCGGGGTAGAGCACGCCATTCTGCACCTGATTTATTCGCGCTTCTGGACAAAGTTCATGCGCGACATCGGCCTGGTGCAGAACGATGAACCAGTTGAGCGCCTGTTCACGCAGGGCATGGTGATCAAAGACGGCGCTAAGATGTCGAAGAGCCTGGGCAATGTGGTTAGCCCGGACGAGATGGTATCGAAATATGGCGCCGATGCTGCGCGGCTCTACAGTTTGTTCGCCGCGCCCCCTGATCGCGACCTGGACTGGCAGGACACGGGCATCGAAGGAATTCGGCGGTTTGTGGGGCGTGTATACGCATTTTTCATGCAAGACCATGAAGAGAGTCGAACTTCCGATGGGCATTTTGTGATCGGCGATTTCACGCCGGAAGAACGAAGCATTTTGCGGAAGTTGCATCAGACCATTCGGCGAGTGAGCGAGGACTTCAAGGGCCGCTGGCACTTTAATACCTCGGTCGCCGCTCTGATGGAACTGCTGAATGAATGCACCGCGAATAACGCTCTTGCAGCCAATACAGCGCTTCGCCGAGCAGTAAAGAAAGATTTCGTGTTGTTGCTGGCCCCATTTGCGCCTTTCCTGGCGCACGAATTATGGGAGACACTCGGCCAGAAGGATAATTTGCTCCGCGCGCCCTGGCCGGCTTACGATCCCGAGCTTGCCAAAGAAGAAGAACTCCAGATCCCGCTGCAGGTGAACGGGAAGTTACGTGCTGTGATCACGGTTCCGGCAAATGCCACAGAAGAGATGATCCTGGAGCGCGCTCTGGGAGATGAGAAAGTCAAGGCCCACATCGGGGGAAAGACGATCGTGAAGAGGATCGTGGTCCCAGGCAAGCTGGTGAATTTAGTGGTTAAGTAACTTCCTCCAGGTTAACTCGGTTTACTTGCTATTGAATCCGCGATATAGTCGGCGCCTACTCTCGTCTTGGGGGCACTATGTTAGGTGCACGGTCAGAACTTATCATACTCACATTGGTAGTAGCCGTTTCCAGTTTTCTGTTTGCAGACGACAGCAAGCCTGAGGACCTGATTGCCCGCCATTTGCAATCTATCGGTACACCGGAAGCGCGTCAGGGCTCAAAATCGCGCGTGATGGAAGGAACGGCGAATTATCGCGTCTTAGTCGGTGGCGCGGGGCAGTTGAGCGGCAAGGCTGCCCTGGTTTCAGAAAGCCATAAGATAAATCTTCTACTGAAAGTGATGACGACCGAGTACCACGGCGAGCAGATCGTCTTTGATGGTGATCACGTAAAGGTTGTTGGAACCTATGCCGACAAGCGTCGTTCTGAGTTTGGAGATTTCATCCTGGCCAATGATGCTCCGATTCGCGAAGGTCTGCTGGGTGGCGTTCTGTCTACTGCTTGGGCTCTGGAAGATGTGGACAGCCGAAAGCCTAAGCTGCAGCTGGAGGGAATTAAACAGATAGATGGGCGCAGTGTCGAAGTGCTTCGTTACCAGCCAAAGAAGGGCACGGCCCTGCAGATAACCCTGTACTTCGATCCGGCGACCGGTCGGCATATGAAGACCCTATACACGGCGAGCCAACAGCCGGTCGCCGCGCAAACTGTGGCGATATCGGATCCGAGAATCGCTCAAATGGACAGTGCGGACGCCCGCAGCGCCCGATCGCAGCAAACCCGCTATCGGATGGAGGAAGATTTTGCTGATTTTCAGACAGTCGACGGGTTAACGTTGCCTACGAGCTACCAGTTACGTTTCACCGAGGAAATGGAAAACGGGTTCACAAAGTCCGTCTGGTGGAATGTGAGCACCAACAGAATTCTGAACAACGTCTCTCTGGATTCGCGCAATTTCGAAGCGAGATAACGCATGCCTTTTACTCCGGAACACCTGCCTTAAGGTTCAGGCGCCAGTAATCCAGCGAAAATGGCGGGTCATCTTCCGCCGCCAGATCAGCCAACCTCCTCATGTAAAGCGACCGCAACCATTCTTTCGGAAGCCGCTCGAGGTAAGTGCGCACGATCACGGTTCGTACAAAATCCACGTATTGTTGACGGCTCTCAATCACCGTCGGCGCTTCTTCCAGGCTGGTTTCGATCTGGATAAATCCAGCGCGGCGCAACGTGGAGTTCATTTCGTCTGCATCCTGAAACAGCCACGGTTCAGCGTAACCAGCCAGATAGGGCACGAACTCAACGGAACGCGCCAGTTCATTCATCCTGTTGCGCAAGCGCGACAGGTTTGGTCCACCGCCACACTGCGCATGCACCCATCCGCCGGGCCGAAGAGCGCGATAAAGGCTGGTAAACAGCAGATCATGGTCCAGCACCCAATGAAACGCCGCCGTGCTAACGATTCCATGAAACACGCGCGAGAAGGGAAGAGCTTGCAGATCGGCGGCTACGAATGACATTCGCGAACTAAATTGCCGCAGATACTCACGCGCGGACTGCAACATGTTCTGTGAAACGTCCACACCGATGACTTGGCCATGTGGAAGCGCCTCGAGCAGATCGGCCGTCAGCCGTCCGGTTCCGCAGCCTGCATCGAGAACAGTTTCATTTCCGCGCAGCTTGAGACGCGCGAGAACTTTCTTGCCCCAGCTGACTTGTGGTTGGGAAAGCCGGTGATACTCGGTTGAGTTCCACTCCCGGGACATTGATCAGATGGCTGCCAACGCCTGATCGAGGTCGTCCATGATGTCCTGAACATTTTCGATCCCGACCGAAATGCGTACCATGCCGTCGGTGATGCCGATCTCGCGGCGGCCTTTTTCGCCGAGCGCAGCGTGTGTCATGGTGGCGGGATGCGAAATAAGGGTTTCGACTCCGCCGAGCGACTCTGCCAGAGAGCAGACTTGCACCCGCTTCAGCATTTTCTTGGCGTTAGAGAGCGAACCGGTCTCGAAGGTGATCATCGAACCGAAGCCTGACATCTGACGTTGCGCCAGCTCGTACTGCGGATGTTCCGGTAATCCGGGGTAAAACACTTTCTTAACTTTCCGGTGCCGGGCCAGAAACTCGGCGACGAACCGGCCATTTCGATCATGTTGTTCCATCCGGACAGGGAGCGTTTTCACCCCGCGCAAGATCAACCAGCACTCAAAAGGCGAGAGGATTGCGCCGGCAGCCTTCTGAATAAACGCCAGTTTCTCGGCCTGTTCTTTTTTCGTGCAAACTACCACCCCACCCAGGCCGTCGCTGTGGCCGTTCAGGAATTTGGTCGTGGAATGCACCACCATATCGGCGCCCAGTTCGATCGGCTGCTGAAAATAAGGCGACATGAAAGTGTTGTCTACTGCCAGCTCTACTTTTCTGCGATGGCAAGCATTGGCAATGGCGGCGATATCGCTCAGCGCCATCAGAGGATTGGTCGGTGTCTCGACGTAAACCAGGCGCGTGTTTCGGCGGATAGCTTTTTCCACGTTGCGCACGTCCGACGTGTCTACGTACGTGAATTCCATTCCGAAATCAGCCAGCACCTGATTAAACAGCCGCGGCACGCCGCCATACAGGTCGTGTCCGGACACGATGTGGTCGCCTGAACGATACATCGAGCAGATCGCGTTGATGGCTGCCATTCCGCTGGCGAAAACCGGCGCGGCAATTCCGCCTTCGAGCGAGGCCAGGTTCTGTTCAAGGCGGCTGCGCGTGGGATTGGAGACGCGCGCATATTCGTAGCCTTTATTCCTCCCCAACTCCTGCTGTACGAAGGTGGAACTGGCATGAATGGGGACATTCACCGCGCCGGTTTCAGGGTCAGGCTGCTGGCCGGTGTGAATCGCGCGTGTAGCAAAACTTGGCCGGTTCTTGTATTTCATAAAATCCGCATCACATACCACCCTCAAAAATCTTCTTAGACAAATATCTCTCGGCTGAGTCTGGAATCATGGTGATAACGCGTTTTCCGACACCCAATCTGCCCGCAACCTTTAGCGCGGCATGCACGTTGGCTCCGGCGCTGGATCCGCCAAGCACACCCTCCTGTGCGGCCAGTTGCTTGACCATTCCAAACGCCTCGGCATCGGTAACCATCATGATTTCGTCGCACACCGACCGGTCAAAGTTGCCGGGAATAAAACTCGCGCCAATGCCTTCCACTTTATGTTCACCGGGCGGGCCTCCGCCCAGAATCGAGCCCTGCGTTTCCACCGCAATCGCCAGCACGCGCGGCAGTCGCTGCTTCAGAAACCTTGCTGTGCCGGTGAAAGTGCCTGAGGTGCCGGCGCCAATGACAATTGCGTCGATGCGACCTTCCATCTGATCGAAAATCTCGCGTGCCGTAGTCTCATAATGGTAATCGGGATTAGCTGGATTACTAAACTGGGCGGCCATGAATGAATTCGGAGTTTTTGCCACCAGTTCTTCCGCGCGCCTGATTGCGCCCTTCATGCCCTCGGTATTCGGAGTGCGCGTCACCTCCGCCCCGAGGGCGCGCATGATCATTACTTTTTCCTCGGAAAACCTTTCCGGCACGAACAGCGCAACTTTGTAGCCGCGATTTACCCCGATCAGCGCCAGTCCGATTCCGGTGTTACCGGCCGTCGCTTCGACGATTGTCCCACCGGGCTGAAGGCGCCCTTCTTCTTCCGCGCGACGGATGATTCCGATCGCAGCGCGATCTTTTACGCTTCCGCCAGGATTCAGGTATTCAAGTTTTGCGAAAACCTCGGCGCATCCGGACGGGACGAGTCGCTTAAACTGCAGCATGGGCGTTTCGCCGACAAGTTTGGTGATGTCGTCAGAAACGCGCAAGCGGCTGCTCTCGACAGATTTCAGGGGCACCCTACAGACTACGGAAGCGCGGGCGGCGTCGTCAACGAAGCCAAGGCTTGTAAGTCTTTGCTACGCGCCGCCTAGTTGCTTCCCCCGGTCGCCTGCTCCTGTCCCGCGTAATATCCGCTGCGGGTCCTGACCACGAGTTTGTTATAGCCATGCGCGCGCGCGTCGACGTGAATGGTGCGGTAGCCTCCGGCGCTCTTGGGAGTGGTGGGCTTATATCCAATCGTGTATTGGTTGCGAATGTCGTGCGCAACCGTGCGGCTGATTGAATCTACTTCGTCTGCGTTCCTCGGCAGGAACGCAATGCCGCCGGTTCGTTCTGCAATTGTCTGCAGGGCGCGTCGGGCGCGTCGCTGTTTTTCATCGCCCAGAATACCGATCGCATAAACGGTGGGGCCATTTTCCTCCTGCAGCCTGCGCACAGCCGTTTCCAGCGACTCGCGGCTGGCGTTGTCCTCGCCATCGGTAACTACCAGGATCGCCTTCTTCTGCAGCTTGGCGCTCTTCTTCAAATGATCGGCCGAGGCAACCAGCGCATCGTACAAAGCCGTTCCACCACGGGATTCCACTTTCTCAAGCCCCTCGCGCAGTTTGTTGATGTTGCTGGTGTAGTCCTGGTCCAGGTAGTACTCGTCGTTGAAGTTCACAATGAACACCTGGTCATCCGGATTGCTGGCCCGGATCAGATTCAGGGTCGCTTTGTTCACCCGGTCGCGTTTTTCGCGCATCGAGCCGGAATTGTCGATAACGATTCCGAGCGCGATCGGAATATCCTCATGCCGAAAGGAAGTGATGTTCTGCTGTTTGCCGTCCTCGAACACCGTAAAGGCGTTCTTGTCGAGAGTTGTAATCATGCGCTGCTTGTCGTCGACCACAGTCGCATGAAGCACTACTTCCTGCACTTCCGCCTTGAAGACGAATCCGCCCCCTTCAGATCCCTGGTCCGGACTTGCTCCCGGAGTCTCCTGGCCATTGGCGGGCGGAGCTTGAGGAGCTTGATTGTCCGGTGTCGAGGGCTGAGCCGGCGTTGGCGGCTGTGAGTTGGGAGCCGATTGCTGCCCCGGCGCTGGCGACTGCGAGTTGGGCGGCGGAGGTGCCTGACTGGGTGCGGCAGGCTGCTGCGCTCCTGTTGCTATGTTGAAGATAAATAAGGCAAGTAGAAGGCTTAAGGTGCGGTTATTGCGAAGGTGCATAGTATCCCGTTTTGGCAAAGACGCGCAGCGGCGGAAGCCCTTTGGGCGGTATGAGCTTCACTTTAATTTTACGCCACTTGCCGTCGTGTGCCGGATTCTTTGGACGATATCCGAGCACATATTGGTTGCGTAGCTCGATTCCAATTTTTGTAGCTACGTCTGCCAAATCGTTGGGATTATCTATGGTAAATGCCCTGCCACCAGTCAGTTCAGTGACATCGGTGAGAAGCGCGGGCCCCAGCTGTTCTTCCGGGGTTGACATGTAACGGTCATAGATCCCGACCGCGTATATCAGCACATCCGCTTCCTTAACTAGTGACTTGGTTTCGCCTTCGGTGTAGCGGCTGTGGTTGTCGCCCCCGTCGGAGATGATCAGCATGGCCCGTTTCGCGTACTTAGCCTGGCGCATCTTGCTGACGCCAAGGTAAATAGCATCCAGCAAGGCGGTGCGTCCCTTAGGGACGGAATAGATCAGCTTGCCCTGGATCTCTTCCACCGATTGGGTGAAATCTGAGATTTCCTCCGGCTTATCCGAGAACGTGATCATAAAGAACTCATCCTGTGGATTAGCCGTTTTAAAGAACTCGACTACTGCCTCCCGGGCGCGCTCGATCTTGCTGCTCATGCTGCCGCTGATGTCGAAGATGACACCCAGGGAAATGGGAGCATCCTCGCTTGAGAAATGACGGATATCCTGCTGGTCTTTGCCTTCATAGACCGTAAAGTTGTCGCGATCTAACCCGGTAACCAGGCGGTTCATGGGATCTGTAATGGTTACCGGTACCAGCACCAAATCCACATTCGTTTTAATTGGCGGCGTGTGGGTTTTCAGCGAAGGGTCGGTAATGGCATCGTCTTTGGGTGTAGGCGCGGGCTGAATTCGCGGATTGACGTGAACGTCATCGACCGGGCTCTGAGCGAAGCACGGGGAGAGCAAAGCAATCAGCAGGAATGCGACCGAAGAAAAACGGGGGAAACGTGCACGCTTATCGGGAAGCAGCATAAAGACCTCTGAGCGAGGTGACCTGCCGGGAGAGGGTTGGGCCGAAAGGCGACCCGCACCCAGCGGGCCAGATGCTGATTGCGGGGATAGTATCATAGGCTCCTGCCGCCATTGTCACTCATTTGTTAAAAAAATTCCGGTCTTACGATGGCGATCTCGGCTTTTAAAGTTTCCCCAATTCCCGCGCGGAGAGCGGATCTCTGGCGTGAATTACAATCTGATGCCATCGCCTATGGCCCATATTTCTCCTTTTCGCGCTCTGCGCTACGACCCTTCGAAAGTTGATCCCGGCAAAGTTGTGACTCAGCCCTACGACAAGATTTCTCCCGAGATGCGCGACCGCTACTATCATGCAAGCCCAAACAATCTGGTTCGCATCATCCTGGGCAAACCTGAGACCCAGGATAACGCGGTCAACAATCCTTACACGCGCGCGGCGCAGTTTTTCCAGGACTGGCGTCGTCAGGGGATTTTTTTGCAGGACTCCCAGCCTTCCATTTACGTTTACGTTCAGCGATTCCCGAAGCCGGGTAGCGATGCCATGCTCGAACGGCGCGGTTTTATTGCACTCGGTCGGCTGGAAGATTATTCCGCGGGCATAGTGCACCGGCATGAGCAAACCCTTGCAAAGCCTAAGGCCGACCGCCTGGAGTTGCTGCGGGCGACACGCGCGCACTTTGGACAGCTTTTTATGCTTTACAGCGACCCCGCCGGCGAAATCGATTCGCTGCTGACTGCGGATTCCGCACCTGACCTTGAAATTACCGACGAATACGGTGTTGTGCATCAGCTTCGCTGCATTTCAGATCCGTCGCTGATCGGGTTGGTACGCGGCAAAATGAAGGACAAGAAGTTGATCATCGCCGACGGCCATCACCGCTATGAGACCGCATTGCATTACAGCAAAGAACGCAGCGCGGCGGCCGTCAGCCTTCCCAAAATTCCGCGCCCGTATTCCGGATCGGATGCGCTGCTTTCAGACCTCACCGATGCTGCGCCACATGAGTTTGTGATGATGACTTTCATCAACATGGATAATCCCGGACTGGTTATCCTCCCCACCCATCGCGTAGTGCATGGACTACCTTCCTTTGGCGCGGAGGATTTGCGAGTCAAGGCATCTGAGTACTTCAGCGTCGAAGAAGTAGATCCCTCAGTCGATGCTCAACGCGCCAGGATCATTCTGCGTGAAGCCGGCCGTATGGGAACAGCTCTGCTGGCGGTAACTCGGGAACGCGTTTACCTGATGGACCGTGGTAAATACGTTCCTCCTTCGGTATATGGCGGTCTTTCCTTGCGGCAACAAGCGCTGGACGTGGTGCAATTGCACAAGTGCATCCTCGAGTCGGCTTTGGGGATGAGCGAGGAATCCATTCGCAATCAGGAACACATCCGCTACCTGCGCGACATCTCCGAAGCCATGGACCAGGTGCGCCACCAGCAGGCCGATGCCGCCTTCCTTATGAATCCGGTGCGCATGGAGCAGGTGCGGGAGATCGCCTTCGCAGGTGAAGTGCTGCCCCAGAAATCGACCGACTTTTACCCCAAACTGCTCAGTGGACTCACGATCTATGCACTGGAGTAGGTACCGCCTGCGCCTCTGCGTTTGTATTTGCCTGGTGATCTCTGCACCGATAAGCGGGTCGTCTGGTCCCAAACAGCTGACCATCTTTTCGGATGCCGCAAGCTTCTCATTACCGGTGCGCGAGCAGGGCGGCCGCGAGTACGTTGATCTAATGGAAATTCTGCGCCGGTTCGGAAGAACCGATACACGCTCAGACCATGACCGCTGGCGGGTGACCTTAAATAATCTTACGGTCGAATTCAAAAATGGTAAGACGCGTTTTAAGGTGGGAAAAAGTGATGCTGACTTGTCTGCCCCGTTCTACCTGGAAAATGGAATGGGATATGTAACTGTGGATTCGCTTACCACGCTTCTGCCACCGTTTCTGCAAACTCAGGTCACTCTGCATCAGAACTCCCGAAGACTGTTTGTGGGTAATCCGGCTGTTCACTTCACTGCCCAAACCAGTGGCACGGCGTTGGTACTGAATTTCAGTTCTGCGGTCAATCCAACCATTTCTACCGAACCCGGCAAGCTGCGAATGAGTTTCAGTCGCGAACCGCTGGTTGCGCCGGGTACGGAAAGACTCTCGTTTGATAGCAAGGTCATTCCCTCAGCGGTGTACTCGGAAGAAAATGGGACCGCTGCGATCACGGTCAATGGCAGCGCTCCGCTATTCGCTCGCTTCTCTAATGATGGACGGACGATCAACATTTCGCCTGCGCCGCAAGGCGCCGCGCAAGCCGCATCGACTCCCACTGTCAATCAGGGAAATGCGCCGGCTGCTCCGCCCCAGGCCCCCGCGCCCGCCAGTTCGCCAATACCGTTTGTTCCAGTGTTTGCCGTCATTGATCCAGCACACGGGGGCGATGACCGAGGAGAACAGCTATCCCCGCAACTCGCAGAGAAGGATGTGACGCTGGCGATCGCCACCCGCATACGCCAGGAACTTCAAGCGCGCGGCATGACTGCGGTGCTGCTGCGCAGCTCTGATATCACACTTGCCGCAGATCAACGCGCCAGCGCTGCCAACCGGTCACAGGCTACGGTGTACATTGCAGTGCACGCCGTATCGCTGGGATCAGGAGTCCGCGTCTACACGTCGCTGCTGCCCGCGAGTGGGGATAGTCGAGGCCCGTTTCTGGATTGGCAAACTGCGCAATCGGGCTATCGCACATTCAGCCAGGCTGCGGCAGAAAGCGTGGCGGCCGAAGTTTCACGCCGACAAATGAAATCACGAACCTTAGTTGCTCCCTTACAGCCACTGAACAATCTTGAAATGGCCTCGGTCGCGGTCGAACTGGCGCCGCGCTCCACCATTGCCGATCTGAATTCCCCGAATTATCAGCAGACGGTTGCAGAATCAGTCGCAGCCGGGCTGGCCGCTGCGCATGACAGGCTCAGGAAGCCATGATTCCTCGCCACCTGATTTTCGGCACCGCGGCCATGCTGGTCATCGCACTGGCCGCAGGAATGTACGCCTGGCATCTTCGCCGCCAGATAGCGCACCAGCAGATCCAGACCGACGTCTCCCATCCTGCCAGTCCAGCTCCGCAAGGCCCAATGGAACAAGTTACGTTGTGGGTAGCCGAAGACGATCCCGGCACTCTGCGTGCGCGCGCAGCAACCATTCCCATGCCGAGCGGGCGTCAGGAGCGCGCCGAGGAATTAATGCGGGCTTTGCTGAATGTCTACACACAGGAATCCTCACCGCATCCGATTGTTCCCACCGCCGAAGTCAGGACCGTCTTTCTGGTCGATCCCGGATTGGCTGTAATTGATCTCAACCGTGCCTTCGCCGAAGGCCATCGCTCGGGCATTCTGGTCGAGGAACTTACGATCGCTTCTATGGTCCAGACAATCACCGCCAACATACCTGGGACTACGCGCGTGAAGTTTCTGATTGACGGCAAATCACAGCCGACTCTCGCCGGCCACGCCGACCTGTCGATTACTTATGATGTCTCTGCCATCCAGCAACTGGCGTCCGTTCTCCAAAATACGCCCTGACGCGGACTGTTAAAATCGAACCCGAATGTTTTATCGTTCTGACAATCGCGCTCCCGACCAGATGCGGCCCCTGAACATCATTCCCAACTTCATTAGCACTGCGGAAGGTTCGGTGCTGATTGAAGTTGGCAATACTCGTGTCATCTGCACCGCTTCGGTGGACGAAAGCGTTCCGCTGTTCATGCGCAATAGCGGCCGCGGCTGGATTTCGAGCGAGTATTCCATGCTGCCGCGCAGCACACTGACACGTACACCCCGTGAAGTGAACAAAGGCCGCCAGAGCGGGCGTACACATGAGATCCAGCGGCTGATCGGACGCTCTCTCCGGGTAGTGACCGATCTGAACCGTTTGGGCGAGCGCACCATCTGGATCGACTGCGATGTGATTCAGGCAGATGGAGGCACGCGTACGGCATCGATTACGGGGGCATTCATGGCGCTCGGACTCGCGTTAGAGAAGTTGGTGGAAGCCGGAACCTTAACAGCTGTCCCCCTGCGCGATTACGTGGCGGCTGTAAGCGTAGGAATTGTGGATGGCCAGATACTGCTCGATCTTGCCTACGAAGAAGACTCACGCGCCGACGTCGATATGAACTTCGTAATGACGGCCGGGCACAAGATTGTGGAAGTGCAGGCCACCGCCGAGCGCCAGGTGTTCGACGAACAACAGCTCAGTCAGATGACCGGTGTGGCCAAGCTAGGCATACAGCAGTTGATCGCAAAGCAGCAGGCGATGCTGGGAATGCTGACATTACGTCAGTAGAAAACTAAGTCTGAGATGAATGAAATTTGATGGTTACTCGTAAAGCTCCAGCTTCCTGCCTTGGTAACTAGTTCTCGTGTTAATCGGTTGAGAAGCAAAGAAAACGCACCTGGCAATCGGTCAGTGTCTATCGCAAGATGCGGGCCACCGGCCGACCTCGGTATGTGATGTACTCTGCAGAGTTCGGCCATCAGGCACGATTCTTCATTTACAATAGCTGCTTTCCAGCACTGATACGGAGGACTCCCATGAAAATCACCCCCGGCAAACTTTCTGGCTTGAAGCATGTTTCGAATGAGCGCGGCGTCATCGCAGCCGCTGCTATGGACCAGCGCGGTTCCTTGCAAAAAGCATTAGCCAAAGAAAAGGGCGGCGAAGTCAATGACACCATGATGGAAGAGTTCAAGTCGTTGGTGACGGAAGTTCTCACGCCGCATGCCAGCGCCATCCTGCTTGATCCGGAATGGGGATTGCCCGCGTCCAAGCGCCGCGCGAAAAATGCCGGTCTACTGCTTGCCTATGAAAAAACCGGCTATGACAAGACCGGCCCGGGACGTCTGGGCGACTTGCTGGATCACTGGTCAGCGCGGCGGCTTAGAGAAGCCGGCGCCGACTGCGTAAAGATTCTTCTCTATTACACACCCTTTGATCCCAAAGACGTGAACGACAAAAAGCATGCCTGGGTTGAGCGGATTGGTGATGAGTGCCGCGCCAACGATATTCCGTTCTTTCTTGAATTCGTCGGCTATGAAGAAGGCGCGGACGAAAAGGGCTTCGAATACGCGAAGAAGAAGCCGCAGATCGTCATCGAGAGCATGAAAGAGTTCTGCAAAGATCGTTACGGCGTGGATGTACTGAAGGTGGAAGTGCCCGTCAATATGAAGTTTGTCGAAGGCTCAGGCGTCTATGGCGGACAGAAAGCCTATAGCAGGCAGGAAGCCATGGACCTGTTCCGCAAAGCCGCCGGCGTCACCACCAAGCCTTTTATTTATCTTTCAGCCGGGGTGAGCAATAAAGAGTTTACTGAGGCGCTGGAGACCGCTGCCCAGGCAGGCGTAAAGTTCAACGGCGTTCTTTGCGGTCGAGCCACCTGGAAAGATGGCATTCCAATCTATGCCAAGCAGGGCGCGAGCGCATTCCGGAAGTGGCTGGAAGATGAAGGCGTGAAAAATATCGAAAACGTAAATGACCGACTGAAAGCAGCCTCATCATGGTTCCAGATTTACGAAGCTGAGCCGGCCATGGCAGGCGCTTAGCGCTTCAGGGTTTCGCAGTTCTTAGCCAGGTTTTGCCGGCATCACTGGTGGTCCACAACTCGTAAGTTGTGGTGATCTGGCCGTGCGCCAGATCTTTGAACTCCAGGCCGATAATGTCTCCCGTCAGAATTTTGCCTTCAAATCTCGGCCGAACCTGCGTCCAGTGCACGCCATTGTCGGAAGAATGAAACAGGGCTCCGCCGGCGCCGCCTACCCACAGGTCGTTGCCTAAGGCCGAAACTGCTCGCAAGTGAACGTTCGGCGCTACAGCGACCGCGTTCCAGGTGGCTCCGGAATCGAGCGAACGTTGCAGCAGGCCTTCGGGGGAAAGTGTCCACTGGCCGCCAAAGGCAGGTTCTACGCTGACCAACTGTGAAGCAGTTCGGGCGTCCGACATCTTGTTCAGATTGCCGGCCGCTACGCCGGGAGCTTTCACTGCGGTGTGTGTCGATGCGCCGCCTGTAGCTTGTGCCTTTTGGACTGAAGCCGGCTCGGTTTGGCTCGGCACAGATTCCGCCATAACTGTTACGGTTTCGCTGGCAGGTGCCATGGGTGCCGGAGAGATGGGTGCCGGAGCCATCTTCAGATACTCCCGCTGTTCGTCATCTTTTTTCTTTTCGGCCACCGAGGGTGCTGCGCCGTTCACCGATACTTCGTTTTGCTCTTTCGCCCGAGCCGGCACAGAGTCGGCGAACGTCTTGTTACCTGCAAGCTGATCGTGCGAATCGTAATTGCGTGCCTGCAGAGTAAGCTGCCTCTGTCCCGCTTCCTCCGCCTGCGCCGCCGGAACTTTTCTGGGCGCGCGATTGGCCTTGATGTCCTTCTCCGGCTTTTCGCGGGCGCCCACATCTTGCCGCTCCTGCGGCGCCGGAGCAGGCTCATCCCGCTGTTCGTACCGGGGTTGAAGCGCAGCCGTCTGTTCAATCTTTGCGGACGACAGCTTCGGCTGGTTCGCGGCATGTTGCTGCCGCAGTGTGACCGCCGCTCCTACAACGACCACACACGCCAGCGCTGCTCCCCAGCGCAGATAGGGCCACGACCGCCAATTTGTTCTTACCGGCAGGAAAGGAGGCACGACCGCCTGTTCGGGCGTGGCCAACGAAACGGCCTCGCGGCAATCCACGCACGCCGCCAGATGCTGCAGCACTGCGTCGCGCTCACGTGGTAAGAGTGTCCGCTCGGCGAATGCCGTCAGCAGATCAGCGTCCGGATGCCCGCCTGGTTCTGCCATGCGCAGCCGTTCCAGCACGATTTTTGGCAGTCCTTCGCTCATCCTTCGCTTGCCTTGGCTTTCTTCTCTGGGAACGCCGGAGCCGCACTTTCTTGCACCAGACGTGCGCGGATATTCACCTGCAAATCCCGTACATCGGTCAGCAAAGCTTCTTCCGCCTGCCGCCGGCTCATGCCGTTGCGAGTCAGATTGTTCAGTATCTGTTTGCGCAAGCTCTTTGCCAGCTTATCGACTTTCCGGCTGATGGTTGACTCGTGAACTCCCAGGCTGCGCGCGACTTCAGCCAGGGTCCGATTATCGAGGAAGTACGACGCCAGCACGAACTTGTCTTCCGCCTCCAGCTCTTTCAATGCCTGGTCGATCGCCTGTTCCAGCCGCGGATCAGTGGATGCAACCGGTTCGGCCGCCACCGCCGCGAACTGCACTCCTTCTTCCGCTTCTTCATCCAGGCTGACCAGACGCTTGCGTTTGCGGTAACGATTCACGTACTCCTGCGCCAGCACGGTTCGCAGCCAGCCTTCGAGCGATCCACGTCCGGTATAAGAGGCCAGCTTTGAGGTTCGTTTGCCGTCACGCTCAGAGGTGCCGTACAAATCCGCATACAGCGAATCTGCCAGCTCACGCGCGGCTGAACTTTCCTTGGCGATGTAGCCGGCGACGTCATAAAGCTTGGCGCGATAGCGCGTCAGAAATACTTCCCACGCCTTATCTGATCCGGCAGCGCAGGCGCGCGCCAGAGCGAGTTCCTCTACTCGCAATGACCGGCAGAATTCGCCGGCCGCGTGTGACGATGTTTCACCGGGCAGGTATTTCTGCACGATTTCCGAGAGGATGGCGGAGAACTGGCCGCGTTCCAGGCCGAACGCCTGCGCGCTGCTCTGGGTGTACAGATCCTGCATGACGGACTCCAGGGGAGAAGAAGACTTCTCCTCAGAATGGACACCGTCATTGGTCAGGGTGGACACAGCCTTGCCGATGCTATCAATTTTTTAGACGCAAGAAGCTGAATTTTTGCCGTTCGGTTAGCAGTCAGGGTGAGCTAGAGACGCCCCGCGACTGCTTTCCTCCAGAGCTTCCGGGGTGTCTCTGCGGCACTGACGGAGGACAAATATGAAACGCAAGGTCTGGTTTGTGGTTCTGGGTGTTGCGGTTCTGATTGCTGTGGCCGTGATTGTTCCCTGTGTTGCGCCGGCTGGTGAAGTGCCTGCCAGCTATGGTTACAAGGTGTTGCCCGCGATTCGGCAGGGTAATCTCGCGGTATTTCCCGTGGTTGCAGCCACTGCGCACGATACCCGGGAGTTTCTGACGCTCGATGAAGGATTAAAGTCCGGAGAAGTAGTGGTTACCGAATCAGGCAGCGTGCGTGGTCTGGTACGAGGCAGGCCCACCCCGGCCCCGGATACTGGCGCCCAGGTTAACCAACTGGTGCTGGTAAATAACTCCAGGCGGCCGCTGGTTTTGCTTGCAGGCGAAATTGTCACCGGCGGTAAGCAGGACCGCGTGATCGGTGCCGATCGCATCATTCCGGCCGAGAGCGATCCCATTGATCTCGGTGTGTTCTGTGTTGAACCAGGTCGCTGGACGGGATCGACCATGCAGTTTGGTACTGCCGGACCCCCAGCGCCGATGGCATTGCCATCAGTCAGGAACAAAGCCATGGCCGCCAAGAATCAGCAGCAGGTCTGGGCGGAAGTAGGCAGAGCGCGTGAGCAGGCAGCCGTTGCTGCACCTGCGGCTGCGAACGGCCTATCGCAAACTACTTCCTTGGCCCAGGTCATGGACAATGACGAAGTCAAACGCAAGCTCGACTCGGTTGCCAATCCGATTCAGCATAATTATTCCAGCGTGATTCGGCAGCTGCGCAATCAGAACGCCGTCGGAGTGGTGGTTGCGGTGAGCGGGCGCATCGTTTGGGCTGACCTGTTCGCCAGCACCGATCTGCTCGAAAAATACTGGCCCAAGCTGGTGCGGTCATATGCCGCCGAAGCAGTGATAACACGCGCCAAGGGCGGAGAAGCCAGCCTGAGCGAGGCCCAGGCATTCCTCAGCCGCATGGAAGGGCGCCACCAAACTGTGAACAGCGAACCCGGAGTTTATCGCCACACTGAAATAGCTGGCGACGGCTTCCGTGCCTTCGAACTCACCTCGCTGTTGCCGAAGACTGGCTTCGACGTGCACGTAGCAAAGATGGCGGAGTAGCCACGAAATGCAACTATGATCGCCAGGGACATTTCTCGCATGATCAGAACTTCACTAAAATCGCCATGTTCAGCCGGTTCTCGCTTTCGACCAGGTCGGGAGCCCAACCGACAACCAGTGAACCAGGCGTTCCAGTATTCCCGCCTGGAGGGGTTACGCCGCCCGGGCCTGAGAAGTAGGGCACATTCGCCGCGCGATGGTTGTATTCCCAGCGGAAGGTGAGGTACTGGCTTGGCATCCAATCAAAGGTGCCTGACATGTCCCAAGCTTTGTAAGGATCGCCAGGGTTTTCCGTGAAATACGGAGTTCCGGAGGCGGCGGTTGCTCCATTGATGGGTGGTAACAAGACAAGATAGCGGCCCGGATTGTTTATCTTCCCGCCGCCGATGGTGAGAGCAAAAATATCCTTGTGGAACCAGAGGCGGTTGTATGCCATAAATCCAACGAAGCTCTGCTTCGGCCCCTTCGAAGAGTTCCCGAAACAACTTACACCTCCTCCGTGTTCGCATCCCAGATCGCCGGTGAGCGAGAACGCCGCCTTGCTGATAAAGTTCGCAGGATTGTCATAGTATTTGACCTGAATGCTCTCATCGGTGTGATAACGTATCCGGCCGGAAACCCCAAGCGCATCCGCTCCCAACGCGTACTGATTTCCCAGGATCGACAACCACGAGTTAGGTCGCCACAAGATCTGCCCGCCGATGCCGGGCCGATTATTAAAGCGCCCGTAAGCTTGCCATCCGTTCACAATCCATGGCTCGATCTTCAAGTGCTCGGTTGGGTAGATCTGGACTCTCACGCCATTGAAGAACCACGGAGTGTTGGAAGAAACATACGAGGGTTGATAGGCCCAATTGTCGAAGTTGTAGTAACTGAATAGTCCGACATAGGACATGAAGATGCCGGCATCGACATTGATGCCGTGCAACGCGTTAAAGTGGTAGCCCCCGTAAGCTTCCGAAATGTAGCGATAGGCATTGTCCAGGTTCCATTGGCCACGTGACGGGCTGGCATCGTTCCGCGGAGTCGTCTGTGAATACATTCCAAACTGGGTCATCACTCTTGCGCGGACATTGTCATAATGGAAATCTCCGCCTATCCCAAGCTGTGTCATTTGAACTTCGTTGGCGCGGAATACTTCGCTCGAACCGCTGATGGTGTCGTCTTTGGGATGTCGGAAATCGTAGACGTAGTCCACGTCTGCCCTGATCTCGGGAGTGAAGAATTTGCTGTCGAATGCGGCAGTTTTGGTTCGTGGATTCCCGTTCAACCACGTCCAGTCTGCAAAAGCAAAAGGTTCAGCCTTCTTTTCACTCTCGGGATCACCACTCTGAGCACTGAGCGCCTGTGCTGAAGGGGCAGCGGAGACGAATGATTCTGGGGCCGCCGCCCCGACTTTACCAGGGTCGGAATGTTGCGATGCCTCGCTCGCGCGGAGCTTGGCCTCCAGTTCCGCAATGCGCTTCTTCATCGCACTGAGCTCTTGCAGTGCTTCTTCAGATACTCGCCGATCGTTTCCGCTCGCCTGCGGATCTGCTGGCGCATCGGCTGCAGCATTTTTGGCGGATTGCTCCTGACCGTGGAGTGGAACCAACAACGAGGTCGCTACGATTGAAATGAGCAGCACACGCTCGATCTGGAGCAGGCGCCTTATCTTGGGTTTGTAAGCATTCATCAACCAGCTTCTCCGTTCTGACGACCACCATAGTGTTAGTCGTCGCAGCGGCTGATTGTATTCCACGGAAAGAGGGCAGCGTCTTCACTTCACACTGCCGCGTCAGTAATTCAGTTCTCAAAGGTCAAGTCATTCGGATCTCAATTCTCATGACATTCGGAACGGCTGCCGGATGCAGATCGCGTCTTGGTCGCAAGGAATCTGCTGTACGCAACCCGCTTCGTGAACCTTCGTGTCCTGATTGTTATTGCTAGGGGCTAACGCTCTGACCTGCTATACCACTCGCGCCACGCCCCCGGTTCGCTCGGTAGGCTCTGTCCGGTGATGTCACGCAGCGCCTGGTAGACCCAGCCATGGGTCTGTGCGTCGAGCGAAGCATCCTCGGCGAAATTCAGCAGTTGCGGCACTACGCTGCGGCGCTGCTGCTCATTCAGCATGCCCGATTGCGCCAGGCTGCAGGCTGCACGCTCGCGCACTATCGGAGAAGAATCATCGTGAAAAGCCTGCAGCAGCGGCTCGATGGTCTCATCAGTTCCCAGATACGCCAGTCCTTCCACCGCCCAATGCCGGACTTCCTGGTTCGAATCGTGCAACTGCCCGATCAGCGTCTGTGCCGCGCGTTTCGGTTCAACGCCACGATTGCCGAGCAGTCCCAACTCCCAGAGCGCCCATACTCGTTGCTGTTGCGTGCCTGACTCAGCCTGCTGCGCCAGCACTTCGACGGTTTGCGGATCTTTCTCGATGTTCAGGGCCGCCAGGTCCACTTCAATGGCAGCCGCTCGCACCCGCAGATCGTTGGCGTTGAGGGCGGTGGTCATCAGTGAATTCAGTTTTCCGTTCAGCTTCAGATGGCCACGCCAGCCACCCACGCGCTCCGCAATCTGTGAGCCGGCTCCCTCATAGCCGTTGATCGCGCGCTCCAGCAGAAGTTGTGCCTGCGATTGCGGACTCTGGCGATCAAGCGATTCAATTTCATGCTGCGAAAGGATTCCCGGGGACGCAGGCTGTGGTTTTCCCTGCAGGCCGAGGATTTGCTCGATTTCTTGCCAGGTAGCACTCGCCTTGCCGGTAGCAAACACCAGCGCCAGTAAAATGCCCGCCCCAATCGCAAACAACACTCGCCAACCCCCGGCCCGCGGATCGATCGAGCGGTCAGGGGCCAGCTCAGAAGTGGGGCGCGGGTCGCCGAAATCGGGCGTCGGCTGCGGTTGCTGCGGATCGCCTTCCCAGGAATGCATGGCGAAAGTGTAGGCTTGTGTCTGGTCAGGGTAAAGTTACGCGGGGGTACTGAAGTTATTACTTAAGAAGGCGGCACGATGAAAACGAAGAACCTGTTTTCGGTAGCGCTAAGGGGCACGGTAGTCATTCTCGCATTGGTTACTGTTGCCAATGCCGGATCGGGCTATCACCTTCTCAATACCTATAAGCTGGGCGGTGACGGCGGTTGGGACTACCTGACCATCGATCCTGCAACCCGCCATTTATTCATCTCGCGGGCTACTCACGTGCTTGTGATTGACGCTGATTCCGGCAAACAACTGGCGGACATTCCTGACACCCCTGGCGTTCATGGTATTGCCTTAGCTCCGGAACTGGGCCGCGGCTTTATCAGCAACGGACGCGAGGGAACGGTGACGGTATTTGATCTGAAGTCGTTAACAGCGACGGGGAAGATCAAGGCCGGCGAAAATCCGGATGCCATCTTGTACGATCCTGCGACCAGACGGGTGTTCGCTTTCAATGGTCGGAGCGGTGATGCTACAGCGATCGATGGCGTGAAAGCGGCGGCAATCGGAACCATCAGGCTGGGCGGCAAGCCGGAGTTTGCGGTCAGTGATGAGAAGGGCGACGTGTTTGTGAATATCGAAGACAAAAGCGAACTGCTCAAGCTTGATCCGCAAGGCTTATCGGTGAAAGCGCGCTGGCCGCTCGCGCCCTGCCAGGAACCGAGCGGGCTGGCGATTGATCGCAAGAACCGCCGGCTGTTCGTCGGATGCGACAACAAGATGATGGCAGTGGTTGATGCCGACAGCGGCAAAGTGATCACCACTGTGTCGATCGGTGAAGGGGTGGACGCGAACGCCTTCGATTCGGACACGGGTTTTGCATTCGCCTCCTGTGGTGAAGGCGTGCTGACCATCGCGCACGAAGATACCCCGGACAAGTATTCTGCGGCGGAGAACGTGCCCACCCAGCGCGGAGCGCGGACCATGACGCTGGATCCCAAGACCCACAACGTTTACGTGGTCACTGCGAAGTTCGGGCCGGCGCCCGCCAGGACGGCAGAGAACCCGCATCCCAGGCCGTCGATCCTGCCGGACAGTTTTGTAGTTCTGGTCCTGGGCCGCTAAGTTGTTGAAAATTCGTAAAGGCGTAATGTAAACCTGCGCAAGCTCCTGGTCGCTAGTCTGAGCGCCTTCCAGAATGGGTGGTATTTGCGTCAGGATGCCCCAGGAACGCGAGCGGCGGGCGGTTCAGAGATTTGCTCACGCTGGCTCGCGAAACTCGCTAGAAATCGAGCCAGATGCAAAGTGACTGAGTGCACGCATAAAAATGCATGTACTGAATTAGAAATACAACGTGTCATCCATCACATGGCTCGCGGCGCTTCGATGCCCAGCACGGCAAGAACCCGGGTAAGCTCACGACGCACGACCGCCACGGTTGCCAGCAGGAATCGTTTCCGGCCTTCATCGCTCTCAGAAAGAATCGGGTGCTGGTGGTAAAAGTAATTGAACAGCTGGGCTAACTGAAAGGCGTGCTTAGCTAAGTAAGCCGGTTCGGCAGTGGCAATGCACTGATCGATGACATACGAAGTCTGTGACGCGCTGAGCCAGAGCTCCCAGATATCATTGGCGTCCAGGTATTTTGCGAAGTCGCAGTCGCCGGGTGAATAGTTTTCTGGATCGATTCCGCCTTTGTGGAAGATATTGGTTGCGCGCACGATCGCGTACTGCGCGTATGGGCCGGTATCTCCTTCAAAGCTGAGCGCTTCTTTAAAATCGAATGCAATAACCGAGTTCTTGGTGAATTTCAGCATGAAGTAGCGCAGCGCGCCGATGGCGATTTTCGTGGCGATCTCGCGGCGCTCTGCGTCGTTTAGTTCGGGATGGCGCGCATCCACTTCTTTTTTCGCGGACGTGATGAGCGTGTCAATCAGATCGTCTGCCTTGACTCCAAATCCCTTGCGGCCAGACACCTCAATGTAGGCGCGGGCCTGGTCTTCTTCGCTCAGCTGATAACCCAGTTCGGCCGCGCAGCGCGGCGTTAATGCCACCATTTCGTAGGAAAAGTGGGTGTAATGATCGGCTTGCTGGTCGAAGCCGAGCGCGCGAACCGCTTCAATCACGGTGTTCTGTGCTTCCGACTGGCGCGCGTCAATCACATTATAGATTTCAGCTACATCGCCGAAATGGGGATGTTCCGGCTCGCCATTGGTGGTCGAAATCCAGCAATCGTGCTGGTTTGGGTATTTGTAAAACCTGCGATAGCCGAAGTCGCGGCCCAGCAGCCCGAATTTCCAGAGATGATAGGCGATGTCCTTGCCCACATAGCCCACCGTGCCGTTGGAGCGAACGATGACTTTCTGATCTTCTTCGGAAACTTCCCCATCGGCTGCAGTTTGGGTTGTTCCCGCGCGCCGCATCACCCAGCAGCCTTGGTTTTTGCCTTCGCTTTCATAAGTGAGCACGCCCGCGGATTTCAGCTTTTCGAACGCAGCATCCCAGAAATGGAGGTGCAGGATTTCGCTCTCACGCGGCAAAAAGTCATATTCGATATCGAGCCGGTCCATGGTCTCAAGATGGCGCCGGAGGATGGCGATCGAGATCAGGTCCGCGATCTGCGCAGTTTCATTTCCGCCTTGTTCAATCGCGTGCAGCGCCTGGACGCGGGCCTGAAGGTTCTGTTTATCTTGCTCGTACCACTGCGAGACGCGGGCATACAGGTCCCAGCAGTAGTAATCGAAACGCGGCTGGGCAGCGAGCTGTTCAACTTCAGCGCGCGACTTTTTGGCGAGCTGCAGAAAGCCGACGACCACGTCGGCAACCTGAACGCCGGTGTTATCGATGTAATTCTGGACGTCGACCTCGCGGCCGGCGAAGCGCAGCAGGCGAACGAAACTGTCGCCCAGAATCGCATTGCGAAGGTGTCCGACGTGCGCGGCTTTATTCGGATTGATGCTGGTGTGCTCAACCAGCACTTTGCCGGCGGGAGCCGGAAAGCTTTGCTTGCGATCGGATGCGACCGAAGCGGCCAGTTCGGCACGATTCACGCGGGCATTAATGTATCCTGCACCGGCAATTTCCAGTTTCTCGAATCCGGGAATCTGGCCGATGCCGGAGACAACCTCTTCGGCGATCCTGCGGGGAGCCTTGCGAAGTTTTTTAGCAAGCTCGAAGGCCAGCGGAAGCGCATACTCGCCCAATTCAACCTTGGGCGGCTGCTCGATCACGATTTTCGGCAAATCGAGATCGTAAGTTCCGCGTAGAAAGTCGCGGATGTGCTGCTCGAGCCGGCGCTGGAGATGGCGGTACAAGTGCCCTCTAAGTGGTTGAGGAAAATAGTGATTGTAGCAAACAGGAATCGCGGCCCAGGTTTGACGGAAAGGTCAGCCTTACCTATGATGAGTCAACCACGAAGGACACGAAGGCACACGAGGGTCGCGGCAGAAAAACCTTCGTGAAACTTCGTGTCCTTCGTGGTTTAAAGCATATGCGAATCGCCTATCTTGATTGTTTTTCCGGTATGAGCGGCGATATGTTGCTGGGCGCCCTGGTGGATGTGGGCGTTCCGGCAAAGTTGCTGGAGGAGACGGTCGCCGGCCTGAACATAGGGGCGCGGCTTGAGATCTCAACGGTCACGCGCGCCGGGATTTCCGCGACCAAGGTGGATGTGTATGTGCACGAGGAGAAGGAGTTGCCTCGGGAACTGTTCTGGGAGAGGCAGAAAGAACACTCGCATGCTCATCCGCACGGTCCGGTGGAGTTGAAGGAGCATAATTTTTCGCGGACGGGAATGTCCGCGCCGCACGAGCATGCGCCGCACGAGCGCGCGGATTCCCGCCCGGTGGCGCCCGCGCCACACAGGCATGGGCGAGGCCTGGCAGCGATTAAGGAGGTCATTGCAAGCGCAAACATCAGCGAGGGCGCGAAGAAGACCGCGAGCGCGATCTTTCAGGCGCTTGGCCAGGCCGAGGCGAAGATCCACAACACGGATATTGAAAGTGTGCACTTCCACGAAGTCGGCGCGGTGGATGCGATGGTGGACATTATTTGCGCGGCGGTCGGAGTGGAGGCCCTGGGGGTGGATCAACTCTTTTGTTCGCCGCTGAATGTGGGCGGCGGAACGGTGACCTGCGCGCATGGAACACTGCCAGTGCCGGCCCCGGCCACGCTGGAATTGTTGAAAGGCGCTCCGGTGTACTCATCGGGCGCGCAGGTGGAACTGGTGACGCCCACCGGAGCGGCGATCGTGAAGACGCTAGCAACCCGCTTTGCAGAGTTTCCGGAGATGACCATCGACAAGATCGGGTACGGCGCAGGTAGTCGTGATCCCGCCGGACAGCCGAATGTGGTGAGGCTGACGGTTGGCGAAGCGCACGCCCTGCATCCGGCAGAGACCATCACGGTACTGGAAGCGAACCTGGATGATCTGAATCCGCAGGTGTTTGGGTATGTGATCGAGAAATTGCTGGCTGCGGGCGCGCTTGATGCTTACGGAATGCCGGTGCAGATGAAGAAGAGCCGTCCGGGGATGGTGCTGACGGTGCTCGCGAAGCCACAAGATACGGAAAAGATGGAGCAGATTATCTTCAGCGAGACTACTACTCTGGGGGTGAGGCAGCGCACTGAGCAGAGACGCTCACTGGCCAGAAAATGGGTGAACGTGAGCACTCAATGGGGCGAAGTCAGAATGAAAGTCGCCAGTCTGAATGGTGCGGTGACGAATTACGCGCCAGAGTATGAAGATTGCCGCAAACTGGCTCAAGCCGGCGGTGTGCCGCTGAAGAAGGTGATGCAGGAGGCGGTACAGAGTTATTTGGGGAAGAAGAGTTGACGGACTCGCGGTCGCGCTGCGCGCGACCGGACGCCCGGGGGCGGCTTTACCTACGTGGTCTGTGATAATTGATCAGAGACAGGAATGGACAACACGTTTTACATCACGACGCCTATCTACTACGTGAATGCGCGGCCGCATATCGGTCACGCATACACCACCATAGCCTGTGACACCATCGCGCGGCGGCAGCGCATGATGGGTATGGATACGCGATTCCTGACCGGCACCGACGAGCACGGGCAGAAGATCGAGCGCGCGGCGCAGGCAGCAGGAATCAAGCCGCAGCAGTTCGTGGACCAGGTTTCGGCGGAGTTTCGCAAGCTGTGGGACAGGATGGGCCTGACTTATGACGATTTTATCCGCACTACTTCCGATCGTCACAAGCAAGGCGTGCAGGCGTTGTGGCGGAAGATTCGTGACAACGGCTACATCTACAAGGGGCAGTATGTCGGGCAGTATTGCGTGTTTGATGAGCTGTACGTGGAAGTCGGGCCGGGAGAACCGTGTCCGGAATGCAGCCGTCCGACGGAAACAATTAAGGAAGAAAACTATTTCTTTAAGCTATCCGCCTTCCAGGAAAAGCTGATCAAGCTCTACACCGAGCAGCCAGACTGGATCAGGCCAGAGACGCGCAAGAACGAAGTGTTATCGTTCGTGCGCTCAGGGCTGCGCGATCTGTCGGTCAGCCGGAGTACGTTCGCATGGGGGATTCCGGTGCCGGACGATCGCGGCCATGTGATCTATGTATGGCTGGATGCACTGGCCAATTACATTACCGCGCTGGGCTACGGACAGGCAGACGCGACTCTGTTCGAAAAATACTGGCCTGCCGACGTGCAGATGATCGGCAAAGAGATAGTCCGTTTCCATTGTGTTTATTGGCCGGCATTTCTGATGGCCGCGGGCCTGCCGTTGCCGAAAGGCATTGTGGCGCACGGCTGGCTGTTGTTTGAAGAAAACAAGATGTCGAAGTCGCGCGGAAATATCGTGCGCGCAGAAACCATCATTGATGTGCTGGGCGCGGACGCGCTGCGTTATTTTCTGCTGCGCGAAGTGGTGTTCGGGCAGGATGGATCTTTTTCCTTCGATGCGCTGGTGCAGCGCTATAACGCTGACCTGGCGAACGGCCTGGGCAATCTTGCCAGCCGCGTGCTGACCATGATCACGCGCTACTTTCGCGGAGAGGTGCCGTATCCGTCGCAAAAGGTGGCACGCAAGCCGATCGATGATGTGATTGCCGAGGCGGCGAAGAAGGCGATCGGCGAGTTTAATGGTTTATTTGAGCAATACCAGTTCTCGCGAGCGCTCGAAACCGCATGGTCGCTGGTCGCAAATGTCGACAAGTACATCGTTGAAAACGAGCCGTGGGCGCTTGGTGAGCGGGAGGATGAAGATAGCCGTGCGCGACTGGCGACAGTGCTCTATACCTCAGCTGAGGCGCTGCGGATTGTGACCGCGCTGGCGCATCCGGTGATTCCGGAGGCAACGGCCAGAATCTGGAAACAGCTTGGGCTGGGGGAGATCGGAAAATACCCTCTACAGGATCTCCGCTGGGGACAGCTGCAGCTGGGGACCAGGTTGGGCGAAGTGCAGCCAGTTTTCCCGCGAGCTGACAAATCGGCAATTGAAAGGATGCAGAAGATGGAAGACCAGGGACGAGTGGCAACCGAGGCCCAGCCGAGCGTGGCGGCTCCGACTCCGGTGGTAGCGACGCAGGCAGCGGTTGCGGGCGATGGCAAGATCGGCATCGATGACTTCTCGAAAGTAGAGCTGCGTTTAGGGCAAGTAAAGGCTGCAGAAAAAGTGAAAGGCGCAGACAAGTTGCTGCGGCTGGAAGTGGATATGGGAAATGAGGTCCGACAGGTAGTAGCGGGAATTGCGGAAGCATATGCGCCGGAGACTCTGGTCGGACGCAAGGTGGTGATTGTTGCGAACCTGGCGCCCAGAAAGCTGCGGGGGCTGGAATCGAATGGAATGGTATTGGCGGCCTCGCCCGAGGGAGGGAAGCCGATGCTGGTGAGTGTGCCGGACGATGTGCCGCCGGGAACCAAGGTGCGCTGATTTCTGGCGAGCTGAGTTCTGGCGACCTGCGCTCGCCCGCCCGGATCGGAGATCCGGGCCTGCGTTTTGGGATGAAGCCCAGAAATGTTCGTTGATTCCCACGCACATCTCGATGGAGAGCGCTTCGATGCGGACCGCGACCAGGTGATCGCACGCGCGCATGAAAGCGGTGTGCAGACGATCGTCGCCATAGGCACGGGCGATGGCCCGGGCACGCTTGATTGCGCTATCAAAGTGGCTGAGAAATACCAGGGCATTTATGCCACTGTCGGGATTCATCCTCATGAAGCCAGCCTGGCGAGTGAAGCGGATTTCGAACAGCTTGAGACGTTAGCGAAGAGTCCGAAGGTGATTGCCTGGGGGGAGATCGGGCTGGATTACTTCTATGATCACTCGCCGCGCGAGATCCAGCAGCAGGTTTTCATAAGACAGATGCAAATGGCGCGCGCTGCGAAGCTGCCGATTGTGATCCACTGCCGGCCATCGGAAAACAGCGAGAATGCCTGGGAGGATTGTCTCGCGCTGATCGATCAGCACTGGAAATCCGGCGGCATGGGTGGAGTTCTGCATTGCTTCACTGGCAGCTGGGCGCATGCGAAGCGTGCGCTCGATATGGGTTTCATGATCTCGTTTGCCGGCAACATTACATTTCCCAAGGGCGAGCAGATTCGCGAGGCGGCGAAGCAGGCGCCGCTCGAGCGGATGTTCATTGAAACCGACTGTCCTTTTCTTGCGCCGGTGCCGCATCGCGGCAAGCGTAACGAGCCGGCGTTTGTGCTGGAAACCGCGCGCCGCATCGGCCAGCTGAGAGGCCTCTCGCTGGAGAAAGTCGGGCAGCAAACATCCGCCAATTTCTACGAATTCTTCAATCTGACTGAACGCGCCGAAAACAAAGTTCTGCACCGCTAAGACTGCAAGTTCTGATAGTCTCAGCATGAAGGTTCATCTGGAAACACATGCCCGAAAACACTTTCGATATCGTCAGCAAGATTGATCTGCAGGAAGTATCGAACGCCATCCAGCAGGCGCTGAAAGAAATTACCACCCGGTTCGATCTGAAGAACACACATTCGAACATCACTCTGGATGAAGACGGAATCACGCTGCAGTCGTCGGACGAGTACAAACTGAAAGCCGTCAACGACGTTCTGCAACAGAAGCTGGTGAAGCGCGGCGTTCCGTTGAAAGGGCTGACTTACACGCCGGTGGAATCTGCGCTGGGCGGTACGGCGAAGCAGAAGATCACCATGCAGCAGGGCATCCCGATTGAGAAAGCGCGCGAGATCGTGAAGCAGATCAAGAACTCAAAGAAAAAAGTACAGGCATCGATCCAGGGAGATCTGGTGCGGGTGAGCGGCAAGGACCGCGATTCGTTGCAGGAAGTGATTGCGTTGCTGCGCACGCAGGATTTCGGGATTGATATGCAGTTTACAAATTACAGGAGCAATTGAGTTAACCAAGCAGGCACGGAGTCACCGGGAATGCACTGACATTTTCTGGTGACTGCGTGCCTCAGTGGTGAATGAACGTTCTGAATGAACGTGGTGAATGAACAATGAGTTCGCCTGCGGTCATCAACGGGAAAGAGATCTTCGCGCTGCTAAGCGAAGACCTGGCTGCGATTGAACGCGAGTTCGGGCGCGACACGGTGGCTGGGGTCGAAGCCATCACCGAGATCGGCGAATATTTGCGCAACGGCGGCGGCAAGCGGATCAGGCCGGCGTTGCTGCTGCTTTCGGCGAAGCTGTTTGATTATCGCGGCCGCGGTGCAGTGCGGCTGGGCGCAGTGGTGGAAATGATCCACACCGCAACCCTCGTGCACGACGACATTATTGATGAAGCGCAAACCCGGCGCGGGCGACCGGCGGCGAACACCCAGTGGGGGAATTCCAAGTGCGTGCTGGCGGGCGACTGGCTTTATATGCAGGCCTTCAGAGTGGCGCTACAGGAGCGCAATTTCCGGATTCTGGACGCCCTGATCGAACTGACGCAGCAGATGGTCGAAGGCGAACTGCTGCAGATCGAGAAGCTCGGCAAGCTGATTTCCCTGGATGACCACTTCGATCTGATTTATCGCAAGACCGCATGCCTGTTTTCTGTATGCATGCAAATGGGAGCGATCCTGGGCGGAGCGTCGGCGGAACAGGAAGAAAATCTGGCGCAGTATGGGCGGGATCTGGGGATGGCCTTTCAGATTGTCGACGATGTGCTGGACCTGACTGCGTCCGAGGAAGTGCTGGGGAAACCGGTAGCGAGCGACCTGCGGGAAGGCAAGGTCACCATGGCCGTGATCCATTCGCTGGAGCGGTGCACGCCAGAAGAACGCGCAAAAGTATCGGCCGTGCTGCAGGAGCGAGCGTTCGACAGTGTGACCCATCGGGAGATTTTGGAGATACTGGAGCGGTACGGATCAATCGATGCCGCGCACCAGCGTGCAGAACAGTTCGCGCTGCTGGCGCGCAACGCAATCTGCAGCTTTCCGGATAGTGAGATCAAGCGGTCGCTGTTGTGGGCGCCCGATTTTGTGGTGGGCAGAGAGAAGTAAATTTTAAATCGCAGAGTGCGTACAATCTAGAATGCCTCAACTCCGGACAACAGAACCAGCCGGACAGCGCTCGAATTCCCTGCGCACTCGGTGGCCTTTCTCTGCGAACTCCGCGTTTTAAGATGTTCATGCTGTAAACATCGCGGTGTGACATTCGTAGTACTGCTCCGCGATGGTATCGTCAGGATCGTCAACAATTTCAGAGAGGAACTCAGACGTGAGGCAAAATCTTAAAGCGCCGAGTTCGCAGAGAAAGGCCGCAGAGTACGCAGAGAAATTCAAGGACTCACATAGAGTTCGCGCCTCAGGATCGCTTTGCTGCTATTCCCAGCATTTCGAATCTCCCGCCTTTCAGCAGGGGCCCGGAGCCTAGGAACGCGCGAGCCGGCATTTCCCCGGAGAATCTTTTCACATAAGCAGCGTTGAATCGCTCCCACAACGACACGTCGGGCGAGTAGATCTGGACCCACACCAGGTCGTCCATTTTCATGCCTGCTTTTGCGAGCACCGCTTCGAAGCCATCGAACAAAAGGCGCAATTCCTGGTCTACATCAGCCGGCGCTTCCCCTGTCTTCGGATCGATACCGATGCGCCCGGAAAGGTAGAGCGTGTCACCGAGCATGACTGCATCGCTGTAAGGAGCTGGTGAACTTCGAGGCAAATTGATGTATTGGCGTAAGTTCCCACTCATGGAAATTCTCTCCGTATAAACAATCCGTTTTCGTTCCAACAACGTAATGGAAACGGGAGTTTAAACCAACATCCCGCATTTGAAAAAGGAGAATAAGTCATGACACGATCTTTGATTCTGGCGATGGCGCTGGCAGTCGCGCCGGGCAGCCTGGTATTCGCGCAAGATATGCGAGCAGCTCAAACAGAAAAAGCCGCGCCTCTTACGACCGCCGAGGGAACGGTGAAAGTGGATGGCGGAAAAACCTGGTTCGTGGCCGATGCCGATCAGAAGCCGTGGGAAGTGATCAATCCGGAGGCGCTGAAAGGGCACGATGGACATCACGTGCAGGTCAGCGCGCACCTGTACTCGGACAAGAATGCGATCCACGTGATGAGCGTCAAAATGCTGAAGTAGGGCGGTTTGAGCGTGGGGCAGCCTGGGGGCTGCCCTTTTCTTATTTATACTGTGAGCCGAATGGAAAGCCTGCTGCACCTGATCTCCCGGCACGGATACATCGTAGTGTTTGTGGTTGTGCTTGCGGAAGCAATTGGGCTACCGCTACCGGCGGCCATAGCGCTTGTCGGCGCGGGTGCGGCTGTGGCCTCCAAAGTTCTGCGGGCGCATGTTGTCCTGCCGCTCGCGATTTCCGCCATGTTGCTGGGAGATTCGCTGCTTTACATCCTTGGACGCCACATGGGCTGGATGCTGCTGGGAATCCTCTGCAAGGTTTCTATCAATCCGGAAACCTGCATTCTGCGCTCGGCGGAATCGTTTTATAAACGCGGAAAGATGACCCTGCTATTTGCGAAATTTATCCCGGGCGTCAACACTATGGCGCCCCCGCTGGCAGGCAGTATGAAGATGCGTTTTGATCAGTTCATACGGCTCGATTTTCTGGGAGCGGCGCTGTACACCTGCAGCTATTTCGTAGCCGGATATCTGTTCCGCGATTTTCTGATGTCGATTGTGCACGGTTTTCAGTCGGCCGGGCATGCGATCGAGGCGGTGCTGGCGGTGGCGGCTGTCCTTTACGCGGGTTACAGAACCTGGCTTTACGGCAAGTATTCCATGTACAAGCTGGTTCCGAAGGTACAGGTGCAGGAGCTTGCAAAGAAACTGTCGGCAGAGGGCGGCGCCGACAAGGTGCTTCTAGTGGACGTGCGCAGCCATGGTTATTACGACGAGAACGCTGAGCGCATCAAAGGATCGATTCGGCTGGAGCCCAACAATCTGGAAGATGAACTGAAAAATCTGCCCAAGGGTAAGGACATTTATCTGTACTGCACTTGAGCGCGCGAAGCGACCAGCGCCCGGGTGGCGCACATGCTGAGAGAGAAAGGTTTCAACACGTTTGTGATTGTGGGCGGCCTGGCTGCCTGGAGGAAAGCCGGCGAGCCGCTGGAACCGGTTCCGCAAGCAGAGATTGTGAAACTTCCAAGCTTCAGCTGAGAATGATTCGACATGGCTGAAAACGAAGTTGAGATCAAATTCCGGGCAGATAACTTCAAGGACCTGGAGCGCAAGCTGAAGGCCGCAGGTTTCAAACGCGAAACTCCGCGCACACACGAAATGAATACCCTCTACGATTTGCCGGGAAGCAAATTGCGTAAACGTGGCGAGATGTTGCGTCTGCGACAGTACGGGCAAAAGTGGAAGTTGACTCACAAAGGCAAAGGCGCGGACGGCCGGCATAAAAAGCGAGCAGAAACCGAAACCGCAGTAGAAGATGGCGCGAAAATGGATGCCATCCTTCGCTCCCTGGGATACGTTCCGAGCTTCCGGTACGAGAAATATCGTGCTGAATGGAGCGATGGCAAGGGCCAGGTTGTGCTGGATGAAACACCGGTTGGAAACCTGGGCGAAATCGAAGGCAAGGCGCGCTGGATTGACTCCACTGCAAAGCGGCTTGGGATCAATCGTAAAGATTACATAACTGACTCCTATGCAGGAGTGTTTTTCGCCTGGAAAAAGCGCACCGGAAGCCCGGCCACGGAGATGACCTTTCGCGCAGTTGGACGGACGGCTAAGCAGCGCTAAAAGGCCGAAAACCGCGAACTCAGCCGGATGGCGCAGTGCTTTACACCCGTTCGCTTTCGGTCGGCCTAACTAAAAATCATCCCCGCGCTCACCCAGGGAATCAATAATACGAACCAATCTCTTCGAGGTGCTCGCATGCAACTCAAGCCCTTCGTGCTCGATGCCTGGCTCGATCAATACGAGCACAACATAGAATTCAACCTGGCTGCAAGCACCGGACCGAGCTGGACCGTCAACGACATTCTCGCTCTGGCAGACGATGAAACCCGTCACCGCTTCCTGAACCACAAGCTGGTCTACAGCCGCCCGGCGGGCGCGGACAGCCTACGTGAAGCGATCGCTGAAATGCAGGGCGTTCCGGTAGAGGCCGTGCAAATTGTGACCGGCGCTTCTGAGGCGCTGGTAGCGTTGATGTGGATGGCTGCTGAGCCGGGCGCGAATGTGATCATTCCGCTGCCTGGATTCACTACCTTCTCGGCGCTGCCGGAATCTCTCGGTCTGGAGACCCGCTTCTATCAGGTTCGCCGCGAGAATGGCTTTCGAATCGATCCGGATGAGATCAAGCGGTTGGCAGATTCGAGTACCAAGCTCATTCTGGTCAACAGCCCGCACAACCCAACGGGCGCGATTATCAGTGACGAAGAAATGGAAGCCTTGCACGAGTTCACCGCCCAACGCGGAATCCAGCTGGTGAGTGACGAGGTTTACCATCCCATCTACCATGGAAGGCAAACCAAATCAGCGGCGCGCCTGCCGCACGCCACCGTGATTTCCGACCTGTCGAAGGCATTCTCAATTGCCGGCGTGCGCACCGGATGGATGATTGAGCACGATGCCAAACGCCGCCAGCAGTACTGGACCGCGCGCGCCTACTTCTCCATCTCGAACACCACCACGGGAGAAATTCTTTCGGAAATCGCAATCCGCGAGCGTGAGGTTGTGCTGGGCAAGACTCAGCAAGCTGCTACCCGAAATCTCAGGCTGCTCGATCGTTTCATGGCCGATCATCGCGACCAGCTGGGCTGGATTCCGCCGCGAGGCGGCATGACTGCGTTCCCCTGGCTGACAAGCGGAGAGAATGAACGCCCGTTCTGCAAGGCCGCCACCGAGCACGGGATCCTACTGGCTCCGGGGGATTGCTTTGATAAGCCTTCGCATTTCCGCCTGGGATTTGCGGCCGCCGGAGATGATTTTTCTAAAGCGCTTGACCGCTTCGGAGCGTTCGTAAAGAGCTGGTCAGCGAAGATGGTCACGGCGTGAACTGACGGCGGCTGTCCCCTGCATGGGATCATGCCGAACGAAAGATCAGACATCAAGGTCAGACGTCAAGGCCAGACATCAAGGTCAGACATCGAAGACTTTGTACACAGCGGACGGTTGCTGCGCCTGCAGCAACGTAATCGCGACGTTATGAACCGGTACGCCGCCGGTGGTTTTGCCCTGCAGCGCGCCGTGATGAGCGTGGCCATGGACGACCAGGTCAGCGCCATGACGATCGACAACTTCCGCGAGCCGCGATGTACCTAGAAAAGGGAAGATTTCTACGGCTTCACCCTGGACAGTCATGGCTATGGGGGCGTAGTGGAGAACCACCACTCGTTTTTGAGTGCGTAGTTGCGACATGGCCCGTTCCAGCTTAAGAGCTTCATCGATCGATGCGCGTACGAAGGACTTGATTTCGGGCTCGCCAAAAGCGGTGAGAGCACCGCGGCCAAATCCGCCGACAAAGCCTTTCGTTCCGGCGAAACCCACTCCGTCACGTTCGTAGGCGCTTCCATCCAGAACCTTGATTCCTTCCGCGGTCATCATGCGTATGAGTTCTGCTTCGCGGCCACTTTCGTAATCATGATTGCCCAGAACGGCAACGATAGGAATTCGCAAGCGAACCAGAGCGTTCAGCAGCGGTTCCATCTCATCAGGCTGGCCGTAGTTCGTGAGATCGCCGGCCAGTACCAGCAAGTCGGCCTCGTCGCGCACGCGGTTCAACTGGTCGCGCAGGGCAGTGTAGCGCTGGGCGGTGAAGTGAAGGTCGGCGGTAGCAGCGATTCGCATTGCCTTACCTGCTTACCCAGCTTTGGTTTCGGGGAGGGCCGTGATCTTGGGCGACCGCCTGCCGCGGTACTGGTCCAGAAGATTTTCCAGCCCCCACTCTTTCAAGTCTATTGCGAAAATGTTTTCGTCGATCAGGCTGCCGCGAAACACAGCCTTGGGATCGGGGTGCTGTATCTCATTCAAAAAACGCCCGGTAAGTTCCAGCCACAACCAACTGGGAACGAAGTTGGCGTTCGCCGGATAAATATAATGAAAGAGCACCAGCGCCCAAAGTAATACTTCCCAATGGTCGCCGATCCGGCGAACTATGCGATTCCAATCGAGTTTACCTTTTGTGCCGTAGATCACATGCGCTATGTCCCCCCCGTCAAAGCGCTCGCGGCGGGTAACAAAAAGCTTGGATACGATCAATTCTTCGGCGGCAAGAACGCGAGTGGATACATCAACGATGATGGCGGGAGTGGCAAGCTGAATCCAGGACTCATCCACCACCAGTACGGCATTGCTCATGCCGGTGATCAGGTCCACGAAGAAGTCGTCACGATGAGCTTTGGCGAGCCAGACCGGATCGCGGATTTCGGTTTCAAAGCCATGCGTTTGCAGGTGCCAAAGCGCGGCGGGCGCTTCTTCCGATCGAAGAAACAGATCGAGATCTTTGGTGTAACGGCAAATCCCGGTATGTTTTTGCAACGCGAATGCACCCGCGACGGCGTAAGGAATTTTCTCAGCTTCCATCGCCAGCAACACTTCACGATAGAGGGCCTCCTGTTCCTGGGGCAGCTCCAGCGGAATGGATGTAGTGACGGGGGGACTCGGGCTGTCCTGGTCTGGTACCACGGGCGGCTTGGATGTTCTTTCCTGTCTTATGGTTGCCGTCGGTTCCGGACCTGCATCTCAGGCATGGACCATTGATGATCATGCTTCGTGCTCAGCGCAACGCGCTTACCCGAAGCGGCATCTTTTGAGTGAGCGATTTATGTATCGAAATTCGACAACCGGCGCCGCTGATTCCGCTACCACCCAGGCCGAACACGCTCTGCTGGCAAAGAGGATCGCTGAACTGGGGGACTGGTTTCACAATCTGGATCTGAAGGGTGTCGCCACCGCTCCCCGCCACTTTCTGGGAGATTTCCCCAACATAAAGTGGAAACACATTCGCGAGTCAATCCCAGCGGACCTTACCGGCGCGACCGTTCTGGATATCGGCTGCAATGGCGGCTTCTATTCCATTCAGATGAAGCAGAGGAATGCCAAACGAGTACTGGGAATCGACGTGGACGATCGCTACCTCAACCAGGCGCGCTTTGCGGCGGAGACCCTGGGACTCGACATTGAATTTGAGAAGCGTTCGGTATATGCGGTCGACGAAATTGCCGGCCAGTTCGACTATGTGCTCTTTATGGGAGTTTTTTACCACCTGCGCTATCCTCTTTACGCTCTGGACAAGATCGTAAAGAAGGTTGCCGGGAAGCTTATTTTTCAAACCATGGTGCGCGGCCCCGAAGAGGTGATGAAGCCCGACCAGGATTATCCGTTCTGGAATAAAGATATATTCGCACAGCCGAATTTCCCGGGAATGTATTTCATTGAACAAAGCTACTCGCACGACTACACCAACTGGTGGATTCCCAATCGTTCAGCGGTAGAGGGCATGTTAAGCAGCTCCGGATTAACAATTCTGGAGCGGCCTGAACCGGAAGCCTGGATTTGCGTGCCGGAAAGGGTCCAGAGGAATGGCAAATTTCTTATTGACCTGGAGCTTACGGGAACACTGTGACGCAAACCCAATCAGACATCTTCTTCATAGGGCGCCCATGATTGAAGCGGTGATGTTATGGAACGAACCCAATAATCTTTCGCACTGGGATTTTCACCTCGATCCCGAGTGGCGGATTTTTTCCCGAATGGTGATTGAGGCGGCAGAGGCAATCCGGGCGGCAAATTCCGGTCTGAAGATTGTTTTGGGAGGCATGTCTCCGATTGACCCAAATTTCGTTTCCCTGCTGCGCTCCCATGGTGTGTTGAATCATGTTGACGTTGTGGCAGTCCACGGCTTTCCGCTCGACTGGAATCACTGGTCCATTCACGAGTGGCCGCGCAAAATTGAAGAGATTCGCCAGGTTACAGATAAAGAGATCTGGGTTTCCGAAGCAGGAGCTTCTTCGTTCGGAGCGGAGGAAGTGCAGGCATTTGGTCTGCAGCGTACGGCCGAGTTGCTTCTCCCCAGGGTGGAGCGCGTCCACTGGTACAGCCTGTTCGATCTTCCGAGTTCGTGGACAGCCACCACCCGCCACAAAGAGGCCGAGGGGAGTGCCTACTACCGCCATTACTACATGGGGCTGGTGCGAGAAGACGGTACGCCGAAGCTGGCCAGCCAGAACTTTGCTCCGGGGCTCGGAATTTGCCAGTGGTTTCACTTCGAAGATCACCGGCTGGACTCAGCCGTGGGGTGGTTGCGGAAGCTCGGCATCAAGCATTTGCGAACCGGGCTGAGCTGGGCTGACTCATTCCGCCCCAATGCAGAGCTGTGGTTCGATCGTCAGATGATGGCCCTGAATGAATTCACCACCACGGTGACGCTGTGCTTTACTCCTGAGCACCTGGGTCTGCAGCCGCATCACACCAGCCCTCCCAAGAACCCGCAACTGTTTGCTGAATTCGCCGAATGGGCCGTGAGGCGGTACACGGGTACGCCAAGTTCGGCGCAGCTCACCCCCGCTACTCAGCTTCAGGAAATCTGACATCCGACATCCGGCCGGGCGGATCACGCAATCAACGAATAACCCAGGCCCGAATCTTTGATCCGCCCATAAATCGTTCCGGCCTCTCTACGTGGTTCTGGTGAGCTGGCGCATACGGGTTTGAACAAGGGTGTACTAGAGCTGACCCATGCTGAAGCGCCCTGTTTTCCGTGCAAATAATCGCCAGAGACAAAGCACAACAGGCATCGTGCCTAAAGGTACTTTCATCCAAGCTACGCGGTTGAGAGAAAGAGAGACATGCTTCAAAGCTGTCTGGGTCTGGCTGCCCAGGCGTGACTTGGAAACGGGTTGTAAATGGAGCAACGAAATTTGAAGCAAGAAGGAGCACAGGCCAGTGAACGGAAAGAAGGTCCTGATTACAGGCGGGGCTGGTTTTGTAGGTTCTCATACTGCTGACGCGCTGTTACGCTCGGGCCACGAAGTAACAATCTATGACAACCTAAGCGAACAGGTACACGGATCGAAAGTACCTGACTACCTCTGCCCAGACCTCAATCTGATTTCCGGGGACGTCCGTGATCTGCCCAGCCTGACCAAAGCTGTTCGCGGGGCCGACGTCATCTTTCATCTGGCCGCGGCGGTTGGTGTGGGCCAATCCATGTACCAGATTTCCAGTTACACCGAAATAAATAGTCTGGGTACCGCCAATTTGCTGCAGGCGATTCTCGACAGCGGCGCTCGTCCGGAGAGGATTGTGGTGGCGTCGTCGATGTCGATCTACGGAGAAGGAAGTTATGACTGCCAGCAGTGCGGAATCGTAAACCCCAGCCCAAGGCCGGTGGAACAGTTACGCCATAAGCAATGGGAAACCCTGTGCCCGCAATGCGGCGAGGTGCTGAAGCCCGTTTCCACTCAGGAAGACAAGCCGCTGCAGTGTACTTCGATCTACGCCCTGTCCAAAAAAGACCAGGAAGAGATGACGCTGCTGTTTGGGCGGACGTACGGCATCCCGGCGGTTGCACTGCGCTATTTCAACATCTACGGGCCACGACAAGCGCTTTCCAATCCTTACACGGGAGTAGCGGCCATCTTTGCGTCACGCATGCTGAACGGCAATCCGCCATTGATTTTCGAAGACGGTTTGCAGATGCGTGATTTCGTGAGCGTGCATGACATTGTGCGGGCGAATCTGCTGGCGATGCAGTCGGATGCAGCGGAAGGGCAGGTTTTCAACATCGGATCCGGCCAGCCAGTCAACATTTGCCAGGTCGCGGAAGCGCTGGCGGGTGCGCTCGCAAACCAGAGCGAACCGCAGATTACGGGAAAGTATCGGGCGGGCGATATTCGCCATTGCTTCGGCGACATTAGCCAGGCCCGAGAAAAATTGGGTTATTCGCCGCAGGTGAATTTAAAGCAGGGCATGAGTGAATTAGCCGAATGGTTGTCATTCCAGCAAGCCGATGACCATGTCGAGGAAGCATTCGATCGTTTGAGCGTACATGGATTGGTTGCTTAACGAAGCGGCACAGGAAGAAAAATGCGAGGGAGCCGATGAGTAAGTTAGTACCGTTCAGATCAGTACTGATTTTCGGGGGAGCTGGATTTATCGGTTCCAACTGGGCCCATTTTTTGCTTAAGAACTCCGATGCAAGAATTCATATTTTCGACAATTTGTCGCGCAACGGGGTAAGCAGGAATCTGGAATGGCTGAAAGAAGAGGCGGGCGACAGCGGCCGGCTAAAAATCACGATTGGAGACGTTCGAGATGCTGCGTTAGTTAAGCGCGCGGTACAGGGCGCAGCCGAAATTTATCACTTTGCTGCCCAGGTGGCTGTGACCACCTCAGTGGATGACCCGCGTTTCGACTTTGAGGTAAACGTCGGCGGAACTCTGAACATCCTGGAAGCCGCGCGAATCAGCGGCCGTCATCCTTTTCTTCTTTTCACATCCACCAATAAAGTTTACGGAAAGCTGGGCTCGCTCCGCCTCGAGAAGCGGCCCAAGCGGTACTGTGCGATTGATGATTTGGGCGTGAATGAGTCGCAACCGCTGGATTTCTACTCGCCTTATGGATGTTCAAAAGGCGCTGCCGACCAGTATGTGCGGGATTACAGCCGCATGTTCGGCATTCCGACAGTAGTGTTCCGAATGTCGTGCATTGCAGGGCCTCATCAGTGCGGTAATGAAGATCAGGGCTGGGTTGCGCATTTCCTGTACTCGGCCATGCTGGGCAGGCCAGTCACCATCTACGGCGACGGGCGGCAGGTTCGTGACGTGCTCTATGTTGGGGATCTGGTCGAGGCGTTCGATAAAGTCCGTTCACAGCTGGAGAAAACCGCCGGTAATGTTTACAACGTCGGCGGCGGATTGTCGAACTCAGTATCGCTGCTTGAAATCATCGAAGACATCGAGCGCGTCGCCGGAACCCGCTTCTGTTATGAAATGGAGGCGGCCCGACCTGGCGATCAACTCTATTACGTCACCGATCACGCCAAGTTGACGCGCGATACAGGGTGGGCTCCGAAGGTAAGCCTGCGGCGTGCGCTTGAGAAGATGCATGCGTGGTCGAAGGAGAACCGCCGCGCCCCCGAAGGTGTATCGGCCTCTGCCGGTGTTGCCGGAGCCGCGCCGCAAGTTACGGAAGCAGTGTCATGAAATTCGCATTGATAAATCCGGCATGGAGTTTCGAGGGCTCAACTTACTTCGGTTGCCAGGAGCACCATTATCCGCTCGAGCTTCTGTTTGCGGCCGACAAAATCCGCGAGGCAGGGCATGAATCGCTGCTGGTGGACGCGCAGCTTGAGCATGCAAGTGTCTCTTCGGTCAAAAATCGGGTGTCGGCATTTGATCCTGACTTCCTGGTGATTCCGACTGCGCCTTCGTACCTGTTCTGGCGATGCCCGCCACCGGAGTTAAGAATTCCGAAACAGTGGTTTGCGGAACTGGGAGGAAGGGCGGTCAAAGTTGCCATCGGGCCGCATCCATCGGCGACTCCCGCGGCAACCCTGCGCAAGCTGCAATGCGATGTGGCGCTTCGCGGGGAGCCTGACGAAACCATCGTGCAGCTGGCCGCAAGGCCGTGGGCGGAAGTGGATGGATGCTGCTGGAAATCGGAAGGCGAAATTCGTATGAACCCGAAGCTCGCGGTCAGCGATATGAAAAATCTGCCCGCCCTGAGTTTCGAGAACTACGAGGTCGAACGGCATGAGCATCGGCACCATGTTTTCTCCGGGAGCGGGCGCGGCGCGGAACTGGAGTTCGCCAGAGGATGCCCGTGGTCGTGTTCTTTTTGCAACAAGACGCTATTTCGAAACAAGTTTCGTGAGCGCGATGTCGACCAGGTTCTGATGGAGGTAGATCGGCTGCTGGCTCGCGGGGTTAATTACATCTACTGGATCGATGAGATTTTCGGAGTTGGGAAAAACGTCAGACGCCTGTTGCAGGAGCTGGGCAGCCGCCAGATAGAGATCGGCCTGCAAACACGAATCGACCTCTGGGATGAAGAGTCGCTTGACCTCCTGGCAGGCGCACGCTGCATCTCGATGGAGTGCGGAATCGAATCGATCACTGAGGCAGGGCGGGATGAGCTGAACAAGAATTGCCGGATTTCAACCGCACGCCTATCCGAGCTGCTGATTTATGCGAAACAGCGCATCCCCTGGGTGCAGGCCAATCTCATACTTACCGATCATGATGATCGCGAAGAAATTCGCCGCTGGCAGGAGAATCTGAAGGCACATGGCGTATGGGTCAGCGAGCCCGTCCCCATGTTTCCCTATCCGGGTACGCCGCAATATGCGCAGATGTTTGGCGCACCGGACGACATTGCATGGGAGCGCGCACACCGGTATTACACCCAGACTTTCCGTGAGCAAGGTTTCAGCGACATCCAGGAGGCGCAGCCAACTCCGATTGAGGAGCTGGAATGCACGTACTGATGACCGCCGACACGGTCGGAGGAGTGTGGACCTACACTCAGGACCTGGTGGGCGAGCTTGTCCGGAACGGCGTGCAGGTGACTCTGGTCAGCTTCGGGGGCTTGCCAAGCTCAGAACAGACAGAGTGGTTGAGAGATTTGCCCGAGGTTGATTATCGGCCTACTTCATTGCGACTGGAGTGGATGCGGGAGGCGGCCGGAGATGTGGAAATTGCGCGCCAATATCTGACAGAAGTCGTTCGCCAGGTGCGGCCGGATCTGCTGCACTGTAATCAATTCTCTTTTGGATCGATTCAGGCCGAGATCCCGCGCGTCGTGGTGGCCCATAGTGATGTTGTGAGCTGGTGGATATCGGTTCACGGCAACCAGCCACCGGAGAATGAATGGGCCTGGTACCGGCGCGAAGTTCAAAACGGACTGCAGGGCGCCGATTTGGTGATTGCTCCATCCGGGTGGATGATGAGCGCACTGACCGCAAATTACCAGTTCGATGGCGAAACGCGAGTCATTTACAACGGGCGGAATGTGGCGTTGTTCAAGTCCTGCGATACGCGGGATAACTTTGTCCTGTCAGTCGGTAGATTATGGGACAAGGGCAAGCAACTGCGATTACTGCTGGATGAAAATCAGAGTGTTCCGGTTTACATTGCGGGCGCGAGTACGGAGCCGGGAACGGCCACCATTGCGCCAAACGGCGACCCGAGGCTCATCGGGATGTTGGCACCGACCCAACTCATAGATCTTTATTCGCGAGCTTCCATTTACGTGGCCACATCACGCTACGAGCCATTCGGACTGGCGCCGGTGGAAGCCGCGCTCTCAGGTTGTGCGCTGATCCTTAACGACCTGCCGATTTTTCGCGAGCTGTGGGACGATGATGCCCTGTACTTCGAATGTAATGATTCGCACTCGCTTGCGCGGGTGGTCACGCAGCTTTCGCAGAGCGACGGCGCACGGCAAGGGCTGGCCAATCGCGCTCAGAGGCGGGCAAGAGAGCGGTTCAGCGCCACTCGGATGGCTGACGAGTACTGCAAAGTGTATGAACAGGTGTGTCTCCGGGAGCGAGTGGCGTGAGCAAGCGATTACGAATCCGCATTTTTGCGCACTCCTGGATCTCCGACTGGAACCACGGCAATGCTCACTTTCTGCGCGGGCTGGCCCTGGAGTTGGCGCGGCTGGGCCACGAGGTCCGTTGCTACGAACGCAAGGATTCGTGGTCATTCACAAACCTGATGCAGGAAGCAGATTGGGCCGGCGATAAGGCCATAGGTGATTTCAGGCGCTCCTTCCCAATGCTGGACCATCGTGTTTACGCCTTAGATGAAACTCTGCCTCAGTTTTTGCGATCGGAGTTGACCGATTCTGATTTGGTGCTGGTCCACGAGTGGAACGATCACGAACTGGTATCAAAAATTCTGGAAGGGAAGCCCGATCTCGGTTTCCGCGCGCTCTTCCATGACACCCATCATCGCGCCTACACACAGCCAAAAGAAATCGCCCGCTTTCCACTCGACAGATTCGACGGTGTTCTGGCGTTTGGAGAGGCAATCCGGCAAATTTATCTGCAGGCATTTGGCGTGCGGCGGGTGTGGACGTTTCACGAGGCAGCCGACACGCAGCATTTTCATCCCCTTCAGGCTGGCGGGGAAACCGATGTTCTATGGGTTGGCAACTGGGGAGATGAGGAGCGGACCCGCGAGCTGCTAGAGTTTTTGATTGGACCTGCGCAAGCGATGCCGCAACGCAAGTTCGCGGTTCATGGTGTGCGTTATCCTGCCGAGGCGCAGGCCTGCCTGGCGGCAGCCGGAATTGAATATCGTGGATACCTGCCCAACCTGCAGGCGCCGCAAGCTTACGCGGAGAGTCTTCTATCGCTGCACGTGCCGCGGCGTTTCTACAGCAATGGACTGAGCGGAGTTCCGACCATCCGAGTGTTCGAGGCGCTGGCCTGTGGAGTGCCGCTGGTGTGCGCTCCCTGGTCCGATGCGGAAGGCCTCTTCCGGCCCGGTCAGGATTACGTCTGCGTTTCCGACGGGAAAGCCATGCGGGCTGAACTGGAAAACCTGCTGAGGGACTCGCTCGCCAGGACTCAAATTGGGCGCAACGGCCTGCAAACCATACAGGCGCGCCATACGTGCGCGCACCGCGCCGAACAGTTGATCGATATCTACGAGGAACTTGGAAGATGAAGATTTTTGTTTTTGGATCCAGCATCACTTCTTCTTACTGGAACGGCGCCGCCACGTACTATCGCGGAATTTATAAAAATCTGCAGCGGCTCGGTCACGAAATTGTTTTTGCGGAACCTGACATCTACGCCCGGCAGCAGAAGCGCGATGTCGGCAGCATCGGGTATGCAACCGTGCGTGTGTATCAGACGCCCAGCGAGCTTGAGGCAGTGCTGGACGAGGCAGACGGAGCGAACCTGGTGATCAAGCATAGCGGCGTCGGCGCTGACGATGAGTTCCTGGAATCAGCGGTTTTGGACTTGCGCGCTCCCTGGCGGCAGATTGCCTTCTGGGATGTGGATGCGCCGGCCACCCTTGCGAGAGTTCATGAAAATCAGCAGGATGTGTTCCGCAGTCTGATTCCTGAGTACGATTTCATTTTTACCTACGGCGGAGGTAAGCCGGTGGTCGAACGTTATCTCGAACTCGGGGCGAAGAACTGCATTCCGATTTACAACGGCCTCGACCCGGAGACTCACCATCCGGTACCGGCATCGCAGGAATTAAGTTGCGATCTTGCCTTCGTTGGGCATCGTTTGCCGGACAGGGAGAAGCGGGTTGAACAATATTTTCTTGCGGCTGCTGAAAACGCGCCTGATCTGCGTTTCATTCTGGGTGGGGAAGGCTGGGGCAGTCGCAAACTGCCGGAAAATGTGCGCTGGATCGGGCATGTTGGCACTGGAGATCACAACAGTGTGAACTGCTCCGCTCGCATGGTGCTGAATATCAATCGTGAGTCGATGGCGGAAGTAGGATTCTCTCCCCCCACGCGGGTCTTCGAGGCGGCCGGCTCGGGAGCATGCCTTATCACCGATTCGTGGCCGGGCATTGCGCAATTCTTCGTTCCCGGACGCGAAATTTTAGTGGCTGAATCGGCAGAGGAGGTAGTTGGTTATCTTCGCGAAACCAATGCTGAGCAGGCGAAACAGATTGGAATGGCGATGCGCGATCGAGCTTTGCGAGACCACACTTATCAAGCCAGGGCGGGGGAGGTTGACCGAATTCTCCGCTCTGAGAATATCTCGATCGATGCGGTGGAGGTGACGGTGTGAAGATCGTAATTTGCGGGCTTTCGATTACCTCTTCATGGGGCAACGGTCATGCCACCACGTACCGGGCGCTGGCGCGCGCGCTGCACGCACGAGGTGATCAGATTACGTTCTTCGAACGCGATCAGGAATGGTATGGCTCGAATCGTGATATGCCGGATCCTGCTTTCTGCAGGACCGTTGTGTACGCGAACTGGCGAGAAGCGGCCCTTCAGGTGCGGCGCGAGTTCGACGACTGCGACGTGGCGATGGTGGGATCCTATTGCCCGGACGGACTGGCTGCGATTGAAACCATGCTTCAGTCCAATGCCAGCGTAAAAACTTTTTACGACATCGACACTCCTATCACCATGGCTAAGCTGCAAGCGGATGACGCTGAATACCTGAAGCGCGAACAGGTTCCCGGTTTCGACATTTACTTCAGCTTCACGGGCGGCCCCATGCTGCAAAGCCTTGAGCGCCAATTTGGCGCGCGACTCGCGCTGCCGCTTTACTGCTCGTTCGAACCACAAAGTTCGTTGAACAAGAGTCGCAGTTACATTTGCGATTTGAGCTATATGGGAACCTACGCAGCCGACCGTCAGCAAAAACTGGACGAGTTGCTATGCAAGCCTGCGGCGAGGCTGCCGCACAAAAAATTCCGGGTCGCAGGCCCGCAATACCCGACATCGCTGAAGTGGCCGGCGAATGTTGAGCGGCTGATTCACCTGGAGCCGAAACTGCACGCAGCCTTTTATACTTCCTCGCGGCTGAGCCTGAATATCACGCGCCAGTTGATGATCGAAGCGGGCTACTCACCCTCCGTCCGCTTGTTCGAAGCAGCAGGTTATGGCGCCACTATCGTTTCAGACTATTGGCCGGGCCTGGAAACTTTCTTTACGCCGGGAGAAGAGATTCTGATTGCGAGACGAGCCGATGATGTAGCTGCGTACATTGAGGGATTGGGCGAAAGCGATTTGCAGCGGATAAGCAGAAACGCGCAGGAACGGGTTTTAGAGCAACATAGCGCGGCGGCCCGAGCCGCCGAATTCGAGAAGTACGTGACCGAAGCGGTTCGTATTCGTCCAGTTGCGGCGGCTTTGTAGAACATTCAAACTCAAAAAGTGAGGCCGGGCATTTTGCCCGGCCTTTTTTATTGTTCGGTGTCTCACCGCTTACTTGGAATTATCCACGCTGCTCCGCTGCGCAGGCGCCGGCGGGGCATACTTCTCGAGCGTGGCAAGAAAGTTGTGGCTGTCTTTTGGAGCAGGCACCCGTCCCCGCAATAGATCTTCAAACGGAACCATCTTGCCGTAGAGCAAGCGGGTGTCATCTTTATCCTGCTTCACGACTGCGCCGCTGAGGTCGATTCCAGCAAATACGCCGCGTGAGCGAGAGTAGGTGAGCATCTCTGATTTCATCTTCCAGTCAGTTGCGGCTTCTGCATGACGTCCGACCGGACCGGCAGCAGCTGACGCGTCGGCGCCGATCTTGAATTTGCTTTGTAATAGGTGATCCATACCCTTCTGATTCATTACCAGCAGGACCAGGTCAGTGGCTTGTCCGCCCAGCTGCAGGCCCCAGCTTCCGCCGGTGATGCTGATCGGCGATGGAGCGCTCCAGCCACGAGCAGTGCGGCAAGTAGCTACGCCCTTACCGCGCTGGCCGCCAATTCCGATTGCGAATTTCACCAGTGAGGGCACCACTGCGACGCAGCGTGCATCACCCAGAATGTTGTCTGGAATTCCGTTGTCAGGCGCGCCCATAATTTCGTTCAGCACTTCCGCTGCTGTATCAAGACGCTTGGCTATACCGGATTCGTCTTCTTTTTTTTCATCCTCTGCAAACCCCAGGGTCGAAAGAACCAGCAGGGCTGCTAATACCGTTGTAAGGTAACGTTTAAAACTTATTTTTTCCATGGAACTCAGTGCTCCTGAATAGCCGATTTGGCCCGGTAAGATTTTAATTCTCGCTGTCCTTACTAGGCTAAACGGCAACTCGGGTTTGTTCTATAGGGTTGAGCCTGTAATGGTTCGCCCTCTCTGCTTTAGATCAGGGGGTTGAGAGGCTGCAGCCAGACCAGCTTTGATAATCAATCGCCGCGGAGCTGGGCCGATGTAAGTTATAGGAAAGCAAGTAATTAAAGTCAGAATCGAACGGGAACTGGTGCGCAGAACCGAGGTGTCGGCGGCATCCACAATACGTTTTGCAAAA
>Ga0310810_10000110_pt1 | contig 85393 bp, 90 predicted proteins | sample NCmetagenome_FD_207641 | JGI IMG/M metagenome (GOLD analysis project Ga0310810, IMG submission 207641) | Soil microbial communities from experimental microcosm in Duke University, North Carolina, United States - NC | ecosystem: Engineered > Artificial ecosystem > Soil microcosm > Unclassified ... | reverse complement strand
CTGGGATGCGAGGCAACCTGGAACTCGACATCCTCCATGCCGCTCGCCTGGGGTTCATCCCTTTCAGTTAGAACGACGGCGAAGCGCCCGCCGGCCATCGCCAGCTGCTGCATGGCCGCGCTGACCGCCTTGCCGAGCGCCTGCGCCGCCGAGGCGCGTTTCGCCGAGAGCTTCTTCGCCACCGCGTCGTAGCGCGAACGCGCGGCGTCGACTTCGCGCTTCAGCTTCTCCGGGTCGACCGAGAGCTCGAGCTCGGCAAGGCGCCTTTCCAGATCCTTCAAATGGGCAAAAAGCTCTTCCGGGCGGATCCGGTAGCGCCGCGCCGCCGAATGCAGCGCCTCGATGCGCGCCTCGGCCTCGCGCAGCGCCTCCGGGTCGAGCTCGACGCGCGCGGCATAGTGGCGAAGCTCGCGCGCCGCCTCGCCCGCCTGCGCTTCGGCGGACTCGAGCAGCTCCAGCACCGGCTTCAGCCGGTCGTCGTGCTCGGAGAGGGCGCGCAGCCGGCTCGCCACGGCGGCCAGCTGCGACAGGCAGGCGCCCTCCGACTCCTCCAGCGCCTCGAGCGAGGACTGCGCGCCGGCGAGCAGGCTCGAGCCGTGCTGCAGCCGCTTGTGCTCGGCCGCGACGCGCTCCCATTCGCCTTCGGCCGGCGCGAGCTTCTTCAGCTCGGCAACCCGCTCCTCGAGCTCGGCGCGCTCGGCGAGGCGCTGCGCGAACTGCTCGTGCGCTTCGCGCGCCAGCTCTTCCAGCCGGCGCCAGGCCCGGTACGCCTCGCCGGTCTCGCGCGCGAGCGCCTCGGCGCCCGCGTGCGCATCGAGCAGCTCGCGCTGCGCCGCCGGGCGCAGCAGCGACTGGTGCGCGTGCTGGCCGTGGATGTCGACCAGCCGCTCGCCGACCTCCTTCAGCTGCGCGAGCGTGGCCGCGTGGCCGTTGATGAAGCAGCGCGAGCGGCCGGCGCGATCGATGGTGCGTCGCAGGAGCAGGCGATCGGGATCGCCTTCCAGCTCATGCGCCTTCGTCCAGGAATTCGTTGCGTCGGAAACGTCGAACTCCGCGGCGAGCTCCGCCCGCTCGGCGCCTTCGCGCACCACGGCGGCATCGCCGCGGCCGCCGACCAGCAGCTCGATCGCGTCGACCAGGATCGACTTGCCCGCGCCGGTCTCGCCGGTGAGCACGCTGAACTCGCCGTCGAGCTCGAGCGAGAGCTCGCCGATCAGAACGTAGTCCCTGATCTCGAGCGCGCGCAGCACGCTACTCGGCCTTGGCCGGCGCCTCGCTCCAGCGCAGCTTCTCGCGCAGCGTGGCGAAGTAGCGATAGCCCGGCGGGTGCACGAAGCGCACCACGTCGGCCGAGCGCCGCAGCAGCAGCCGGTCGCCCTCCTGCATGTCGGTGAGCGCGAGCCCGTCGAAGTGCGCGCGCGCATCGAGCGCCCGCACGAGCGAGATCTCGATCGCGCAGCGATCGCTGACGCTCACCGGACGCGCCGAGAGCGTATGCGGGTTGAGCGGCACGAGCGCGAGCGCCGGCACCGCCGGGTGCAGGATCGGCCCCTGCGCGGAAAGCGCGTAGGCGGTCGAGCCGGTGGGCGTGGCGACGATCATGCCGTCGGCGCGCAGGGTATAGATGAATTCGCCGTCGATCTTGAGGTCGAACTCGATCAGGCGTCCCTGCGCGCCTTTGCCGACCACCGCCTCGTTGAGCGCCAGGGTGCGCAGCACCGACTCCTCGCCGCGCACGATCTCGGCGTCGAGCAGCGCGCGCTCTTCGAGCGTGTACTTGCCCTCCAGGATAGCGGTGACGCCGCCCTGCAGGTCGCGGTGGCCGATGTCGGTCATGAAGCCGACGCGGCCGAGGTTGACGCCGACCACCGGGACGCGGTGCCGCACCAGGTTGCGCGCGGCGGCGAGCATCGTGCCGTCGCCGCCGATCACCACCGCGAGCTCGGCGCGGCTGCCGAGCGCCGCATAGTCGAGGCCGCGCGCACCGAGCTCGGCGGCGGTCTGCTTCTCGACCAGGGCTTCGCAGCCGCGCTTCTCGAGAAGGCCGATCAGCTCGCGGAGCGACGCCGCGATCGCGGGGCTGCCGAGCTTGCCGATCAGCGCGATGCGGCTGAACATCGCGTCGAGTGTACAATGATTTCATGCTCGACAAGCGTGCTCAGGTACTGCTCAAGACCTTGATCGAGCGCTACATTGCCGAGGGCCAGCCGATCGGCTCGCGCACGCTCTCGCGCTACTCCGGGCTCGATCTCTCGCCGGCCACGATCCGCAACGTGATGGCCGACCTCGAGGAGCTGGGCTTCATCGCCAGCCCCCACACTTCGGCCGGCCGCGTGCCGACCCCGGCGGGCTACCGGTTCTTCGTCGACACGCTGCTGATCATCAAGCCGCTCGAGAGCGATGCGGTGCATCGCATCGAGGGCGAGCTGCAGCCCGACAACCCGCAGCGCGCCATCCAGGCCGCTTCGCAGCTCCTCTCGCAGCTCACGCAGTTTGCCGGCGTGGTGATGACGCCGCGGCGCCGCTCGGGAACGTTCCGCCACATCGAGTTCCTCAAGCTCTCCGAGAAGCGCGTGCTGCTGATCGTCGTCACGCCCGAGGGCGACGTGCAGAACCGCATCCTGTTCACCGAGCGCGAGTTCAACGCCTCCGAGCTCATCGAGGCGGCGAACTACATCAACCAGAACTACTCCGGGCAGACCTTCGAGGACATCCGCGCCCGGCTGCAGGGCGAGCTGCGCGAGCTGCGCCGCGACATGATCCAGCTCATGACCGCGGCGGTCGAGGCCGGCAACCGCGCGGTCGCCGAGGGCAGCGAGCAGTACGTGATCTCGGGCGAGCACAACCTGCTCTCGGTGCAGGACCTCGCCCAGGACATGACGCGGCTGCGCCAGCTGTTCGACCTCTTCGAGCGCAAGACCTCGCTCCTGCAGATCCTCGACGTGTCGCTGCGCGGCCAGGGCGTGCAGATCTTCATCGGCGGCGAGTCGGGCTTCAGCGCCCCCGAGGACGTGAGCGTCGTCACCTCGCCGTACAAGGTCGAGGGCGAGGTCGTCGGCACGGTCGGCGTGATCGGCCCCACGCGCATGGCCTACGACCGGGTGATCCCGATCGTCGACGTGACCGCCAAACTCCTTTCGAGCGCCTTGTCGCAACACTAAAAAGGGGTCAGAGCAATTTTCCGGTAACAAAGAGACCCTCCGTACGCAGTCCTTTTGTTTCAGGAAAATTGCTCTGACCCCTTTATCGCTTGCGTAGCGTTCTTCTAGTCAATCTCGGCACGCCGGCGACGCCGACGCCCGAGGCGGTGCGCGCGTTCCTCGCCGAGTTCCTGTCCGACCCGCGGGTCGTCGCCCTGCCGCGGGCGCTGTGGCTGCCCGTGCTCTACGGCATCGTGCTTCGCAAGCGGCCGCCGGCGGTCGCGGAGAAGTACCGCGAGATCTGGCTGCCGGAAGGCTCGCCGCTCGCGGTCCACACGCGCCGGCAGGCGGAGCTGCTCTTCGAGCACCTGAACCAGCCGGTGGCCTATGCGATGCGCTATGGCGAGCCTGCGATCGCGGCTACCCTCGAGAGGATGGAGGACCCGGCGGTCGTGCCGCTCTACCCCCAATACGCGGTCGGCACCACGGAAAGCGTGATCGCCTGCCTGCCGCGCGGCACGCGCGTCGTGCGCGAGTTCCATGCCGACGCCGGCTATATCGGCGCGCTCGCGGCGAACGTGGAGCGCTACTGGTCGCGGCAGGGCCGCGGCGGCATGCTCTTGATGAGTTTCCACGGCCTGCCGAAGCGCGGCGCGCAGGTGTACGAGCAGCAGTGCCACACGACCGCCCGCCTGCTCGCGCAGAAGCTGGCGCTCGGCGACGGGGAATGGCGCGTCACGTTCCAGTCGCGCTTCGGCTATGCGCGCTGGCTCGAGCCTTACACGCAGCCGGCGCTGGAGAGCCTCGCCCGCTCCGGGACGCGCAGGGTCGACATCGTCTGCCCGGGATTCGTCACCGACTGCCTGGAGACGCTCGAGGAGATCGGCATCACCGCGCGCAAGGCGTTCCTCGCCGCCGGCGGCGAGCGCCTGGACGTGATTCCCTGCCTGAACGAGTCGCCCGAGTGGATCGCGGCGCTCGCCGGGATCAGCGCCCGAGCAGCCCCTTGAGCTTGTCCTGCAGCTTGTCCTGCACGTTCGAGCCGCCCTGCCCCGACTTGCCGCCGCCCAGGCGCTCCTTGAGCTTCTCGCCGATGCGCGACTTGGCCACGTCGCGCGCCACCGCCGAGTAGTCGACGTCGTACTTCATGTCGTCGAGCGGCCCGGTGAGGTGCACCGGCACGGTGAGCCCGGCCAGCTGCTCGAGGTCCTTGCCGCCCTGGCCTTTGGTGGTGGCGACGACCGCCGCCTTGGTCACGTAGTCGATCTTCGAGTTGCCGATATCCACGTCGCCCTTGCCGCTGATGCGGAAGAGCGGTGCCTTCACATCCAGGTCCTCGTTGTGCGCCACGCCGTTCCTGATGGCGAAGCTCGCGCTCATCTCGGAGAAGTCGGTCTTCTGCGATTCGGCGGCCTGCGCCTTCGCCTGCTGCGAGGAAAGCGCGGTCTTCGCCTTGCGCAGCACCTCGGCGATGTTGATGCCCTTGATCGCGCCGTCCCGGAGCTGCAGCCGCGCGCTGCCCGCAAGCGACTTCTTGATCGCGTTCACGGTCTTGCCGGCCCCCGCCACGTCGAGCGCGACGTTGCCCTTGCCTTCCAGGATGTCCTTCTGTGCCGCGTCGCGCAGCAGCGGGCCGATCGAGATGCCGGACAGGTTCTCCTTGAGCGCGATGCGCCCGTCCGCCTGCGCGGCGATCGCCCCGTTCACCGTGCCCTCGTAGAGGCTCGCCGAGTGCGGCGCGACGTCCAGCCGCCCGTTCGCCGCCTTCACCTCGGCCTTCACGTTGGCGAGCTTGAGGCCCTTCACCTGCAGCGCACCGACCTGCAGCCGGCCGTTGGCGTTGAGGTCCTTCAGCGCCGACAGGTCGACCGGCGTGTCCGCCGGAGGAGCCTTCGCCGGAGCCTTGGCCGAGCCCTTGCCCGCCTGGGCCGGGGCCGGCTGCGCCGGGGCGGCCGGCTTCTGCTCGGGCGGGAAATACTTGTCGACGTTCAGCCGATCGACGTTGACGTCGAACGCGTACGCGGGCGGCGAGAATTTCGTCAGGCCGAGCTTCGCCTGGATCGTCGACTCGTCGAACTTCGACGAGAGATCGGCGCTCAGGGTCTGCTTCTCCAGGTCGGCGCGCAGGCTGCCGGTCACCGGAATCTTCACGCTCTTCTGCGGCACGCCCTCGCCGCTCATCGTGATGTCGGCGCTGAGCTTGGGTATCGACAGCGCCTTGGCCGAGCCCTCGACGCCGGAGAGCCGCAGCGCGGCCTGGATCTCGCGCGCCGCCTGCTTCACTTTCGCGTCGGCGCTGATGCTGCCGCCCTTCGCGGTGTCGGCGCGGACGTCGAGCTGCGGCGCCGACACCCTGGCCTCGAAGCTCTGGTCCGGCATCGCGCCCTTCGCCTCGAGCGTCAGGCCCTTGACGTGGTACTCGCTCTTCCCGGGATTGGCCGCGACATCGCCTTTCGCGCTTACCGCCAGGTCCTTCATTCCCGCGGCGGCGCCGTTCACCTTGGCGTCGAGCTTCGAGACGCTGAAAGCCTTCGCGGGCAGGTCGAACTGGTAGCTGCCGCTCGCGTCGACCTTGACGTCCACGTCCGGCGCCTTGCCCTTGACCGCCGCCTTGAGCGAAAGCTTGCCGTCGGCCTGCTCGGCGATGCGGCCGGTGTCGAGGCTCAGGTCGGAGAGCGCGAGCTCCTGGCCCGAGGCGAGGTCGCGGTAGGTCAGCGCCGAGCGATCGACGTGGATGCCGGCGATGTCGAAGGCGACGGCCTGGCCGCCTTCCTGTTTCCTTTCCTCGGCCTTCTTCTCGGGCTTCTGGCCCGCCTCGGTCTTCTGGGTGGGCTTCGCTTCCAGCAGGTCGCTGAAATTGAAGGTGCCGTCCTTGTTCTTGACGACGTTCGCCTTGAGCCCCGAGACGCGGATGCCGTCGACCACCACGCTGCCGTGCAGGAGCGGCAGGACGGCGACCGAGGCGTGGGCGGAGTCGAGGGAAAGGAATTGCCGGTCGGCGGCGCGCTCGGAGAGCGTCACGCCGTTCACGTTGGCGCCCAGGCTCGGCCAGAAGGCGACCTGGAGGTCGCCGGCGAGCCGCAGCGTACGGCCGGTTTTCTCCTTGACGAGCGTTTCGATCTGACCCTTGTAGCGGTTGGGGTCGAAGGTCATGGCGAAAACCGCCACCCCGAGGACCAGAAGGACCACCAGGCCCGCGAACACGTACAGCGTGACTTTGATAGCTTTCATCGCCTAATCAGTAGTTTGCCCCGTATGCGGCGTTTCGCACCCCGCCGTTGAAATGCACGGGGGCCGACCCCAATTCGACAAGATGCAAGAGAACAGCGTTCAACCCCAGGCTGCCGACGATTCTGCCAAACCGCTCGAGCAGCAGCTTGCGGAAGCTCAAGCCAGGCTCGAACAGCAGCGCGATGCGATGCTGCGCGCCCTGGCCGACGCCGAGAATGCCCGCAAGCGCTTCAAGGCGGAGGCCGCCAGCGCCCAGAAGTACGCGCTCGAGCGCTTCGCCGAGCAGCTCCTGCCGGTCGCCGACAGCCTCGAGGCGGCGCTCGACAACGCGCAGGCGAGCCCCGAGGCCCTGCGCGACGGCGTGCAGCTCACGCTGAAGCAGCTCGGCGCCGCCTTCCACAAGGTCCAGGTCAGCCCGATTGCCCCGGTGCCGGGCGAGCGCTTCGATCCCCACCGCCACCAGGCGATGGCGGCCGTCGAAGCCGACTCGGAGCCCAACACCATCGTCGCGGTCATGCAGAAGGGCTACCTGCTGCACGACCGGGTGCTTCGTCCGGCGCTCGTGACGGTGGCGAAAGCAGTTGAAAAACAGGACGCAAGCCCCATCTCCAGCTCAGATTCGGACTAAGGCGGACAAAGACATGGCAAAGATCATCGGCATCGACCTCGGCACCACCAACTCCTGCGTCGCGATCATGGAGGGCGGCAAGCCCAAGGTGATCGAGAATTCCGAAGGCTCGCGCACCACGCCTTCGGTGGTGGCCTACACCGAGGACGGCGAGATCCTCGTCGGCGCGCCGGCCAAGCGCCAGGCGGTGACCAACGCCAAGAACACCGTCTACGCGGTCAAGCGCCTCATCGGCCGCAAGTTCGAGGATGGCGAGGTGCAGAAGGCCCTCAAGGTATCCCCCTTCAAGATCTCGCGCGCCGACAACGCCGACGCCTGGGTCGAGGTGCGCGGCAAGAAGATCGCGCCGCAGCAGGTCTCGGCGGAGGTGCTGCGCAAGATGAAGAAGACCGCCGAGGACTACCTCGGCGAGGAAGTCACCGAGGCGGTGATCACCGTGCCGGCGTACTTCAACGACTCGCAGCGCCAGGCCACCAAGGACGCCGGGCGCATCGCCGGCCTCGACGTGAAGCGCATCATCAACGAGCCGACCGCGGCGGCGCTCGCCTTCGGCGAGGACAAGGCGCCGAAGAAGGACATGAAGATCGCCGTCTACGACCTGGGCGGCGGTACGTTCGACATCTCGATCATCGAGATTGCCGACGTCGAGGGCGAGAAGCAGTTCGAGGTGCTCTCCACCAACGGCGACACCTTCCTCGGCGGCGAGGACTTCGACCAGCGCCTGATCGACTACATCGTCGGCGAGTTCAAGAAGGAGCAAGGCGTCGACCTGGCGAAGGACGTGCTCGCGCTGCAGCGGCTGAAGGAAGCCGCCGAGAAGGCCAAGATCGAGCTCTCGTCCTCGCAGCAGACCGAGATCAACCTGCCGTACATCACGGCCGACCAGTCGGGGCCCAAGCACCTGACGATGAAGATCACGCGCGCCAAGTTCGAGTCGCTGGTGGACGACCTGATCCAGAAGACCATCGAGCCGTGCCGCATCGCCATCAAGGACGCGGGCGTCAAGGTCGCCGAGATCGACGACGTCATCCTGGTCGGCGGCCAGACGCGCATGCCGAAGGTGGTCGACAAGGTGCGCGAGTTCTTCGGCCGGGAGCCGCGCAAGGACGTGAACCCGGACGAGGCCGTGGCGATCGGCGCGGCGGTGCAGGCGGGCGTGCTGAAGGGCGACGTCAAGGACGTCCTGCTGCTGGACGTGACGCCCCTCTCGCTCGGCATCGAGACGCTGGGCGGCGTGATGACCAAGCTGATCCAGAAGAACACCACGATCCCCACCAAGGCGTCGCAGGTGTTCTCGACCGCCGACGACAACCAGGGCGCGGTGACCATCCACGTGCTGCAGGGCGAGCGCGACATGGCCTCCGGCAACAAGTCGCTCGGCCAGTTCAACCTGACCGACATCCCGCCCGCGCCGCGCGGCATGCCCCAGATCGAGGTCACGTTCGACATCGACGCGAACGGCATCCTGCACGTGTCGGCCAAGGACAAGGCGACCGGCAAGGAGAACAAGATCAAGATCCAGGCGAGCTCGGGTTTGACGGAAGCCGAGATCCAGCGCATGGTCAAGGACGCCGAGGCGCACGCCGAGGAGGACAAGAAGGTGCTCGAGCTGGTCACCGCGCGCAACCAGGCCGATGCGCTCGTCCACTCCGTGAGAAAATCGCTCACCGACTACGGCGGCAAGCTGGAGGCCGGCGAGAAGGAGAAGATCGAGGCGGCGCTCAAGGACGCCGAGGCCGCGGTCAAGTCCGACGACAAGGCGAAGATCGACGCCGCGGCGCAGGCGCTGGCGCAGGCCGCGCAGAAGCTCGGCGAGAAGATGTACGCCGCCCAGCAGCAGGCTTCTTCTTCCCAGGGCAATCCCCAGGGCGAAGCGCCGGGCGCGGAGGCGAAGAAGGAAGAGAACGTGGTCGACGCCGAATTCACCGAGGTGAAAGACAAGAAGACGGGCTGACGGTGTCCTGAGTAGGTAGACCGGAACGGGCCCCCAGCACGGGCCCGTTCGTTTGTGCAGGGAACAATGGAAACGATGGCGAAGCGCGACTACTACGAGGTCCTGGGCGTCAACCGCGACTGCTCGGAAGACGACCTGAAGAAGGCGTACCGCAAGCTCGCCATGAAGTGGCATCCGGACCGCAATCCGGACAATCCGAAGGCGGAAGAGCATTTCAAGGAGGCGAAGGAAGCCTACGAGGTGCTCTGCGATGCGCAGAAGCGCGCCGCGTACGACCAGTTCGGCCACGCCGGCGTCGATCCGCACGCCGCCGGCGCCGGCGCGGGCGCCGGCTTCGGCGACATCTTCAGCGACATCTTCGGCGAGATCTTCGGCGGCGGCCGCGGCGGGCGCAGCACCGTGTTCCGCGGCGCCGACCTGCGCTACAACCTCGAGATCACGCTCGAGCAGGCGGCGCACGGCTTCGACACGCGCATCCGCATCCCGTCCATGGCCGCCTGCGAGAGCTGCAAGGGCAGCGGCGCGCGCGCGGGCACGCAGGCGGTGACCTGCCCGACCTGCCGCGGCGCCGGCCAGGTGCGCGTCTCGCAGGGACCGTTCTCCATCGCCCAGACCTGCCCGCGCTGCCACGGCTCGGGCAGCGTGATCCCCAGCCCGTGCACGGTCTGCGCCGGCGCCGGGCGCGTCAAGGTGCAGAAGACGCTGTCGGTGAAGATTCCGGCCGGCGTCGACGAGGGCGACCGGGTGCGCCTCTCCGGCGAAGGCGAGCCGGGCGTGAACGGCGGCCCGTCGGGCGACCTGTACGTGCAGGTGCACATCAAGCCGCACGCCGTCTTCACGCGCGACCACGACGACCTGCATTGCGAGATGCCGATCTCCATCACCACCGCGGCGCTCGGCGGCGAGGTCAACATCCCGACGCTCGACAGCTCGGCCAAGATCCGCGTGCCCGCCGAGACGCAGACCGGCAAGGTGTTCCGCCTGCGCGCGAAAGGCATCAAGGGCGTGCGCAGCCCGCACCCGGGCGATCTCTTCTGCCACGTCGTGGTCGAGACGCCGGTCAGCCTGACCGAGCGCCAGCGCCAGCTACTGCGCGAGTTCGAGGAGATCTCGAGCGAGGACAGCGCGCGCCATCATCCGCGCGCCAAGGGCTGGCTCGACAAGGTCAAGGAGTTCTTCGAAAGCTGACCCGAAAAGGGGTCGGAGCAATTTTCCTGTAACAACTCGCGCCTGCCGCGTGCCTCATTTGTTTCCGGAAAATTGCTCTGACCCCTTTTCCTTTCTTTTCTTCGCGGCGAGCTTCACGGCCTCGAGGATCTCCGGGTAGGTCGCGCAGCGGCAGAGATTCCCCGAGAGGTAGTGCCGGATGTCGTCGTCGCTCGGGTCCGCGATCTCGTCGAGCAGCTGGCGCGTCATCAGCACGAAGCCCGGCGTGCAGAAGCCGCACTGGAAAGCGCTGCGCTCGATGAATGCCTGCTGCACGGCATCGAGCTCGCCGCCGCCCTCCTCGACGGTGCGCACTTCCGCGCCCTGGCAAAGCGAGGCGAGGTAGAGGCACCCCGAGACCGCCGTGCCGTTCACGAGCACGGTGCAGCAGCCGCACAGCCCCTGGCCGCAGCTCTCGCGCGCGCCGAACAGGCCGAACGACTCGCGCAGCACCTCGACCAGCGTCTCGTGCGGCGCGACCTGCGCCTCGACGCGCTCGCCGTTCAGCGTGAAGGCGACGGGCTTTCTCATTTTTGCATCGCGTCGAAGACCGCTTCGGCGCTCAGCGGCAATTCCGTGAGGCGCACGCCGACGGCGTCGTGGATGGCGTTGGCGATCGCCGGCGAGACGCCGAAGGTGCCGGTCTCGCCGACGCCCTTGGCGCCGAACGGCCCGGTCGACTGCTCGCTCACCACCGCCTCGTTGACCAACTCGCCCGGCAGGTCGAGGAAGCCCGGGATCTTGTACTCGGCGAGCGAGGCGTTCCGGAGCTGCCCCTGCTCGTCGAACAGCATCTTCTCGAAGAGCGTGAAGCCGAGCTGCATGATCGAGGCGCCGGAGAGCTGCGTCTCGACGATCCTCGGATTGACCGGCGTGCCGACGTCCGCCACGTTGACGAGGCGGGTCACCCGCACGCGCCCCGTCTCGGTATCGACCTCGACCTCCACGCCGCTCGCGCCGACCATCCAGAAGGGCGTCGCGTTGTCGGTCTGGCCGTTGGCGTCGGGCGGCGTATAGGGGGGGATGAAGTTGCCGACGCCCATCACCGAGCCGGCGCGCATGCCGTACTTCTTGCGGAACACGTCGGGGATCGGCGTATCCGCGGGCAGCTTCAATTCGCCCTTCAGCTCATTCAATTTCTTCAAGGCGTCCTGCGCCGCGAGCTTCACCGCGTTGCCGGTGTGGAAGAGCGAGCGCGAGCCGAGCGTCGCCATGTCGAACGGCGTCACGTCGGTGTCGGAATGCACCACGGTCACCTGTTCCGTGGCGATCTGCAGCACCTCGGCGGCGATCTGCGCCATCGCCGTGTCCGAGCCCTGCCCCATGTCGACGGTGCTGATGTAGACGGTGCAGCTGCCGTCGGCGTTGACGTTCACCGCGGCGAGCGAGGTGGTGTTGGCGATGCAGGCCTTGAAGCCGAGCGCGATTCCCCTGCCTCGCCTTATCGTTCCGGCGCCGCGATCGAAGGGTTTGTCCCAGTCGAGGAGCGAAGCAGTGCGCTCCAGCACCTTCTCGATCGCGGCATCCTTGATCACCGTGCCGGTCGCCTGCGGCCTTCCCTCGCGCAGGAGGTTCCTGCGCCGGAACTCGACCGGGTCGATGCCGAGCTCGCGCGCCACCATGTCGGTGTGGCCCTCGTAGGCCCAGACGAGCTGCGGGATGCCGAAGCCGCGCAGCGCCCCGGCGGGCGGCAGGTTGGTATAGAGCGCGTACGAATCGATGGCGACGTCCTGCACGTCGTACGGCCCGGGCGCCGTAAAGCCGGATTTCTGCGTCACGCGCGGCCCGATGTCGGCGTAGGCGCCGCCGTTCCACCAGACTTCGCACTCGCGGGCGACGACTCGGCCGTCGCGGTCCACGCCGCTCTTGATGCGGAACGTGCTCGCGTGCTTCGTGATGGTGAAGAACTGCTCCTCCATGGAGAGCGAGATCTTCACCGGCCGCCGGGTCATCAGGGACAGGACGCTCACCAGCGCCTCGAGCTTGATGTAGAGCTTCGCGCCGAAGCCGCCGCCGAGGAACGGCACGCGCACGCGGACCCGGTTCTCCGGCCAGCCGAGCAGCCGCGCGATCTCGATGCGCACGAAGGACGGGCTCTGGGAGGCGGTGTGGATCGTCAGCGAGCTCTCGGTGCATTCGGCCGCCGAGACGAGCGGCTCGAGCGGCGTGTGCATGACCTGCTGGGTGCGGAAGCGGTGCTCGAACACCCGGTGCGCCTTCGCCATCGCGCCCGCGGCGTCGCCGCGCCGCAGCCGGAAGTCGAGCGCGACATTGGTGTTCTTCACGCCCTTCAGGTGCTTCAGGTCCGGGAAGGTGCCCGCCGGCCTGAGCGTGTCGTGCACGATCGCCTTCGAGGTGACCGCCTCGACCTCGTCGTATACCGCCGGCAGCTCCTCGTATTGCGCCGTGATGAGCGCCGCGGCCTCCTCGGCGACGTGCGGATCGGAGGCGAGCACGACCGCGACCGGCTCGCCGACGTAGCGCACCTTGTCGAGCGCGAGCACCGGCTGGTCGTGGAACGCCGGGCCATAGTACGGCTCCGGCACGAGGGCCCGGACGTCCTCGCCGGTGACGACGCGATGCACGCCGCCGACGGCGCGCGCGGCGCTGGTGTCGATGCTCTTGATGCGGCCGTGGGCGACGCTCGAGCGGAAGATCTTGCCGTACAGCATTCCCGGCAGCCGCAGGTTGTGCACGTACTCGGCGCGGCCGGTGACCTTGAGCCACGACTCGAGCCGCGGCACCGAGCGGCCGACCTGGGGCGTCTCAGTGGCTTGCGTTGCGCGCTTCATTCACCGCCCGCTTGAGATATACGCCGATCAGGTGCTTCTTGTAGGCCGCCGAGCCGTGCAGGTCGCCTTCGATGTCGATCGACCTCGCTGCTTCGGCCGCCTGGTCGAGCAGCTTCTCGTCGATGTCTTTTCCCCGGAAAAGGCTCTCGACGCGGGAAAGACGCGTCGGCCGGTCGGTGGCCGCGCTGATGACGACACTCGCCTCGCGCTTCCGCGGATCGAGCACGACCGCCATGCCGAGCGCCGGCCAGTCGTCCGCCGAGCGCGTCGTGCACTTGAGATACGCCGCGCGCCTGCCGTCGAGCGCCGGGACCCGGATCTCGGTGATGAGCTCGCCCGGCTCGAGCGTCGTCTCGAGGTAGCCCGCGTAGAGGCTCTCCACCGGGGCGCTGCGCTCGCCCTTCGGCCCGGCGATCGCCACCGTTGCGCCGAGCGCCGACAGCAGCGGCGGCAGGTCCATGTGCGGATCGCCGTGCGCGAGCGCCCCGCCGACCGTCGCCACGTTGCGCACCCGCACGTTGGCCAGCGTGCGCAGCGTGCGCGTGATGACCGGCCAGCCGCGCCGCACCTCGGACGACTTTTCCAGCTCGCGCATCGTCGTCATGGCGCCGATCCGCAGGGCGCCGGCTTTTTCGGCAATCCCTTTCAGGGGAAGAAAACGAAGGCTGACCAAACGCGTCGGCCGCAGGACGCCGGCCTTCATCATCAGCATGAGCGCCGTGCCGCCCGACATCGGGCGCGCGCCGTCGTCCTGCAGGAGGGAGATAGCTTCGGAGAGCGAGCGCGGCTCGGCGAGCTCGAAAGGCGCCATCGCGAATTATTCTAGCGGCAGCCCCCGTGCTAGGCTGGCGGCCCGTTCGAAAAATGTCCTGGAGGAGGAGCATGTTTCGCACCCTGGCGATCATCCTCGCGGCGCTCTTCGCCGTGCCCGCTTTCGCGCAGCAGCCGATCCGTATCGGCTTCCTCACCGTGCGCACCGGGCCGCTGGCGGCGGGCGGCAAGCAGATGGAGCAAGGCATCCAGCTCTTCCTCAAGGAGCGCAACCACATGCTGTCCGGCCGCAAGGTCGAGCTGATCATCGCCGACACGGGCGGCAACCCGGCAGGCGCGAAGACCAAGACGCAGGAGCTGGTCGAGCGCGACAAGGTGCACGTGATCATCGGCCCGCTCGCCGCGTTCGAGGCGCTCGCCATCGACGACTACATCCGCGCCACGCGCACCCCCACGGTGTCGTGCTCGGCCGCCGCCGAGGACCTGACGCAGAGGAAGCCCAACCCCTACTTCGTGCGCTCGGCGGCGAGCTCCGGCCAGCCCAACCACGCGCTCGGCGAATACGCCGCGAAGGACCTCGGATACAAGCGCGTCGCGATCCTCGCCGACGATTTCGCCTACGGCCACGAGACCGCGGCGGCGTTCCAGCGCGTCTTCGAGGACAACGGCGGCCGTGTGGTCCAGCGCATCTTCACGCCGCTCAACGCCCCGGACTACGGCTCCTACATCGCGCAGATCAAGCCGGACGTCGACGCCGTGTACGCGGGCTTTGCCGGCGCCAACGGCTTTCGTTTCCTGCGCCAGTACAAGGAATACGGCGTCAAGAAGCCGGTGCTCGGCAGCATGACGACCGCGGACGAAGGCATCATGAAGCAGATGGGTGACGAAGCGCTCGGCGTCGTCACCGGCGGCTGGTACGCCGCCGGCATCGACACGCCGGAGAACCGGCGCTTCGTCGAAGCCGTCAACAAGGAATACGGCGCCGATCCCGGCTACTACACGCTAGGCGCCTACTCCGCCGGCGTGCTGGTGGAGGCTGCGCTGAAGGCGGTGAAAGGCCGCATCGAGGACAAGGACGCATTCATGAAGGCCCTGCGCAACCCGGGCACCGTGCACGACCCGCGCGGCGCGTGGCGCCTCGACGAGTACGGCAACCCGGTCATGCCGATCTACATCCGCAAGGTCGAGCGCAAGGGCGGAAAGCTGGTGAACACGGTCATCAAGACCTACCCGAACGTGAGCCAGTTCTGGAAATACCCGCCGAAGGAGTTCCTGGCGAACCCGGTCTACTCGCGGGACTACCCGCCGGCGCGCTACCTGGAGCAGTGAAAGTCCCGGCTCATGAACCGCTGTACCAGTTGTAGCCTTTGTCTTCCCAGTAGCCGCCCGGGTATTCGTTGGTGACGAACATGGCGGTGACGAGCTTTGGATTCTTGAAGCCGAGCTTGGTCGGGATGCGGATCTTCATCGGGTAGCCGTACTTGGGCGGCAGGCGGCCGCCGTCCCAGTCGAAGGCCATGAGGGTCTGCGGGTGAAGGGCGGTCGCCATGTCGATCGAGCCGTAATAGTCGTCGGCGCACTGGAAGCCGACGTATTTCGCGGTCGTGTCGGCGCCGACGCGCTTCAGGAACTCCGACAGCCTCACGCCGCCCCACTTGCCGATCGCGCTCCAGCCTTCGACGCAGATGTGGCGGGTCACCTGGGTGACCTGCGGCAGCGCGTAGAGCTCGCGCAGCGTCCACGGCCGCTTGTTCTCGATCATGCCGGCGAGCTCGAGCTTGTAGGCCGAGCCGTCGACGACCGGCACCTCGGACTCGTCGTAATAGCCGTTGTAGCGGAACGGCCGCTCGATGCGGCTTTCCGCATACTCCGGCGCGAGACGCTGCGGGTTGAACAGCCAGGCCTGCGCCCGGTCGTTCCAGCGCGACATCGCCCAGAGCACGCGCTGGACCGATTCTTCGTCCGTGAGCTCGCAGCCGGTCAGCAGCGCGAGCGCGCCCAGGGAAAGGCCCTGCCTCAGGAACAGCCGGCGCTCGAGGTTGGCGACGCCTTCAAGCTTTTTCATGGACTCGTCCGGTGAACATGCTGGGGAAGGTGCGCGGCACGAGAACGACCATCACCACGTGCACGAGCACGATGAACGCCACGGCCGACATGGCGAAGAAGTGCACATAGCGCGCGCCTTCGTAGTCGCCGAAGAGCAGCGCGAGCGGGTGCAGCTGCACCGGCTTCCAGATCGCCAGCCCCGAGGCGACGAGCAGCGCCAGGCACAGGATCAGGGCGAGGTAGGCGGCGCGCTGCGCCGCGTTGTAGACCGCGAGGTTTTCGTGCGCCAGGCGGCCGCGCAGCGCCTCGCCGATGTCGTGCAGCACGGCGCGCGGCGTGAGCGGCAGCAGCTTGCGGCGGAAATGGCCGCTGACCATGCCGTAGGTGACGTAGACGACCCCGTTCACCACGAGCAGCCACATGGCTGCGAAATGCCACATGATGCCGCCGGCGAGCCAGCCGCCCAGGGTGACCGAGTCGGGGAAGAAGAAACCGAACAGCGGCGAGGCGTTGTAGATCTGCCAGCCGCTCGTGATCATCATCAGCACGGCGAGCACGTTCAGCCAGTGCGTGATGCGTACTACCAGCGGGTGGACCAGGAGGGTCGGCATGGGCGTGAGTCGGGGATCCCTTCCCGGCCTTACAGCCTTCGCCAGGTCGTTATTCCGGCCTTGTCTTCCAGGACGATGCCCTTTCCGAGCAGCTCCTCGCGGATGCGGTCGGCCTCGCCGTAGCTCTTCGCCCGGCGCGCCTCGTTGCGCGCGGCGATGCGCGCCTCGATCCAGGCTTCGGACACGCCGGTGGGACGGCCCTGCAGGAACGCCTTCGGATCGCGCTGCAGAAGTCCCAATACGCCCGCCAGCGCCTTGAGCTGCTTCGCCGCCGCTGCGCTGCCCTGGAACGCTTCGTTGGCGAGCTGGTGCAGCTCGGCCACCGCCTCCGGCGTGCCGAAATCGTCGTCCATCGCTTCCTTGAATCGCCGGGCATGCGTCTCGCCCCAGTCGATGGAAGGATTTTGAAAATCCGAATCGCGCAAGGCCGTGTACAGCCGCGTCAGCCCGGCCTTCGCGTCGTCGAGGTGCGCGTCGGAGTAGTTGAGCGGGCTGCGGTAATGCGCGCGCAGGATGAAGAAGCGCACCACCTCGGCGTCGTATTTCTCCAGGATCTCGCGCACCGTGAAGAAGTTGCCGAGCGACTTCGACATCTTCTCCTTGTCGACCTGCACGAAGCCGTTGTGCATCCAGTAGTTCACGAACGGGTGGCCGCTCGCGCCTTCCGACTGCGCGATCTCGTTCTCGTGGTGCGGGAACTGCAGGTCTTCGCCGCCGCCGTGGATGTCGAAGTGCTCGCCGAGCAGCCGGCTGCTCATCGCCGAGCACTCGATGTGCCAGCCGGGCCGCCCCTCGCCCCACGGCGAGGGCCACTTCGGCTCCTCGGGCTTGGAGCGCTTCCACAGCACGAAGTCGAGCGGGTCCTCCTTCGCGGCATCGACCTCGACGCGCTCGCCCGCGCGCAGCTCGTCGAGCGACTTGCCGGAAAGCTTGCCGTAGCCGGGGAAGCGGCGCACCGCGAAGTTGACGTCGCCCGACGCCGAGCGATAGGCGAGCCGCTTCGTTTCCAGGCGGCCGATCATCTCGATCATCTGCGGCACGTAGGCGGTCGCGCGCGGCTCCGTATCCGGCGGCTCGACGCCGAGCGCCGCCGCGTCCTCCTCCATGAAACGGATGAAGCGCGCGGTCAGCGCCTCGATCGGCTCGCCGTTCTCGGCGGCGCGCCGGATGATCTTGTCGTCGATGTCGGTGACATTGCGCACGTACCTCACGCGATAGCCGCTCGCGCGCAGCCAGCGGCGCACGATGTCGAATACGACGAGCACGCGCGCGTGGCCGAGGTGGCAGTAGTCGTATACGGTCATGCCGCATACATACATGCGCACTTCGCCCGGAACGAGGGGAACGAACGGCTGCTTCGTTCGGCCCAGGCTGTTGTAGATCTTCAGGGTTTCGATTGTGAAGCGGCGGGGGTTGGTCTACAATCGCCCGTCAACGTAGGGCCTTGAAAATATTAACACAATGCTGAGTTTCAACGCCCGTGGGGAACGGTCGCGTCGGACGCTCGTCGCGCTATTCACCACGCTCGTCTGCCTCGCCCCGCCGTTCACCCGGGCAGACGACCTGCAGGAAGCGCAGCAGCTGCTCAAGTCCGGACAGCGCGACCAGGCGCTCGAGCGCGTCAACAAGGCGCTCGCGGCGAAGCCGAAGGATGCCCAGGCCCGCTTCCTCAAGGGCGTCATCCTTACCGAGCAGGGCAAGCAGTCCGACGCGATCGAGGTCTTCACCAAGCTGACGCAGGACTATCCCAGCCTGCCCGAGCCTTATAACAACCTCGCGGTGATCTACGCTGGCCAGGGCCAGTACGAGAAGGCGCGCGCCTCGCTCGAGCAGTCGATCCGCACGCACCCCAGCTATGCGACGGCGTACGAGAACCTCGGCGACGTCTATGCCAAGCTGGCGAGCCAGGCCTACGGCAAGGCGCTGCAGCTCGATGCGTCGAACACCGGCGCGCAGAACAAGCTTTCGCTCGTGCGCGAGCTGGTCGGCGAGCCAAAGCCGGTAACGGTGGCCAGGGTGGAGCCGCCGAAGCCCGCCGAGCCGAAGGTGGAGGCCAAGGCCGAGCCGAAGACGGAAGCCAAGGCCGAGCCCCGGCCCGAGCCCAAGGCCGAGCCGCCCGCCAGCGACCCGGCCGAGGTGGTCAAGGCGCTCAACGGCTGGGCCCAGGCCTGGTCCAGGAAGGACGCCGACGGGTACCTCGCCTATTACGCCGCCGACTTCGACCCGCCCGGCCGCGAGTCGCGCGCCGCCTGGGAAAAGACGCGGCGCGAGCGCATCGAGGCGCCCAAGTCGATCGCGGTGTCGATCGACTCGCCCAAGGTAACCATGCGCGGCAACGACCGGGCGGTGGTGAGCTTTCGCCAGAATTACCGGTCCGACCGGCTGAAGAGCACGAGCCGCAAGACCGTGGAAATGGTGAAGAGCGAGAAGGGCTGGCAGATCCGCAAGGAGCAAGCGGGGAAATGAGGGGCCGATGCGACGCCTAGCCGCTCTCGCCACCCTGCTCTGCGCCTTCGGTGCGCAGGCCGCCCCGCAGCCCGACGACGCCCTCGCCTCGGTATTCCAGGCGGTCGAAGCCAACGATCCCGACCTGGCGCTGAAGCGCATCGACGCGCTGATCGCGCAGTACCCGAACTTCCGCCTCGCCTACCTGGTGCGCGGCGACCTGCTGCTCGCGCGCGCGCGGCCGCTCGAGACGTTCGGCAACGTCGTGAAGACCGTGCCGCAGGACAAGATCGAAGGCCTGCGCGAGGAAGCGCTCGCGCGGCTGCGCGCCCTGCGCCACCGGCCCGACGAGAAGCGCCTGCCGCGCTACGTGCTGCAGCTGCCGCCGCAGGAGAAGCACGCTTTCGTCGTCGACTCCCGCCGCTCGCGGCTCTACGTCTTCGCCAACGACGACGGCCGGCCGCACCTCGTCGCCGACTACTACGTGACCCTCGGCAAGAACGGCGTCGACAAGACGCGCGAGGGCGACCAGAAGACGCCGGTCGGCGTGTACCACGTCACCGCCAACCTGCCGAAGAGCAGGCTCACCGACTTCTACGGCGCGGGCGCCTTCCCGATCAACTACCCGAACGAGTGGGACCGGCGCCTCGGGCGTAACGGCCACGGCATCTGGCTGCACGGCGTGCCGCGCGAGCTCTACAGCCGGCCGCCGCGCGCGAGCGACGGCTGCATCGTGCTCGCCAACCCGGACCTCGTGTCCGTGGCCCGCTACGTGCAGGTCGGCCTCACGCCGGTGATCATCGCCGACGAGATCGAGTGGAGCGACGCCGCCGCGCTGCAGAGCGAGCGCGCCTCGCTCGCCGGCGCGCTCGAGCAGTGGCGCGCCGACTGGGAGAGCCGCGACAGCGCGCGCTATCTCGCGCACTATTCGCAGCGCTTCTCCTCGGGCCGCGAGAACTACGCTGCCTGGTCCGCGCACAAGCGCAAGGTCAACGCCGCGAAAAAATGGATCAAGGTGGGGCTCTCGGGCGTGGGCATGTTCCGCTACCCGGGCGAGCGCGACTTCGTGGTCGTGAGCTTCGAGCAGGACTACCGCTCGAACGGCCTGTCGAACGTGATGAAGAAGCGGCAGTACTGGATGAAGGAAGACGGCCGCTGGAAGATTCTCTACGAAGGAGCCGGATGAAGCTGAACAGCCTGTTCGTCCTGTGCGCCGCGGCCATGGTGCCGGCCGGCGCGCTCGCCGCCGACCCGCAGGTCGACGTGGTCACCAACCTCGGCAAGATCCGCCTCGAGCTCTATCCCGCCAAGGCGCCGAAGACGGTCGAGAACTTCCTGCAGTACGTGAAGGACGGGCACTACAACGGCACGATCTTCCACCGCGTGATTCCCGGCTTCATGATCCAGGGCGGCGGGATGACGCCCGACATGGCGCAGAAGCGCACTCGTGCGCCGGTGCCGATCGAGTCGAAGAACGGCTTGAAGAACGAGCTCGGCAGCCTCGCCATGGCGCGCACGTCCGACCCGAACTCCGCGACCGCGCAGTTCTTCATCAACGTGAAGAACAACAGCTTCCTCGACTACCCCGGGCAGGACGGCTACGGCTACACCGTGTTCGGCAAGGTGATCGACGGCATGGACGTGGTGAACAAGATCGCCGCGACGCCGACCGGCAACAAGGGCATGTACCAGGACGTGCCGCGCACGCCGGTGGTCATCGAATCCGTGACGGTGGTCGGCGCCAAGCAGTAGTTGCGTTCCCTCTACATCTCGGACCTGCACCTCACCGAGGACCGGCCGGCGGCGAACGAGCGATTCTTCGCCTTCATGGAGGACGAGGCGGCCGCGGCCGACGAGCTCTACGTCCTGGGCGATCTCTTCGAGTACTGGGTCGGCGACGACGACCTGGACGATCCCTTCAACGCCGTCGTCGCGGGCTTCTTCCGCCGCTTCACCGCGGGCGGCGGCCGCCTCGGCGTCCTGCACGGCAACCGCGACTTCCTGGTCGGCGGGCGCTTCGTGCGGGAAACCGGGGCGCGGCTGCTCTCCGACCCGGCGCTCGTCGGCGACACGCTGCTCATGCACGGCGACACGCTGTGTACCGATGATCACGACTACCAGGCCTGGCGGCGCACGGCCCGCTCGGCCGAATGGCAGGCGGGCTTCCTCGCCAAGCCGCTCGCCGAGCGGCGGCATGTGGTGCGCGGGCTGCGCGAGAAGAGCAAGGAAGTGATCCAGGCGAAGCCGGCCGAGATCATGGACGTGAACGAGGACGCGGTGCGCGAGGCGCTGCGCCGCCACTCGGCGACGCGCCTGATCCACGGCCATACGCACCGGCCGGGCCAGCACCGGCTGGAGGTCGACGGGCGGCGTTGCGAGCGCTGGGTGCTGCCCGACTGGTACGGCGCCGGCGGCTACCTCGAGATTCGCGACGGCAAGGCGAAGCTGGTCCGCTGGTAGCGGCCGCGGCACGGCGGTTGCTCCAGGTCTGCCGGCGCTAGAAAGGAGCCCGGACATGGCCAAGACCCGCAGCAAGACCCCGACCGCGATCGACCTGCTCAAGGAAGATCACGACAAAGTGAAGAAAGCCTTCAAGGAATTCGAGCAGATGGATCGCTCGGATACCGAGACCTGCCGCCAGCTGGTGCGCTCGGTGTGCGAGGACCTGCGCGTGCACACCACGCTGGAAGAAGAGATCTTCTATCCCGCGGTGCGCGAGGCGATCGACGACGAGGACATCATGAACGAAGCGTCCGTCGAGCACGAGACTGCCAAGACGCTGATCGAGCAGCTGGAGAACATGGAGCCCGACGACCCGAACTACTTCGCCACCTTCACGGTGCTCGGCGAGTACGTCATGCACCACGTGAAGGAAGAGGAAGGCGAGATGTTCCCGCAGGCGAAGAAGACGCAGCTCGACCTCAAGGCGCTCGGCGAGCAGATGCGCGCGCGCAAGGAGGAGCTGGTCGGCCAGCAGGAGCAGGCCGAAGCCTGAAGACCGGCCGCGGCGCCTAGCCGAGGCCGGGGAGCAAGTCGGCCTTCAGGTCCTCGACCGACTCGAGGCCGACCGCGAGCCGCACCAGCCCGTCGCCGATGCCCGCGGCGGCGCGCGCCTCGGGCGAGAGCCGGCCGTGCGTCGTGCTGGCCGGGTGGGTGATGGTGGTCTTCACGTCGCCGAGGTTGGCCGTGATCGAGGCGAGCCGCGTGGCGTCGATCAGGCGCCACGCCGCTTCGCGGCCGCCTTTCAGCTCGAACGACAGCACCGCGCCGCCGGCCTTCTGCTGGCGCGCCGCGAGCGCATGCTGGGGATGCGACTCGAGGCCCGGATAGTGCACCCGCGCCACCGCCGGCTGGCTCTCCAGCCAGCGCGCCAGCTCGAGCGCGGCGGCCGACTGCGCGCGCATGCGCAGGTCGAGCGTCTCGAGGCCCTTGAGGATCACCCAGGCGTTGAACGGCGAGAGCGACGGCCCCGCGGTGCGCAGGAACGGCACGAGGTTGTCGTTGACGAGCTTCGCCGACCCCAGCACCGCGCCGCCCATCACCCGGCCCTGGCCGTCGAGGTGCTTGGTCGCCGAATGCACGACCAGGTCGGCGCCCAGCGCGAGCGGGCGCTGCAGCGCCGGGGTGCAGAAGACGTTGTCCACGCAAAGCAGCGCGCCAGCCTTCCTCGCCACGCTCGCCAGCGCTGCGATATCGGACACCTCGGTGAGCGGATTGGAAGGCGTCTCGAGAAAGAAGAGCTTTGTCGCCGGCCGGCACGCCTTTTCCCACGCCTCGGCGCTCGTGGGCGGAACGAACGTCGTCTGCACGCCGAAGCGGCCGAGGTAGTTGTTGAAGAGCTGCACGGTTGCGCCGAATACCGAGGCAGAGCAAACGATGTGGTCGCCGCTCTTCAGGAGCGACATCGCCGTGGCGAGGATCGCCGACATGCCGGAGGCGGTGGCGACGCACGCCTCGGCGCCCTCGAGCGCCGCCAGCCGGTCCTGCAGCATCGCCACCGTCGGGTTGGTGTAGCGCGAGTAGACCCAGGCGTCGCCGCCGCCGCGGAATTTCGCCTCCGCCTCGGCGGCGCTCCCGAAGACGAAGCTCGATGTGAGAAACAGCGCCTCGCTGTGCTCGCCGAACTCGCTGCGCCGCTGTCCGGCGCGCACCCCTAGCGTTGCAATGTCTCGCCTCTTTTCCATAAAAAAACCCGGCCAGCTAACGAGCGGACCGGGTTCCTTGGGCACTCTTTAGCGGCATTTGTTACGCGCCCGCAAGCTGTGGCTCAAATCGGCGCGGAAGCCGCAATTATAGCTAGGCGGCGAGATTCAAGTCCAGTTGCGCCGCCTCGTCCTCGGCCGAGTCGCGGGCGGCGTCGCGCGAGAGCTCGATGGCGCGCAGGTAGTCGGTGGTGATGTCGCCGGTGATGTAGTGGCCGTCGAAGCACGAGGTCTCGAAGCTGGTGAGCTTCGGGTTGCAGCGGCGCACCGCGTCCTTGAGGGCGTCGAGGTCCTGGTAGATCAGCGCGTCGGCGCCGATCTCGTGCGCCACCTCCTCCTCGGTGCGGTGGGCGGCGATCAGCTCGGCGCGGGTCGGCATGTCGATGCCGTAGACGTTCGGGAAGCGCACCGGCGGCGCCGCGGAGGCGAAGTACACCTTGCGCGCGCCCGCCTCCCTCGCCATCTGCACGATCTCGCGGCTGGTCGTGCCGCGCACGATGGAGTCGTCGACCAGCAGCACGTTCTTGCCGGTGAACTCGAGCGCCATGGGATTGAGCTTCTGCCGCACCGAGCGCCGGCGCACCGCCTGTCCGGGCATGATGAAGGTGCGGCCGATGTAGCGGTTCTTGACGAAGCCTTCGCGGTACGGCACGCCGAGGCCGGTGGCGAGCTGCAGCGCCGAGGCGCGGCTCGAGTCGGGAATCGGGATCACCACGTCGACCGGCAGGCTTCGATGCTGGCGGCGGATCTTGGCGGCCAGCGCCTCGCCCATGTTGAGGCGCGCCTCGTACACCGAGGCGCCGTCGATCAGCGAGTCGGGCCGGGCCAGGTACACGTACTCGAAGATGCACGGGTTGAGGCTCGCGTGCGTGGCGCACTGCTGGGCATGGAAGCCGCCGTCCTCGTCGATGAACACGCACTCGCCGGGCGCGATGTCGCGCAGCACGCGGAAGCCGAGCGCGTCGACCGCGACCGACTCGGAAGCCACCATGTACTCGGTCCCGGCGTCGGTCTCGTTGTATCCGATCACCGCCGGGCGGATGCCGAACGGGTCGCGGAACGCGACCACGCCGTAGCCGGCGATCATCGCCACCACCGCATAGGCGCCGCGCAGGCGCTTGTGCACGTTGGCGACCGCCGCGAAGATGGTCTGCGGCTCGAGGCGCAGCTTGATCGAGGCCTGCTCGAGCTCGTGCGCGAGCACGTTGACCAGCACCTCGGAATCCGAGCCGGTGTTGATGTGCCGCAGGTCGGTGCGGAACATCTCCTGCTTGAGCTGCTCGGCGTTGGTCAGGTTGCCGTTATGGCCGAGCACGATGCCGAACGGCGAGTTGACGTAGAACGGCTGCGCCTCGGCCACCTTGAACGCCGAGCCGGCGGTCGGATAGCGGCAGTGCGCGATGCCGATGTTGCCCGGCAGGTCGCGCATGTTGCGCGTGCGGAACACGTCGCGCACCATGCCGCCGCCCTTGTGCATGTGGAAGGCGTTGTGCTCGCTGGTGACGATGCCGGCGGCGTCCTGGCCGCGGTGCTGCAGCAGCAGGAGACCGTCGTAGAGCAGCTGGTTGACGGGCGAGCGAGCGACGATTCCGAGGATCCCGCACATGGGAGCCGGCTTCCCGGTGTGGCTAAGGATCAATCATAGCGCAACCGGCGCTCGAGCCGCGGCGGCAGCCAGTGCTTGAGCTGCTGCACGGTGCGCGCCGCCATGCCCGCGCCCACCGATTGCTTCCATAGCGGCTCCCGGGGCAGCGACGTCAGCCCGGCGGCGATCGTGATCGCGAGCAGGATCAGCACGCCGCGCGCGAGGCCGAACAGCCCGCCCAGCGTGCGGTCGACGCCGCCCAGGCCGGCGGCCTTGAAGAGCTTCGAGATCAGCATCGCGGCGAGCGTCGTCGCCGAGAGCGTGAAGACGAACACGACGATGAACGCGATCAGCACGCGCACTTCCGGGCTCGCCAGCGACGCGGGCAGCGCCTCGCCGAGCTGCGCCGCAACCGCGTTCGCGGCGAGAAAGGCGAGCACCCAGCCGGCGAGCGAGAGGATCTCGCGCACGAAGCCGCGCCAGATTCCGAACGCCACCGAGAGCACCAGCACCGCGACCATGCCGATGTCGAGTGGGTTCATCCCGCTCGTCTCATCCCGACTTGGCGGTCACGGCTCCGGGCTTGAGCCCGAGCGCCCTCATCCTGTCCTGCGCCTGCTCGGCGGCCTCCTTGCTCGGGAAGGGCCCCGCGCGCACGCGCGTCAGATTGCCTTTCACGGGCTCGGTGTAATACGGCAGGTTTGCGCCGGAGAGCTTGGCGATCACTGCCTGCGGGTTGCTGTAGGCGCCCACGGCAATGACGTAGTCGCCGCCGGCGGGCGCCGGGGCGGCTTCCGCCTTGGGCGCTTTCGCGGGCAGCTTCGGATTGAACGGCGTCTCGTTCTCGCCGGGAATGCGCACGCTGACGGGCGGCAGCGCGTTGCGCGGCTCGGGATCGAACACCATCGGCAGGACGATGACCGCGAGCAGGACGAGCGCCACCGCGCCCACCAGGCGTCTTCGTCCGCGGCGCTTCAGCGTCTCGACGTCTTGTTGTTCTTGAGCCATGCCATCACTTCGCCGACGGTCAGAAAAGACCCGAACACGATGATCTTATCATTCTCGTTCGCGCCCTTCAGCGCGGCGGCGAACGCTTCGGCCGGCGAGCCGAAGCATTCGACGCTCGCTTTCCCGAGCTGCGAAGCCAGTTGCCGCGCGCTGGCGGCGCGCGGCCCGGAGAGCGAAGCGAGGTGCCAGCGCGTGATCCGCGGCGCGACCTCGCGCAGCACGCCGGCAATGTCCTTGTCGCCGAGCATCCCGCAGACCGCGATCGTCTCGGGCGCGAAGCCGGAGGCGGCGAGGTTCTCGGCGAGCACCGCCGCCGCCTGAGGATTGTGCGCGACGTCCAGGATCACCTGCGGCCGGCCCGGCAGCACCTGGAAGCGGCCGGGCAGGGTCACCTCCGCGAGGCCGCGCCGGACCTCCTGCATGCCGAGCGGCAGCCGCTCGCGCAGCGCATCGAGCGCGCACATCGCCGCAGCCGCGTTGCGCAGCTGCATCGCGCCGCGCAGCGCCGGGTGGGCAAGCCCGGAGCGGCGCCCCGCGGGGCCCCAGTACGTCCACTGCGATTGCTGGTCGACGTAGCCGAAATCGCGGCCGAGCAGCAGGTGGCGCCCGGGAGCGGCCAGCAGCGAGCCGGGCGGCTGCGGATCGGCGATCACCGCCGGGCGGCCGTCGCGGAAGATGCCGGCCTTCTCGCGGCCGATCGATTCGCGATCCGGGCCGAGATAGTCGACGTGGTCGATGCCGACGCTCGTCAGCACGGCGCAGTCGGCATCCACGACGTTCACCGCGTCGAGCCGGCCGCCGAGGCCGACCTCGAGCACGACCGCTTCGGTGTTTTCTCTGGCAAAGATCCAGAGCGCCGCCAGCGTGCCGTACTCGAAGTAGGTGAGCGGCAGCTCGCCGCGCGCCGCTTCCACGGCGGCGAACGACTCTACCAGGGCCGGGTCGCGCGCCTCCGCGCCGGCGACGCGCACTCGCTCGTTGTAGGCGACGAGGTGCGGCGAGGTGTAAAGCCCGGTGCGATATCCGCCGGCGCGCAGCATCGCCTCGAGCATGGCGCAGGTCGAGCCCTTGCCGTTGGTGCCGGCGACGGTGATGACCGGCGACGCGAGCGGAACGGCCATGCGCTGCCACACTTCGGCGACCCTGTCGAGGCCGAGCGCGATGGCCTTCGGATGCTGGCGCTCGATGTAGGACAGCCACTCGGCGAGGCTCTTCATGCCAGGCCCTGCTCGTAGATCTGCCGCACCGTCTCGATGGTATCGGCATCCTCCGGGCGCTTGTCGGGGCGGTAGCCCTTCACGCGGGCGAAGCGCAGCGCCATCCCGCCCGGATATTGCGAGCTCTCCTGGAGGTCGTTGAACGCGATTTCCACCACCAGCTCGGGCCGCACGTACACCGTCCACTCGTCGCGGCGCACTGCGCGCTTCTGCAGCTCGGCGGTCTGCCATTCCAGGAGCTCGTCGGTGAGACCCTTGAACGTCTTGCCGAGCATCACAAACGAACCGTGCGCGGGATCGCGCGCGCCGAGGTGCAGGTTGGACAGCCAGCCGCGGCGCCGGCCGTGACCCCATTCGGCGGCGAGCACGACGAGGTCGAGCGTGCGGGCTCGCTTGACCTTCAGCCAGGCCGAGCCGCGCCGGCCCGCCTCGTACGGCGCCTCGAGCGCCTTGGCCATCACGCCCTCGTGGCCGCGCTCGAGCGCTTCCTCGTAGAACGCGCGCGCCTCGCCCGCGTGCCTGGCGACCAAGGCGGGTGTCAGCAGCGTCCGCTCGAATACCACGTCCAGCGCGCCGCGCCGCTCGCGCAGCGGGCGGTCGACGAGCGACTCGCCGTCCCGATACAGGCAGTCGAAGAAGTAGACCGAGAGCGGGCGCCCGGCGCGCAGCGCCTGCGCATCCTGCTGGCTGCCGAAGCGGCTCATGGTCACCTGGAAAGGCCACGGCCGTCCGTCCTGGCGCAGGGCGATCGCCTCCCCGTCCAGGATCAGCGACTCGGCGCTCGCGCTTTTCACGCCAGAAACGATTTCCGGCACCCGGGCGGTCACATCGTTCAGGTTGCGCGTGAACACGCGCACCTCGCTCCCCGCCTTGTGCACCTGGACACGCGCGCCGTCCAGCTTCCACTCGACGAGCGCACTGCCCAGCTCGCGCAGCGCCGCCTCCGGATCCTCGGCGCTCTGCGCGAGCATCGGCAGCACCGGCTGCAACGGCCGGACGCTGAAGCGCTCGAGCGCCGCCTCGCCGCCCTCGAGCGCCGCGGCGGCAACCGGCGCCAGCGCGCCGGCGAACATGGCCGCGCGGCGCAGCTTGGCTGCGGCGAGCCCTGCGGCGGCCGCCACCGCCTCGAGCATCACGCCCTCGAGGGCGCCCTGGCGCAGCTCGCCCACCAGCAGGCGCAGCAGGAAGTCCTGCTCTTGCGCCGTGGCGCGGGCGAAGAGCGCCGAGACGAGCGCGTTGCGCCGCTCGGCGGCGCCCTTGCCCTTGACGGCCTTCAGCGCCGCGAATGCGCCGTCCACCTGCTGCAAGGTCAACGATTCGTCGCCGGCCGGGTGCGCCATCGCCGAGCGCAGCGTGGCGTAGCCGAGCGACAGGCGCCCCTGCCGGAGGTCGCCGCTCAGGTAGGGAAGCGCGAGGGCGATCTCCTCGGGCGCGACGCGCTTGAGGAACTCGGCGAGCGCGCGCACCTTGGCGAGCCGGCTGGAAGTGCCGGCAACCTGGTTCGAGGTGCGAACCAGCTCGCCGAGCCGCGTCATGGCAGCCGCTAGGCGCCGACGTCGGCCGGCTGGCGCAGCATCAGCGAGAGCAGCGCGTGCAGCTTGTCGCGCAGCTGGCGGCGGTCGACGATCATGTCGATCGCGCCCTTCTCGAGCAGGAACTCGGCGCGCTGGAAGCCCTCGGGCAGCTTCTGCCGCACCGTCTGCTCGATGACCCGCGGCCCGGCGAAGCCGATCAGCGCCTTCGGCTCGGCGATCACGACGTCGCCGATCATGGCGAAGCTCGCGGATACGCCGCCCATGGTCGGGTCGGTGAGCACGGTGATGAACGGCAGGCGGCGCTCGGCGAGATCGGTGAGCGCGGCGGTGGTCTTCGCCATCTGCGCGAGCGACAGCGCGCCTTCCTGCATGCGCGCGCCGCCCGAGGCGGCGACGCAAATGAAGGGCAGCTTCTGCTCGATCGCCACGCGCACGCCGCGCACGAAGCGCTCGCCGACCACCGAGCCCATCGAGCCGCCCATGAAGTCGAACTCGAACGCCGCGCACACCAGGCCGAGCGCCTTGATCGAGCCCTGCATGACGACCAGCGCGTCGCCTTCGGCGGTCTGCTCCTGCGCCTCGGCGAGACGCTCGGCGTAGCGGCGCGAGTCCTTGAACTTGAGCGGATCGAGCGGCAGCACCTCGGCGCCGATCTCGAAGCGGCCGTCGGGATCGAGCAGCGCGTCGAGGCGCGGCCGCGCCGCGAGCCGCTCGTGGTGCCCGCACTTCGGGCAGACGTTGAGGTTCTTTTCCAGGTCGGTGCTGTAGAGCACCGCGTCGCAGGCCGGGCACTTGGTCCACAGGCCCTCCGGAACCTTCTTCGCGCCGCCGCCCGTGCGCTGGATCTTCGGCGGGAGCAGTTTCTGCAGCCAGCTCATGGTTGCGCGTCGAGCGCCTGCCGGATCGGTTTCAGGAACGCCTTGACCCGGGACACCGCGTGCTCCGGCCCCGCCGCCTCGATCTCCTCGATGATGCGGCTGCCGATCACCACGGCGTCCGCGGTCTGCGCCACGCGCCTCGCCGATTCCGCGTCGCGGATGCCGAACCCCACGCCGATCGGCATCTGGGTCGCCTTGCGGATCACCGGAATCCTTTCCCTTATTTCCGAAAGATCGATGTGCGAGGCGCCGGTCACGCCGCGCAACGAGACGTAGTAGAGGTAGCCGCTGCCGTTGCGCGCCACCTCCTCTATGCGCTTGCCGGTCGAGGTCGGCGCCAGCAGGAAGATCGGGTCGATCTCGTTCTTGCGCGCGAGCGCCGCGAAGTCCTCGCACTCCTCCGGCGGGTAGTCGACGACGATCACGCCGTCGACGCCGGCGATCTTCGCCGCGCCGATGAAGTTGTCGGCGCCCATCGCCTCCACGGGATTGGCATAGCCCATCAGCACGACGGGGGTCGCGGCGTCGGCCTTGCGGAACTCCGCGACCATTTTCAGCACGTCGGCGAGCCCGACGCCGAACCTGAGCGCGCGCTCGCCCGCGCGCTGGACCACCGGGCCGTCGGCCATGGGATCGGAGAACGGCACGCCGAGCTCCAGGACGTCGGCGCCGGCCTCGACCAGCGCGCGCATCAGCGGCACGGTGAGCGAAGGATGCGGATCGCCGGCCGTGATGTACGGGATGAGCCCTTTGCGGCCGCTGCTCTTCAGCGCCTCGAAGCGGCCGCGGATGCGCGACATCAAAGCCTTTTTCCCGAGCGCTCGGCGACGGTGTGCAAATCCTTGTCGCCGCGGCCGGAAAGGTTGACGAGCAGGATCGCGTCCTTGCGCATCGACGGCGCCATCTTCATCGCCTGGGCGACGGCGTGCGCCGACTCGAGCGCCGGGATGATGCCTTCGCTGCGGCAGAGGGCGTGGAATGCGGCGAGCGCCTCATCGTCCGTCACTGCGACGTACTCCGCGCGCTGGGTGTCCTTGAGCCATGCGTGCTCGGGTCCGACGCCCGGATAGTCCAGTCCGGCCGATACCGAATGCGTCTCGGTGATCTGCCCGTTGGCGTCCTGGAGGAGATAGGTGCGGTTGCCGTGCAGCACGCCCGGCCGGCCCGCGCAGAGCGATGCCGCATGCCGGCCGCTCGCCAGGCCCTCGCCGGCGGCCTCGACGCCGATCAGGCGCGTACGCTCGTGCTTGATGTACGGATAGAAGATCCCCATGGCGTTCGAGCCGCCGCCGACGCAGGCGATCACGGCGTCGGGCTGGCGGCCGGCGAGCTCCTGCATCTGCACGATGCTCTCCTCGCCGATCACCGACTGGAAGTCGCGCACCATCATCGGATAAGGATGCGGGCCGGCGACCGTGCCGAGGATGTAGAACGTGCGGTCGACGTTGGTGACCCAGTCGCGCATCGCTTCGTTGAGCGCATCCTTCAGCGTCTTCGAGCCCGACTCCACCGGCACGACGGTCGCGCCGAGCACGCCCATGCGATGCACGTTGGCGGCCTGCCGGCGCACGTCCTCGACGCCCATGTAGACGACGCACTCCATGCCGTAGCGCGCTGCCACGGTGGCGCTTGCCACGCCGTGCATGCCCGCGCCGGTCTCGGCGATGACGCGCTTCTTGCCCATGTTGCGGGCGAGGAGCGCCTGGCCGATCGTGTTGTTGATCTTGTGCGCGCCGGTGTGGTTCAGGTCCTCGCGCTTGATGTAGATCTGCGCGCCGCCGCAGCGTTCGGTCAGTCGTTTCGCGAAGTAGACGGGACTGGGCCGCCCGACGTAATGCTTGAGCTCGTAGTCGAATTCGGCCCGGAAGGCGGCATCCTTGCGCGCGCGCTCGTAGGCGACGCGCAACTCCTCGAGCGCCGCGCTCAGCGTTTCGGCGACGAAGATGCCGCCGTAAGGGCCGAAGTGGCCGCGGGAATCGGGAAGGTTGTAAGAGCCCGGCAGGTCATCCATCTGCATCGCGGACCTCGGCGACGAAAGCGGCCATTTTAGCGGGGTCCTTGACCCCCTTCGCCGATTCGACGCCCGTCGAGACGTCGACGCCCCACGGATGCACGGCGCGGATCGCGGCCGCGACGTTGCCGGCGTGCAGGCCCCCCGAAAGGATCAGCGGCCGGCCGGGCTGGCGCGGCACGAGCGACCAGTCGAAAGCCTCGCCCACGCCCCCGTATTCGGGCACGAAGCTGTCGACAAGCCAGGCCGCTGCCCTCCCATAGCGCCGCAGATAGCCGAGGGCGTCCGTGCCCAGGCGGACGCGGCAGGCCTTGACGAACGGCACGCCGAACTGCGCGCAGAACTCCGGCGTCTCGTCGCCGTGGAACTGGAGCATGGCCGGCTTGACGCGGCCGAGCACCTGGCTCACCTGCGCCGCGTCGGCGTTGACGAACAGCGCCACCGCCTGCACGAAGGGCGGCAGAGCATCGCGGATCTCCGCCGCGCGCTCGGTGGAGAGAAAGCGCGGGCTCGGCGGATAGAACACCAGGCCGATCGCGTCGGCGCCGGCCTCGGCGGCCGCGCGAGCGTCCGACGGACGCGTGATGCCGCAGATCTTGACGCGCGTTCTCATTGCGGAAGGCTCCAGCGCGCATCGTAGTCGACCTTCTCGAGATACAGCCCTTCGGCGCCGAAGGTCGGCGCGGCGCGCGTGCGGTCGCGCGAGGCGAGCAGCTCGCCGATCCAGGACGGCGGCTGGCGGCCGCAACCGACGTAGACCAGCGAGCCGACGATGTTGCGCACCATGTGGTGCAGGAAGGCGTTGGCCTTCACCACGAAGTCGATGCGCTCGGCCCGGCGCTCGACGTCGAGCGAATGGATCGTCCGCACCGGCGTTTTCGCCTGGCATTCCGCCGCGCGAAAAGCCGAGAAGTCGTGCTCGCCGATAAGCGCGCGCGCGGCCTGGCGCATAGCGCCGACGTCGAGCGGCGCATGGAACCAGCCGATGCGCGCCGCTTCGAGCGCCGGGCGCACCGGCCGGTTGAGCAACTCGTAGCGGTAGGTGCGCGCGAGGGCGCTATGTCGCGCGTGGAAGTCGCTCGCTACCTCGAGCGACCACAGCACCGCGATGCTGTCGGGAAGAAACGCGTTCACGCCTCGCACCCAGGCGCTGGGCGGGCGAGCCGCTTCGCTGTCGAAATGCGCGACCTGGCCACGCGCATGGACGCCGCGATCGGTCCTTCCGGCTGCGGTTAGCGACACGCCGTGGCCGGCGATCTGCGCGAGCGCCGATTCGACCGCGTCCTGGATGGCGCCGCCGCCTGGCTGGGTCTGCCAGCCGAGGAAGCGGCTGCCGTCGTACTCGAGTCCTATGGCGAGGCGTGGAATTTCAGCCCAGCTTGGCGAGCAGTTGCTGCGCCTGGCCTTTCTGCGCGTTGTCGCCGTCCTTGACGACCTCGTTCAGCAGCTCGCGTGCGCCGTCCTTGTCGCCCATTTCCTGGTAAGCCTTGGCGAGGTCGAGCTTGGTCGCGACTTCCTGCCACTTCGGATCGCTCGCGCCCGGCGAGGCGACCATCGTCTCTTCGCTCGGCGTGCCGAGGTCGAGGCTGATCGCGCCGAGGTCGACCGGTGCGGCGGGTGCAGCCGGCGGCGGCGCCTCGCCCTTCTTGTCGTCGAGGTCGAGGTTGAAATCGAGGCCGCCGCTCTGCTCTTCGGCGGGCTTCGCGGGCACGGCCGACGCAGGCTCGGGTTTCTTCTCCTCCGTCGCGCCGAGGTCCAGATTGAAATCCAGCCCGCCGCCGGCGGCCGTATCGCTCGCCGCCACGGTCTCATCCGGGCTCTTCTTGTCCATCTTGAGCGTCTGGGTCGCGCCGAGCTCGAAATCGACGCTCGCAGCCGTCGTGTCCTTCGTGGGCTCGCCCAGCGGGATGTCCGGCGCCGCGGGGCCGCCTTGCGAAGCGCCGCCGAGATCGAAGTCGAGCGTCGGGGCCGCTGCCGCAGCGGGGGCCGGGGCCGCCTCGGCCGCGGGTGCCGCCGCGCCGGCGCCATAGGAAGTGTTGCCCGGATCGATCGAGCGTCCGAGGGCGGCGGCCTTCTCCCATTCCGGCCCGGTACCGTTGGTGAGGTTTTTCAGCTTCAGCGCGGTCTGCTCGAACGCCTTCGCGTCCTTGCGGTTCGCGTAGATCTCGAGCAGCTTGGCGTGGACAGCCACGCGGCCCGAGTCCTTCTGCAGCGCTTCCTTCAGGATCTCCTCGGCCTGGGCATCGCGTCCGTAAGCCATGTAGACGTCCGCTTCGGCGATCGGATCGACTTCCTCCGCTTCCATGCCGGCCGGCGCCTGGCTGGCGGGCGCCTGCGACACGCTCGCGGGCGCCGCCGCCGGGTTGGCGGTGGGCTCCTGAAGGGCCGCGGCACCACCGCCCGCTGCAGCGGCCCCTAGAACGCTGTCCTGAAACTTCGCATGCGCCGCCTTCTTCTTCCGCCATTGCCACACGGCGTAGACGACGAGCAGCAGCACGACGGCGCCGAGCGCCGCGAGGTAGGTCGGGTTGTCGAGGAACTCATCGAGCAGCCCGGGTTCGGGTGGCGGCGGCGCGGCCTTCGGCGGCGCCTTCTTCGCGGCGGGCTTGGGCGGCTGCGGCTTCGCAGGCTCCGGCTTGGCCGCCTGCGGCGGCGCGGCATGCGGCTGCGGCGCCTGCGCCATCGGCGCCTGCGCCGCGGGCGCGGCTGCCGAAGCCGGAGGCTTGGCGGTCTGCGCCGGTGCGCTTGGCGCGGGCGCGACGGCAATCGGTCCGGGCGCGACGGCGCTCGGCGCCGGTGCCGGCTTTTGCGGCGCCGGCGCCGCGGGTTTCGCGGGCGGCTGCGGCGCGGCAGGCGCGGGCTTGGCGGCCGCCTTCTTCTCCAGCTCGGCGAGCTGTTGATTCTTCAGGTCGAGCAGCTTCTGCAGATCGGCGACGTTCTTCTCGAGGTCGGCCGTGCGCGATTGCGCTTCCTGCAGCGCCCGCTGCCGCGCAGCGGCATCGTCTTCGCGGGCCGCGCGCGAGCCGGGAGCGCCCGGCTTGCCGGGCTCGGACTTGGAGAGCCGAACCTGGTCGCCCGGCGCGGCCGGCGGCGCCGCCTCCGGCTTGGCTTCGATCGGCCCGGCGGCTTCGCGCTCCTGTCCGCCCTGCACGCCCGCGGGCACCGCCGCGAGCCGGCTGCGGTACTCCATGAACTGCGCGTGATGCTCCTTGACGAGGCGATTCGCCTCTTCGACGTCGACGCCGGCGATGTCCTGCGCGCTGGGAATGTTGAGGATCTTGCCGGTCCGCACCAGGTTGATGTTGCCGCGGATGAATGCGTCCTGGTTGGCGCGGAAGATCGCGATCAGCATCTGGTTCAGCGTCACGCCGGGCTGCAGGTTCGCGCGCGCGATCTTGCCGAGCGTGTCGCCCTTCTTCGTTTCATAACCCGCCGGCTTCGCCGGCTCTTCTTTCGGCGCTTCCGCTTTCGCGGCCTCTTCCTTCGCCGGTTCGGAAGCAGCCGGAATCGCCTGCTGCTCGATCGCGCCGGGCTTCTCTTCCGGCTTCGCTTCCGTCGGCGCGGCTGGCGTCGGGGCGGAAGGCTGCGCCTGCGCTTGCGGCTGCGCTTGCGGCGTCGCCTCGGCCGGCTTTTCCGCCGGCGCCTGCGGTGCCGGCTGCGGTGCCGGCTGCGGTGCCGGCTGCGGTGCCGGCTGCGGTGCCGGCTGCGCCTGCGGCGCGGCAGCCGGCGCCGGCGCTGCAGCGATCGCTCGGTTGCGATAGTCGGGCGGATCGAGGAGGAACGTGTACTCGCGCACGAGACGCCCGCTCGACCACTGGAGCTCGACAAGCAGGTCGAGGAAAGGATCGTTGACCGGCTGCGCGGTCGTAAGGCGAAGCACCGGCCGGTTGTCCCGCCGGGTAATGCTGATGCGCACGCCGTTCAGCGTCGGACTGAGGTCGATGCCGGCGGCGCCGAAAGCTTCCGGAGAAGCGAGGCGCGCGCTGAGACCTTCCTCCTCGCCCGGCTGCAGCGAAACGATTTCGACCTCCGCGAGCAGCGGCTGGCCGAGCGGGGACAGCACCGTGAGCCTGCCCAACCCGGCGGCCTGCGCGGCGAAAGCCGCGAGCCAGAACGCCGCAGCGATGCCAATGGTTATCGATCTAGCCACGTTTCCCCCACCCGTAAATTTCTTCTTAGCCGGACCAACTACCTTAACATCATGGCCTTACGGCTGCAAATTGAGAACTTTTCTTGCTTTTTCAGCTTTTCAGCCCTGTATCCAGAAGGATACGCAACATGCGGCGGAGCGGCTCGGCGGCGCCCCAGAGCAGCTGATCGCCGACGGTGAAGGCGGCCAGATACTCCTCGCCCATCGGCAGCTTGCGCAGCCGGCCGACCGGGACGGACAACTTGCCGCTCACCGCGGCGGGCGTGAGCTCGGCGAGCGACTCGTCGCGCCGGTTGGGAACGACCTTCACCCAGTCGTTCGCCTCGGCGAGCATCCCCTCGATCTCGTCCAGCGGCAAGGGACGCCGCAGCTTGAGGGTCAGCCCCTGGCTGTGGCAGCGCATGGCGCCGATACGGACGCAGATGCCGTCCATCGGAATCGGCGCCTTGCCGTTGCCGCGCCCGAGAATCTTGTTGCCTTCGGCCTGCGCCTTCCACTCTTCCTTGCTTTGCCCGTTGCCGAGGTCCTCGGCGATCCACGGCAGGAGGCTCGCGGCAAGCGGCTGGCCGAATTCCTTCTTCGGCAGCGACGCGGAGCGCAGCGTGCCGGTCACGTTGCGGTCGACATCGAGGATCGCGGAAGCCGGGTCGGCGAGGAGCGCCTTGGCGCTCTCGCCGATGGTCGCCATCTGCGCCACCAGCTCGCGCATGTTCGCCGCGCCCGCGCCCGAGGCCGCCTGGTAAGTCATGGCCGACAGCCACTCCACGTGGTCGCCCTTGAAGAGTCCGTCCATGGCCATGAGCATCAGGCTCACGGTGCAGTTCGGGCCGATGAAGTCCTTCTTGCCCTTGGCGACGCCGTCGCGGATGACCGGCATGTTGACCGGATCGAGAATGAGGACGGAGTCGTCCTTCATTCGCAGGGCACTCGCAGCGTCGATCCAGTAGCCCCGCCAGCCGGCCTGGCGCAGCTTCGGGTAGACGCCGTTCGTATAGTCGCCGCCCTGGCAGGAGACGATGACCGGCAGCGCCTTCAGTGCTTCGATATCGAGCGCGTTCTTCACCGGACCGGCATCCCGGCCGATCGACGGCCCCTGGCCTCCCGCCTGGGAGGTGGAGAAGAACACCGGCTCGATATGGTCGAAGTCGCGCTCCTCGCGCATGCGCTGCACGAGCACCGAGCCCACCATGCCGCGCCATCCGACGATGCCGACTCTCAGCATGGCCATAGTTTAAAGACTCGCGAGGACGGCATCGCCCATTTCGGCCGTGCCGACCTTGCGCGTGCCCGCGGTATGGATGTCGGCGGTGCGCAAGCCCGAGCGCAGCACCTTGCCCACCGCCGCCTCGATGCGCTGCGCCGCCGCCGGCTGCTTGAGCGAGTAACGCAGCATCATCGCCGCGGAGAGGATGGTGGCGAGCGGATTGGCGACGCCGCGTCCGGCGATGTCGGGCGCCGAGCCGTGGATCGGCTCGTAGAGGCCCTTGCCGTGCGCATCGAGCGACGCCGAGGGCAGCATGCCGATCGAGCCGGTCAGCATCGACGCCTCGTCGGACAGGATGTCGCCGAACAGGTTGCCGGTGACGATAACGTCGAACTGCTTCGGATTGCGCACCAGCTGCATCGCGCAGTTGTCGACGTACATGTGCGAGAGCTCCACGTCGCGGAAGGATCGATGCTCGTCGGAAACCACCTCCCGCCAGAGCTGCGACGTCTCGAGCACGTTCGCCTTGTCGACGGAGCAGACCTTCCGGCTGCGCTTGCGCGCCGCCTCGAACGCCACGCGCGCGATGCGACGGATCTCGCCTTCGCTGTAGCGCATGGTGTCGAACCCTTCGCGCTCGCCGCCCTTGTCGCGGATTCCTTTCGGCTCGCCGAAATAGATGTCGCCGGTCAGCTCGCGCACGATCAGGAGGTCGAGCCCCGCGACCACGTCGGCTTTCAGCGCCGAAGCGCCGGCGAGCTCGGGATGCACCTGCGCCGGACGCAGGTTCGCGAACAGGCCGAGCGCCTTGCGCAGGCCGAGGATCGCCTGCTCGGGACGCTGGGCGCGAGGCAGCGCGTCGTAGCGAGGGTCGCCGACCGCGCCGAACAGGATGGCGTCCGCGTCCTTGACCTTCTGCAGCGTGTCGGCGGGCAGGGGCTCGCCCTGCGCCTCATAGGCGGCGCCGCCGACGCGCGCCTCGGCGTACTCGAGCGGCAGGCCGAGCGCGTCGAGCACGCGGCGCGCCTGCGCGACGATTTCCGGGCCGATGCCGTCGCCGGCGAGGACCGCGACTTTCACGCTAGAAATACCAGGGAAACTGCGCGCGCCGCCGGTCCTCGAAGGCGCGGATCTTGTCGGCATGGCGAAGCGTGAGGCCGATCTCGTCCAGGCCATTCAGCAGGCAATACTTGCGGAACGGATCGACCTCGAAGCGGAATTTCTTCGACCCGTCGGTCGTCGCGACCGTCTGCTCGTCGAGGTCGATCGTCAGCTTGAAGCCGGGGAAGGACGTCGCGTCGTAGAACAGCTGGTCCACCTGCGACTCTCCGAGCGCCACGGGAAGGAAGCCGTTCTTGAACGAGTTGTTGAAGAAGATGTCGCCGAACGAGGGCGCAATGACGGCGCGGAAGCCGAAGTCGCGCAGCGCCCACGGCGCATGCTCGCGCGAGGAGCCGCAGCCGAAGTTGCGCCGCGCCAGCAGGATTTGCGCGCCCTTGTAGCGCGGCTGGTTGAGGACGAAATCGGGCTGGCGCCGCCAATCGGCGAAGCAGCCCTCGGCAAAGCCCGTCCGCTTGATCGAGGCGAGGTACTGCTTCGGGATGATCTGGTCGGTGTCGACGTTCGCGCGGTCGAGCGGCACCACCAGCCCGGTGAGCACGGTGAACTTGTCCATGCCTACCTCCAGGTCCGGATGTCGACGAAGTGGCCGGCGATTGCCGCCGCGGCAGCCATCGCCGGGCTGACGAGATGGGTGCGGCCGCCCGCGCCCTGCCGCCCCTCGAAGTTGCGGTTCGAGGTCGACGCGCAGCGCTCGCCCGCGTCGAGCCGGTCCGGATTCATGCCGAGGCACATCGAGCAGCCGGGCTCGCGCCACTGGAAGCCCGCTTCGCGAAATACCTTGTCCAGGCCCTCCTTCTCGGCTTGCGCCTTCACGATGCCCGAGCCCGGAACGACCATCGCCGCGCGAATGTTGCTCGCCACGCGCCGGCCTTTCACCACCGCCGCGGCGGCGCGCAGGTCTTCGATGCGCGAATTGGTGCACGAGCCGATGAATACCTTGTCCAGCTTGATGTCGGTAATGCGCGTGCGCGGCTTGAGTCCCATGTAGGTGAGCGCGCGCTCGATGCCGTCGCGACGCAGCGAGTCCTTCTCCCGGTCCGGATCGGGAACGACCTCGTCCACCGCGACGACCATCTCCGGCGAAGTGCCCCAGGTGACGTGCGGCTTGATCTCTCGCGCCTCCAGCGTGACCTCGCGGTCGAACTTCGCGTCGCCGTCGCTCTTCAGCGTGCGCCAGTACGTGACCGCGGCATCCCAGTCGCGGCCTTTCGGGGCGAACGGCCGGCCCTTCACGTAGCCGATCGTCGTGTCGTCGACCCCGACCATGCCGGCGCGCGCGCCCGCCTCGATCGCCATGTTGCACACGGTCATGCGGCCTTCCATGGACATCGCGCGGATCGTGCTGCCGGCGAACTCGACGGCATAGCCCGTGCCGCCGGCCGTGCCGATCCTGCCGATGATGGCGAGGATCACGTCCTTCGGCGTCACGCCGGCGGCCAGCGGCCCCTCGACGTTGACGCGCATGTTCTTCATCTTCTTCGTGACCAGGCATTGCGTGGCGAGCACGTGCTCGACCTCGGAGGTGCCGATGCCGTGCGCGAGGCAGGCAAACGCGCCGTGCGTGCTGGTGTGCGAATCGCCGCAGACCACCGTCATGCCGGGGAGCGTCGCGCCCTGCTCGGGGCCGATCACGTGCACGATGCCCTGGCGCTTGTCGAGGAACGGGAAATAAACCTTGGCGCCGAACTCGCCGATGTTCCGGTCCAGCGTCTCGATCTGCAGCCTGGCGAACGGATCGTTCACGCCGGCCATGCCTTCTTCCCAGCGCTCGGTCGGCGTGTTGTGGTCGGCCGTCGCGACGACGGAGTCGATGCGCCACGGCTTGCGCCCGGCGAGCTTCAGACCCTCGAAGGCCTGCGGGCTCGTTACCTCGTGGACGAGGTGGCGGTCGATGTAGAGGAGCGCCGTGCCGTCGTCCTCGACGTGCACGACATGGCTATCCCAGAGCTTGTCGTAGAGTGTCTGCGGCATTCCGTGGTTTCCGCACTGCGGAAACCACAGATTATGCCATTAGAAACCGGGAATTAACGCTATTTTCCGGCGCTCGCGGTGCGGCCTTTCGCAGCCGCGTAGAGCGGCGCCACCTTGTCGGCGTACTGCTTCAGGTCGGAGAGCCGCGTTTCGTTCGACGGATGCGTGGACAACCACTGCGGCGGTTGCGACCCGGCGAGCTTTTCCATCTTCTGCCAAAGGCTGATCGCCGCGTGCGGATCGTAGCCGGCGCGCGCCGCGAGCTCGACGCCCATGCGATCGGCCTCCGTCTCGTCGGTGCGCGACTTGGGCAGATTGAGCGTCACGTTGGCGACCATGCCGCCGAGGTTCTGTGCCGCCTCGCCGAGCCCGAACAGCGCGCCGGCGATCCCGAGCACGGTCTGGGTGCCCATCTGCTGCGAGATCTGCTCGCGCGTGTGCTCGCGCAAGGCGTGCGAGATCTCGTGACCCATCACGGCGGCGAGCTCGTCGTCGGTCGGCTGGATCTTCTGCAGCAGGCCGGTATAGACGGCCATCTTGCCGTGCGGCATGCACCAGGCGTTCACCTCGTCGAGCGAGATGACGTGGACTTCCCACGGCCACTTCGCCGCGTCCGGGCGGAACGCCGTGGTCTGCGGAACCAGCCGGCTGACGATCCGCTTCACCCGCTCGATCTGTGCGCTGTCGCGGTCGAGCGCGTTCTTCTTTTTCGCCTCGGCCATCATCTGCGCGTACTGCTTTTCGGCGCCGGCATTGACCTCTTCGGAGGAGACCGCCATCCGCTGCTGTCGGCTTACCCCGACGACGCCCGGCTTGGTGGTTTCGACGGTCTGGCAGCCGGCCGCGGCAACGGCGGCGGCCGCGAGAACAAGGGCAAAAGGACGGTTCATATCGACCTCAACGAGATGGGCATCTGACTGTTGACACGCTACAACCCTGCGCGTTTCAGGGGATAGGCAAGAAAGACTCCCACGCCGGCGGCGAGCGCCGAGAGAGTGAACGCGACGCCGGGTCCGGCGAGCTCCCAGCTCCATCCGGCCGATAGCGCCCCCGCCGCCCCGCCCGCCCCGTAGGCGATGCTGGAAAAGAGCGTCTGGCCCCGGCCGTGCGCCGCCGGCGGAAAGACGCGATGGATCGCCGCCACCGCGGCGGCGTGGAAGGCGCCGAAGGTCGCGGCGTGCATGAGCTGTGCGGCCACGAGCACCCAGGGCCAATCGGCGACCCAGCCGATGAGCAGGAAGCGAACTGCGCCGATAAGGCAGCTCGCGGCGAGGATCGCCGACAGGCTGGCATGCCGGAAGAGCGCCGGCAGCGCGAGGAAGACGAGGATCTCGGCGAGCACGCCCAGAGTCCACAGCACGCCGATCAGCCAGGTGCCGTAGCCGGCGCGCTGGAGATGCAGGGTGAGGAAGGCATAGAGCGTGCCGTGCGCGAGCGCCATGCAGAAGCCGCAGCCGAGGATCAGGCGCGCCTCGCGCGGCAACGAGAACGGCGCGCCGGCGGCCGCGACATGCACGCGCGTACGCGGCAGGGCGAGCGCCGCGGCGAGGCTGACCAGCCCGAACAGCACCAGCGCGGGCGGCAGCGTGTCGGCCGCGTGGCGCTCGAGCCATGCGCCGCCGCCGAGCACGGCGAGGATGAAGCCGATCGAGCCCCAGAGCCGGATCGGGCCGTAGCGGCCCGGATGCCCGGCGAGCGCGCCGAGAGTGATCGCCTCGACGAGCGGCAACGCCGCCGCCGAGACGAGGCTCGCGCCGCCGATCAGCAGCGCAAGGGCGCCGACCCCGGAGGCCGCCGGCACGGCGAGAAAGCAGGCGGCGTTCGCCGCGCAGCCGAGGATCACGATGGCGCGCTGCGCGCCGGTGCGATCGGCGACCCAGCCCCAGAGAGCGGGGGCGAACATGCGCACCATCTGGGGCAGCGCGAGCACTCCGGCGATCGCTCCCGCGCCGAGCCCGCGCCCGGCGAGATAGGCCGGCAGGTACGCAAGCGACAGCCCCGCGTAGAGGAAGAACGCGAAATAGAACGCGGCGAGGCGGACCGGCGCCGGCGCGCCGGTCACGCTGCGCGGGAAGCGAAGCGCACGGCGCCGATCACCTCGCGGATGAAGGCCGCGCGCTCGCCCGGCTGGCGCACGAACTGGCCGTCGAGCAGCAGGTGCGCGAGCCCGTGCACCAGCGACCACGCCGCCGCGGCCGCCTTCTCCGGATCCGCGATCGATGGCTGCGCGCGGAACGCATCGAGGAGCGCCCGATAGGGCCGCGCGGCGACGGTCGCGAGCGCGCGGTGCCGCGAGAAGCGCAGGTGGCCGCCGAACATCAGGCGAAAGCGCTGCGGATGCTCGAGCGCGAAGTCCACATAGGCCTCGCCCATCTGCCGCCCGGAAGACCGGGCGAGCGCCTCGCCGAGCAGCGCGAATCCTTCCGCCGCGAGCGCCGCGAGCAGCGCCTCGCGATCGGCGAAATGCCGGTAGGGCGCGCTATGCGAAACGCCGGCGCGCCGCGCCAGCTCGCGCAGCGACAGCGCGGCCGGCCCGTCCTGCTCCAGCACCCGCGCGGCCGCGCGCAGCAGCGCCGGGCGAAGCTCGCCATGATGGTATGTTGACATCGTAAACATATCATCGGCGCCGATGTGTCCTATGTCAACATCGACGCCCTAGCGCCTTTTGCTCGCGTAGGGGTTGCGGCCGGTGCGCAGCTCGATGGCGAGCGGCGTGCCGGCGAGCTTGAAGGCGGTGCGGAAGTAGCCTTCCAGATAGCGCCGGTACGAGGCGGGAACCCGGTCGAGCGCGTTGCCGTGGATGACAATGCGCGGCGGATTGATGCCGCCCTGGTGGGCGTAGCGCAGCTTCGGGCGGATCAGGCCGCTCTTCGGCGGCGCCTGGCGCTCGACCGCGGCGATCATCGCCCGAGTGAGCTTCGGCGTGGGGAGGCGGGCCATCGCGGCCGCGTAGGCGGCATCGACCGAGCGCATCAGCGCGCCGAGGCCCCGGCCCTCCTTGGCCGACACCGTGTGCACGTCGGCGAAGGCGAGAAAACCGAGCTTCCAGGCGAGCTCGTTCTTCATGCGCGCGCGCGCTTCCTTGTCCGCCGCGTCCCACTTGTTGACCGCGATGACCACGGCGCGCCCGCGCTCCAGGATGTAGCCCGCGACATGGGCATCCTGCTCGGTCACGCCGTCGGCCGCGTCGAGCACCAGGATCGCCACGTTGGCCGCCTCGATCGCCTGCAGCGCCTTGACGATCGAGAAAAACTCGACCGGCGTGCCGGTGCGGCCGCGCCGGCGCACGCCCGCCGTGTCGACCAGCGTATAGCGGCGTCCCGCGCGCTCGAACGGCACCTCGATCGCGTCGCGGGTCGTTCCGGGCTCGTCGAAGGCGATGACGCGCTCCTCCCCGACCAGGGCGTTGATGAGCGTCGACTTGCCGACGTTCGGCCGCCCCACCACGGCGACGCGCGGATGCTTGTCCATCGCCTCGGCGCGCTCGGCGCCCTCTTCCGGGAACTTCTCCAGTACCGCGTCGAGCAGCTCGCGCACGCCCTCGCCGTGCGCCGCGGAGATGGCGGCCGGCGCCCCGAGGCCGAGCTCGTGGAACTCGGCCACCGCGCTGTCGGCCGGCATGCCCTCGGTCTTGTTGACGACGATGCGCACGGAAGCCTTGCGCCGGCGCAGCCGTTCGGCGATCAGCCGGTCAGCCGGCGTGAGGCCGGCGCGGCCGTCGACGATGAAGAGCACGACGTCCGCCTCGGCCATCGCCTGCTCCGCCTGGCGGCCCATCTCGACGAAGATGCCCTCTTCGGCGCGCGGCTCGAGCCCGCCGGTATCGATGGCGATGAACGAGCGTCCGCCGCTACGGCCTTCGCCGTAGTGCCGGTCGCGGGTCACGCCCGGCAGATCGTGCACCAGCGCGTCGCGGCTGCGCGTCAGGCGGTTGAAGAGCGTCGACTTGCCCACGTTCGGCCGCCCGACCAGCGCGAGGATGGGCTTCATGGCGGCGCGAGGGCGTACAGCGCTCCCTTTTGCGTCTGCACCAGCACGCCCAAGGGCAGCCGCAGCGGCGCCGCGTGGACGGCGCTGCCGTCGGTCTCGTAGCGGGCCGCGAACGCGCCCGTCTCGCGCGCGAGGAAGTGCACGTATCCCTGGAAATCGCCGACCGCGACAAAGTCACGGACCGGGACCGGCAGCGACAGCTCGCGATGCGCGAGCTTGTCCTGCTTCCACACCGAGCGCCCGGTCGAGCGGTCGAGCGCCTGCACCGCGCCTGCGTCGTCGGCGACGAATGCATAGCGTGCGTCGAGGCTCACGCCGGTGAGCGAGGACACATCCCGCGACCAGAGCGCGCGGCCGCTCGCCGCTTCGAAGCAGGCCGCCTTGCCCTGGTAGGCGGCGGCGCAGACTTCGCGCCCGTCGCGCGCCGGCTCGCCGACCACGTCGGTGACGCGCTCGAGCTCGGTCGCCCCCTTCGGCAGCGCCACCGTGGCCTCCCAGCGCTGGCCGCCGTTCGAGAGCGCGATGGCGGCGAGCTTGCCGCCCCGGAACGAGGCATAGGCGCTGTCCGCGTCGAGCACGACGCCGGAGGGAACGCGCACGATGAGGGAGGTCGGCGCGCGCTGGTAGACCCAGCGCCGCTTGCCGTCGCCGGCGTCGAACGCGAACACGCGATTGTCGAGGCTTCGCACCACCACCAGGCCGCCGGCCACCGCCGGCGGCGACAGCACTTCGCTCGAGACGCGCGCCTGCCAGAGCGGCTTGCCGCTCGCTGCGTCGAGCGCCGCGACGACCCCTTCCTCGGTCGCGACCGCGACCGTGCGGCCGTCGCTGCCCACGCCGGCGGAAAGCTGCAGGCCCGCCGAGACGCGCCAGAGCTCCTTTCCGTTCGCGGCGTCCAGGCGCAGCACGGTACCGTCGCGCGCCGCCGCATAGACGGAGCCGTCGACGAACGCGGGCTCGAAGACGAAGCGCCCGGCATCGCCGACGTCCGTATGCCACAGCGCGCGCACCGCCGCGGGATGGTCGAGCCGGACGAGCTCGGTGGGCTTCGGCCCGGTGGGACCGCTCGCGCAGCCGGCGACGAGCGCCGCGCCGAGCACGATCGCCGCGTCGCGCGCCCCGCTAGCCACCGAGCGCCTCGAGGCGCATGCGCACGCTCTCGCGGAACGCGGCATTGCCCGAGTCGGCCTTCTCCAGGGCGAGCCGGTAGGCGGCGCGCGCCTGCGCGGCGTCGTTCTTGGCGACCAGCACGTCTCCCTTCTGCGCCGCGTATTGCGCGTCGTAGGCTGCGCCGTGCTTCTCGTCGAGCAAGCGCAGCGCGTCGTCGTACGCCTTTTCCTCGGCCAGCACGCCGGCGAGGCGCAGGCGCGCCAGGTCGCGGAAATCGTCGGACGGCGAATGCTCGACCGCCCATTGCAGCTGCACCTTGGCGTTCTTGAGATCCTGGTGGTCGAAGTAGAAGCGCGCCGCGGTAAGCGCGCCCATCGTCGCGTAGAGAGTGCGGGGATAGCCCTCGATGAGCGCGCCGTTCGCGTCGCGCAGCGCCTTCGCGTCGCTGGCCTGGGCGGCGCGCGCGAGCGCGTCGTAGAGCGCTCCGGCGCGCGTCGCCTGGCTGCCCTCGTACCAGCGCCAGCCCTGCCACGCCGCGAGCGCGACGGCGGCCGCGACGATCACCGCGACGATCCACGTGCCGTGCTGCTGCCACCAGGCTTTCAGCTCGGCGACCTGCTCCTGCTCTTCCAGATCGAGCGCCATCAGGCTCCCTTAAGTATGCTCGCCAGCTGCTCGGGCTTGTAGCGCGCCTGCGGCGCGTCGCCGCGCAGCATCTTCAGCGACACCTCGCCGGCGCGCAGCTCGTCCTCGCCGAGGATCAGCGCGCAGCGCGCGCCGCTCGCGTCGGCCTTGCGCATCTGCGACTTGAGACTGCCGCCGCCGGCGTGCAGCACGACATGCAGCCCGCGCGCGCGCAGCTCCTGGGCCAGGCGGAATGCCGACTCGAGCGCCCCCTCGCCCTGCGAGACGACATACGCGTCCGGGACCCGCGCGGCGGCCGCGCGGCCGGCTTCCAGGAGAAGGGCGACCAGCCGCTCGTTGCCCATGGCGAACCCGGTCGCCGGGGTCGGCTTGCCGCCGAGCTGCGCGAACAGGCCGTCGTAGCGACCGCCGCCGCAGACCGTGCCCTGCGCGCCGAGGCGATCCGAGATCCATTCGAACACGGTGAGATTGTAGTAATCGAGGCCGCGCACCAGCCGAGCATTGACGCGAAACTCGACGCCGGCCGCCGCGAGCAGGCGCTTCAGGCCATCGAAGTGCGCGAGCGACGCTTCGCCGAGGTATGCCATCAGCGAAGGGGCGGCCGCGACCACCTGCTGCACCCTCGGGTTCTTCGAGTCGAGCGTGCGCAGCGGGTTCGTGTGCAAGCGCCGCTTCGCGTCCTCGTCGAGCTCGTCGTGGTGCTTCTCGAGGTGGCGCACCAGGTCGCCGCGGTAGCGCGAGCGCTCTTCCGGCGAGCCGATGGTGTTCAGCTCGAGGCGTATGCCCTGCAGGCCGAGCTCGGCCCAGAGGGCGGCGCACATGGCGATGTGCTCGGCGTCGATGTCGGGTCCGGCATAGCCGAGCGCCTCGACGCCGTACTGGTGGAACTGGCGATAGCGCCCCTTCTGGGGACGCTCGTGACGATACATCGGCCCGGAGTACCACAGGCGCTTCGGCCCGTCGTAGACCAGGCTGTGCTCGATCGCCGCGCGCACGCACGACGCGGTGCCTTCCGGCCGCAGCGTGAGCTCTTCGTCGTTCAGCTCGTCGCGCCAGGAATACATTTCCTTCTCGACGATGTCGGTCGCCTCGCCGATCGCGCGGCGGAACAGCGCCGTGGGCTCGACCAGCGGCATGCGCACGTTGCGGTAGCCGTGCCGCTCGAGCCACGCCTCCACTCTCGCCTCGAAGTCGCGCCACAGCGTGCTTTCGGCGGGCAGGATGTCGTTCATCCCGCGCAGCGCGCGGATCGGAGTCATCCTGGGTAGTGCGTCTCGACGTAGTCCTGCACCAGCGCCTGGAACTCCTCGGCGATGCGCTCGCCCTTGAGCGTCACGGTCTTGCGGCCGTCCACGTAGACCGGCGCCACCGGCACCTCGTTGGTGCCGGGCAGGCTGATGCCGATGTTGGCGTGCTTCGACTCGCCGGGACCGTTCACCACGCAGCCCATCACCGCGACGCGCATGCTCTCGACGCCGGGGTGCGCGCTGCGCCAGACCGGCATCTGCGCGCGCAGGTACGACTCGATCTTCTGCGCGAGCTCCTGGAAGACCGTGCTGGTGGTGCGGCCGCAGCCCGGGCAGGCGCTCACCATCGGCGCGAATGAGCGCAGGCCCATGCTCTGCAGCAGCTCCTGCGCCACCTGCACCTCGCGCGCGCGGCTGCCGCCCGGCTCGGGCGTGAGCGAGACGCGCACCGTGTCGCCGATGCCCTCCTGGAGCAGCACCGCCATCGCGGCGCTCGAGGCGACGATGCCCTTCGAGCCCATGCCGGCCTCGGTGAGCCCGAGGTGCAGCGCGTAGTCGCAGCGCTCGGCGAGCCGACGGTACACCGCGATCAGGTCCTGCACCTGGCTCATCTTGCAAGAGATGACGATGCGCTCTCCCGGCAGGCCCCATGCCTCGGCCTGGCGCGCCGATTCGAGCGCTGAACGGATCACCGCTTCGCGCATCACTTCCACCGCCGTCCTCGGTTCGGAAAGACCGGCATTCTCGTCCATCATGCGCGCCAGCAGCTCGGCATCCAGGCTGCCCCAGTTGACGCCGATGCGCACCGGCTTGTCGTAGCGCAGCGCGCACTCGATCATCTGCGCGAACTGCTCGTCGCGCTTGGCGCCCCTGCCGACGTTGCCCGGATTGATGCGGTACTTCGCGAGAGCGCGCGCGCAGTCCGGGTGCTGGGCGAGCAGCTTGTGGCCGTTGAAATGGAAGTCTCCCACCAGCGGCACGCGGCAGCCGAGCGCGTCGAGCCGCTCGCGGATGCGCGGCACGGCGGCCGCCGCCTCGGGCGTATTGACGGTGATGCGCACGAGCTCGGAGCCGGCGCGCGCCAGCTCTTCCACCTGCCGCGCGGTCGCCTGGACGTCCTGCGTGTCCGTGTTGGTCATCGACTGCACGACGATCGGCGCGCCGCCGCCGATCAGCACCGCCGCGGCCCCGGCGCCGACCGGGACCTGGCGCGAGACGCGTCTCTTCATGGCAGCGTGAAGCGGGCGATCTCGGCCTTGATGTACGGCTCGAGCTCGAGGGGCTGTTCGTTGTGCAGGACGGTCACGTGGTGGGCATTGCCGATGACGAGCTCGAGCGGCCCGCGCGCGCGTACCGAGCGCTCCGATCCTGCGGCGTTCAGCGACGAGATCAGCGCCCGGCCGTCCTGGCTGCGCACCTCGATCCACGCCTCCGCATCGCAGCGGATCACCAGGCGGTGCACGCCGGCCGCGACCTTGGCGATCGCCACCGGCTTCATTTGCGACGCCTTCTCCAGCAGCGGCTTTTCGGCCTCACCCTTCTCCCGGCCATCGGCGGGCGCGGCCTTCGCCACCGTGGCCTGCGCCACCTTAGGCGCGCCGTCCGGCGCCTTCGCCTTGGCAGGCGCCTCGGCCGGCTTCGGCCTGGCGGGCGCTTCGGAGGCTTTCGCCTTCGGCGCCGGCTGGCTCCTGCGCTCGGCTTTCGCCGGCGTCGGCGCCTCCGCGCGCGCGAGCCGTGCGGGCGGGCGATGACGCTCGTGGTACCACTGCCACGCGACGCCGGCGCCGATCGCCAGAACGCCGAGCGAAAGCCCGAGGTACATGAAGGTCGAGCGGCGCGCGTGGTCCGAGAACGGCACCGGCTGGCTGTAGCGCGCCGCCAGCGTATCGGCATCGGGCGACTCGAAGCGCTCGCCGATGCTGCGCACCAGCGGCTCCGGATCGATCTTCAGCAGGCGCGCGTAGTTGCGCACCATGCCGCGCGCGAAGGTGCCGCCGGGCAGCAGGTCGAAGCGGTCCTGCTCGAGCGCCTCGAGCTGGCGCGGAGCGAACTTGAGCTGCTGCGCCACTTCCGAGAGCGCGAGGCCGCGCGCCTCGCGCGCGCGCTGCAGCTCGGCGCCGACGTTCATCGCCGCTTCAGTCATAGCGCCCCTGCTGCAGCGCCCGGAATTCGGCGGAGCCCGGGAAGCGGCGGCGCAGCTGGTCGGCGTAGCTTCGCTCGCTCAGCCGGTCGCCCATGCGCCGCTCCACGCGCACGCCGAGCCACAGCGACTCGGCGCTCGGCGGCATGACCTTGTTGTAGCGGCTGACCAGCCGGCGCGCCTCGTCCGTGCGCCCCTGGCCGTAGCGGATGCCGCCCAGCTTGAGCAACGCGGTCGGCTCGTCGGGCTCCAGGCGCAGCGCGCGCTGGAAGAACTCGTCCGCGTCCTTCACGTTGTCCCCGCGCAGGCTGCATACGCCGGCGGCGGAGTAGGAGCGCCAGGGCGCGGCGTACAGCGGATTGCGGATCGCCTGCAGGAAATAGCGGATCGACTGCCGCTCCTCGCCGGTCTGGCAGAGGAACCAGCCGTAGCTGTGGTTGATGTCGGGGTCGTTGGGCGAGAGCTGCAGCGCGCGCTCGAAGCTCTGGTCGGCCAGCCGGTTTTCCTTGAGCGTCATGTAGACGCGGCCGAGCATGTTGTGCGCCGGGGCGTAGCTCGAGTCGGCCGCGGTGGCGCGGCGCAGCTCCTCGAGCGCGATGCCCATGCTGCCCCGCTCGTAGTAGACGCCGGCCAGCTCGGTGTGCACGCGCGCGCGGTTGCGCGGGTCGCCCACCTCGCCGACGATGGTGCCGTTGTCGGCGGTGGTCGGCCCATCGGGCTGCCCGGCACACGCGCCGAGCAGCGCGGCGCCGAGCAGCGCGAGGAGCAGCGCGCGCTTCAAGCGCGCACTTCCCTGAGGCGCACCGTGGCGCGCCGGCGCGTCCGGTCGGCCACATCGCCCGCGAGCTGGCCGCACGCCGCGGCGATCTCGTCGCCGCGCGTCTTGCGCGTCGTCACGGTCAGCCCCGCGCGCTGCAGGATGCCGGCGAAGCGCCGGATGCGCTCGGCGTCCGAGCGGCGGAACTCCGAGCCCGGAAACGGGTTGAACGGGATGAGGTTGAACTTGCAGCGCACCCTGCGCGCCAGCTCGACCAGCTCGCGCGCGTGCTCGTCCGCGTCGTTCACGCCCTCGAGCATCACGTACTCGAAGGTGACGAAGTCGCGCGGCGCCTTCTCGAGGTAACGGTTGCACGCCGCCACGAGCTCGCGCAGCGGGTACTTGCGGTTCACGGGCACCAGGCGGTCGCGCAGCTTGTCGTTCGGCGCGTGCAGCGATACGGCGAGCGCCACCGGGCACTCGTCGCGCAGCCGGTCCATTTCCGGAACCACGCCGGAGGTGGAGACGGTGACCCGGCGGCGCGACAGCCCGTACGCGTCGTCGTCGATCATGAGGCGCAGCGCGGGGAGGACGGCGTCCAGGTTGAGCAGCGGCTCGCCCATGCCCATCATGACGACATTGGTGATCGGCCGCGCGAGCCCTTGCGCGCGCAGCAGGCGGTTGGCCAGCCACAGCTGGCCCACGATCTCCGCGGTGGAGAGATTGCGGCTGAAACCCTGCTTGCCGGTCGAGCAGAAGGCGCAGTCGAGCACGCAGCCCGCCTGGCTCGACACGCACAGCGTGCCGCGGCTCGCCTCGGGAATGAACACCGCCTCGACCGCGTTGCCGGCGTCGACCTTGAGCAGCCACTTGCGCGTGCCATCCTCGGCCAGCGTGTCGCCCACCACCTGCGGCGCCGCCACGCACGCCACGGCAGCCAGCTTTTCGCGCAGCGCCTTCGCCAGGTCGGTCATGCGCGCAAAATCGTCTTCTCCCCCCTGGTGGACCCAGTGCAGGAGCTGGCGAGCGCGGAACGGTTTCTCGCCCTGCCCGGCGAAGAATTGCTCGAGCGCCGCGGCGTCGAGGCCGAGCAGGTTGGCCTTCACCGCGCGAACACCTCGCAGGCCGGAAAGAAATAGGCGACCTCGACGCGCGCCGTGTCCGGGCCGTCGGAGCCGTGCACCGCGTTCGCATCGATCGAGTCCGCGAAGTCGGCGCGGATGGTGCCCTGCGCCGCCTTCTTGGGGTCGGTCGCGCCCATCAGCTCGCGGTTCTTCGCGATCGCGTCATCGCCCTCGAGCACCTGCACGAGCACCGGACCGGAGATCATGAAGTCGACCAGGTCGCCGAAGAACGGCCGCTGGCGATGCACCGCGTAGAAGCCTTCGGCTTCGGCGCGCGAGAGATGCATCATGCGCGCCGCGACGATGCGCAGGCCGGCTTTCTCGAAGCGCGCAAGGATCTGGCCGATCACGTTTTTCTTCACCGCGTCGGGTTTGATGATCGACAGCGTGCGCTCTACCGCCATTCCGGGGTTCTCCGCTCCAAGGCTAAATAACCTGCGATTTTAGCAGCTTAGAGCGTCGGCGACGGTGCTTCGCCACTCCGGCAGCCAGCCGGTGCGCGCGTCCTTGGCCTGGTAGCGCGCATCGATGCCCAGACCCGGCGCCCAGACGAGCGCGTCGCCGTCGAAAATGAGCGGCAGCCGCTCGCGCTGCCAGCCGGGAACGGCGGCTTCCTGGAACAGGTTCTTCAGCGTGCGGCGCGGGCGCCGCGCGTCGGGCTGCAGCCGCTCGCCGCCGCCGCGCAGCCGCACCAGCATCGCCCGGTCTTTCAACCGCTCGGCGTCGATGCCGGCCCCGCGCACGCGACGGAAGACCAGCTCGCCGCCGAGCGCCGGCAGCGACAGGCGCCGCTCGCCGCGCCACGGCACCGGCGCGAACGCCCGCAGCGGCGCGCCGGCCGGCACGAGCCTTCCCCGATACAGGCGCCAGCGCGCCCCGTCGTGCTCGAGCAGCGCGCCGCTGCGGCCGGCGACGAGCTGGCGCACCATCTCGTCGAGCTTCGCCTCGCTCGGGGCGCGCAGGCCGCGCTCGGCGAGGAAGGCGCGCAAGAGCTGCTGCGCGTCGAGCTCGGCGCGCGAGAAGTGGCGCGCCGCGCGTGCCAGCGCCTCGCGCCAGCGCGGGTAGCGCTCGGCCAGCAGCGGGCCGATGCGGCGGCGGAGGAAATTGCGCGTCAGCCCTTCGAGCGCATTCGTTTCGTCCTCGACCCACTGCAGAGCGTACTGCCGCGCGTAGTCGCGGATCGCCTCGCGCGGCACGTCGAGCAGCGGGCGCACGAGCAGCCGGCCATGCAGGCGGCGCACGGCCGGCATGCCGCTCGCGCCGCGCACGCCCGCGCCGCGCAGCAGGTTCATGAGCACGGTCTCGGCCTGGTCGTCGAGCTGGTGCGCCAGGACCACCGCGTCCACGGCAAGCTCGCGGAACGCGCCGTAGCGCGCCTCGCGTGCCGCCGCTTCGACGCCCTTGCCGCTCCTTGCGACGCGCACCCGCTTGACGGTGATCGGCACCCCGAGCGAGCGGCAATAACGGCGGCAGAAGCGCGCCCAGTCGTCGGCATTCGCGCTCAGCCCGTGATGCACGTGCACCGCGCGCACCGGCAGATGGCGCGACAGCGCGTGCAGCAGCACCACGGAATCGATGCCGCCCGAGAGCCCGACCGCCACTGGCTTGCCTCGCAGGAGGGGCAGCGAGCGCCTCGCGGCGTCCGTGACCAGCTCAGCGCGCGGCCGCTTCCTTGAACTTGCCATAGCCCATCAGACGCTCGAGGCGCTCCTCGACGAGCTGTTTCGGCTTCTTCTCCTGCACCTGCTTCAGCGCCTCGACGAGCGCGCGCTTGAGCTGCTGCGCCGCGCTCTGCGGATCGCGGTGCGCGCCGCCGAGCGGCTCGGCGACGATCTTGTCGATCAGGCCGAGCGCCTTCAGGCGGCTGGAAGTGATGCCGAGCGCGTCCGCCGCGTCGGGCGCCATCTCGGCGCTGCGCCACAGGATCGAGGCGCAGCCCTCCGGCGAGATCACCGAGTACATCGCGTACTGGAGCATCAGCACGATGTCGCCGACGGCGATCGCGAGCGCGCCGCCCGAGCCGCCCTCGCCGATGATCGTGACGATGATCGGCGTGCGCAGCCGCGCCATCTCGAAGAGGTTCCTGCCGATCGCCTCGGACTGGCCGCGCTCCTCGGCGTCGATGCCGGGATACGCACCGGGCGTGTCGACGAACGTGAACACCGGGAGCGAGAACTTCTCGGCGAGCTTCATCAGCCGCAGCGCCTTGCGGTAGCCCTCGGGCTTGGGCATGCCGAAGTTGCGCGCGATCTTTTCCTTCGTGTCGCGACCCTTCTGGTGGCCGATCAGCATGCACGGCTGGCCGTTGAAGCGCGCCAGCCCGCCGACGATCGAGGCGTCGTCGGAGAAGCTGCGGTCGCCGTGCAGCTCCTCGAAGTGCGTGAACAGCCCCTGCACGTAGTCGAGCGTGTAAGGGCGCTGCGGATGCCGCGCCACCTGCGCCACCTGCCACGGCGTGAGCTTGCCGTAGATGTCCTTGGTGAGCGTCTGGCTGCGCTTGGTGAGCCGCTGGATCTCCTCGGAGATGTCGACCGCCGAGTCGTCCTGGACGTAGCGCAGCTCCTCGATCCGGGTCTCGAGCTCGGCGATGGGCTGCTCGAACTCGAGAAAGGTGGTTTTCACGGGGTCAGTATTCTACTGGGACGGGGTCCAGGGAGCGCCACAGGTACCAGGTGGCGACCGAGCGCCACGGGCGCCACCCCTCCCCCAGCCTGTGCATCGTCTTCAGGGACACCTTGCGGCCGCGGAAATAGGCGAGGCGAATGCCTTTCTGCAGGCCGAGGTCGTCGAGCGGAAACACGTCGGGCCGCAGCAGGCTGAAGATGAGGAACATCTCCGCGGTCCAGCGGCCGATGCCGCGCACTTCGACCAGCTCGGCAATGATCGCCTCGTCGGCCATCTCCGGCCAGCGTTGCACGTGGATGCGGCCGTCGGCGAAGTGCTGCGCCAGGTCGGCGATGTACTCGGTCTTGCGGTCGGACAGGCCGCACGCGCGCAGCTCGGGTCTTTTCCTCCTCAGGACATTTTCCGGCGTGATGTCGCCGACGCAGGCGCAGACCCGGTCCCAGACGCTCTGCGCCGCCTTGACCGAGATCTGCTGGCCGACGATCGCCCGGGCGAGCGTCATGAACGGCTCGCCGCGCCGGGCGAGGAACACCCTGGGATGCTCGCGCATGATGCGCGCCATCACCGCGTCGCGGCGCGCCAGGCTTCGCTTCGCGCTGTGCCAGTAATCAGGCTTCATTGAGCGGAAGATTGAGCAGCAGATTCTGCGGCTTCATGCGCACGATGCCGTCCGGGTCGGTGGCGAGCGCCAGATAGACCGTGCGCCCGGCCAGGTCCGGCCGCATCGCCGCCGCATCGGCGAAGCGCAGGGAAAAGAGCGCGAGGATGCGTTGCATTCGCCCCGGCTCGAGCTCGCCGCCGGCCCAGAGCTCGTTCAGTATCGCGGTCGATTCGGCGTCGAGCCCCACATGCCAGGCCCAGCGCGGCTCGTCGATGCGGCGGATCGGCCGCACCGCGACCGCGACGTCGAGGAAGTGCGCGATCCAGCGCTCGATCACGCGCGCCAGCGCGTCGAGCGCCGGCCGGCCGTAGGTCAGGCTGATCACCGTGTCGTAGCGCGACTCGCGCTGCCAGTAGCGCGCCGCGTTGGCGCGCTCGAGCACGTCCAGCTCGACGCCGCCGAGCTCGCCCTGCGCCTCGACGATCAACCGGCCGATCGAGCCGTAGCGCTCGCCCGAGGCATGCCGCTCGACCGTTTCCAGGTCGGCCACCAGCGCGTGCCCCTCGCGCAGCGTCGCCTTCTGCTCGCGGAAGAACAGCTCCGCCGCGCGCGCCTCGAGCGGGTCGTCGCTCGCGTCGAGGATGTTGCGCAGGATGACGTGCACCATCTGCTCTATGAAGAGCGGCGGAACGTCGATCGCGCCGCGGAACAGGGCCTGGTAGCAGCCCTCGACGCTGCCGGCGCCGAGCAACCGCTCGCGAAAGCGCAACACCATGCGGTAGTTGTATGCGGCGTCGGGGTCGCCGATCGATTGCAGCTCCTCTTCCGAGACCGGCCGGCGCGGCTGGGCCATCAGCGCCGCGTGCAGCGCGCGCTCGGCGTCGTTCGACTCCTCGACCGGGTGGACCTCCGGGCGCAGCAGGTAGGCGCGCAGGAAATCGTCGGTTACGCGCAGCCGCCCGGCCGCGTCGCGCTCGAGCAGGCGAAAGCCGCTGTTACGCCAGAAATCCGGCTTAGGCAGGAGCGAGGACCAGTCGCGAGTGCGACGCGACGTGCTGCCGGAGGAACTCCATCTGGTCGGCGAGGATGCGCCGGTTGGTAAGGATCAGGTATTCGGCCTTGTTCGGCACGTAGGGCGCGTAGAGCAGCTCCATGCCGCACTCCTGCGGCAGGCGGTTGCGCTTGTGGCCGTTGCACTGCCGGCAGGCGGTGACCACGTTCATCCACGAGTCGCGGCCGCCGCGCGAGAGCGGGGTGATGTGGTCGCGCGTCAGCCGGAAATAGCTGAACTCGCCGCCGCAATACGCGCACATGTGGCAGTCGCGGCGGAACAGCTCCCGGTTGCTGAGCGGCGGCACCTGGTTGAAGCCGCGCGCCGCGAGCGCCCGCCCCTTGATCGCGACGATCGAGTGCGCGGTGATGCTCGAGCGCTCGCCGGTGATGCGCGAGATGCCGCCGTAGTAGGTGAAGGTCCGCTCGCCGAGCGTCCAGGCGACGAGATTCTTGGCGTAGTAGAAGCACGCCTGCTGCCAGCTGATCCAGCGGTGCGGAACGCCGTGGGCGTCGAGCGAGAGGATGAGCGGGCTGTCCATTGGCAAGAATCGTGCTTCGCGATTCTGCCAAGCCGGGACTGCCTTTGCAACGCCCGCTAAAACAAGAGCCTGGAAAGAAAAGCTCTAGGACGTCTTATCGACCGCTTCCTTGAAGCCCTGCCCGGCCGAGAACGCGGGCAGCGTCTTCGCGCCGATGCGGATCTCCTTGCCGTTCACCGGGCTGCGGCCGGCGCGCGCCTTGCGCTTGCGCGGCAGGAAGGTGCCGAAGCCGACGACCGTCACGCGCTTGCCCTTCGCTACGTTCGCTACGATCGCCTCGAACACGGCGTTGACCGCTTCCCCCGCCGCCGCCCTGCTCACGTTGCCGGCTTTCGCCGCAACCTGCACCAGGTCCGCCTTGGTCACCACGTGTGGCATGCGTTCTCCCCGCTCGCGAAAGGCATCGTAGCCAAACGATTTGCGAAAGACAATGCGCGCCAGTTAATTTGCGCACGCGGCGCGACAAACATTTATGATTACGCGAGAGGAGGGATCACCATGAAAGACATGCGCAAGCTCGCCGCGGCCGCGCTCGCCTGCGGCGCGCTCGGCTTGTTCGCGGCATTGCCCGCGCGAGCCGACATCACGCTCACGTATTCGAGCTGGGTGCCGCCGACGCACCACCTGACCATCTGGCAGCAGAACTGGACGAAGGAAGTCGAGAAGGCGACCGGCGGCCGCGTCAAGTTCCACGAGCTGCCCAAGGCGCCCGCGGCGCCGCCCGGGACCTTCGACGCGGTGCGCGACGACCTCGTCGACCTCTCCTATGTGACGGCGAGCTACACGCCGGCGCGGCACGTCCTGCCGCTCATGGCGGAGCTGCCCGGCGCCGCCGACACGGCCGAGGTGAATTCGGTCGCCTATTCGCGCATCCACTGGAAGTACTTCCAGAAGGTCGGCGAGTACAAGGGCGTGAAGCTGCTCGCCGTATGGACCCACGGCCCGGGACAGATGTTCACCAAGAAGCCGATCAAGTCGCTCGCCGATTTCCAGGGCCTGAAGATCCGCACCGGCGGCGGCATCTCCGAGGAAGTGATCAGCGCGCTCGGCGGCTCGCCGCTCTTCAAGCCGGCGCCGCAGTCCTACGAGCTGCTGAACGCCGGCGTCGCCGACGGGGTGTTCTTCCCGTTCGAGTCGATCGCCTCGTTCAAGCTCGACAAGGTGATCAGCGACGCGACCGTGTTCCCGGGCGGCCTGTACAGCTCCTCGTTCGGCTTCTTCATGAACGAGGACAAGTGGAACAAGATCCCGAAGCAGGACCAGGCGATCATCGAGAAGCACGCCTATGAGCACGCCGCGCGCTCGAACGGCCAGTCCTGGGACCACGCCGACCAGGTCGGCCTGCAGGCGCTGAAGGCCGCCGGCGGGCGCATCACGCAGGCGACCCCGCAGATGGTCGCCGAGGTGCACAAGCGCTCGCAGCCGATCATCGACGAGTGGATCAAGAAGGCGAGCGCGAAGGGCGTCGACGCGAAGCGCGCGCTGGACGAGTTCCACGCCGAGATCAAGAAGCTGTCCGCGCATCGCAAGTAAGGCGCTCGGGTGAGCGAGCCCGAGAAGGCCTGGGAGAGGCGGGCCGATGCCGTGCTCGGCATCGCCGCCTCCCTCCTGCTGCTCTGCCTGATGGTGCTCACTTTCGCCGACGTCGTCGCGCGCTATCTCTTCAACCGGCCGATCCGCGGCGGCTTCGAGATCACCGAGATGCTGCTGCTGGTGCTGATCTTCGCCGGCCTGCCGCTCGTCTCGCACGCCGACGAGCACGTGACCATGGATTTCATCGATCGGCTGCTGCCGCCGCGCGCGCTCGGCGCCATGGTGCGTTTCGTGCACGGCATCGTGGCCGGGCTGTTCGCCTTTCTCAGCTGGCAGGTCTTCCTCAAGGCGGAGCGCATCTCCCGCTACGGCGATACCACCGACGTGCTGCTCATCGCCATCGGCCCGTTCGTCTATTTCATGGCGGCGATGGTGCTGTTGACCGCCCTCGTGCACCTGTTCAAGGTTTTCGCGCCGGGCGAGCGGCGCGCCAGCCAAGCGACGACCTGACCGATGACCGAGGCGCTGGTCGGGCTGCTGGCCATGATGGTGCTCGCGTTCCTGCGCGTGCCGATCGCGCTCGCGATGGGCGTGATCGGCGTCGTCGGCTACGCCTACATGCGCGACTGGAGCTGGGGCGGCGCGCTCGCCATGGCGCAGACGCAGGTCTACGAGACCGGCCGCAACTACACGCTGTCGGTGGTGCCGCTGTTCATCCTGATGGGCAATTTCGTGACGCGCGCCGGAATGTCGCAGGAGCTGTTCCGCACGGCGTACGCGTTCATCGGCCACCGCCGCGGCGGCCTCGCCATGGCGACCATCGTCGGCTGCGCGGGCTTCGGCGCGATCTGCGGCTCGTCGATCGCCACGGCCGCGACCTTCGCCAAGGTGGCCTACCCGTCGATGAAGCGCTTCGGCTACGCGGACTACCTGTCGACCGGCTCGATCGCCGCCGGCGGCACGCTCGGCATCCTGATCCCGCCCTCCACCATCATGGTGATCTACGGGATCATGACCAATACCAACATCGGCAAGCTGTTCGCCGCGGGCATCCTGCCCGGCATCCTGGCGACGCTCCTGCTCTGCCTGGCAGTGCAGTACGTCACCTGGCGCGATCCGAAGGCCGGTCCGCCGGGCGAGCGGCTGCCGTGGCGGGAGCGTCTCGCCACGCTGCGCGGCCTGCAATGGTTTGCCGTGCTGGGCATCGCCATCCTTGCCGTGGTCCAGCTCGGCTGGCTGAAGAGCGACGACGCGGCCGTGATCGGCGCGCTGGCGGTGTTCGCCCTGTCGCTCGTCTACAAGGGCGTCTCGAGCGTCATCGCGCTCTTCACCCTCGTAATGGGCGGCATCTACGGCGGCGTGTTCACCGCCGTGGAAGGCGCCGGGGTCGGCGCCTTCGGCGCGCTGGTATTCGCGCTCGCGCGCCGCGCGCTCGGCTGGCGGGGCCTGTACGAGGCGCTGCTCGAGAGCGCGCGCACCACGTCGATGCTGTTCCTCATCCTGATCGGCGCGCTGATGTTCGCCGAGTTCGTCAACATCACCACCATGCCGCAGGACCTGAAGGGCTTCGTCGGGCGCTTCGACGTGCACCCGCTGATGGTGGTCGCGGCGATCATGGTGATCTACGTCGTGCTCGGTACGGCGATGGAAGAGCTGTCGATGATCCTGCTCACGGTCCCGCTGTTCTTCCCGCTGATCGTGCACCTGAACCTCGACCCGGTCTGGTTCGGCGTGCTGATCGTGGTCGTGGTGGAGATCGGCCTGATCAGCCCGCCGGTCGGCATGAACCTCTTCGTGCTGAGCACGCTGCTGCCGGAGGTGCCGACGCGCACCGTTTTCCGCGGCGTTCTGCCGTTCGTGACCGTCGATTGCGTTCGCCTCGCGATCCTGGTCGCGGTTCCGTGGATCTCCACGTTCCTGCCCAGCCTGATGAGATGAAGCAGCCTTTCCTCGAGCGCGTGAGCCGCGAGATGGCCGAGGACTTCCCGGCGGCCGACCTGCCGCCGCGCGAGGCGCTCGCCGCCGCCTGCCGCATCCTCGCGCGCGAAGGCCACGAGTCGGGCCTTGCCGGCCAAGTGACCGCCCGCGAGGACGGCGCGACGTGGTGGACCCTGCCCTTCGGGGTCGGCTTCGACGAAGCGTCCGCCGAGCGCATGGTCCTCGTCGACGAGGATCTGAAGCCCCTGAAAGGCACCCGGCCGAACCCCGGCGTGCGCTTCCACATATGGATCTACCGCAAGCGGCCCGACGTGAAGGCGATCGTGCACACGCACGCGCCCTACTCCTCGGCCCTCGCGGCGACCGGCAAGCCGCTGCGCGTCATCCACATGGACAGCGCCATGCTCCACGGCTGCGCGCATCTCGCGCAGTGGCCCGGCGTGCCGGTGGCGGACGACGAAGGCCGCATCATCTCGGGCGCGCTCGGCGCGGCGAAGACCATCCTGCTCGCCAACCACGGCCTGCTCGCGACCGGCTCGAGCGTCGAGGAGGCGACCTACCTCGCGGTCTTCTTCGAGCGCGCCGCGCGCATGCAGTTGCGCGCCATGGCGGCCGGCGGCTTCCAGGAGGTGGAACGCGAGCTCGCGGCGGAAGCCTGCACGTTCCTGCTCCAGCCTTCGATCGTCAGGGCGACGTTCGCCTACTGGTCGCGGCGGCTTTCGTAGGCCGTCACGAGGCTCGAGATCTCGCGGTCGATCTTGCCCTGTCTTTCGAGCAGCCGGTACATCTCGCGCGCCGCTTCACCCATCGGCAGAGGCACGCCGCGCGCGGCGGCGAATTCGAGCGCGTTCGACAGGTCCTTGAGCATCAGGCGCGCCGCGCCGAGCGACGGCTCGAAGCTGCGCGCCGCCATCCGCGCACCGAAGATCTGCAGCGGCAGGCTGTCGGCGAAGCCGCCCTTCAGCGCCTCGGGTAGCTTCGTGGCATCCACGCCCGCGCCTTCGGCGAGCCGCACCGCCTCGGCGATGACCGCCATCAGCGCCGCGACGATGACCTGGTTGCACAGCTTGGTGGCCTGGCCCGCGCCGGCGTCGCCCATGCGGGTGAAGCGCTGGGCGAGCTGCATCACTACCGGACGGACGCGCTCGATGTCCTCGGCCGCGCCGCCCGCCATGATCGCGAGCGTGCCCTTCTCCGCTCCCGCGACGCCGCCGGAAACCGGTGCGTCGATGAGCGCCACGCCCTGCTTTTCGAGTCTCTTGGAAAAGGCGACGGCGGCCGCAGGCGCGATGCTCGAGAAATCGACCACAACGAGCCCGGGCCGCGCGCCCGTGGCGACGCCGCGCTCGCCAAACAGCACCTCGTCCGCCGCCTTCTGATCGGTGACGCACATCATCACGATCTCCGACGCGCGCGCAACCTCGGCGGGCGACGCGGCCGCGCTTGCGCCCTTCTCGAGCATGGGCGCGAGCTTGTCGCGGCTGCGGTTCCACACCGTCACTTCATGGCCGGCAGCGAGCAGGCGCAGAGTCATCGGCCGGCCCATCAGCCCGATGCCGATGAATCCGAGCTTCATTTGGCCGCTCCTCCGCTATGGGTTACCGCGCCCAGGTGCGCCGAGCCCACCTGCGCGGCGTACTTTTCCAGAACCCCGGACACCGCCCGCTTCGGAGCCCTCGCCTTGCGCTTGCGCAATTCCGCCTTCGCAACCTGAAGCTCGAGCGTGCCGGCACGAGCGTCGATGCGAATGCGGTCGCCGTTCTTCACCAGGGCGAGCGGGCCGCCGGCGGCCGCTTCCGGGCAGGCATAGCCGACCATCATGCCGCGCGTCGCCCCCGAGAAGCGCCCGTCGGTAAGGAGCGCCACCCTCTCGCCCATCCCCTGCCCATACAGCAGCGCCGTGATGCCGAGCATCTCGCGCATCCCCGGCCCGCCCTTGGGCCCCTCGTAGCGGATGACGAGCACGTCCCCCGCCTTGTATTTCCGGTTCCGGACGACATCGGCACAGGCTTCCTCGGAGTCGAACACCCGCGCCGGGCCTTCGAAGACCAGCGTCTTGAGCCCGGCCACCTTGATGAGCGCCCCTTCGGGGGCGAGGTTGCCTTTCAGCACGACCAGGCCGCCCGTGTCGGCAATCGGCTCGTCATGCACGACCCGGCCGTCGGCCCCCGGATGATCGCTCAGCGCCTGTTCCAGCGTTTCCCCGGACAAGGTCAGGCAATCGCCATGGAGGCGACCGCCCGCCAGCAGCGCCTTCAGTACCGCGTAAACGCCGCCGGCGGCGTGCAAATCCCTGGCGAGATAACGCCCCCCCGGTTTCATGTCGGCGATCAGCGGCGTGCGCTTCGCGACGCGCGCGAAGTCGTCCAGCGTGAACCGCAAGCCGGCCTCGTGCGCGATCGCGGGAATGTGCAGGGCGGCGTTGGTCGAGCCGCCGGTCGCGGCGACCGCGGCGCACGCGTTCTCCAGGCTCTTGCGCGTGACGAGCTGGCGCGGCAGCGGCCCGCCGCGCTCGAGCAGTCTCATGACCAGCTTTCCCGCTCTTTGCGAGACCGCTTTTCTCTGGGCGTCGACCGCCGGCAGGGTGGCCGACCCGGGCAGCGCGAGGCCGAGCGTCTCCGACACCATGGCCATCGTGTTGGCGGTGAACTGACCCGGGCACGACCCGAGCGACGGCAGGCACACATGCTCGAGGACGCTCAGGTCGGACGCCGGCATGTCGCCCGCCATCACCGCACCCACCGCTTCGTACGTATCGAGCACCGTCACGTCGCGGCCGCGCCACTGCCCCGGCAGCGCGGCGCCGCCGTAGACGAACACCGACGGCAGGTCGAGACGCACCATCGCCATCAGCATCCCGGGCAGCGTCTTGTCGCAGCCGGCGAAGCCGACCAGCGCGTCGTAGGCATGGCCGCGCGCCACCGCCTCGACGCCGTCGGCAATGATCTCGCGCGAGACGAGCGAGTAGCGCATGCCGCCGTGGTTCATCGACAGGGAGTCGGCGACCGAGATCGACGCGAAGTCGAACGGCACGCCGCCCGCCTCGCGCACGCCGTCGCACGCGGCGCGCGCGAACTCGCCGAGCAGCGCGTTGCACGGCGTGACGCGCCCGTCGGTCGAAGCGACGCCGACGAACGGCTTGTCGAGGTCCGCGTCGGACAGGCCGAGCGCGCGCAGGAACGCGCGGTGCGGCGCCCGGTCGAGGCCCTCAACGGTGATGCGCGATGGAAGCTTCTTCGTACTCACGCACGATCTCCTCGATAGACGCGCTGGCGCGAAAGCCGAGCTCGCTCGCGCGGCGCGAGAGCGTCGCCTTCGGCACGCGGTCCATGATGGCCTGCAATGCGGGATCGGGCTCGAAGCGCACGCGCCCGCGCGCCCTCGCCCGTACCGCTTGCCACATCTCGCCGGCCGAGACGGGAATGCCGGGGAGCAGCATGGCGCGGCGCGCGCCGAGCGCCTCGCCGGGAAGCTCGCCCGCATGCCGGAAGGCCTCGATGACGCGCACGAGCGAGATGCACGCCATGCGCGTATCCGGCCGTACCGGGCAGACGTAATCGCGGCCGGCGAGCGGCTCGCGAATGATCGCGCTCGCCCAGCCGGAGACCGCCGTGTTGGCGCCGCCGGGGCGCACCATCACGGTCGGCAGCCGAAGCGCCCGGCCGTCCACGTAGCCGCGCCGCGTGTAGTCGTCGATCAGGATCTCGCAGACGAGCTTCTGCGCGCCGTAGGAGATGCGCGGCGCGGGCGGCGTCTCGTCGGTCACGGGCTCGGGCAGATCGCCGCCGTAGACGGCGATCGAGGAGGCGAAGACGAATTTCGGGCAATGCCCGGCGAGACGGCACGCTTCGAGCAGGTCGCGCGTCGCGTCGAGGTTGACCTTCGTGCCGAGCTCGAAGTTCTGCTCCGCGCCGCCCGAGACGAGGGAGGCGAGATGGAATACGGCCGCCACGTCGGGGGTTACGAGCGAGCGGGCGAACGGCGGATACGCGAGATTGCCGCTCAGCGCATGGCGGAACGGCATTGCCGCCTGGTCCGTGGCGAGCACGTCGGCCTCGCCGAGCGCACGCACGAGCGCGGAACCGATGTAGCCCGCGGCGCCGGTGACGAGTATTCTCATGCCCGCAATTATTCTAATGAGGAGGAGTCGATGCTTCGCAGTACAGTGGCAGCGCTCGCCCTTGCGGCGAGCTTTTCGGCGACGGCGCAGGATTATCCGACGCACGCGGTCAAGGTGATCGTTCCCTACGGCGTCGGCGGACCGGCCGACATCTACGGCCGCTTCCTCGCCGCGAAGCTGCAGGACGCGCTCGGCCAGCCGTTCGTGGTGGAGGACCACCCGGGCGGCGGGGCGATCGTCGGCAGCGACATGGTGGCGAAGTCGAAGCCCGACGGATACACGCTGCTGATGATGTCCAACACGCACACGGTCAACGAGACGCTGATCCCGAAGAAGCCGTTCCAGCTCATGCGCGACTTCGAGCCGATCACCGGCGTCAACTCGTCCGATCTCCTGATGGTGATCAACCCTTCGGTGCCGGCCAAGAACCTGAAGGAGTTCATCGCGCTGGCGAAGGCGAAGCCCGGCACGCTGAACTACGCCTCCTCCGGACCGGGCACGCCGTACCACATGGCGGGCGAGCTCTTCAAGGCGATGGCGGGCGTCGACATCGTGCACGTGCCGCACAAGGGGTCGGACCAGGCGCGCACCGCCGTGCTCGGCGGCCAGGTGCAGATGATGTTCGACGCGATCACCACGATGGCGGGCCAGGCGCGCGCCGGCAAGGTGCGCGCGCTCGGCACCACGGGCAAGAAGCGCTCTTCGGTGATGCCCGACGTACCGACCATCGACGAAGCCGGCGTGCCCGGCTACGAGGCGACGATCTGGCTCGGCATGATGGCGCCCAAGGGCACGCCGCGCCCGGTGCTGGAGAAGCTGAACGCCGCGGTGAACAAGATCATCGACTCGCCCGATGTCAAGCAAGCCTGGGCCAAGCAGGGCGCGGTGCCGATGGGCATGTCGATCGACGAGTTCGACAAGTTCCTGCGCGCCGACATCGTCAAGTGGGCCAAGGTGGTGAAGCTCTCGGGGGCGAAGCAGGACTGAGCGGTGACGGGCAGCCTGTGGCTCGCGCTGTTCCTCGGGCTGGCCGTCGCGGCGATCGGCGGGATGTTCCTGTACGGCTGGCGGCGCCGCAAGGACAAGATGCCCGACGTCCCGCCGCTGCCGCGCGACGAGGACGACTAGGTCGAGACCGCCTCGAGGAGCTTGAGCATCGTCTGATCGGCCCAGTAGTCCGGGTCCTCGTCGATCTTCTTGTCGCCGCGCACGCGCGTCGCCGGGTCGACCTTCTTGCGCTCGCAGAAGCCGTGCCAGAACTGCTTCACTTCCTCCGCCGTCATGTCGTCGGCGCGCCGCTGCGGCTTGTCGGCCATCGCTAGGAGACCAGCCAGAAGCCGATCGCGAAGGCGATCGGCAGGAACACCGCGAAGCGGGTCATCGAAGTCATCCGGCGCCGATCGGTCACGTCGAACTCGGCCTTGCGCTTGAGCCGCTCGGCGCGGTCGCCCACCGCCTTGCGGAGAAGGAAATATTCGGCGGCGATCAGGAACACGGCGACGCCGGCGCCGACCAGCGCGCCTTCGATGGCGGGATGCATCGGGCGCGACTCTACCACGTCATCGATACAGCATGACCGGCGAGCGCTCTTCGCGCCAGGCGGCCTCGTCGGCGAGCGCCAGCCTGTCGAGGTCGTCAGCGCCGGCGCCTGCGTCGTCGACCCAGCCCCTCAGGAGCTCGCTGCCGTTGATGAGGTCGATGGCGAGGCGCCCCTGCTCGTATTCGTACGGAAAATCGCGCCACAGCGGATAGTCCGGCCGCAGCGCACGCAGCGCCTTGAAGGCGGCAGCCATGAGGCGCCACGGACGGAACGCCGCGTGCCGGTAGCCGAGCGCCTCGGCGTGGATCTGCAGCCCGGCGCACAGGCGGCCAGCGTGCTTGTGGAAGGTGGGCTCGAACCAGCATTCGCGCAGCCGGCAGCCCTCGAGCCACGGCGCAGCCAGCGAGCGCATCTTCGCGGCGAGCGCCCGCGCGTCGAGGTCGGGCGCGCCGAACAGCTCGAGAGGCCGGGTCGTGCCGCGGCCTTCCGACAGCGTCGTGCCTTCCAGCATCACCGTGCCGGCATAGCAGCGCGCCATCGCGAGCGTCGGCGCGTTCGGGCTCGGGTTGACCCAGGCCCGCGCGGCGAGCGGCCAGCCGAAGCCGGGCGCCTCCTCCGGCCGCCAGCCTTCCATGGGCACCACTTGCAGGTCGACGTCGAGGCGCAGCGTGCGCACGAACCAGCGCGCGAGCTCGCCGAGCGTCAGGCCGTGGCGCATCGGCAAAGCCCCGGCGCCGACGAAGCTTTCCCATCCCGGGCGCAGGCGCAGGCCCTCCACCGGCCGCCCCGCAGGATTGGGACGGTCCAACACCCACACGCTCTTCGCGCGAGCGGCGGCGGCTTCGAGCACGTAGCGCAGCGTGGTGACGAACGTGTAGATGCGGCAGCCGAGGTCCTGCAGGTCGACGAGCAGGACGTCGAAGCTCTCGAGCATCTCGTCGCTCGGCCGGCGTACCTTGCCGTACAGGCTGAACACCGGAATGCCGTGCCGCGGATCGACGTAGTCGGGCGACTCGATCATGTTGTCCTGCTTGTCGCCGCGCAGGCCGTGCTGGGGACCGAAAGCCGCGCTCAGTCGAACGTCGCCGCAGGCGGCGAGCGCATCGAGCGAGTGGACCAGGTCCGCCGTCACCGACGCGGGATGCGCGAGCAGCGCCACCCGGCGCCCGGCGAGCGGCCGGCGCAGCGCGGCATCCGCGAGCAGCCGGTCAATGCCGAACTTCATCGACCTCGAGCGCGAAGGAGCGCGCGTCGTGGAAATCGGGGCGGGCGCCCGCATGGCGCAGCGCCCAGTAGCTGAGCCCGCCATCCTCGTCCTCGACGACCGCCGACAGACCGAGTCGAAGCGCTCCGCCCGCCAGGCAGGCGACGGCGGCGTCGAGCGTGAGCTCGCGGGCGTCCTGCCGGCGGTCGATCGCCGGCGCGCCGCAGTCGAGCGGCTCGGCGCCTTCGCGATAGCCGGAAAAGCGGTAGGCGGCCCATTCGCCGGACGGCGAGAAGTTGAATTCCTGGTACGCCGGCAGGCCCGGCGCCCCGACGAAGAGCTCGAAGCAGGTATGGCGCCACAGCCCGTCGCGGCGCGTCGGCGCGGCACGAGGCGGAATGCTCAGGCGCTCCAGATCGCCGGCCAGGACATAGCGCACCGACAGCGTCGCCGGATCGCGGGCTACCTGAACGAGGATGGAAAGCGCGGCGGCGCCTGGCGTTGCCGGATGCGGCACGAGCGCCACTGCCTGCGTGGCACGCGGCATAGGCAGCTACCCTACACGTTTTTTTTTCTTACTTCAGGGCCAACAGGAACGCCATGAGCGCAAGGAGCACGATGGTCAGCGACTCGATGACCCGCAGGCCGGTGGAGACCGGCGGAAGCGGCGCTTGCCCGGAGGGACGCGGACTCATGGTCCGCGCAAGCTAGCAGCCGGCCGTGCCGCCGGCCGAGGGCATAAGTCACGCGGGGCCCCCCGAGGGCACTAATCTGATACCCAAGAAGCCGGCCCTGGCGTATGGTCTTGCTTGGGGCGGAGAGCGATGAGAACCAACACCACGCTGGTCATCAATCCGAAGGGCGGATCGGGCAAGACGACGATCACGACCAACCTCGCCAGCTATTTCGCCGCCAAGGGCACGCCGACGGCGATCATGGACTACGACCCGCAGGGCTCGAGCCTCAACTGGCTGCGCCTGCGTCCCGGCGATGCGCCGCGCATCCACGGCGCGAATGCCGCTCCGGCCAAGGGCCTGCGCCTGCGCAGCATCGACATGCGCGTACCCGAAGAGACGCGCCAGCTCGTGATCGACGGCTTCGCGGGCGCATCCGGACTGGTGCTCCAGGAGATGCTCTCCCGGGCGAATTGCATTTTGATCCCGGTGGCGCCGTCGCCGATCGACATCCACGCGACGGCGAACTTCATTCGCGATCTGCTCCTCTCGGCGAGCCTCCGCGCGCGCAAGCTGCGCATCGCCGTGGTCGCCAACCGCGTGCGCAGCTCCATGCCGGTTTATCAGCCGCTCGAGCGCTTTCTCAACTCGCTCAGCCTCAAGCTCCTCACGCGCGTCGGCGATTCGGACGTCTACCTCAAGGCGGCCGAGACCGGCACGGGCATTTTCGAGATGGATTTCGCCTCGTCGGCGCTCGAGCGCCAGCAGTTCCAGCCTATCGTCGACTGGGTGGAGAGCGAGCCGCTGTTCGTCGCCAAGCCCGCCGTGCCGGCGGCGCGCCCCGCGCTTCACAGCGTCAGCGGCCCGGCCTGGCGCTCGGTTTCCGGCGCCCCTCGCCTGATCCGCTAGCGTTATCCGCGCGTCCCGCGCCCCGGCGCAGAGTCGCGCCGCGCTTGCTTTTCGGCTTTCCCACCTGCATGATGTTCAGCGTAATCAAGAAGAAGGGTTCATTACCCTCCAAAGAGCATGAACACTACGCTGGTGATCAACCCGAAGGGCGGATCGGGTAAGACGACCGTCACGATCAACCTGGCGAGCTACTTCGCCGCCTCGAATGTTCCCACTGCCGTGATGGACTACGACCCGCAAGGGTCGAGCCTCAACTGGCTGCGCCTGCGCTCGCCGCACGCGCCGAAGATCCATGCCGCGAACGCCGCGCGCCACCAGGGCATGCAGCTGCGCTCGATGGCCATGTATGTGCCCGAGCATACGCAGCAGCTGATCATCGACGCGCCGGCGGGCGCGTCGGGCCTCGCGCTACAGGAGATGCTCGATCGCGCGAACGGCATCCTGGTGCCGGTGCCGCCGTCGCCGATCGACATCCATGCCACCGCGAAATTCGTCGCCGAGGTCCTCGACAGCGCGCGGGTGCAGTCGCGCCGGATCCCCGTGGCGATCGTCGCCAACAAGGTGCGCCGGTCGATGCCGCAGTACGCGCCATTCGACTGGTTCGTCGGCACGCTGAAGATCCCGCTGCTCGCGCGGCTCGTCGATTCCGACGTCTACGTGAAGGCGGGCGAGGCCGGGGTCGGCATCTTCGAGATGGAGGCCGGCCTCGCCGTCGCGGAGCGTCGGCAGTTCATGCCGATCGCCGAGTGGGTCTGCAGCCAAGGGGTAAGGCGCGTCGACCCGCAGGCGGACGGCGAAGTCCTCCAGCTGGCCCGCAGGCTGGCTTAGCTCTGCCCTCAGCCGCCGAGACCGGCGGCGACTTTCGCGGCGAACTCCTGCGTGCCGAGCGGGCCACCGAGGTCCCGCGTGCGCGTCTCCGCTCTCTCGAGCAGGCGATCCACGGCCCGCTCGATGGCGCCGGCCGCCTGCCCGTACGTCGCGCGCGAATGCCGGGCGCCCAGCCATTCGAGCAGCATGGCCGCGGAAAGGATCAGCGAGGCGGGATTGGCGACTCCCCGGCCGGCGATGTCGGGCGCCGAGCCGTGCTGCGCCTGCGCCATGCCATGGCGCTCGCCGGCGTTGATCGCCGCACCCAGGCCGAGGCTGCCGGAGAGCTCGGCCGCCTCGTCGGACAGGATGTCGCCGTACATGTTGGTGGTCACGACCACGTCGAAGCGCGCCGCATCGCGCACGAGCAGCGCGGCCATGGAGTCGACGAGCTGCTCGTCGTAGCGCACCTCCGGAAAGCGCTCTGCCACCGCGCGCACCTCGCGCAGGAACAGCGCTTCCGACACCTTGAGCACGTTCGCCTTGTGCACCGCGGTCACCTTGTGCCGACGCCGGCGCGCCATCTCGAACGCACTTTGCGCGATGCGCCGCGACGCGTGCGCGGTGACCTTGCGCACCGAGAGCGCCATGTCGGGCGTCGGCATGAACTCGCCGGGTCCGAGGTGCATGCTGCGGTCGGCGTAGAAGCCTTCGGTGTTCTCGCGCACGATGACGAGGTCCATCGGCGTGCGGCCCCAGTGCGGCAGCCCGGCGCGGGACCGGCTGGGACGGATGTTGGCGTAGAGATCGAGCTGCACGCGCAGCTCCGCCGAGACGTTGATGCCGCCCTGCGCCTTCGGCGGATAGGCGACCTGGTCGAGCGGGCCGAGCACGATGCCGTCGGCGCGCCGGCACGCGTCGAGCAGCCCGTCGGGACAGGTACTGCCGGTCGCCTTCAGGGCCGCGAGGCCGACGGGATGGTGCTCCTTCTCGAGGCCGAGGGCGAAGCGCCGGTCGGCGGCGTCGAGCACCGCGAGGGTCGCCTCGGTGATCTCCGGGCCGATGCCGTCGCCGGGGAGTACTGCGAGCCTCATCCTGCCTCCGTTTGATCGTGGTCAAGCCGGGCGGCGCCTGGAGCGGGTCCAATGCCGATCGGGAAGGATGGGAATTATGACCAGCGTTTCACGGCTCGAAAACATTCGCGAGCTCCTCCAGAGCGCCCATTGGGCGGCGCGCGATCTGCAGCAGGACACCGGCATCGACGTCGGGCGCCTGCTCGACCAGATCCATGCCGCGCGCACGGCCGCCGAAAGCGCGCACAGTGCGCTTTGCCGGCTCACGACGATCGCGAAGGCGGCCTAGCGGCCTGACGGCAGGCGTTTTTTACGGCGGCGCGGGAATGTGCCAGAATCCGCGCGCCTATAAGAAGAAGAGGAAGCCTCCAGCGGCATGGATCTGCGGCGCACCGTGGACCGCATCCAGACGATCGTCACGGCCGAGACCGGCCGGCGCCTCGGCATGCAGGCCGAGGACGCGGTCGCGAAGCTGCTGCGCAACGTGGCGAGCGGCAACCTGCTCGGCGAGGACGGCTTCACCTCGCGCGAGCTGACGATCCTCTTCGCCGACCTGCGCGGCTTCACCTCGCTCTCCGACCGGCATCCGCCGGACATCGTCCTCCAGGTCCTGAACCGCTGCCTGATCACCATGATCGAGGTGGTGTTCTCCCACGGCGGCACGGTCGACAAGTTCATGGGCGACTCGATCATGGTCCTCTTCGGCGAGCGGGCCGGAGCCGCCGAGCCGGCGCAGCGCGCGCTCGCCTGCGCGGTCGAGCTGCAGATCGCCATGGACGAGCTGAACGCCTACTACCGGCACAACGACCTGCCCGAGCTCTTCCTCGGCATCGGCGTCAACACCGGGCCGGTGCTGGTCGGCACGCTCGGCTCGGAGCTCTACGCCGCGCACACCGTGATCGGCGAGGAAGTCAACGTCGCGGCGCGCATCGAGGCGTTCAGCCTGCGCGGCCAGGTGCTGATCAGCGAGAGCACCTTCGCCCGCTCGGACGGCTTCGTGCGCACCGGCGAGCCTTTCTCGGTGCACGTCAAGGGCAAGGCCGACCCGATCACCGTGCGCGAGGTGGTCGAGATCCCGAGCCTGCGCAGGACGGTGCCGCGCCGCGACATCCGCAAGAGCCCGCGCGTCAAGGTGGCGATCGCCTTCTCCTACCAGATCATCCAGTCGGACATCACGGTGCCGCAGGTGCACAAGGGCGTGGCGCTGGTGCTCGGCTACCACGGCATCCTGGCGGCGATGGACCGGCCGCTGCAGGCCGCCGCCGAGCTCAAGCTGCGCATGGACCTGCCGCTCGTCAACCACCGGGCAAGCGACATCTACGGCCGGGTGAAGAAGACCACCAAGACTTCGGACCGCTACCTGTGCGGCGTCGAGTTCACCTCGCTCGGCAGCAAGACGCGCTCGAGCATCGAGCTGCTGGTGCAGCTCCTCATGCAGGGAATGGACGCGAAGTAGCCTAGAACGGCGCCGAGCCGCGGACGGTGGTCCGATGCATCAGCCGGCGCAGCGGCAGCGCGTAATCGAAGGTCGCCTTGTGCTGGACCGCGCAGTTGTCCCACATCAGGAGGTCGCCCGCCTGCCACCGGTGCGTGTAGCGGAACTCCGGCCGCGCGATGTGGCGGCACAGCTCGTCCAGGAGCGCCGCCGCCTCCGCCGGCGGCAGGCCGGCGATATGCGAGGTATGCGCCTCGTTGACGAACAGCGCCTTGCGGCCGGTGACCGGATGGGTGCGCACCAGCGGCATCTCGACGTCGGGAACGCCCTTCAGCTGCGCCTCGCTCGGCGTGTGCTCCTGCACGACGCGCAGGCCCGCCGCGGCCTCCGCCTTCTGCGCCTCGACGTTCTTCGCGCGGTAGTAGCGATAGCTGTGCACGTTGCGCAGCCCGTCCAGGCGCCGCTTCGTTTCCCCCGGCAGCGCCTCGTAGGCGGCCGTGGCGCTCGCAAATCCCGTGTCGCCCAGCACGCGGCCGTCCGTCTCCGGCACCTCGAGCGCGTAGAGCGCGGACAGCAGGCTCGGCTCGCGCTTGTACGACAGGTCGCTATGCCAGAAGCGCCCGGCGTCCTGCGCGCCGATCGCGCGGCCGTGCTCGTCGAGCACGTTGGAGACGATCAGGATCTCCGGGAAGCCCGGCAGGCAGCTTTCGCGGCGCACGTGGTGCTCGAGCTCCCCGAAGCGTCGCGTAAAAGCGATCTGCTGTTCCGGGCTGAGCGTTTGCCGGCGAAACACGACGACCTCGTTTTCGAAGAAGGCGCTCGCCACCTGCGAAAACTCGTCGCCGGAGAGCGGGCGCGACAGATCGACTCCGGCGATCTCCGCGCCGAGGCACCTTGCCAGCCGCTTCACCTCGATCATGCCGCCATGGTATCAACGGCAGGCGTCTGCGGCGGTGTAGTCCTCGCCCGCGGTATGGCATGCCGGCGGCCCGTACGCGCAGCCGGCGGCGAGCACGAGCATGATGGTGGCAATAAGTAGACGCATGGTCGAAGCTCCTAGAAGAGGTATTGGGCGGAAAGCTGCAGGCGGTTCAGGCGACCCCGCGCGCCGCCGACCACGGTTCGCTCGCCGTGGATCAGCTCGGCGCCGAGGTTGACCGCGGCGAGCGGGCTCCAGATCAGGTTCAGGTGCTGCGAGCGGTCGGAGCGGTTGATGCCGTTCGCGGTGCCGTCCGGAGGATTCGACGTGACGGCCGAAAGCTCGAGCGTCGAGCGCAGGCTTTCGGTCCAGAAGTGCCGGAAAGCGATGAACCCGCTCGCCTGCCGCGCCAGGCGCAGGCTGCCGTCGGGCGCGACGTAGCCGTCGGGCAGGAAGGCGAGCGTCTGGTAGCGGCCGATGGCGTTGCCGGCGTTGAAGTCGAAGCGCACGTCGTCCCGGTTGCCGGCAGGGATCACGCCGGCAAACGCGACGGCGCCGCCCCACTGCTTGCCGTTCGCCACCGCGGAATCGACCGCGATCTCGCGCGCGAGCAGGCCGAGCGAGTAGGTCCCGCCGGACTGGCCGGGCGAAACACGCGCGGTCAGGTCGGGCGCGTGATCGTTGTCCGAGCGCGACGGCGTGGCGGCGGCGGGCACGGCGACGAGCGATTCCGGGTTCTCCGCCGAGACCGACCACGCGCCGCGCGAGAAGGCCTGCGTCCAGCGCACCTGCGCCTGGCGCACGAACACCTGCCCCGCCGGGCCGCCGAAATCGAGGGTCTCGGCGTAGGCGCGCTCGTCGAAGAAGTTCGTCCAGGTCTGGCCGGCGAGCAGGTTGCCGAGCACGCCGTAGGCATGCCGCACCCGGAAGCCATTGGAGTTGGTCGACGACTCGTTGCCGTCGGCGCCGAAGAAATCGCCCTCGACGTAGGTGCGCAGCTCGCCGCGCTCGGTCGGCGTGCGGGTGCCGAGCCACAGGCGCGTCTGTCGCGCGTGCAGCGTCACCTGATCGCGCTTGTGCGCGCCTGCGGACGGACCGACCGGGATCAGCCCCGGATTGAATTGCTGGTCGCCGACGCTGTCGACGCCGATGCTGCGATCGCTCCACAGCGCGTCGAGCTTGGCGTAGCCGCCGAACGTCACGCTGGTGTCGGAGCCAGGAAGCTTGAAGGGATGGCTCGCGTCGGCATTGGCGGCGGTGTGCACGCCGAGGAGCGAGGAAGCGAGCGCGAGCCCGCGGATGGCTTTCATGTCGTGTTGTTCCCGAGTAGTGGATCCACCCGGCAATACCCGCGCGCCGCATCGGCAATTTCCGGTGTTTCGCACAGCGCAACGGCGGGAATAGGCGTGCGCGCCGGGCGGTACTCAGGAGCGGAAGCAGCGAACTCCTCCTCCGATGCTCTCCGCGTTGCTTCCCTTCACACGGCGCCTGGCGGCGCCGTTTTTTTGCCGCCTACTTCGCCGCGGCGTACGCCTCGACGAAGGCCTTCAACTCGGGCTCGTTCACGTCCGAGACTGCCCAATACGCCATGCCGCCTTCGCGCCAATGCAGCACGTTGTAGCCGCGGCTCGACAGCGCTTTCAACGGCGCGTCGCCCCGCTGCGCTTGCGGCCAGACGAAGAGGTCGATGACGTGCTGCCGGTAGCGGTACACGAGCGCCGCCACCGGCCGCTCGCCGACATAGTCCAGCCGCCCGCCGGCGAGCGGGAAGCCGGCATTGGCGAGGTCCACCGCGGAAGGCGAGAAGTCCAGCTTGCTGCTCAGCCACGGCTTCACCGTGTGCTGGTCCGAGCTCGCCACGTCGACGAGATGGCTGCCGAGCGTGGAGCGGGCATGGCCGGCGATCACCTGCTCGGCGAGCTGCTCCTCGACCGGCACGGCCGCGTACTGCACCGCCACCGTCCACGAGACGATCGCCGCCGCGGCCGCGGCCGCGCCGACCGGCAGCCATTGCGCGAAGCCCGGCCAGCGCAGCCGCCAGCTCCGCGGCGCCGGCGCGCCCGACTCGCGCGCGAGCTGCGAGCGGATGCGCTCGGCGAGGCCGGCCGGAGCGGCGGGATAGTGGGCATGGCGCCGGATGCCCGCCTGCAGCGCGGACTGCGTCTCGAACGCGGCGCGGCAATCCGCGCACGACGCGAGATGCCGCTCCACGGCGAGCGACGTCTCGAGGTCGAGCTCGCGATCCAGGTAGGCGTGCAGCCGGCTGCGGCTTTCGGTGCAGTTCATGTCAGGACTCCCGCTGCGCATGGCGCAGGTGCTGGAGAAGGAGCTTGCGCCCGCGCGCGAGCCGCGACATCACCGTGCCGAGCGGGATGCCGGCGATCGCGGCGATCTCCTTGTAGGAAAGGTCTTCCAGCTCGCGCAGCACGATCACCTCGCGGAATTCCTCGGGCAGCTGCTCGAGCGCGGCGTTCACCAGCCGGCGCGCGTCCTGCTGCTGCAGCAGCGCGTCGACCGCGCTGCCCGGGGCTTCCAGGGCGGCGAGCTCGCCGCCGTCCATCGTATCCTCGTCGAAAGACACGCTGAGCGCCTCGACGCGGCGCTTCTTCAGCCAGGTGTAGTAGGTGTTGCGCACGATGGCGAGCAGCCAGGCGCGGCCGTTGCCGCCGTGGAAGCCATCGAGCGACTTGAAAGCGCGCAGGCACGCCTCCTGGACCACGTCCTCCGCGTTGCGCTCGTCGCGGGTCAGCCAGCGCGCAAAGGCATACGCGGCGTCGAGGTGCGCCGCGAAGATCTCTTCGAATCGCCGCGCCCTGCTTTTCGGCTCCAATCCCTTCCCCTGTATGGGGTACATGACAGCCATCACGCGCGCTTGGGCCATGGACGCTATACCGGGCCTGGCGCGGGTTTATTCCCATATTTTCGCGCAAACGCGGCGCGGGAATTTCACGGCGCGGCGGAGGGTACCTGGGACGAGTCGGCTTGTTTTCCAACGGACCAGGAGAGAGCAAATGGCAAAAGGCATCGACAGGCGGCAGTTCCTCAAGCTGGCGGGACTGGGCGGCGTAGGCGTGGTCATGGGATCGGCGCTGCCCGGCGTGGCGCGCGCGCACGACGACGACGAGTTCTATTTCGTCCAGCTTTCCGACACCCACTGGGGCTTCGAGGGCGCGCCCAACCCGGACGCGCGCGGCACGCTGCCGAAGGCCGTCGCGGCGGTGAACGAGCTCCAAACGCAGCCCGAGTTCATCATCTTCACCGGCGACCTGACCCACACCACCGACAACCCCGTCGAGCGCCGCAAGCGCATGGCGGAGTTCAAGCAGATCGTCGGCCGGCTGCGCGCCAAGACCGTGCGCTTCATGCCCGGCGAGCACGACGCCTCGCTCGACGAGGGCAAGGCGTTCCAGGAGCACTTCGGCGCCACCCACTACACCTTCGACCACAAAGGCGTGCACTTCATCGTGCTCGACAACGTCTCCGACCCGCGGGCGCGTCTGGGCGACGAGCAGCTCGCCTGGCTGGCCGCGGACCTCGGCAAGCAGGCGGCGGACGCGCCGATCGTCGTGTTCACGCACCGCCCGCTCTTCGACCTCGCCCCGCAGTGGGACTGGGCGACGCGCGACGGGGCGAAGGCGATCGAGCTGCTCATGCCCCATCGCAACGTCACGGTGTTCTACGGCCATATCCACCAGGAGCATCACCACATGACAGGCCACATCGCGCACCACGCCGGGAAAGGCCTGATGTTCGCGCTGCCCGCGCCCGGCTCGCAGCCCAACCGCACGCCCGTGCCCTGGGACCCGGCGCATCCCTACAAGGGACTCGGCTTCCGCGGCGTGGACGCGGACGTCGACGAGGCGCGCTACGCGATCAGCGAATTCCCGGTGGTGCGGGGCTGATCATGGCGATCGACAGACGCATCGCCATTACGGCCGCGACGCTGGCGCTACTCCTCGGCGGCTACGGCGCGAGCTTCGTCGCCGCCCAGGCGGCGGCGCCGCGCGCCAAGGTGATCAAGCTGAGCGCCCAGCGCTTCGAGTACAGCCCGGCGCATTTCACGGTCAAGAAGGGCGTGCCGGTGGAGCTCGAGCTCACCAGCCGCGACGTGCTGATGGGCCTCAACATCCCCGACTTCAACGTGCGCGAGGACATGCTGCCCGGCAAGGTGACCCGGGTGCGCTTCGTGCCGGACAAGACCGGCACCTTCACCTTCCTCTGCGACATCTTCTGCGGCTCGGGGCACGAGCGCATGCAGGGAACGATCACCGTCATCGACTAAAGAAAGGAAACCCATGAAGCCGATCCTTGCCCTCCTCCTCGCCGCGTCCTTCGCAGCGGTGCACAGCTTCTCATGGGCGAAGACGCCCGACTCCCCGGCCACTGGGAAGACCCGGCTGGGCGCGACCCTGAAAGGCGCGAAGCTCGGCCGCGACTGGAAGCGGCGCTGATCAGCTCCCGGCGACGGGCGCGACGCGCGTCACGCCGCCGGAGCTGAGCAGCCGCACGCGCTGGCCCGGCTTCAGGTCGAGGTCGGCCTCCTGGACGATGGCGCGCATCTCGCCGCTGTCCAGCTTGACGGTGATCTCGAGCGCGTCCTTGCTGGTCGCCTTGTGCTCGGCGAGGTTGCCGACGACGCCCCCGGCGACCGCGCCGAGCACCGCGGCGACCGCCGAGCCGTTGCCGTGGCCCACGCCGCTGCCGGCGATGCCGCCGACGGCGCCACCGGCCGCCGCGCCGAGGCCGGACTGGCTGCCGTCCAGCACCACCTTGCGCACGGAATCGACCGTCGCAAAGCGCACCGTCTGCTCGCGGCCGGCCTCGTGCTTGTCGTAGACGTTGGCCGATTCGTGCGTCGCGCAGCCGGCGATGACCGCCGCGGAAAGCGCGGCGAGGAAAAGTCTCGTTTTCATTGCGGGAATCCTGTTGCGGAGAGGCGGCGATTCTACTATGCGGGCTGCCCCTCGAGGCTCGCGTTCGGGACGTCGGTCACCAGCATGTGGCCTGGCGAATGCGTGATGCACAGCGACGGCTTCGCTTCGAGCACGACCGACTGGGGCGTGATGCCGCAGGCCCAGAAGAGCGGCAGCTCGTCTGCGCGCACCTCGGTCGGATCACCCGCCCAGGGGCGCGCGAGATCGCTGATCCCTATCTGTTCCGGAAAACCGATGTGCACCGGCGAGCCGTGCACGCGCGGATAGCGCGAGGTGATCTCGATGGCGCGGATCGCCTCCGCCGGCCGGAACGGCCGCATCGATACGACGAGCTTGCCGCGAAAAGGGCCTGCGGGCGCGGTATCGACGCTCGTGCGATACATCGGCACGTTGCGCCCCTGCTCCACGTAACGCAGCCTGAGCCCCGCCTTCGTCAGTGCCTCCTCGAACGAGAACGAGCACCCGAGGACGAAGGCGACCAGGTCGTCGCGCCATAGCGCCTCGAGGTCATCGACCTCGCCTTCGAGGGTGCCGTTGCGGAAGACCCGGTAGCGGGGCACGTCGGTACGGATGTCGAGGTCCTCGCCGAGCGCGGGAAGGCGCGCATCGCCCGGCGCCGACTCGGCGAGCAGCGGGCACGGCTTGGGGTTGCGCTCGCAGAAGGCGCGGAAGTCCGCGGCGTATTCGCGCGGCAGGATGCAGACGTTGCCCTGCACGTAGCCGGGGGCGAGGCCCGCGGTATGGCGCCGGTGCCTTCCCTGCCGGATCGCTGCGCGGACCTCGCGGGGATGGACCATGCGCCGATGATAGCGGTTAACATATTCGGCGATGCCCTACCTTCCGGCCGGCGTCATACCCGCGGTCCTCCTGCCCTTCCACGAGGACCTTTCGATCGACGAAGCGTCCTACCGGGCGCATTTGCGCGACGTCGCGGCGGTCGAGGGCATCTCCGCCATCACCGTGAACGCGCACGCCTCGGAAGTCGCGTCGTGCACGTTCGACGAGCAGCGCCGGATACTCGAAATTTCGAAAGAAGAGCTCGGCGCGCTGCCGATCGTGAACGGCATCTACGCCGATGGCAGCCTGGAAGCCGCGCGGCTCGCGAAGATGGCGGCCGCGGGCGGCGCTTCCGCGCTGCTCGTCTTCCCGCCGAACGTCTACTACTTCGGCCAGCGGCCCGAGATGGCGCTCGCGCATTTCAAGCGCATCGCCGACGCGACCGACCTGCCGCTCATCGCCTTCCAGTACCCCGTGGCCGGCGGCTATGGGTATCCGCTCTCGACGCTGCTCAAGATCGTCGAGGAAGTGCCGAGCGTGCGCGCCATCAAGGACTGGTGCGCCAATCCGCAGCTCCACGAGCGCCACGTGCGCGTGCTGCAGTCGCGCGCGCGGCCGGTAAACGTGCTCACCACGCACAGCTCGTGGCTGTTCGGCTCGCTGGTGCTCGGCTGCAGCGGCCTGCTCTCGGGCTCGGGCTCGGTGATCGCCGATCTGCAGTCGAAGCTTTTCCACGCCGTCCGGAGGAACGATCTCAAGACGGCGAAGGAAATCCATGACCGCATCACGCCGACCGCGGAAGTGTTCTACGCCGAGCCCTGGGTCGACATGCACAACCGCATGAAGGAAGCCCTGGTGCTGCTCGGCCGTCTGCCGCACGCGGTCGTGCGCCCGCCGCTCGTCAAGCTGCCGGCGGCGGAGATCGAACGGATACGCGCGGCCCTGGTGGCCGCAGGATTGCTGAAGACACCACAGAGGAGAGAGGAAAAATGGCTGGCCTGAACAAGGGGATGCTCGCGAAGCAGATCGTTCCATTGGCATTGCTCGCCGCGCTCGGCGCGTGCTCGAAGCAGGAGCCGCCCAAGCCGAAGGCGGAAGCGCCCAAAGCCGAAGCGCCGAAGGCTGAAGCGCCCGCGCCGGCCGCTCCGAATGCGAATGTGAAGATCGGCATCGTCACGTTCCTGTCGGGACCGGCGGCTGCACCGTTCGGCGTGCCGGCAAAGAACGCCGCCGAATTCGTCGTCAGCCAGCTGAACGAGGGCAAGGCGCCCGCGCCTTACGACAAGAAGGGCTTCGGCGGTACGACCATCGAGACCGTGATCATCGACGAGGCGGGCAGCACCACGACCCAGGTGACGGAGTTCCGCAACCTGGTGCAGCGCCAGAACGTCGACCTCGTCGTCGGCTACGTCTCGAGCGGCAATTGCCTCGCGGTCGCGCCGGTCGCCGAGGAGCTGAAGAAGCTCACCAACTTCTTCGACTGCGGCACGCCGCGCATCTTCGAGGATGCGGACTACAAGTACGTGTTCCGCACCTCGCCCACCGCCACCATGGACTCGGTCGGCGCGGCGCTCTACGTGAAGGACGCAAAGCCGAAGCTCAAGTCGATCGCCGGCATCAACCAGAACTACGCCTGGGGCCAGGATTCCTGGGGCGACTTCGAGCTGGCGATGAAGCAGCTCTTTCCGAGCGCGCAGGTGAAGACTTCGCAGATGCCGAAGCTCTTCGCCGGCCAGTACAACGCCGAAATCTCCGCGCTGCTCGGCGCCAAGGCCGACGTGATCCACTCGAGCTTCTGGGACGGCGACCTCGAGGCGCTCATCCTGCAGGGCGGGCCGCGCGGCCTGATGAAGAGGAGCCTCACCATCCTCACCACCGGCGAGACGGCGATGCACAAGCTCGCCACGCAGATCCCGGACGGCACGGTGCTCGGCGCACGCGGGCCGTTCGGCCCCTACGCCCCGGACAATCAATACAACCAGTGGTTCGCGAAGGGCTTCGAGTCGCAGTACAAGGATCCGCCCAACTACGCCTCCTACCAGATGGCGCAGGCGATCCTGGGCGTCAAGCTGGCCTGGGAGAAGGCGATGGAGAAGAACGGCGGCAAGCGCCCGAGCAACGAGGAGGTCGGCGCGGCGCTCGAGAACGCGACCTTCGAAGGCCCGGGCGGCACCGTGCGGATGGCCAACGGCAAGGGCCACCAGGCGGTCATGGACACGGCCTACGGGCAAACCAAGCACGTGAAGGGCAAGCTGACCGTAGTGAACGTGAAGCGCTACCCCGCCGAGAAGGTGAATCCACCGGCCGGCATGAAGGCCGCGGACTGGATCAAGAGCGGCTTCAAGAGCCAGTAGCGACTGGACGAGCTCGTCTCCGTCGCGGTCGACGGCGCCATCTACTCGGCGTGGCTGTTCATTGCCGCGCTGGGGCTGACGCTGATCTACGGGGTGATGAAGATCGTCAACGTCACCCACGGGAGCTTCTACGCCCTCGGCGCCTACGCCGGGGCGTCGCTCACCGGCGCATGGCTCGCGAGAGGCTATCCGCCGATGCTCTCGTACGCCGTGCTGCTGGTGGCCGCGGTGCTGATCACCGCGGTGGTCGCGCCGCTCATCGAGCGGACCATCCTGCGCTTCATGTACGCGAGGGACGAGGTGGTGATCCTGCTCATCACCTACGCCCTCTTCCTCATCCTCGAGGACGTGATCAAGCTGGTGTGGGGCGTCGATCCGTACTTCGTCGCCGAGCCCTACTCGCTGCTCGGCAGCTTCTCGGTCGGCGATCTCGAGTATCCGACCTACAACCTGATCCTGGTCGGCCTGGCCTTCCTGTTCGGCGGCGGGCTGGCGTGGCTGCTCAACCGCACCCATGTCGGCAAGATCCTGCGCGCGGTGATCCACGACCCGGAGGTCAGCCGCGCGATGGGCGTGAATGTCGGCCGCTACTACCTGGCGACGTTCACCTTCGGCTCGCTGCTCGCCGCCCTTGCCGGCTCGTTCACCGCGCCCACCGTCTCGGTCGTGCCGGGCCTGGGCGTCGACGTCATCGTGCTCTCGTTCGCGGTGGTGGTGATCGGCGGGCTGGGCAGCCTGCCCGGCGCCGCGCTCGGCGCGCTGATCGTCGGCGTCGTGCGCTCGCTCTCGGTGCACTACCTGCCGCAGGTGGAGCTCTTCGTCATCTACTTCGTCATGGCCATGGTGCTCGCCTTCCGGCCGCGGGGCCTCTTCAGCCTGGAAGAACCGAGGAAGATTTGAAAACCCCGATCTGCCCACCCCCTGACAAGGGGGTCGTGAGCCGAAGGCGAACAGGGGGTTCTGCTTTCTCGCTTCAAAAACCCCCCGCTCGTTTCACTCGCGACCCCCTTGTCAGGGGGTGGGCAAAGACATGAGCCGACGAAAGCCGCTCGCCATCGTCATCGTCCTCCTCGCGGTGCTCGCCATCGGCCTGGTGCTGCCCCAGTGGGCGCTCTTCATCCTCACCATCTCCTTCGCCACCGGGCTCGTGGCCCTCGGCCTGATGCTGCTCCTGCGCGCGGGCCTCGTCTCGTTCGGCCAGGCGCTCTACTACTGCCTTGGCGCGTATACCGCCGGCGCGCTCGGCCGCTTCTTCGGCGTGAGCGACGTGGTGCTCGAGCTCCTCGCCGGAGCGGCGCTCGCCGCGCTGGTCGCGCTCGCCCTCGGCTTCCTGCTCGCGCGCTACCGCGGCATCTTCTTCGGCCTGCTCAGCCTCGCGCTGTCGATGATCCTCTATGGGCTGCTGGTGAAGAACGAGGCGCTCGGCTCGACCGACGGCTTCAACGTGCTCGCCTCGACGCTGTTCGGCCACCGGCCGGGCGCCGCGTCGCTGCGCTATGCGGTCATGGCATGCGGCGCCGTGACCGCGGCCGTCGCCGCGCTCGCCGTGCACCGGTATCTCGAGACGCCGCTCGGCCGCCTCGCGCCGGCGATCAAGGACAACGAGATCCGCGTCGAGTACATGGGCGCCTCGGCGCGCTACGCGGTGCACGTGAAGTACGCCATCGCGGCCGCGCTCGCCGGCGCCGGCGGCGCGCTGGCGGCGACCACCGTGGGCCACATCGACCCGGAGATGGCCTACTGGACGACCTCGGGAGAGTTCATCTTCATCGCCATCCTCGCGGGGACGCGCAACGTCCTCGCGCCGTTCGCCGCGGCGCTCCTCTACGGCGCCATCCGCACCACCGCCTACGACCTTTCGCCGAACACCTGGCAGATGAGCCTCGGCATCGCCCTGCTCGCGCTCATCGTCTTCCTGCCCGAGGGCCTCTTCAGCCGGCTGAAATGGCGGCGATCCTAGACGCGCGGCACCTGAACAAGGCCTTCGGCGCGGTCACGGCGGCGAACGACGTGAGCGCGGCGATCGCGCGCGACTCGGTGGTCGGGCTGATCGGCACCAACGGCGCCGGCAAGACGACCTTCATCAACATGATCACCGGCTACCTCAAGCCCGATCGCGGCACCATCGAGTTCGAGGGGCGCGACATCACGCGCCTGCCGCCGCGCGACATCACGCGCCTCGGCATCGCGCGCTCGTTCCAGATCCCGCAGCTCTACAGCTCGCTCAGCGTGCTGGAGAACGTGCTCGTGGCGCTCGGCGTGGTGCTGAGGAACGCCGGGCGCGGCGGCTACTTCTCGCGCGGCCGGCCGCTCGTGCCGGGGTTCGAGGCGCCGGCCGAAGAGGCCGCGCAGCGCCTGCTCGAGCGCTTCGGCCTCGCCGAGTACCGCGCGCGCAACGCGCAGGTCCTGCCCGGCGGCGTGCGCAAGCTGCTCGACATCGCGCTCGCCATGGTGGCGAAGCCGAAGGTGCTGCTGCTGGACGAGCCGACCAGCGGCGTCTCGGCGCAGGAGAAGTTCGGCATCATGGAGATGGTGCTGAAAGCGGTGCGTGGCGAAGGCGCCACGGTGCTGTTCGTCGAGCACGACATGGAGATCGTCAGCCGCTTCGCCGAGCGCGTGCTCGCCTTCTACGACGGCCGCATCATCGCCGATGCCGCGCCGCAGGCGGCGCTCGCCGATCCGGAAGTGAAGCGCTTCGTGGTGGGCCGCCGTGCTTGACGTCCGGGACTTGAACGTCGCGATCGCGTCGGTACGGATCTTGCGCGACGTCTCGCTGCAGCTCGCGCCCGGCTCGATGACCGGCCTCATCGGCCGCAACGGCGCGGGCAAGACGACCCTGATGAAGACCCTGATGGGACTGCTCAAGCCGGCCGGCGGCGCGGTGCGCTTCGAAGGCAAAGACCTGCTGCCGCTGCACACGCATGCGCGGGCGCGCCTGGGCATCGGCTACATGCCCGAGGACCGGCGGCTGATTCCCGACCTGACGGTCGAGGAGAACGTGCTGATGCCCGCCTGGGCCACCGGCAATGCGCAGGCGCGCGCGCGGCTCGAGCGGGTCTATGCGCTCATTCCGGAAGTGCGCGAGTTCGCGCCGCGCAAGGGGCTGCAGCTCTCCGGCGGGCAGCAGAAGCTCGCCGCGCTCGCGCGCGCGCTGATGTGCGGCACGCGGCTGCTGCTCCTCGACGAGCCCTTCGAGGGCGTGGCGCCCGCGCTCGCGCAAAGGCTCGCGGAAGTCGTCGCCGGCCTGAGGACGGAAGGCATGTCGGTGATGCTCTCCGAATCCGACCTGCAGCATTCCGAACGCCTGGTCGACCGGGTGATCGCCATCGACCGCGGCGCGATCGAGGCGGCGTGACATGGAAACCGACGTCCTGATCATCGGCTCCGGCGCCGCCGGCATGTACGCGGCCATCGCGGCCGCGCGCTCCGGGGCACGCGTGCTCGTCGCCGACCGCAGCCTGATCGGCCGCGGCGGCGCCACCGTGATGGCGCAGATGACCGTGGCGGTCGCGCTCGGCGAGGAGACGCCGGACCATTGGGAACATCACCTGAGCGACACCCTGAAGGCCGGCCGCGGGCTCTGCGAGCCGGCGCTGTCGCAGCTCCTTTGCGAGGATGCGCCCGAGTGCATCCGGCAGATGGACGAATGGGGCGTCGGCTGGGCGCGCGCCGCCAGCCACATCCGGCAGGTGCAGGCGCCCGGCCACGACCGTCCGCGCTGCGTCTACGTCGATTTCGTCAACACCGGGCCCGCGGTGTCGAAGACGCTGCGCGCGCAGCTGCAGCGCATGCCGGAGATCCGCCGTACCGGCGACCTGCTCGTCAGCGATCTCGCGCTGGACGGCGAAAGATGCACCGGCGCATGGGCCGTGCACGTCCCGACGGGGAAAACGGTACCGATCAGCGCAAAGGCGACGATCGTCGCCACCGGCGGCCTGACGCGCCTCTATGCGCGCAACAGCGCATCGCTGAACATGGGCGGCGACGGCTACGCGCTCGCGCTGCGCGCCGGCGCCGAGCTGATCGACATGGAGTTCGTGCAGTTCTTCCCGATCGGCCACCTCGCGCCGCGCATGGTCGGCATGGACCCGATCATGTGGGACCCATTCCGCTACAAGCTCGGCGGACGCCTGCTGAACGCCGGCATGGAGGAGTTCCTCGCGGAGGAAGGCAAGTACACCTCGGTACGCGACCGCGCGACGCAGGCCATCCTGAAGGAAGTCGCCGAGGGCCGCGGCACGCCGCACGGCGGCGTGTGGCTTTCCTTCAAGCATTGCAGCGCGGCCGGGCTGCGCGCGGCGTTCGGCCCGGTCATCGAGCGGCTCGCGGCGAACGGCATCGATCTCACGCGCGACCTGATCGAGGTCGCGCCGATCGCGCACTATCACATGGGCGGCATCCGCGTGGACGCCGACATGCGCACCGGCGTGCCGGGGCTGTTCGCCGCGGGCGAGGCCGTGGGCGGCGCGAACGGCGCGAACCGGCTCTCGGGCAACGCCATCAGCGAGGCCTTCACCTTCGGCCGCCGCGCGGGGCTGCGCGCCGCGCAGCTCGCCGCGAGATCCAGGATGCCTTCCCTCCGGGAAAGCGAAAAAGCTGCCGCGGCGTTTCCGGACATCAATCCGGCGGCGGAGATCGTGAAGCTGCAGCAAGTGATGAACGAGCACGTCGGGCCGCTGCGCAGCGCGGCGGGCCTGCAGGACGCCCTGCAACGAGTTCTGGATCTGCGAGAAGCCTGCGGGGCGCTGCCCGCGCCGCACGGCCTCGACCCGCGATGGATCGACCTGCACGACCTGCGCAACATGCGCCTGGTCGCCGAGTGCGTGACCCGCGCCGCGCTCGACCGCACCGAGAGCCGCGGTGCGCACCAGCGCGCGGACTTCCCGGAGGCGAGCGATGCCTGGCAGCGGCATCAGCGCATTCGCCTTTCCGGAGGAAGCGTTCGAATTGAAGGCTGACCTGCGAGTCTGGCGCGGCGGGCCCGGCGAGCCGGGGCGCTACGAGCACCACGAGGTGCCGTTCGAGCCGGGACAAACGGTGCTGGACGGGCTGCGCTGGATCCGCGTGCACCGCGATCCGAGCCTGGCGATCCGCTTCTCCTGCATCAACGCCAACGCCTGCAAGGAATGCATGATCCGGGTCGACGGCAAGACGGTCTATGCCTGCACCACGCGGCTCACGGAGGGCGAGATGACGCTCGAGCCGCTGCCGAACAAGAAGCTCGTGAAGGACCTCGTCACCGAGATCGCGCCGCCCGACGAGCGCCTCTAGGGCAGGCGCGGGCGCTTCTTCAGCTCGGGCAGTATCGCGCGTTCGTAGAACTGGACGCCGACCTGGGCGATCCGCGCCGCTCCGATGAGCTCGGTGGCACCTTCGCCGGCGCGCTTCCACGCCTTGTACTCGTCCTCGTATTCCAGGCCCATGGCACGGGCGACGAGGTGCATGTAGTTGTAGACCGGCACCGCGCCCGCGGCATCGAGCCCGACCAGCTCGCGGTAGCACTGGTGGAACGTCGTAACGACGGCCTCCGCGCCGGCGTTCCTTGCCGCCCGTACCGTGCCGGCGTGGATGTCGTCGAGGGCTTTGGGCACGGCATTGAACGACGCGCACATGTAGCCGGGCGCCACGTATCCCGCCG